>Ga0209048_10005578_pt1 | contig 11871 bp, 13 predicted proteins | sample FrelakmetCRP12CR_FD_187146 | JGI IMG/M metagenome (GOLD analysis project Ga0209048, IMG submission 187146) | Freshwater lake sediment microbial communities from the University of Notre Dame, USA, for methane emissions studies - CRP12 CR (SPAdes)... | ecosystem: Environmental > Aquatic >... | reverse complement strand
GGGCGGTTCGGATTCCCGGAAGGCAGTCGGTCAGACCGCGTCGGCGGCGTCCCCGCCGGTGTTCGCCGCTTCGCGGCGGGCACCCGCGAGCGACGGGTCGACCGTGGCGGTCAGGTCGTCTCCGCCGTCCACGGCGGCGTCCTCGACGCCGTGACGCGCCTGGAACTGGCGCACGTTGCGGCGTATCGTCGCCAGCTTCGCGCGCACGTAGTCGTTGGCTTCGTCGCGCTCGGCCTCGTCGTCCTCCGAGCGCTCCGTTTCGGCCTGCATCTCGCGCAGGACCTCCATGAGCTGGGCGTCGTCCATGCCCGAGAGCGTGTTCAGATCCCACTTCATGGCCTTGCTCGACGTCTGGTGCACCGCGTCGAGCTTCGAACGGACGACGGGGTTGAACACGGCGCCCGGGTCCACCTGCGCCGTGATCTCGTCGACGTCGCGGATCATGTCCGCGATGCTCGCGTCGCCCTTGGGGATGATCTTGATGCGCCCATCCTCGTCCTCGACCACCCTCTCGATCGAGAGGTACGCCTTGAGGAATCCCTCGGTGAACGCTACCGGTACCGTGACCGCGTACGCGATCACCTGGAGCACCTCGGCGGCGAACTGGGTGAGCGTGCCCGTGTGCAGGTAGCTGTCCTCGATGAGCCCGAGGAGCATCGACTTCAGATACGGGTCGGCACGAGCGTCGCGCGGCCTCCCGCCGGGCAAGGACCCACTTGGCTTGTCGCTGGGATCGGTCATCTCTCTCGTGGCGCAGTATCGGCAGAGGCCCGGGAGGACTTGACAAGGACGAACACCATCGTTGGCGCGGGGAGCGCGTTCCGGTAGGCTGAGGACCATCGCGGGCGAGGAGGGACATGGACGGCGGCAGGCTCATCATCGAGGGCGAGGCGCGGCTCGCCGCCGCCGTCGATGCGTTCGCCCGGGCGCCGCGCGCCGGGGCGCTCTTCTGCGACATCGACGGCACCATCTCCCCCATCGTGTCGCGGCCGGCGGACGCCGTGGTCCCGGCCGAGTTCCGCGTCGTCCTCGCCGGCCTCGTCGAGCGGCTCGGCCTTGTGGCCTTCGTGACCGGCCGCGCCCTCGAGGACGGCCGTCGCATGATCACGCTCGACGGCGCCGCCTACGTGGGCACGCACGGGCTCGAGGTCCTCGGCGCCGACGGGACGGTGCTCACAGAACCGCAGGCCGAGCGCTACGTGACGGAGGTGCAGGAGGTCGCGGACGCAGCGCTGCGCGACCTCGACTGTGAGACGCTCGGCGTCGTGCTCGAGAACAAGCGCACCGTCCTCGCCATCCACTACCGGCTCGCCGCCGACGCGGCCGCCACCCGGCACGAGTTGCTGCAGCGTGTCGTGGAGCCGGCACGCCGGCGGGGACTCGCGATCTCCACCGGGCACTTCCTCTTCGAGGTGCGGCCTCCATTGCCGTTCACCAAAGGAACGGCGACGCGCCGGCTGCTCGGCGCCGGCGATTACATGGCGGCGCTGTTCTGTGGCGACGATCTTACCGATGCCGCGGGTTTCGACGCCGCGCACAAGTGGGGCGAACAGGATGCACGACGCGGCGCCTGCGCCCTGGCCGCGGTGACGGAGGAGACGCCGCGGCCGGTGCTCGAGGGCGCGGACGTGCTGGTACGCGCGACGCCGGGCGTACTCGAGGCGCTCTCGCGCCTGCTCGCCGCCGTCAGCAGCTGAGCGAGACCCTGCCTGCGGCGCGGCCGGTGGTCAGCGGCCGGTGAACTCCGGCGAGCGCTTCTCGAGGAAGGCCGCCATCCCCTCCGACTGGTCCTCGCTGGCGAACGCGAGCGCGAAGAGGTCGCGCTCGATGCCCTGACCCGTGGCGAGGTCGCTGCTGACCGCGGCGTGGACGGCCGCCTTGCAGTACCGCATCGCCAGCGGGCTCTTGCCGGCCAGTTCCTCGGCGAGCTTCTTCGCGTTGGCCATCAGGTCGTCTTTGGGAAACACGGCCTGCACCAGCCCGATGCGCAGCGCCTCCTCGGCGCGGATGTGACGGCCGGAGAGCACCAGGTACTTGGCCCAGCCTTCGCCGACGATGCGGGGCAGGCGCTGCGTGCCGCCGAACCCGGGCGTGACGCCGAGGCTGATCTCGGGCTGACCGAACTTGGCGTTCTCGCCGGCCAGCCGGATGTCGCAGGCGAGCGCCAGCTCGCAGCCGCCGCCGAGGGCGAAGCCGTTGACGGCGGCGACCCACGGCTGCGGAGCGGCCTCGATGCCGCTCATCAGCGCCTGGCCGAGCGCCGCGAAGCGCCGCGCCTCCTCGGCCGAGAAGTGACGCATCTCGGCGATGTCGGCGCCGGCCACGAACGACGTCTCGCCTGCGCCGGTGAGCACGACGGCACGCACGGCGTCGTCGGCCGAGAGCTCACTCACGACGCTCGCCAGCTGCCGATTGGTCTCCGTGTTCAGGGCGTTGAGCGCCTCCGGACGGTCGACGGTGACGATGGCGACCGCGCCTTCGCGCGTGAGCTCGACGGCCATGGCTGACCCTCCTCGGCGGTGGGTGGACTGTCCGCGCCAACTCTACCGCAGGATCCTGGGCGATGGGCGCGCGGGCGGAGCCGTGGTGTCGCGCGAAGGTGACGTACTATCGTCATCCTGTACACGCCGGCAGGACTGTGATGGAGTCGGCGCGGATCGCACGCGCCGAAGGGGGCCTTCGTGAGGAGCATCAGCCGACCAGCAATCATCGCCGCCCTCGCCTTCGCCTGCTGCGCTGCCGCCCCGCTCGCCGCCTGCGGCGGCTCGTCCGGCGGCCCCTCGCCCGGGGTCACCGCGGCCTCGCCCTCGCCCAGCCAGGTTGGTCCGACGCCGGCGCCGAGTCCGCAGATCACCAGCGGCGCCCCGCCGGCCGGCGCCGTTGCGCTCGTCCGGAGATACTGGACTCTGCTCGACGAGCGCAGCTACGACGCCGCGTTCGCCTTGACGACCGGCCCCCACATCGGCAACGCGGGCTCGCAGCCGAAGACGATCAAGTCGGTGCGCTACATCCGCCCCGCCCAGAAGGTCTTTCCCACGCCGGGTCAGGACGCCACGGTCGAATTCGGCTCGTGGGTGTACATCGTGCCCTCGGCCGCGAGCCCGTTCGGGACCAACCCCGCACGCTGGCTCATGTACTCGCGCGTGGCGCGCATGTCCGACGGGAGCTGGCGCCTGGTCGAGCTCGGCACCGGGCCGTGATCCGTGGCAAGCTCGGCCACGGCCGGGGGCGAGAGCGCCGCTAGGAACGCAGCTTGCGCAGCGGCGCCACGCTCGCCATCAGGCGCCGTTCGCTGCCGTCGTTCTCGAAGCGCACGACGACGATGCCGCCGCTCTCCATCTTGAGCACAGTGCCCTCCCCGAGCGTGGCATGCAGGACTCGGTCCCCGGCGGCGAAGAACTGCTCCACGACTTCCTCGTCGAGGCCGGTGTCCTTCTCGAGGCCGGTGAAGCGGCGGCCGGAGGAGCCGTCGACGTCGTCGTCCACGTCGCGACGACGACCACGCCGGCCGCCCCCGCCCCCACCCCACGAGCCGCCTCCCCAGGAGCCGCCGTCGCGCGAGTCACGGCCGTCGCCGTCGCCCCACCCGGCGCGCTGACCGGTCCACCCGCCGGCGGCGCCGCCACCGATGACCTGCTTTTCGAACAGGGCCTCGGGGATCTCGCCGATGAACCGGGAGGGCAGGTTGTACTGCGACGCCCCCCAGAGGGAGCGCGCCCGCGCGTGCATGAGGTACAGGCGGTCCATGGCGCGCGTGATGCCGACATACGCGAGCCGGCGCTCCTCCTCCACGTTCTGCTCGTCGAGCGAGCGCTGGTGCGGGAAGACGCCTTCTTCCATCCCGGCGATGAAGACCACCGGGAACTCCAGCCCCTTGGCGTTGTGGAGGGTCATGAGCGTGATCATCGCCGACTTGTCGACGATGGCATCGGTGTCGGCGTACAGGCTGATCTCCTGCAGGAAGCCGTCGAGGCTCGGCTCTTCGGCTCTCTTGTCGTACTCGGCCGCGACGCCGACGAACTCCTCGAGGTTCTCGAGGCGGCCGTCGGCCTCCAGCGTCTTCTGCGCCTTGAGCGTCGCCTCGTAGCCGGACTCGTCGAGCACGCTGCGCACGACCTCCGCGACCGGGCGGCCTGCAAGCCCCGCCTGCAGGCCCTCGAGGAGGTGCACGAACTCGAGCAGGCCGCTGGTCGCCCCGGCCGGGAGGCCGGGGACGTCGTCGGCCGCCCGCATGACGCTCCACACGCTCTCCCCCATGCCGGCGGCGTGGGCCTGCAGGCGCTGCAGGCTGGTGGCGCCGATGCCGCGCTTGGGCACGTTGACGACGCGCAGCAGACGCTGCGCGTCGTCCGGGTTCACGAGCGCGGTGAGGTACGCCACCAGGTCGCGGATCTCGGCGCGCTCGTAGAACTTGGGGCCGCCGATCACCTGGTAGGCGATGGCGTAGCGGCCGAACTGCTCTTCGAGCACGCGGCTCTGGGCGTTGGTGCGGTAGAGCACGGCGACCTCGTCCGGCCGGAAGGCCCTGTCGGCGCCGGCCTCACCCTCGAGCAGCTTCTGCACCTCGCTGGCGACGAACTGCGCCTCGGCGCGCTCGTCGTTGACCTCCACGACCTGGACGAGCGTGCCCTCGCCACGGGGCGTCCACAAGTTCTTCCCCTTGCGCTTGCGGTTGTGCGTGACGACGGCGTTGGCGACGTCGAGGATCGCCTGCGTCGAGCGGTAGTTCTGCTCGAGGCGGATGACCTTGGCGTCGGGGTAGTCACGCTCGAACTCGAGGATGTTGCGGATGTCGGCGCCGCGCCACGAGTAGATGCTCTGGTCGTCGTCGCCGACCACGGCCAGGTTGCGGTGCGCCTCCGCAAGGAGGTTGGCGAGCCGGTACTGTGCGTGGTTCGTGTCCTGGTACTCGTCGATGAGGACGAAGCGGAAGGCCTGCTGGTAGTGCTTGAGGCGGTCGGGGAAGGCCTCCAGGAACTGGACCGTCTTCATGAGCAGGTCGTCGAAGTCCATGGCGTTCATCTCGGCGTGCCGCTTCTCGTAGAGCGCGTAGACGTCGGCGGCGGCCTGCGCGAAGTGGCCGCCGATGCGCTCGCGGAACTCCTCGGGGCCGATCAGCTGGTTCTTGGCGTCGCTGATCTGGCGGGCCAGCGCTTCCGGCGGGAAGCGTTTGGCGTCGAGGTTGAGCTCCTCGAGGCAGCGTTTGATCAGGCGCCGGCGGTCGTCCTCGTCGTGGATCGTGAACGTGCTCTTGTAGCCGATGCGCTGGGCCTCGCGGCGCAGCATGCGCGCGCACATGCTGTGGAAGGTGCTGATCCACATCGTGCGCGCGATCGGACCCACGAGGCCCTCGATGCGCTCCTTCATCTCGCCGGCGGCCTTGTTGGTGAAGGTGATGGCGACCACTTCGTCGGGACGCACGCCGTGGACCTGGATCAGGTAGGCGACGCGATGCGTGAGCACCCGCGTCTTGCCGGAGCCCGCCCCGGCGAGGATGAGCAGCGGGCCCTCGAAGTGCGTGACGGCGTCGCGCTGCGGTTCGTTGAGGCCGGCGAGCAGGGGCTGCTCGGGAGCGGACGGCGCCGCAGCAGCCGCGCCCGGCGTCTTCCGGCCGCCGCCGGCTTTGCGCCCGGCGCCCCCGGCCTTGTTCCCGGCGCTCATCGGCCCGCCCCCCGATTGAGCAGCAGGCTGACGGCGAGCGCGACCAAGCCGGCGGCGACGAGCTTGACGCCGGCGAGCCACAGGCGCTCGCGCGAGATGCGGCCGAGGAAGACGCCAAGCAGGAACAGCTCCGCGAACGCGATGGCGCCGCCGGCATAGTAGGCCGCATGGATCGAGGCTGGCGGTACGAAGAAGAACGGGATCATGATGAGCAGCGAGGCGACGAGCGGCGAAAGCCCGTCCACGAGCGCCACGAGCACGGTGGCGTAGCGCGACGCCGAGTACAGGGTCGTGTCGTGGAGGCTGCTCAGCGTCGACTCCTCGATCTCACGCAAGGCACGGTCGCGCTCCGCCCGTTCGACCTGGTAGGAGCCGTAGAACCCGGCGACGCCGATGCTCACCGCCGTAGCCAGGATGAGCGAGATCACGGTGCCGGCCCGCGTGACGCCGCCGGCATAGCTGCCGGCGAGCACGCCGAGCGTGGTCAGCGAGCCGTCGAACGCGTTGATCACGAAGTAGCGGCGCGCGATCTCGCCGACGCCGGCGATCTCGTGGTACTGGCGTACGGTGGCCGGCGCGGCGCGCAGGCGCGCCAGGAAGCTGGGCTTGTCCGCGGAGCTCACGATTCAGGCCGGACCAGACGAAGCGCCGGCCTCAGCGCATCCAGCTGGCGCCCGGGTCCTGCGGCGTCTCGACCTCATCGATGAGGCGCTTGCCGGTGGACACCTTGTCGATGGAGTGGATGCTGGCGCCCGTCTCCTGCACGACCTCGGCGACGTCCTGGAAGTCGATGTCGTCGCCCTCGAGCGTGATCTTGATGTTCTCGACCTTGTTGTCGATCTCGATGAGCGTGATGTCGACGCCGTGGATGCCCTCCAGGTCGCCGAGTTTGTCGGCCAGGCTGAGCATGGTCGGCTGATGCGGTTTGAGCACGTCGAGCACGAGACGCCTGACCTCGCTCATCGCTGGATCACACTCCGTTCGAGGGTCGTTTGAGGGCTGCAATCCTAGCATACCCACGCCCTGCCGCCGGTCATCAGCGGAGGCGACGATCGCGGCGCGCACTGGCGCCGCCTGGGCACGGTCGACGCCGCCGGCTCCCCTTCGCCCTCGGCTACTGCCGGGCCGTCATGGACGCGGCGCGGGCGGGACGCTGCGCGCCGGCGGCCGGCCGCCAGGGCTCGCCGCCGGCCTGACGGCCGCTCAGATCCCGGCGCCGGCGTCGAACGCGAGCAGCTCGGCGAGCATCTCCTGAGTCTGCCGCACGGCCTCCTGGCGCTTCCCCTTGCGCTCGGGGTGGATCTCGTCCAGTTCCTGCTCCATCTCGACGATGCGCGCCACCAGGCACTTGATCGCCTCGGCGACGGGGTCCGGCAGGTGCCGGTAGTCGATGTCGGGGATGCCCACGCGCTGGCCCTGGAGCAGGACCGGCCGCCCGGGGTTGCCGACGACCGTCGAGTTCTTGGGGACGTCGGTGACGACCACGCTCCCCGCACCGACCTTGGCGTTGTCGCCGATGGTCACGGCGCCGAGGACCTTGGCCCCGGCGCCGAACACGACGTTGTCGCCCACGGTGGGGTGACGCTTGCCGGACTGCTTGCCGGTGCCCCCGAGCGTGACCCCCTGATACATGGTCACGTTGTCGCCGATCTCGGCGGTCTCGCCGATGACCACGCCCGCGCCGTGGTCGATGAAGAGGCCTTCGCCGATCTTCGCCCCCGGGTGGATCTCGATGCCCGTCGCGAAACGGTTGAACTGGCTGATCCAGCGCGGGACGACCGGTACGCCGAGCCCGTCCAGCTTGTGCGCGAGGCGGTGCAGCCACAGAGCGTGGAGGCCGGCGTAGGACGTGACGATCTCGAACTTCGACGTCGCCGCGGGATCCCGTTCCTGCACGGCGCGCACGTCCTCGCCGATCTCGCCGACGGCCGTCCTCACGTCCCGGCCGAACGCGCTCAAGAGCCTGCCGAACACGGTCGTCACCCCGTTCCTGCCGCGCGTCGATGGAGCTCCGGCGCCTCTTCTGCTTCGAGCGCCGGAGCCACGCCTGCCTCGAGCTCCGGCGCCTCGTTCATGCTCCCCGAGCGAAAGCCGGCCAGGTCGAGGGTCACGTAGGTGAACCCGAGGGCCGTGAGCCGGCGCACGATCTCCTCGCGGTCGGCGCCGGCCGCGCGCCCCAGATCGGGTGCGCCGACCTCGACGCGCGCGATGGCGTCGTGGTGTCGTACCCGGCATTCGCGGAAACCCAACTCGTGCAGCGCCGCTTCGGCGGCGGCCACCACCGCGAGCTTGTCCACGGTTATCTCGTCGCCGTAGGGGATGCGCGAGGCGAGGCACGCCTGCTGCGGCGCATCCCATGTCGGAAGCCCCAGGCGCCGGGCGAGCCGGCGGACCTGCTCTTTGCCGATGCCGGCCGCCAGCAGCGGGTGCAGCACGCCGGCCTCGGCGGCAGCCCGCATGCCCGGGCGATGGTCGCCGAGATCGTCGAGGTTGGCCCCGTCGACGAGCGCGGCGCAGCCGGCCTCGCCGGCGACGCGGATCATCTCGGCGACGAGCTCGCGCTTGCACCAGTAGCAGCGGTCGCGCGGGTTGCTCGTGAAGGCGTCGTCGTCGAACTCGTGCGTCTCCGAGACCACGTGCGCGACCTCGAGACCGCCGGCCACGCGCCGGGCCACCTCGAGCTCCTCGGGCAGGTAGGTCGGCGAGACCGCCGTGAACGCCACGACCTTCCCCCGGCCCAGCGCCTCCGCGGCGGCTGCCAGTACCAGGCTCGAGTCGACGCCTCCGGAGAAAGCCACGCAGGCCGAGCCCAGCTTCGCCAGCTCGGCCTCCAGCACCTCGAGCGCGCGATCGTCGGCGGCCGCGTCAGTCATCGTAGTCCACGAGCTCCGTGATGGTGGGCTCCTCGCCGCAGACCGGGCACGAGGGCACGCGCTGCACGGCGACCTCGGTGAAGCTCATCGCGGCGCCGTCGAACTGGATCAAGCGGTCGTAGAGCGGCTGCCCGGCGCCGGTGAGGACCTTGATGACCTCGAGCGCCTGGAGCGCGCCGATGGTGCCGGGGATCGGGCCGAGCACGCCGGCCTCCGAGCAGCTGACCACCGCGGCGGGCGGCGGCGGCTCCGGGAAGAGGCAGCGGTAGCAGGCGGTCTCGCCGCCCCTGACGGTCATCGCCAGTCCCACCATGCGCAGGACCGCGCCGTCGACGAATGTCTTGCGCTCGAACACGCAGGCGTCGTTGATGAGATAGCGGGCGGCGAAGTTGTCGACGGCGGTCACGATCACGTCGTAGCCGCGGACGAGCTCGAGGGTGTTGGCCGCGAGGAGGCGCACCGCGTGGGGCTCCAGCCGCACCTCGGGATTGAGGGCGGCCAGTCGTTGCGCCGCGACCTCGGCCTTGCCCCTGCCGATGTCGGCCGTGGTGAACAGGACCTGGCGCTGCAGGTTGGAAAGCTCGACGACGTCGTCGTCGACGATGCCCACGCGACCGACGCCGGCGGCGACGAGGTAGTAGAGGGCCGGCGCTCCGAGACCGCCGGCTCCGATCACGAGGACCGAGGCCTTGCGCAACCTGTCCTGGCCGCGTTCGCCGACGTCCTTGAGCACGAGCTGGCAATCGTACCTGAGGCGATCGTGTCCGCTGATCAGCAAGTCGTCACGGCCTGTCTTGGTCTGTCTCGGGCGCCGGGCCCGACTCAGCCGGCGGACGGTTCATTGAAGAGCGGCGTGGAGAGATACCGCTCGCCGGTGTCGCAGAGGACGGTGACCACCGTCTTGCCCGCCATGCCCGGCCGGCGCGCGACCTGGCCGGCGGCCCACACGTTGGCGCCGGCCGAGATGCCGACGAGGACGCCTTCGCGGCGCGCGAGCTCGCGCGCCGCGGCGAACGCCTCGTCGGCCGTCGCCCTCAGGACCTCGTCGTACACCCCGGTATCGAGGACCTTGGGGACGAAGCCGGCGCCGATGCCCTGGATCCGGTGCGGGCCGGCGGCTCCACCCGAGAGTACCGGCGAGTCCGCCGGTTCCACGGCCACCACGAGGATCCCGGGGCGACGCTCCTTGAGCGCCTGCCCGACGCCGGTGAGGGTCCCGCCGGTGCCTACGCCGGCCACGAACGCGTCGACCTGGCCGTCGGTGTCGGCCCAGATCTCCTCTGCGGTCGTGCGCCGATGGACTTCGGGATTGGCCGCGTTCTCGAACTGCTGCGGCACGAACGTGTCCTCGCCTTCGGCGGCCAGGGCCAGGGCCTTCTCGACCGCGCCGCGCATCCCCTCTGCCCCGGGCGTCAGCACGAGCCTGGCGCCGTAGGCCTTGAGCATCGTGCGCCGCTCCACGCTGAACGTGTCCGGCATGGTCAGGACCATCGCGTACCCGCGCGCCGCCGCGACCATCGCCAGGGCGATGCCGGTGTTGCCGCTGGTCGGCTCGATGATCGTCGTCTTGCCGGGGGCTATGCGGCCTTCACGCTCGGCGGCGTCGATCATCGCCAGGCCGATGCGGTCCTTGACGCTGCCGCCCGGATTGAACGACTCCAGTTTGCCGAGCACCTCCGCGCCGGTCTCGTCGGAGATCTGGTTGAGACGGATCAGCGGGGTGCGCCCGATGAGCTCCGTGATGCTGGCTGCCCTCTTCATGCATTCTCCTCAGATGTGGTACATCGGCGCGCCGCCGCGCAGAGCGTCTTCGCGCGCCAGCAGGTCGCCGACCGTCGTCGTGCCCAGCACACGCTCCAGCGCCTGCTGCGCCTCGATCCAGACCGAGGACGCGCCGCAGCCGTCGGCGCGCTCGCAGAGGCCCTGCGTGCACTCAGCCGGGGACGGCACGCCATCCAGGGCGGCGACGACGTCGAGGACGCTGATCTCGGCCGCCGGCCTCGCGAGCGAGTAGCCGCCGGAGGCGCCGCGCCGGCTGCGCACGATCCCGGCGCGGCGCAGCGCCGCGAACACCTGCTCGAGGAACTGCAGCGGCATCTCGCGCGCGTTCGCGATGTCGCCGAGGGGAACCGGTTTGCCCGGTCCCGTCTCCTCACAGCGGGCGAGCTCGGTGAGGGCCCGCACCGCGTACCGGCTCTTCATGGAGATGTTCACGTCTGACCCGCTCCCACGCCGTGGCTATTCTCGATAATTCCAGTCAAGAATAGGAAGCGAGCGGGCCTCCTGTCAACGCCGGGGCCCTTTCGGTCGACGCCGATCACCCTCCGACGCGGCGCACGAGGAAGCCGGCGAGGGCGGTGAGCGCCAAGGTGACGAGCGCCGCCCACGCGATCCGGTAGACGACGATCCAGAACAGCGCCATGAGACTGAACGGGATCAGCGCCAGGAAGATCAGGGAGTCCTCGACTATGGCGTGCACCATGCTCAGGAACACGCTCATGATGAAGACCTGTCGGCGCTGCAGGTCGTGGCGGCGGATGTCGCGCACGATCACGCCGCCGCCGTAGGCGAGGCCGAACAGGAACCCCACGAGCGTCGGCGCGGCCGAGCGCTCGTTCAGGCCGACGTGTCGCACGAGCACGGCCCACGCACGGACGACTCGGCGAAACGCGCGCGTGCCCTCAAACACTTCCAACACGACCATGATCGGGATGACGATGAGGAAGACCCGCAGGAGCAGGGAGAACGAACCCGCGAAGAAGGTGTGAAGCAGCTGCCCCATCGTCAGAAGAGCCCCATCAGCAGGTGGGCGAGTGCGGCCGCAGAGAGGCCGGCGACCACGCGCAGGGCCCCGAACGCGAACGCGTTCATCCCGGAGCGCTGCAGTACGGCGCCCTCGACGATGAGGTTGTGCCCGATGAGGACCGCCAGCGCCAGGACGATGACCTGCTGCGTGGAGAGGTGCAGGGCCTGCATCGATCCCACGGCGGCGTAGATGTTGAGCACGTAGCCGACCACGAGCGGCAGTGCGGCATCGCCCGGCAGCCCGAGCAGCGACATGAGGGGACGCGCGGCGCGCGCCAGCCAGTTAATGGCGCCTACGTACTGGAGGACGAGGGTGATGCCGTAGGCGGGCACCATCACGCGCGCGAGCTCCCAGAAGGTCTGCAGGCCCGCGCGCAGCCCGGCGCGCAGGTCGCGCATGAAGCGTGCTTTCGCGGGCGTGCCGGGAGGCTCGCCGGTGGGTGAGAGCGGCTCGTCCATGCCGGCGGGATTCTCGCACGGCGGCCCCGGCGAGGATAGCCGCGCCGGGTGAACCGCGACCGCCGTGCCGCGG
>Ga0209048_10005577_pt1 | contig 11872 bp, 10 predicted proteins | sample FrelakmetCRP12CR_FD_187146 | JGI IMG/M metagenome (GOLD analysis project Ga0209048, IMG submission 187146) | Freshwater lake sediment microbial communities from the University of Notre Dame, USA, for methane emissions studies - CRP12 CR (SPAdes)... | ecosystem: Environmental > Aquatic >... | reverse complement strand
CGGCCAGACCTTATGGATGATCTCCATGCCGGGATCGTGCCCGTAGGAATGCATTGCGATCATGCGCCCGCCGGATCCGAGTGCGCGGGCGAGCGGCGCCAATACGCGCTTGGCCTTGAACTCGAGCGAGGCGCGCGCGCGATAGGGCTGCGAGGCGATGACGAGATCATAGTCGGCGACGGTGCCGCCGGGCTTCGGAATAATCTGATCGAGCAAAAAGCGATGATCGGCGCGATAGATCACCAGGATTACCGGGCGTTCGTAGATCGGGTTGCCGCTCTTGGGGCTAACGCCCGCCTTCCAGTTCTCGGACAGGAATGGTTCGAGCGCGGTGATCTGCTGCTCGAAGCTATGTGCGGTACTGCCTTGCATCGGCAGCTCTTTCCACACCAGGCTGGTGGCGGCGCTGAGCGATTTCACCGCCAGCCAGGGCGCTTCCGAATAAGCGAGATTGGTGAGCACCAGCACGGAAGACGGATGTTCGATGAAGCGGTCTGCCATCTTGTGCAGCGTGAGCCGAACGTCCTCCAGGCTGATTTCCTTGCCGACAATATAAAACGGCATGGTCGGGAAGCGGTCGTGCATCGAGCGCATCACCCGCGCGAGCACGGTGCCGTCGCCGACGCCGGCGTCGAACACGCGCACCGCCGGCGGACGCGGATGGATATTCGCGAGCTCAAGCCCGACGCGTTGCGCGGTCTCCCACTTCTCGCTGCAGGTATTCACAAACAGAAGATATTTCTGGCGATTGTCAAAGAAGCGGAAATTGCGCTGCGGATCCTCGCTCGCCTGTCCCGAGGCGACCGGCGGCGCCGGCGGCGCGACCACCGGCAGTGTTGCCGTCGGCGCTGCGTCGAACAGCACGCGGCGGCGCGCCGACCCGGCATCGGCGTTGAGCGCCATGAAGGCGCGGATGCGCTCTAGCGTGTCGGTCGTGATGCGGCCGCCATTGCGCAGGCGGCTGGCAAGCTTGCCGTCGTTGACGGCGCGGCGCCCGAAGGTCGATTCGGCAAGCCCGCGCTGCCGGCAGAATTCGCTGATCTCCTGAAGGATAATCTCGTTCATGGCGGCATTTCCTGTCCGGCTCTGACGGCCGTTACAGTTGAAAGCCAACCAACTCCACACCCGTTCGTCAACTACAAAAGCAATGTTTAAAAAGTTGGGCGAAATTAGTGGGCAACTCTCTATCGAAAGAAACCCGATTTAATGAGGCTTTTTATTTTTTGGTTTTAATTTAGACTCGCGATTCCTAAAATATTGTGGGCAGAATCCCGCCATACCAAGCGTGCATGAGTGGGCAGCAGCGGCGGCGCCGCGCGGTCTAAAATCAGCGCAAATGTCGAGGAACGGCGCTTCGTTCGCTCAGACATCGAAGAAAACCGTCTCGTTTTCGCCCTGCACACGGATGTCGAAGTGGTACACCGGCAGCTCGCCGCGCATCGCTTTGTGGGCAACGAGAGTACCGCGGCGGTCCTCCGGCACCAACGTCAGGATGAGATCGGTGTCGTTGGCCGCCTCGTCGGCGAAGTAAAGCCGGGTGTAAATCTGCCGTAGCATGCCGCGCGAGTAGACACAGACCACGATATGCGGCGCCTGCAGCTTGCCGTCCGGCCCCGGCACGGGGCCGGGCTTGACGGTGTCGAAGCTATAGGCCCCGTGCTTGTCGGTGGCGGAACGGCCAAAGCCCTTGAACTGGGTGTTCGGCAGCGCGCGGTTGTCGCGCGGATGGGCGTAGCGGCCTTGCGCGTCGGCCTGCCAGATCTCCAGCATGGCGTCGTTGATCGGCAGGCCGTCGCCGTCGAGCACGCGGCCCTCGATGCGGATACGCCGGCCGGTCGTATCCGGCGTTACCAGATCGGCGCTGACGGTCTGTTTCCAGTCATAGTTCGGGCTGGGCGCCCAATCACAGCGGCTATGCGGCGCAAGACCATAGGCGAAGTACGGGCCGACGGTTTGTGAGGGTGTAATGTTCGACATTTAGTGTTTGTCCGTATCTTGGGGGGTCTGTTCGCGGCCGCGCAGCACGATATCGAAGCGGAAACAGAGCGCCCAGTCAGGGATGGTGTTCTCCAGATCGAAGATCGAGACCATGCGCTGGCGCGCCTTCTCGTCGGTCACCGAATTGAAGATCGGATCGAACGGGAACAGCGGGTCGCCGGGGAAGTACATCTGCGTCACCAGTCGCGACAGGAACGAGTGGCCGAACACCGAGAAGTGGATGTGATTCGGCCGCCAGGCATTGTGATGGTTGCCCCACGGATAGGCGCCTGGCTTCACGGTGATGAATCGATAGTAGCCCTTCTTGTCGGTGATGGTACGGCCGGCGCCGGTGAAGTTCGGATCGAGCGGCGCCGGGTGCTGGTCGACGTTGTGCACGTAGCGGCCGCAGGCATTGGCCTGCCAAATTTCCACCAGGGCATCAGGAATCGGCCGCTTGTCCTCGTCGAATATGTGACCGTGCACGATGATGCGCTCGCCGAGTGGCTCGCCCTTGTGCTGCTTGGTAAGATCGGCGTCGCCCTCTTGCACCGCGTCATGGCCGTAGACCGGGCCGGTGAGCTCGGACAGCGTGTGTGGCACAATAATCAACGGCTTCGACGGCGAACGCTTGACCGTACTGCGATATTCCGGGGACAGGTGCTTGGGATAAACACTCAGGCTTTCCTTGGGAAAAATTAGCGCCATTCTTGTTGTCCTTTTTATTTTGTACTTTTTATTCTTGGCTCGTTATGAGATCCGTTCGAGGGCAAGCGACACGCCTTGGCCGACACCGACGCACATGGTGATAAGCGCGCGCTTGCCGCCCCGCTCTTCCAAGCCGTGCGCCGCCGTCAGTGCCAGCCGCGTGCCCGACATGCCGAGCGGATGACCGAGCGCGATCGCCCCGCCATGCGGGTTGACGTGTTCGGCATCATCGGCAAGTCCAAGCTGCCGCAGGCATGCTAGCGACTGCGAAGCGAAGGCTTCGTTGATTTCGATCAAATCGTAATCGCCAATCTTATGTTGCAGGTGTGCCATCAGCTTGCGGCTGGATGGCACCGGGCCGATGCCCATGATGCGCGGCGGCACCGCGGCCGAGGCCATGCCAAGAATGCGCGCGCGCGGCGTCAGGCTATGCGCCTTCACGGCGGCTTCCGACGCGATGATAATGGCGGCGGCGCCATCATTGACGCCGGAGGCATTGCCGGCCGTCACCGTGCCAGGATTGCGAAACGGCGTTTTCAGCTTGGCGAGCTGCTCGAGCGTGGTATCGGGCCGCGGATGCTCGTCCTTGTCGACGCGTATCGGGCCGGCCTTGCCGCCCGGCATCTCGACCGCGACGATCTCCTTCGCGAAATAGCCTGAAGCGATCGCACTTCCGGCGCGCTGCTGCGACCGGATCGCGAACGCGTCCTGGTCAGCGCGGGTGATCTGAAATTCTTCCGCGACGTTCTCAGCCGTATCCGGCATCGAATCGACGCCGTATTGCTGCTTCATCAGCGGATTGACGAAGCGCCAGCCGATAGTGGTGTCATAAATCTCGATCGCGCGCGCAAATGCCTCCGGCGTCTTGCCTTGCACGAACGGCGCTCGCGTCATCGATTCAACGCCGCCAGCGATGGCGAAGTCCATTTCGCCGGCGCGGATGGCGCGCGCGGCGGTGCCGACCGCATCAAGGCCCGAAGCGCACAGGCGATTGAGCGTCACCCCTGGCACGTTGCCGGGAAGCCCGGCCAGCAGCAGCGCCATGCGCGCCACGTTGCGGTTGTCCTCGCCGGCTTGGTTGGCGCAGCCGTAGAAAACATCGTCGAGTTTTTCCCAATCGGCTTTGGGATTGCGCGCCATCAATGCCTTGATAGGCACGGCGGCGAGATCGTCGGTGCGCATTTTCGCCAGCGCGCCGGCATAACGCCCGATCGGAGTGCGCAACGCATCGCAGAGAAAAACGTCACGGCTCATGTTGATACTTTCCTCACGCCGCTTCGGATTGCGCGCGATTGGTGCGCGCATGCAGGTCGCGCAGCACTTCGAGTTCGCGAGCGGTCGGCGGCGGTGTCTCGGCCACTTTTGCGGCAAAGGCCACCTTCCAGCCGGTGTTCTCCTGGATCTGCTCGCGGGTGACGCCCGGATGGATAGAGATGACCATCATCTCCTTGCTCTGCGGATCGGGCTCGAACAGCGCCAAATCTGTGATCAGCCGCGTCGGCCCCTTGGTCTTGATGCCAAGCTTGGCACGCGAGTCGCCACCGCTGCCATGGCCGACCGAGGTGACGAAATCGAGCTTGTCGACGAAGCTGCGTTTGCCCTGCGCCATGATAATGAAGATCTCGCCACAGGAGGTGGCGATCTCTGGCGCGCCGCCGGCGCCGGGCAGCCGCACCTTCGGCTTGTCGTAGGGGCCGACCACGGTGGTGTTGAGGTTGGCGTATTTGTCAATCTGCGCGCCGCCCAAAAATCCGACCTTGACCCGCCCGCCCTGCAGCCAGTAACGGAACATCTCCGGCACTGACACCGTGGTGAGCGCGGTCTCGCACAATTCGCCATCGCCGATTGAAAGCGGCAAGATTTTCGGCTTGGTGGCCAGCGTACCGGATTCGTAAATCAGTGTGATGCCGGGCGCATGCGTGAGCCGCGCCAGGTTCGCCGCTGCCGACGGCATGCCGATGCCGACGAAGCAGACGTCGTCGTTCTTCAGCGCGCGCGCCGCCGCGATCGTCATCATTTCGTTCGGCTTGTAGTCGGCCATGATCGTCCTCTATTCCGCCGCCACGCGGGCCTTGCGCGCATGCTTGGCAAAGGCCTCGGGGCCTTTCTCCAGAACGTTTTCTTTCATCCAGGCTAAGAAGCCGTCGCGCGCGCGCGAGACTTCGTCCCACCGCTTGTAGAAGCTGTTGTGACGTGGGTAATAGCCCTGCGCATAGGACGGATAGGCGCCGCCCGGAACCTCAACCACGTGGCCAATCGTCCAGTGCGGCAGCACTACCGCATTGAGGCTGCGGTCCCCGAGATCGTCGACGATCTCTTCCACCGTCACCACCGAGCGCTTGGACGCCAGCACGGCTTCCTTCTGCACGCCGAGCACACCCTCGATCAGCACATTACCGGCCTTGTCGGCGCGCTGCGCATGAATCACCGCCACGTCGGGCCGGTGCGCCGGCACGGCGGCGAGTTCCTCGCCGGTGAATGGGCAGGTCACGCGCTTAATCTTGGAATTCACCTTCGGCAGATCGCCGCCGATATAGCCGCGAAAGATGGCACAGGGGAGTCCCGCCGCGCCGGCTTCGTAAGCATTGGCCATCGCGGCATGCGAATGCTCTTCGAGTTCGAGCTTGTGCGGCCAGCCGTTCTCCACCGCATCGCGGAGGCGATGCAGTGAGCCGACACCCGGATTGCCGCCCCACGAAAAAACCAATCGGTCCACGCAGCCCATGCCAATGAGCTGGTCGTATATCAGGTCCGGCGTCATGCGGATCAGCGTGAGATGCTTGCAGTGCTGGCGGATAATCTCATGGCCGGCGGCATGTGGAATTAGATGAGTGAAGCCTTCCAGCGCCACCGTATCGCCATCGCGAACGGCATCCTTGATCGCTTCGGAAAGAGACGAAATACGCGCCATGAGAGACTGCTTCCCGGTTGCGGCCCCGTATTTACGGCTGCGGCTCGGCAGGGTCAAATGGGCGCGTCCGCGGTTCATTGAAGGGTTCGCCATGCTTTCGCCCATGCCGATTTTCACAATTCACGCCGAACTCGAGGCCATTATGAATTTAGGCCGCACGCCCTATGGCGAGCGGCGCATCATCGGCATTCTCGGTGGAACTGTGCGTGGCCGTAAGCTCAACGGGCGCGTTGTTCCCGGCGGCGCCGACTGGCAGATCGTGCGCAGCGACGGCGCCGCCGACATTCAGGCGCGCTACACCATCGAAACCGACGCGGGCGCGCGCATCCTAGTATCCAGCGAAGGTCTGCGGCATGGCCCGCCCGCGGTGATGGAGCGGCTGGCACGGGGCGACAGCGTCGACCCGGCGCTTTATTATTTCCGCACCGCGATGCGGTTCGAGACCGCCGACCCTTCGGTCGATTGGCTCAATCGCATTCTCGCTTTGGCGCGGGGCGCGCGCGAGGCCCGCACCGTGCGGCTCGATGTTTATGAAGTGAACTGACGGCCGTCGATTAGCCAAAATCCCGCAGCAAATTCATCAGCTGCATGCGCCGCTTGGGTCCGACGTATTCGGCAAGCTGAGTTTCGTGCTGCTCGGCCAGGCCCTTGATTTTGGCCAGCGCCTTTTCGCCGTCCACGGTCAAATACAGGGAATGCGAGCGCGCATCGCTGCCGGAGGCGCGCCGGCTGATCCACTTGCGCCGTTCCAGCTCATGCAGCAGCCGGACAAGGCGCGCCCGTTCGATGCCGAGCATCTGGCCGATCGCAGCCTGTGAGCGGCCCGGATTGGCTTCGATGATGAGCAGGACGGAATATTGCGCCGGACGTAGCTTCATCGGCCCCAGCGTCTGGATGAAGTCCTGGAACACCCAGATCTGCAAGCGACGCAGAAGATATCCGAGATGATTGTTGAGCTGGCCGAAGGCGAGTTTTTCCGCCTGCGCCGGCGACTTCGCATTTCGGCGGTCCCTCGACTTTGCTGCGGTCATAACTAATTGCCGATGCTTCATAGCCGCTCGCCTTGTTCGCTTCCCGGCCTTTTCCTTACCACAGCTTACTTGACGCTGATTGTTGTCAATGACAACATTCTCTTGCGGCCGACAATAACGCCTCAAACGCGCCGCGCGTCCGAGGGAGGACTCCATGCTGAAATCAGTGAAATTTGCCGCGCTTCTGGTCGCCTTGATTTCAACGCCGGTTTTCGCCGAGATGAACGGCACGCTTCGCATCGGCGTCTTGAACGACATGTCGAGCGTCTATGCGGACTTTCAAGGCCCCGGCTCGGTGCTCGCTGCGCAGATGGCCGTCGAGGATTTCGCCAAGGCGTCCGAACGGAAAATTGAGGTGATTGCGGCCGATCACCAGAACAAGCCCGATGTCGGCGCCGGCATCGCGCGCCGTTGGCTGGACGTCGAAGGCATCGACATGATCATCGACCTGCCGAATTCAGCCGTCGCGCTAGCCGTGAGCGATATCGTACGGGAAAAAAACAAGGTAGCGATCGGGTCTGGCGCCGGCACTGCGCTTCTCACGGGGGCAAAATGCTCGCCAAATTTCGTGCACTGGACCTACGACACCTGGGCGAATGGTCATGCGCTCGCGCGCGGTGTTCTTGCTGGAGGCGGCAAGTCTTGGTTTTTTATCACAGCCGATTATGCCTTCGGACACGATCTCGAAAAGCAGGCAAGTGACGAGGTCATAGCCAGCGGAGGAAAAATTATTGGCACTGTTCGCCATCCGCTAGGTGCCTCTGATTTTTCTTCCTTTCTTCTGCAAGCGCAGGCTTCGGACGCGCAAGTCGTGGCGCTAGCGAATGCGGGTGGCGATACCACCAACGTCGTTAAGCAGGCATCGGAATTCAAAATTGGCGCCAAACAAAGAATCGTGTCGCTCATATTTGACCTGCAGAGCGTGCCCGCGCTCGGTATGAAAACTGCGCAGGGACTGACCGCGATCAATGCGTTTTACTGGGACATAAACGATCAATCACGCACATGGTCGCGGCGTTTTCAAGAACGTCATCCAAAGAAAATGATGCCCAATCACATGCATGCAGGCGTCTACGCCGGAACTCTGCATTATCTGAAGGCGGTGGAAAAAGTTGGTTCGCCCGCCGATGGTCGTGCCGTGGTCGAAGCCATGAAAGCAATGCCGACGAATGACGCTCTGTTTGGAACCGGGCAAATCCGCGCCGATGGCCGCAAAATTCATCCCATGTATCTGCTTCAAGTCAAAACCCCGGAAGAGTCGAAAGGCGAATGGGATGTCTTCAAGGTCGTGGGCACGATTCCGGCTGACAAAGCGTTCCGTCCGCTGAATGAAGGCGGCTGTCCGCTGGTCAAGACACCCAACTGAGCTTGGTTGCGAAAGTAAGCTCACAGCGACATGATCGTAACTATATCGCGCCGCTGCCTGACCCGTACGGGCGGCGGCGCCCAAGCAGGAGCCCGAGCGTGAGTTCAAGAGGGCCGTCCAATCCGTTTCCTGCACACTTGCCGGCCTCGCTTGCCGCCGAGCGGCAGGGCAAAGTCGCTATCCTGCGGCTGGCGCGCCAGCAGAAGCGCAATGCGCTCGACGACGAAACCATCCTCGGCATCGAAACCTTCTTCGCCGCGCTGCCGGACGGCATCGGCGCCGCGCTGGTGCATGGCGAGGGCGAACATTTCTCCGCCGGCCTCGACTTGAGCGAACTCGAGGAGCGCGACATCAAGCAGGGCATCGCCCATTCCGGCTTGTGGCACCGCGCCTTCGAGAAGATCCAGTTCGGCAAGGTGCCGGTGGTCGCGGTGCTGCATGGCGCGGTGGTCGGCGGTGGGTTGGAACTCGCGGCCGCCGCGCATGTGCGCGTGGCCGAGCGTTCGGCCTATTACGCACTGCCCGAGGGTAGCCGCGGCATCTATGTCGGCGGCGGCGGTTCGGTGCGGCTGCCACGGCTGATCGGCGTTGCGCGCATGATGGACATGATGCTGACCGGCCGCACCTACTCCGCCGAGGAAGGCCAGGCCATGGGGCTGACCACCTATCTGGTCGAGCAGGGCCAAGGGTTTGCCAAGGGTCTCGAACTCGCCAACCGCATTGCCGGCAATACGCCGCTCACCAATTTCGCGGTTATGCACGCGCTGCCGCGCATCGCCGAAATGGATCCGGCCAGCGGCTATGCGGTGGAGGCGCTTATGGCGGCCATCGCCCAGGCCGACGGCGAGGCCAAGGCCCGGCTAAAGGACTTCCTGGAGAAACGCGCGCCGAAGGTGACGCGGTCTTGATGGCGAACCCGCTTCGAGAAATTGAGAAAGCCGCAGCACCCTTGCGCCCGGTGCGACTAGGCGCGCACGATGCCGTGCTGGAGCGGGGCGCCGACGGCATCATCCGAATCCGCGCCGCGCAGGTGCTCGGGGCCTATCACAGCAAGCTGAGCGAGCCGCTCGAATACTGGGCCAAGGCCGCGCCGGAGCGCGTGTTCTTAGGCCAGCGTGACGCGGAGGGTCGCTGGCGCACGCTCAACTATGCGCAAGTGCTCAGCGACGTGAAGCGCATCGGCGCCGCGCTGCTGCGCCGTGGGCTGTCGACCGAGCGGCCGATCGCGATCATCTCCGGCAACGACATCGAGCACGCGCTGCTGGGGCTGGCGGCGGTGTATGTCGGCATTCCCTATGCGCCGATCTCGCCGGCCTATTCGCTGATGTCGAGCGACTTCGGAAAATTGCACATGATGATCGACCTGCTCACGCCAGGCCTCGTCTTTGCCAATGACGGCGGAGCGTTCGCCCGCGCCATCGCCGCGGCCGTGCCGGATAGCGTCGAGGTGGTGGTGACGCGCAACGTGCCTGCCGGCCACAAGGCCACGCTGCTCGCCGATCTCCTTGGCGCGGAAGACGCTACGAGCGTTGCCGCGGCGAACGCTCAAGTCACGCCAGCAACAATCGCCAAATTCCTGTTCACCTCCGGCTCCACCGGCAGCCCCAAGGCCGTCATCAACACCCACCGCATGCTGTGCGCGAACCAGGCGATGATCGCCGCCGGCTTCTGTTTCGTCGCCGACGAGCCGCCGGTGGTCGTGGACTGGCTGCCCTGGAACCACACGTTCGGCGGCAATCACAACTTCAACATGGTGCTGGTGAATGGCGGCTCGCTTTATATCGACGACGGCAATCCAACGCCGCCGGGCGTGCCGAAGACCGCACGCAATCTGCGCGAGATCGCCCCGACCATCTATTTCAACGTGCCGAAAGGCTACGAGGCGCTGGTCGCGCATTTCCGCGCCGACGATGTGCTGCGCCGGAACTTCTTCAGCCGGCTGAAGGTGCTGTTCTATTCCGGCGCCGGCCTCAACCAGACCACCTGGGACGAGTTGACGCGGCTCGCGATCGAGACCACCGGCGAGCGCATCATTTTTCTGACCTCGCTCGGCTCGACCGAAACCGCGCCGCTGGCGCTGGCCTGCAGCTGGGATTTCGGCCGGCCAGGCAATATCGGCCTGCCGGCGCCGGGCGTCGAACTCAAGCTAGTGCCGAACGAAGGCAAGCTGGAAGCGCGCCTGCGCGGCCCGCACATCACGCCCGGCTATTGGCGGCAGGGTAATCTCACGCGCGAGGCCTTCGATGAGGAAGGCTACTACAAGATCGGCGACGCGCTTAAATTCGTCGACCCCGACGATCCGGGCAAGGGCCTATTGTTCGACGGCCGCATCGCCGAGGACTACAAGCTCTCCACCGGCACCTGGGTGAGCGTCGGACCGCTGCGCGCGCGCTTCCTCGATCATTTCGCGCCCTATGTGCGCGACGTGGTGTTCGCCGGTCCCGACCGCGATGATATCGTGGCGCTAGTGTTTCCCGACATCGAAGCTTGCCGCAAGCTTAGCGCCGGTCTTGCCGCAGATGCTACGCCCGCAGTCGTGCTCGACAATGCCCAAGTGCGCGCGAAATTAGCCAAGCTGCTCAATAAACTTGCGGCCGCGAGCCCGGGCAGCTCGACGCGTGTTATGCGCGCCATTCTGATGGCGGAGCCGCCGTCCATGGACAAAGGCGAGATGACCGACAAAGGTTCTATCAATCAGCGCGCGGTGCTCAAAAACCGCGCGGCGCTGGTTGAGGAGCTGTACGCCACGCCGCTGTCAGCGCGGATCATCGCGATCGAGGAGCGCGCCTGATGACGAGCAAGAAGACGTACAAGGGCGCGCTCGGCGCGAATTTCGCGGACGCCTGGCTCATCGACGGCGTGCGCACGCCGTTCGCCGACTATAACGGCGCGCTGGCGCTGGTGTCGCCGATCGATCTCGGCATTAAGGCGGCGCGCGAAGCGTTCAAGAAGAGCGGCGCGTTGCCGCAAGACGTCGACACCGTGATTGCCGGCTCGATGGCACAGGCGAGCTTCGACGCCTACATGCTGCCGCGTTATATCGGGCTCTATTCCGGCGTGCCCACGCAAACGCCCGCGCACATGGTGCAGCGCGTCTGCGGCACCGGCATCGAGGTGCTAGCGCAAGCTGCCGACGCGGTGTCGCTCGGGCGCGCCGAGCTCGCGCTCTGCGTCGGCACCGAGTCCATGAGCCGCAATCCGGTGGCGGCCTATACCCATCGCGGCGGCTTCCGCATGGGCCAGATCGAGTTCAAGGATTTTCTCTGGGAGGCGCTGCGCGACCCGGCCGCCGACGTCAGCATGGGCGACACCGCGGAGAACCTGGCGCGGCAATATCAGATTACGAGGGCCGAGGTGGACGCCTATGCCGCGCGCTCGTTCACCCGCGCGGTGGCGGCGCAACAGAGCGGCTTCCTCGCCGGCGAGATCGCACCCGTGACGAGCGAAAGCTTCGAGGCCGAGGGGCTGAAAAGCCGTGGCATCCGGATCACGGACCAACTCGCCACCGACACTCACATCCGCCCCTCGTCCGTGGAGCAACTTGCCAAGATCAAGCCTGCTTTCGGCGGCGTGCAGACCGGCGGCAATTCCTCAGGGATCGTCGACGGCGCCGCGGTGATCCTAGTCGGCGCCGGCGATTACGCGCGCAAGCGTGGGCGAGCTCCGCTCGCGCGCATCCTTGCCGGCGCGGCGGTCGGCGTTTCGCCCGAAGTGATGGGCATCGGCCCGGTGCCGGCGATCAGGGCAGTGCTGGAAGGCGCCGGCCTCAAGCTTTCCGACATCGACCGCTTTGAGATCAACGAGGCGTTCGGCGCCCAGGTGATGGCCTGCGCCCGCGAGCTCGGGCTCGACGAGGACAAGCTCAACGTCAACGGCGGC
>Ga0209048_10005576_pt1 | contig 11873 bp, 11 predicted proteins | sample FrelakmetCRP12CR_FD_187146 | JGI IMG/M metagenome (GOLD analysis project Ga0209048, IMG submission 187146) | Freshwater lake sediment microbial communities from the University of Notre Dame, USA, for methane emissions studies - CRP12 CR (SPAdes)... | ecosystem: Environmental > Aquatic >... | reverse complement strand
TGCTGCCATCTCAGAGCTCCCCCCCGATATATTTTGCAATGTACAGCGTACTCACGAACGAAAGCAGCCCGTACACGATCGCAACGTCGACGAAGATGACCTCCCGGTATATCACGCCAAAGAGGATCATCGCTGCAATCGTCAGCGTGTTGACAGTGTCGAGCGCGATGGCCCGGTCGGGAGCGGTCGGTCCGAGCACCAGCCTCACTGTTGCGAGTGCCATCAGGACTGCAAGGCAGATGACCGTAAGCATCCATACGTCGATCATTCGGCAATCCTCCGTATCCATGACGGGAGGTTTACCAGCCCGAAGAGCTCGGTGCTCTCAATGACCTCCCGTTTCTCATCCCCATCGCCGACATTGATATTGTGGATGAAGAGATCGTTTGTCGCTTCGTCTATCCCGACCGAAAGGGTGCCCGGGGTCAGGGTGATCGAGTTTGCCAGCATGAAGATACCCAGGTCCGTCTTCAGCCCGGAGTGGACACGGATGATCCCCGGCCTGATCTTCATCGTAATGACCCGGTATGCGACATCAAGGTTGGCTTTTGTAAGCTCCACAAAGAAGGGACCCGGCACATAGACCAGCAGCTGCAGCAACCGTCGCGGATCGAGCAGGCGGTAACTATTCGATCTGCACAGGAAATTTCTTGCAATCAATCCGGTCAAGATTGCAAGCAGGACCCCCATGACAAGTTCAGATAACGACCAGAACCCGATAGTGCCTGAGCCGGCAGTCAGTATCAGGTACATCAGAAATGCCGCACCCGCAGTTACAAGAAACGCGATCACAGATTCACCCAACTACTGTCCCTTTCGACGTTCAGAAAATGTAGTTTCACTCGTGTAATACCAAAACTGTTCGCATGATTTTTTGATAATGTCACCGTAAGAATTGTTCAGTACCATCGTACCACTATCATAATTCTTAATGATTTATCATGTTTAATATTAAAAAGTGTGTTTTTTGTCACAGTCTAGATACCAATATTCTTTCAACTTGTGCAATCATAGGTTGTTTTAAAAAGGCTACCTTTCATGAAGATCGCGGTCTCTGGAAAAGGCGGTGTAGGTAAGACGTTTATTGCCGGTACTCTTGCTGCACTATTTGTCAGGAGCGGTCATCGGGTTATTGCTCTGGATGCAGATCCTTCGCCCAACCTCGCACAGACACTGGGACTTTCCTTTGATGAGGCTGCCCGGATTGTTCCCATCGCGGAGAATGAACAGTTGATCAGGCTGAAGACCGGTACGGAATTCTCCGGTGTGTTCCGGCTTACATTCACGGTTGACGATATCATCGACAACTATTCAGTACCAACACCAGCCGGTCCCCACCTTATGGTGATGGGGACCGTGCGTTCGATGGGGGCCGGGTGCACATGCCCGGCAAATTCCGTGGTGAAAGCACTGCTCCGTCACTTGGTCGTTGAACGGGATGAGGTTGTGATCCTGGACATGGAAGCCGGGATCGAGCATCTCGGCCGGGGAACGGCAGAGCATGTTGATAAGATGATCGTCGTGACCGATGCAAACAGGAAATCGCTGGAGATCGCAAGAACCATCTGTCGGCTCGCCGCTGAATCAAATATACATCGTATTGGTCTCGTGGGTAACCGGATCACTGAATCACTACAGGAGAATGCAATCCGGCTCTTTGCTGAAAAGAACCAGCTCAACATCTTTACGATGATTCCTTATGATCAGCAGGTTGCCGATGCCGGAATTACCGGGGCAGAAGTTGATGAAAAAACCTCATCGGCACTTCCTGCAATCGGACAACTTGCAGATATCCTGGCAAACAATGATGATGTTGTAACGTATGCACGTACTAGTAAGGAGACGACGAAGTTCTGATGAAGACATTTGTCACGATGGGGCGCGGGGGCACGGGAAAGACAAGTTTTGTCGCCCTGATGGCCAAATACCTGATCAAAAAAAAAGCAACACCTCTGCTTCTTGTTGATGCAGATCCTGACCAGAATCTTGCCGAAATGGCAGGTGTTGATCTTGAAGCATCCGGTATAAAAACGATCGCTGAGCTGCTGTCTGATACATTCATAGCAAAGGGCGGGACGACCGTTGGCATCGCTCCGTCAAGCCGGATTGAGAGTAAAATCTGGGAACAGGGTCTCTATGAGGGAAATAATTTCGATCTCTTCTCAGTTGGTACAAAATGGGTGGAGGGATGTTACTGTCTCCCGGATGCTGCCCTGAAAAATGCGCTAGGGGCAATCACCAAAAATTACCAGTACATTCTTATCGATTCTCCGGCGGGACTCGAACACCTGAACCGGAAGATCGCCAGTAATGTTGATACGATATTTGATGTTATGGGACCTTCCAGCAAATCATTTCAGCATGTGAAACGGGCACATCGCATTATTCAGGAAGTCGGAATTACCTTCAACCGGTTCTACATTATCGGAGGTTATGCATTTTCAGAAGATCTCGAGCAACGGGCAACGACTGATACCGGTCTTCCTTATCTTGGGAAAATTGCAGATGATGAGGTAGTTGCACAGTATGTTCTTTCCGGGAGATCTCTTCTTGATATACCATCCACTTCACGTGCCTACCAATCAGTCGCGTTGATTCTTGACAACATGTCACGTTTGGAATAAAAACCGGCGAATTGCAGACTATGACGGTGTTCTCATAGATAACCTTATGATTGTTTCTGGTAATGTACTGATAATTTGGTCAGGTTGTGGTAGAATTGAGAGGGAATAGTGTAAACGTTAACATCAAAGAATTAAATTCTGATATTGCACACTTCCGGGACCTGAGCATTACCATTGGCGCAATCACCAAAGAAACCTGGGTGGAGCCGATGGGACCGACCCCCTACCCTTCTTTGACTACGTTACGCAGTTGGGACCTGAAACTGCTTGAACGATATAAGCCGTTTTATCTTCCCTTTTGTGATCTCTGCTGTCTGTGCACATACGGGAAATGTGACCTGACCGGCAATAAACTCGGAGCATGCGGTATTTCCATGGCTGCCCAGCAGTCGCGAACCGTGCTGCTCGCTGCATGCATCGGTGCATCAACGCATACCGCCCATGCCCGCGATCTTCTTACCCATTTAATTGAGCGCTATGGTGGAGATCATCCCATCAATGTGGGAGAGTTGAATGTTGATATTGAAGCTCCTCTGACACGACTCGTCTGTGGAATAAAACCCGTGAATCTGGGTGATTTTGAGGAAGTGTTGGACTACTGTGAGAAGCAATTGACCCAGCTTCTTTCAGTAACGCATACCGGGCAGGAAGGAAATAACCTGGACTTTGAGTCCAAGGTATTCCATGCCGGTATGATTGATCATGTGGGCATGGAAGTTGCTGATATTGCCCAGATCTCTGCACTCGGATTTCCTAAATCTGACCCGGAAGCAAGCCTTGCCGATCTCGGTCTTGGAACCGTGGACATAAAAAAACCCGTCATCCTGGTAATCGGACACAATGTCCCTCCGGCAACTGAGATCATCGATTATCTCAAGACCCGGGATCTCATGTCTGAAGCTGAGGTGACCGGGATCTGCTGTACCGCACTTGATATGACGCGGTATTCCCCAAAAGCAAAAATTATCGGCCCTATATCATGGCAACTGCGCTACGTACGCAGCGGTGTTCCAGATGTAATTGTGATCGATGAACAATGCGTACGGGCCGATATCCTGCAGGAAGCCCAGCATATCCACGCTCCCCTGATTGCCACGAGCGGAAAGAACTGTTGCGGGCTTCCTGACCGGACCCATGATTTACCTGATGAGATCGTTGCTGACTTTGTGAGCGGAAAAATTACGGGTGCACTTATTCTTGACCCTGTCAAAGTCGGTGAGGTTGCTGTAAGAACTGCACTGGCGATCGCGCCGAAGCGAAAAAAGCACAAACTCCTGCCGACCCATGACGAGCTTATAAAATTGGCAAAAAAATGTACCGGGTGCGTGCTCTGCAGGAGAGCATGCCCCAACGATCTTCCCATTTCATACGCAGTCAAGGCCGCGGCTCAGGGAAATATGAGCGGACTCGATGAGCTCTATGATGACTGTGTCGGCTGCGGGCGGTGTGAGTCAGCATGCCCACAGAAAATTCCTGTTCATAGTATCATCGTCGCTGCAGCAGAAAAAAAGACTAGGGATGAGAGCTACCGGATCAGGACCGGGAGGGGTGCAATACAGGATATTGAAATCCGGAAGGTTGGTGGACCAATTGTGCTGGGAGAAATTCCCGGTATTGTTGCTTTTGTCGGCTGCGCAAATTTCCCCAAAGGTTCACGGGAAGTTGCAGAAATGTGCATGGAGTTTGCCAGGAGACGGTATATTGTCTGTACATCAGGCTGTTCTGCGATATCAGCAGGTATGTACAGGAATGAGGAGGGCAAGACCGCATACGAGATGTATCCCGGAGCCTTTGAAGCCGGGGGCATCGTGAATGTAGGCTCCTGTGTTTCAAATGCCCATATCTCTGGAGCCGCAATTAAAATTGCAAGTATCTTTGCCAGACGACCCCTGCGGGGCAATTATGAAGAGATTGCTGATTATGTCTACAACCGTGTCGGGGCAGTTGGCGTTGCATGGGGTGCAATGTCCCAGAAAGCGGCATCCATTGCTGCCGGTTTCTGGCGGCTTGGCATACCTGTTGTCGTCGGCCCACACGGCACTAAGTACCGCCGAATGCTGCTGGGCAGATCAGATAAAGAACAGGACTGGTATGTTTATGATGCCCGGACCGGTGAAAAAGTGTATGGCGGACCGGTACCTGAACACCTCTTCTTTGCCGCAGAGACCAAGGAGGAGGCAATGGTTATGGTCGCAAAGCTGACGATGCGCCCGAATGATACGAGCAAAGGAAGGGCAATCAAGCTGACCAATTATATAGACCTGCACAAGCGTCTCATTGGAGGTATGCCCCGCGATGTCCACCTCCTTGTCCGAAAACAGGCTGATATCCCGTTGACGATGAAAGAGGATATTGAAAAAATCTTAAAGGAAGTGGAATGGACAGAGCACGAGATTCCTGACCCGACGCTCCTCTCCCGCATGATCCGAAAATCAAAGGAGGCCTGACAATGCCTTTGGCTGAATCCTGGCAGACTGCAGAAATCCCCGGGCCCAAAAAAGCGTCCCTCATTATCAAACCGGATATAGCAGATGCAATCATACGACGGGCAAAACGCCCGATTATGATTGTCGGTTATGGTGCGGTCGAGTACGAAGTTGAAGGCATAAAACTGATTGAATGTCTTATTGAGCTTGCAAACAAGGGAAAAATTCCGGTTGTCGTGACTGCCAGTACGGCAAGGGAATTCCTCAACCGCGGTTTTTCACCGGCTGCCCTGATGCCTGCAGTGGATATAGGCAACCGTCTCACGGATCCCGCATGGAAGGGACTTGATGGAAAAGAATCCTATGATCTCGCGATCTTTGTCGGTCTCCCGTATTCTATGGAATGGACAATCCTTTCAGGGCTCAAGCACTTCGCACCGTCCCTCAAAACCATGACATTGGATTGTGTCTACCAGCCTAACGCCAGCTGGTCGTTCCCCAACAGTACAATAAAAGACTGGGCGGCAAACCTCAAGGGAATCGTCGAAAATCTCGGAAAATAACGGAGTATACCATGTTTGAGAACATCCCGGTTGAAGTCGGGCTCCTTCACGAAGGTGAACGCATCCGGAAGAACGATATGCATGTCGAGTTTGGGGGTCCTTCAATCGGCGAAAAGTTTGAGATTGTCCGGGTCCGGGAAGGCAATGATATCACCGATGGTTCAATCCATATTATTGGACCTGATATCAATGCCATGGAAGAGGGGGAGAGTTACCCGATTGGTATTCTTGTCGAAATTTCCGGTGCTAAACTCGAAAAAGATCTTGAAGGAGTCATCGAACGCCGGATCCATGAGTACACCAACTATATCGAAGGGTTCATGCATCTCAACCAGCGGTACGATATCTGGATCCGGTTGTCAAAGAAGTCGTTTAAAAAAGGGCTCACTTCATTCACGCAGATCGGGAATGTGATGCATGAACTATTCAAAAATGAACTTCCGTTTATTGAAAAAATCCAGATTACCTTCATTACCGATGCAAAAAAAATCCACCCGCTTTATATTGAGGCTCTCGGGATCTATGAAGCACGGGACGCCCGGGCACGCGGACTTACTGATGAGGATGTTGATACGTTCTATGGTTGTGCTCTCTGCCAGTCATTTGCCCCCACCCATGTGTGCGTGATCACGCCGCAGCGTTACGCAAACTGCGGTGCAATCAGCTGGTTTGATGGTCGTGCAGCGGCTGGAATCGACCCGAAAGGTCCGATCTATGCCATTAAGAAAGGTGAATGCCTTAATGCAGAAAAAGGCGAATATACGGGCGTTAATGAAAGTGCCCGGAAACGATCGATGGGTGAAGTGAGTCGTGTGCAGTTGTATTCTGCATTTGGCTACCCGCATACATCCTGCGGCTGTTTTGAGGGCATTGCATTTTACATTCCTGAAGTGGAAGGATTTGGGATCGTATTGCGTGGATTTCGTGATGTAACCGTAAACGGGCTTGGATTTTCAACCATGGCAGATTCGACTGCAGGAGGGCGGCAGGTTGAGGGATTTCATGGTATCTCGATTGAATACATGCGGTCCAGAAAATTCATGTCCGCTGACGGGGGATATGACCGTGTAGTCTGGATGCCGCTTGAGACTAAGGAGAAGATCAAAACCTATATACCCGAGAGTGTCTATGAAAAGATCGCAACAGAAAAAGATGTCAGGACTATTCCTGAGTTAAAAGAGTACCTGATTTCCCATCAGCATCCGGTTATCCAATTGTGGGAGGCAGACGCATCGCTGGTCGTGACAACCGCTCCGCAGACGACGGTTTTTTCTGCCGGAGATATCCCCATCACTGCCGGAGGGGTCCGCATTATCCTGAAGAATGCCAGGATCACCGCAGAAAAAGTGATCATCCAGCCGGTGAAACCACACCAGCCCCGCGGGGGTGAGCGTGGTGGCACAAAAAAATCATAAGAATCAGCTGATACATGAGCAGCTCCTCACGCTTGCGCCGCAGCTGCTCGAACTCTTAAAGGGCGTGCAACAGGTTGAATTAGAGAACTTCGCGATGGATATTGGTAATCTTGAACTTTTTTTTCCCATGGGACGCACTACAGATGCACTAGATACCGTCTCCAACCCGAATAAGCCGGTGAAACCTACTGAACTTATCCCGGATCATTGTGTGCCGCATATCACGGAATATCCCGGAAAAATCCTGGAAGTTACTCTTGGGGCTACGAAAAGCAATGGTGGAACCCGCGGCAGGACAGTCACCATTGGCGGGTCAACAGCACCTGCATTCACTGATTTTTCACATCCGCTGGTTCACCCGCCAGCAATCGCTCTTGATGTCTTTGATATGCCTGTCAACCTGCCAAAAGTTCTCAAAGAGCATGTACAGGAGGTCATAGGGGACCCGGCCGAGTGGGCACGGATGAATGTGAAAAAATTCGGAGCCGATATTGTCACTATTCACCTTATGAGCACAGATCCACTCATAAACAATACCTCGCCTGCACAAGCAGCAAAGACCGTCGAGGAGATCCTGCAGGCAGTTGATGTCCCCCTTATAATCGGAGGGTGCGGAGACCCGAAGAAAGATGCAGACGTTTTTGCAAAAGTCGCCGAGATGGCAGATGGCGAACGCCTGCTGCTCAACTCTGTTACCCTCGATATGGTGGAGGCAAAGACCCTTGAAGGTGTCGCAACCGCTGCACGGGATCACGGGCATGTAGTGCTCGCTTTTACTGGACTTGAACTGAACAATGCAAAAGAACTGAACCGTCGTCTCTATGAATACATCCCCCCGGAACAGATTGTGATGGACCTCACAACGGTTGCACTCGGGTACGGGCTCGAATATTCTTTCTCCATCCACGAACGGGCACGGCACGCTGCACTGATGGGCGATACGGAGCTTGCACACCCGGTAATATCCGCGTCCACGAATGCATGGGCGGCACGCGAAGCATGGATGCAGATCGCACCGGAATACGGACCACGGGAACTCCGGGGTCCGATTTGGGAGACTATCAATGCAATTACCCTGCTTCTCGCCGGCATTGACCTTTTTATGATGATGCACCCTGCCGCGGTTCTTACACTCAGGGACATAATTAACCGGCTCGGCACAACCGGGCATGTACCATCAGACAGGATCGGCGAATGGGTGAGTGTGCGAGTATGAACGGAGCACATCCCCTGCAGGAAAAGATGCGAAAAAAGAGCATCAAAGAGATCAGCCCGATCGATGTCTACAAACTTCTCCCAAAGACCAATTGCGGTGAGTGCCAGGAATCAAACTGCATGGCTTTTGCTACGCGGGTTGTCAACGGGGAGTTGACGATTACCGATTGTCCACCCCTTCTTACCGATGAACACCATGAAGCGCGAACGGAGCTCGCGGATCTCCTTGCACCCCCGGTGCGGGTCGTCACCATTGGTAAGGATGATCATAGCATCGCTATCGGTGGAAAATATGTCCTCCAGCGCCATGAGTTTACGTATCACAATCCGCCACCGATTGCCATTGATGTACATGATCTCATGCCTGAAGTTGAATTGCTGGATCGGATCAGGCAGATTGAACAATTCTCCTATAACTATATCGGAAGAAAGCTTGTGCTGAATGCAATTGCGATCCGGTCCACATCTCATGACCCTGCAGTCTTCAGGCATGCGGTGAAAAAGATTGCAGAAATCAGCCAATATCCCGTTATTCTCTGTTCTTTTGATCCTGCAGTAATGGAAGCCGGCTTGTCGGAAATCCCTGCCAGCCGCCCGCTTATGTATGCCGCAACACGCGAGAACTGGAAATCAATGGCAGAACTTTCCTTAAAATATCACGCCCCGCTTGCGGTCTTTGCCCCCAATGATCTGTCGTTGATGCGCTCACTGACAAAGACCCTGCAAAAGTCTGGTGTTTCTGATCTTGTACTGGATCCCGGCACCTTTGCGGAAAACGGGCTCGCCGACACGATCAGCAATTTTTCTCTGATCCGGACGCAGGCATGCAGAGATCATGATGAACTGTTCGGTTTCCCTATCCTGGGTGCGCCTATTGCGGTATGGGCGGGAGAGGAGATCTCTGAAGAAGTTCTGAAATGGAGAGAGGCGATCACAGCGTCCATGCTCCTTTCCCGGTACGCAGATCTGCTCATCATGCACAGCCTTGACGGCTGGGTGCTGCTCCCCCAGTTGATTTGGCGGTTCAATCTCTACACTGACCCGAGAAAACCCGTGTCGGTGGAAGCCGGAGTAAAAATTTTTGGGAAACCGGACCGGGACTCCCCGGTTCTCATGACCACCAACTATGCACTGACCTACTTCACGGTAGAATCAGACATCAAGGCCGCAAACCTCGACTGCTACCTCGTTATTGTCGATACTGGAGGTATCAGCGTCGAGAGTGCAGTTGCCGGGAGGATTTTTACCGCTGAATCGATCGCGTCTTCCCTGAAGACATATGATATCAAAAGTCTTGTCAATCACACAACCCTCATCCTTCCCGGTCTTGCTGCCCGGATTAGTGGTGAAACCGAAGACGTATCAGGCTGGCACATTCTTGTCGGTCCTAAGGATTCTTCAGGACTGTCACACTATATCCGTGAGCACTGGCCACCGGAAGCGTGAAATGGAAGAACCTGCATTGTGTTCTACCACCCATAGTGTAACCTGGCACCAGGTTATTTTACACCGTAAATCTTTCGGCGGGGATAATGTATGAATGACACAGTCCGTGTCGTATTCCATCCCTTGAATAAAGTTATCAGCATAGCAAGAGGGTCTGCGGTTCTTGACGCGATCCGTCTGGCAGCAATCCAGTTTGAAAGTATCTGCGGGGGAAAGGGGGAGTGCGGAAAATGCAAAGTGATATTCTTACATGGCTCATGCACTTTTAACTCTCCGGAAAGCACGAGGAAACTTTCACCCGATGAAATTGCCCGGAATTATTGTCTGGCCTGTAAGACGTACATTACTGGCAATTGTGAATTCATAATTCCGGTTGAGAGCAGGATCGATGCACCTCAGATTCTCAAAAATTTCCATTGGTCTGAAGATATCCTCCTGCCCTCCACACAAAAGTACCGGATTGCGGAAAGTCCGATGACACAACAACCCTTCGGTCATCACTCAATCCGGCTTGAGGGATATAATGGTGAGCGCCCTCATATGTCAAAACCACAGCAGGAGAGGCTTGTCAGTACACCAGGGCCGGCCACAGTTACGATAAGCCGGACAAATGGCTATCCAGAAGTGATCGGCATTGACGTGGGTGACACAACCGATCAGAATTATGGGATTGCTATTGATCTTGGAACAACTACGGTTGTCGGCATGCTTGTCAATCTTGCCAACGGGAAGGTCTGTGCATCAGCTTCGGTCCTGAACCGCCAGATTACCTTCGGTGAGGAACTCATCACGCGGATAGCCGCTGTGAAGGATGACGGTGGGAGAGAGACGTTGCAGATGGCAGCAATGGACAGCATCAACGAGGTTATTGATCAAATGGCGGCAGAGATTCCAGTGGATGTAACTACGATAAATGATGTCTGTATTGCCGGCAACACTGTCATGATTTACCTCCTTACCGGACGTGACCCATCAATTCTTGAGTTGGCGAATGCAGAAATTCCCCGTGTACCAATTATCGTGAGGGCTCAGGATCTCAGACTTTCTGCAAATCCTCACGCCTATGTGTACTGCCTGCCTAATGTAAGCCGGTTTGTCGGAGGTGATGCTGTCGGGGATGTAGTTGTATCCGGAATGCATTTGTCCCGGGATCTTTCGCTCCTTATCGATTTAGGCACCAATGGTGAGGTAGTCTTTGGCAATGAAGACTGGCTTGCATCCGCTTCGTGTGCATCCGGTCCGGCATTTGAGGGAGCCGGGATCACTTCCGGTATGCGTGCCATGCGGGGGGCAATCGATCATGTTTCAATCGATCCCACAACAGAACAGGTTTCCTTTACAACAATTGGAAATAAACTACCGAGGGGGATTTGCGGGTCCGGGATTATAGATGCAGCTGCCGGTATGGCAGGGTCCGGTATTCTCGATTTTACCGGAAAACTAATTGGGGGAAAACCCGGTGTAAGGAGAGGAGATGAAGGACCGGAATTCGTCCTCGTTCCCAAAGAAAATACAGCAACCGGGCGTGATATTAGTATTACCCGACAGGATATGGCATACCTGATGGACTCAAAGGCAGCAGTATGCGGTGCGATCGGGGTACTGATGAAAAAATACCGGATTTCTGTCGGTGATGTCAGGCACGTATACCTTGCCGGAGCGTTTGGTGCATATGCAGACATACACAATGTTGTAGCATTCGGCATTATTCCCCGGTTTTTTAATGCAGAATTCCATCCGATTGGCAATGGGGCACTCTCTGGTGCCTATGCCGCTCTTCTCTCGCAGAAAAGGAGGCGGGAAGCAGAATCTGTAGCAAAAAAAATGGTTTATATTGATCTACTCATAGATTCCGATTTCATCGAAGAATATTCGGCAGCGATTTACATCCCGGGTAAAAAAGACTATTTCCCGTCTTAATGGTCACCAAAAAAGACATTGATGCGCATTGCGCATCATTTTCTTCCAGCACACTGGTGCACGTTGTTGAAAACGGCACGAAAACGAACAACATCGTCTGCAACATGTCAAAAGCAATAAATTCTCCGGCCTTCCTCATTGGTATCGGGGATGTCTGCAGAGCCCCGATTACCTGAACTTTTTAATGTCATGCAAAAAATTACACTGATTGACAAAAATTGTAAAAAATTATTCCTCGTATTCGGAAAAATTACAATACCCAAT
>Ga0209048_10005575_pt1 | contig 11873 bp, 10 predicted proteins | sample FrelakmetCRP12CR_FD_187146 | JGI IMG/M metagenome (GOLD analysis project Ga0209048, IMG submission 187146) | Freshwater lake sediment microbial communities from the University of Notre Dame, USA, for methane emissions studies - CRP12 CR (SPAdes)... | ecosystem: Environmental > Aquatic >... | reverse complement strand
AAGAAGCTGTTCGATGCGATCGATGGCAGGCACACCATCGCAGAGATCGCCCCGCCGTTTCCGCTTGGATGACTCCGGGCGTGGTGCCCCATGGTGTCGGCGAAGACAACACCCTGCCCGTGCGACTGCGGGTGGGATGGAACATCACGCCGAATGTTTCCGTGCACCTCCTCGGTGGCGTCGTGTTCGAAGCTCTCTTCAGCCTGTCGGAGTCGCGCCGCCAGCGTCGTGCGCAGACGAGATGGGAGCGACACGGCCCGACAGATGGTCGGCGGAGCTGACGCCCATCGACATGTAGATACTGACGAGCTCGCGGACGCTGCAAGCGGCAGGCTTTACCCATTCGGCCGGCACGTAGAGCAGCGCGCCCCCGAAAGGCACGGGTGCGGTGGGAATGATGACGGTGTGGTAGTCGCGGCCGTCGATGCGGATTCGCTCGGGGCTCGGCATCAGGGCGAGCGCAATCGTTCCACCCTCGCCGCCGAACCTGCACAGCACAGGGGTCATCGCCTGCAGATCTTCGTCCTTACGGTCGAACATGCTCCGGAGGTGTTTCGACGTATCGTAGATCGTGCCGACGAGCGGAAGGTGCTGTAGCGTGCCTTCGAAGGCGTACTGCCAGCGACCCGCGGCGCCGCTCTGGACGAGCACGCCGATCAGGTAGACCAGCGCCAGCGTGATCGCCAACCCGGCCATGTAGGCGATCACCTCGCAGGAGACGAAGCTCAAACCGATCGAAAGAAGCAGTTTGCCGAAAACGCTCTCCGGGCCCACGAGGTCGTGGAGAAAGACCACGATCCAGGCGAGGACGGCCAGGGTCATCGCCAACGGCAGAAGACCCAGCACTCCCACCATGAAGGGTCGGCTGAAACGCTCGAACAAAGTCGGGCCGGCTGGCGTGGTCATGGCTCCCTCGATCTCTCCGGCTCCGCCTCGAGTAGGCTCGTGTCCTGGTCGTCACGATCGTAGGTGATGGCCCGCTGGATCATGCGGAAGAGGAGCCACAGACTGAACGCCAGCACGGTGAGCTCGGCGATGAGAGTCACCGACAACGTCATCAGGTCCATCATGTCCATCGCCGACACCCACCGGGTGCGGTCGTCGGCGGCGGTCTGGATGACCGGCATGCCCCCTTGCGGAGCGACCATGAGCACGAACAGCAATCGTCCCGCCGAGGCGAAGACCAACAGAGCCGAGATGAAGGCTCCCAGACAACTGGCGACGACTCCGATCCACAGAGTCCGGATCACGGATGACGAGGGCGGGCGCCGTCCGGGAGTGCGCATCCGCGTGGCGATGCGCGTGTATCGATAGCACCACCACGTGGTGAAGAGCAGGACCAGCAGGCTGCCGAAGGCCACGTAGTCCCTCAGGTCGATCCCTCTGCCCAGCATGGAACCAGAGCCCTTGCTCAAGAGGACATAGAGCAGCAGCAGGATCGGCAGGGTGGCCAGCGCCACCTGGAGCCAGAAGCCGATCCACCCGAGCCTCGCGAACGACCGGGCAATGCCGCTGAGATGGGTGGCTACCTGCTCTGTTGGCTCTTCTGGCATGCTCGATCCGCTCCTCCGAGGGCCTGGCGAGGGCGTGCCTACTCGGGGCGCCGGCGCGCCATCAGCGCCCGTTCGCCGTCGGCGCGATGCATGTCGAGCAGATCGCCGTCGATCGCCCAGCTGGTCGCCGACTCCAACGCCGCCAGAACCTGTTGCTCCTGTTCCATGACACCTTCCCCGGCACACGCTTTCCGCGTCGCGACCAGGGGCCCGATGGTGACACGATCACCGTCGCTCTTGTACACCGCCCGGTAGGTGTTGCACCCACTGCCGCCGACGACCGCTCCGTCGCCGAACGACAGGGTGAGAGTGGTGCCGCCGACGACGCCGACGACGCCGTGCCTTCCATTGTTGAACGCTGTGATCTCCCAGGTGCCGCCCTCGAGGGTCGCGGGCGGCACGGCCTGAAAGACCAGGGTGGCCGAGGCCGAGGTCAGGGTCAAGCGATCCTCCTCGATCGCGTAGCGAACCTCGCCGGCGAACGCGCCCCTGAATGCGTTCTCGATCGTCATGCCCGGTTCTTCGCAGGCCATCATCGTCCCGGCCAGCGGCCCGATGGTCACGCGATCGCCCTGGATCGCGTACGTGCCGGCGTACTGGTTGCAGCCGGAGAAGCCCTCGAGGCGGCCCGCCCCGAAGCGGGCGGTGACGCCGCGCGAAGCCGCGGCAAGGGCGTTGTGATCCTGCCCGGAAAGGCTCGTGAGCCGCCAGGTTGGGCCCTCGAGCACGAGCGCAGCGGTGGCGATGGGCCCCGCCGTCGCGCTCGGTGCCGGGCCCACGGCCACCATCAAGACTCCGATGAATACTACTACCGCCGCATTGCGCATTGGCCAGGGTTTCCTTCGCCCGTTACGTGAGGCGTGCATGGACTCTGTCGAAGCAGTCGTGATGACTGGGCACTGCAATTGCACGACCCGTAGCACAGGCGAGCGCTGGTTGGGAGCACGGCGCGATCGACAACATCGGCGAAGACCTTGTGCACGGCGCCAATGGGGTTCAACTCGTCGCCGTGTACACCCGAGACCAACAGCACCCGCTTCCCGGCCTTCGCTCCCTTCGCGACCATGACGGGGACATACCAGTACTGACCGGTCCCCATCTCAACACCCTGGAACATGAAGCGCTGCGTCTTCCCAGGCTCGAGATTGTCGACATCGAGCTGCGTGATGACCGAGACGCCCTGGATCTTGTCGCCAGTGAATGTAGTTGCAGCCTGGGCAGAGGCGGCCGGCAGGCAGAGGACGAGGCCGAACATCAGCGCCGCCTTCATGCAGAGAGACTCCATTCGCACCTCCCAAGTTGTCGTGGCTTCAAAACTCAGCGAGAGCAACACGGTTCGTGAAGAACATCACGAGGACGTCCCCCCGTCAACCTTCCGTTTCAGTTCGGTTCAATTCGGGATGCCATCCGCGACGAGATGACCGGCGGGAACCACGCCGAACAAGTCGCCGACGCCGCGCGTGAATTGATACAGGAGAGGGCGTAGCGCCGAGTGCGCCTCACTCCTCGACAAAGCTCCCTAGCCACACAGGCCCTACCACCCCTCGTCCGGGCTTCGGAGCGGGCACCGAGCTGGTTGCCGGCGAGCCGCGTCATGCCGGCGGGATTGGTGAAGGCGGTCGGCGCGTCCTGCGCGCCGCGAGGCCGACGTCCGCAGTGCCTACCTCGTTACAGGCTGATGCCAGCGGCGCCGGCAGTGCTGCATACAAGGGTACCGACAACGAATGCCGAACGCCGCGGCCGCGAGCGCGAGTTTCAGGCTGCTTGTGTTGATTGCCTCGTGGGCGCCAATGAGAAAGGGCCGCAGCGGACTCTCTGGCAATAAGTCCGCTATGCGGCCCTCGCTGTCGCCGCTTCGTCAGTCGCCCGCCAAATCCGGCGGCACCAGATCAGGCATCTCGAACGGGCGCAGCGGTGCGCCGCCAGTGCGGCGCGGCAGCCTAGCTAGCTCGGGCCCTTGGTGCGCGGGGGCAGCGCCATCGACGCGACCAGCGTGTTGATCGCGGCGATGATCGCGACGTAACGGCTCGAGCGCGGAGCGCGCCGGAGCATCGATCACGTCCCCGCTTCCACCGCGGTCACCAGACGGCGCAAAGAGTCGGTCGAGCGGATGATCAGCTTCTCCGCCTCGACGATGAGGAAGAACGCCAGGCCGCCGCAGAGGAGCCACGGCCAGACCCAGAGCGGGACGGCTTGGTTGTCGAAGAGGCGCTGCAGCGGCGACGCGTAGGTGAACAGGACCTGCAGGACGACGACCGCGCCGATGCCGAGCGGCAGATACGTGTTGCCGAGATGCGCCGTGGGCGAAAGCGACGAGTCGAGCAGGAAGCGGCTGTTCAGCAGGTAGAAAATCTGACCGATGGTGATGGCGTTGACTGCAACCGTGCGCGCCAGCGCGTCCGAGGCGCCGTGCGACTTCATCCAGAAGAACGCCCCGAGGGTGTATGCCAGAAGCGCTAAGCCGACGAAGACGACGCGCCAGATCCCGAACCCGGTCAGGATCGGACGGTCGACCGCGCGCGGCGAGCGCTGCATCACGTCGAGCTCGTGCGGCTCGAAGGAGATCACCAGGCCGAGCGCCACCGACGTCACCATGTTGACCCAGAGGACTTGCGGCGCCGTGATCGGCATGGTGAAGCCGAGGAAGATCGCGACCCCGATGACCAGCGCCTGGGCGGCGTTGGTCGGCAGCATGAAGAGGATGGCCTTCTCGATGTTGTTGTAGACCGTGCGGCCTTCCTTCACCGCCGCCGTGATCGACGCGAAGTTGTCGTCCGCGAGGATCATCTCGGCAGCTTCCTTGGTGACCTCGGTGCCCTTGATACCCATGGCGACGCCGATGTCGGCTTTCTTGAGCGACGGCGCGTCGTTCACGCCGTCACCCGTCATCGCCACGATCTGCTTGTTGGCCTGGATCGCCTTCACCAGGCGCAGCTTGTGCTCGGGGCTGGCGCGCGCGAAGACGTCGACGTCACACACGCACTCCTGCAGCGTGGCGGTGTCCATCTCTTCAATCTCGGCACCGGTGATCGCCGTCTGCCCGTCGCCGATGCCGAGCATCTTGGCGATGGCCGCGGCGGTGATCCTGTGGTCGCCGGTGATCATCGTGACGCGGATGCCGCCCGCGTGGCATTCCTTCACCGCCTCGATGGCTTCCTTGCGCGGCGGATCCAGTAGGCCGATCAACCCGAGCAGCACGAGATTCTTTGGGAGGTCGGCCGGACCGAGACTGCCGGCGTTGACGCCCGGATTCTCGAGCCATGCTAGCGCCAGCACGCGCTCGCCCTGCGCCGCGAGCTTGTCCGACGCCGCCTGGAAGTGGGCGCGATCGAGCGGTGACTGTCGTCCGTCTCGCGACTGCTGCCGGTCGCAATGCTCGAGGATGACCTCGGGGGCGCCCTTGACGAAGAGCACTTGCGCACCGCTGGCCGGCTGGTGCAGCGTCGCCATGAAGCGGTGCTCCGACTCGAAGGGGATCGCATCGATCCGCGGCGACGCCTCCTGTTCGGCCTGGCGGTCCATCCCCAGCTTGGTGGCGAACGGGTAGAGCGCGCCCTCTGTCGGGTCGCCCTCCACCTTCCAGGTGCCCTCGCGCTGGAACAGCTCCGCATCGTTGCAGAGCATGGAGACGCGTCCCAACAACTCGAGAACTGGATCCTTGCCGGCCGGCTTGCCGCCCTGTTTGACCTCGCCCTCGGGGGCATAGCCATCGCCGCTGACCTGATACTCCGAGTCCGCGGTGGCGGCCGAGACGACCATCATCTCCATCAACGTGAGCGTCCCGGTCTTGTCCGAGCAGATGCGCGACACCGAGCCGAGGGTCTCGACGGCGGGGAGTCGCCGAATGATGGCGTTGCGCTGCGCCATACGCTGCACGCCGATCGCCAGCGTGATGGTAATGATCGCCGGCAGGCCTTCCGGGATGACCGATACCGCGATGCCGGTGACGGCCTGGAAGATGGCGACGAACTCCATTCCTATCACCCAGCGGCCGTAGGCGAAGACCACGACGCTCACCACGCCGATGACGGCGGTGATGGCGTAGCCGAACTTCTTGATCTGGCGCAGCAGCGGCGTTTCGAGCGCGCTGACGCTGGCGAGCAGTTGGTTGATGCGGCCCAGTTCCGTCTCGCTCCCGGTCGCGACGACCACCCCGGTGGCGCGCCCGGAGACGACCATCGTCCCGGAGAACGTCATGCTCTCGCGGTCTCCGACGGTCGCCTTGGCGGATACGGGCGCGGTGGACTTGTCGGCGGGAACCGACTCGCCGGTGAGCGCCGCCTCCTCCGTCCGCAGGTTCTTCACGTCGCTGAGGCGTAGGTCCGCCGGGACCTTGTCGCCGGATTCGAGCAGCACGACGTCCCCGGGCACGATCTGGTCCGCCGCGATCATGCGCGTCTCGCCACCGCGCACGGTGCGGGCCTCTGCGGACAGCATGTTGCGGATAGAGTCCAAGGCCTTCTCGGCTCTGCCCTCCTGGATGAAGCCGAGCAGCCCATTGAGAATGACGACACCGAGGATGATCCCGGCGTCGATCCACAGGCTCATCATCAGCTTGGTGAAGCCGGCACCGAGCAGCACGTACACCAGGATGTTGTTGAATTGGGCCAGGAACCGCATGAACGACGAGCGCTTCTTGCCTTCCGGCAGCCGGTTGGGACCGTACTTCGCAAGGCGGCTCGAGGCTTCGCCCGCGCCCAGGCCCTTCTGCAGGTCGGTGCCGAGCTGCTTGACCACGTCGGCGGCGGGCATGGCATGCCAGGCGGTCGCGTCGCCAGCGGTCGTGGTGCTCGCTGCTGCATCCATCGGCATGCCCCTTCTAATACTTCGACGCCACGAACCGCCTGCCCTTGAGCGGCGCCTGATCGTCGTACGCGCCCCGCATCGAACGCTTGGGAAGCTTCACCTTCTTCGCGGGCAGCTTCTTGTAGGGGATCAGGCTGAGCAGGTGACGGATGCAGTTGAGGCGCGCCCGCCGCTTGTCATCGGAGGGAACGATGTACCAGGGGGCATACTCCGTGTCCGTGGCCTCGAGCATGACGTCGCGGGCCCGCGAATACTCGAACCACTTGCTCCGCGAGCATACGTCCATCGGGCTCAGCTTCCATTGGCGCAGCGGATCCGTGATGCGGGCCTCGAAGCGGCGCTTCTGCTCCTCGTCGCTGACCTCGAGCCAGAACTTGACCAACAGGATGCCGTCGTCGACGAGGTACTTCTCGAACTCGGGGCAGACATGGAGGAAGCGCTGGTGTTGCGCTTTCGAGCAGAAGCCCATGACGTACTCGACGCCGGCCCGGTTGTACCAACTGCGGTCGAAGATCACGATTTCGCCAGCGGCCGGCGAGTACTGCAGGTAGCGCTGCATGTAGACCTGAGACTTCTCGCGGTCGGACGGCGCCGGCAGCGCCACCAGGCGGAACACGCGCGGACTGACGCGCTCGGCGATCGCCTTGATCGTGCCGCCCTTGCCGGCGGCATCGCGCCCTTCGAAGACGACGATCACCCGCAGGCCGTGTTCCCTGACCCAGTCCTGCAGCGCGCACAGCTCAACCTGCAGGGAGCGCAGTGACTTCTCGTACTCCTTGCGACTCATCCGCTCCTTCGCGGCGCTCATCGGTCTTCCCTCCTCGAGAGATGGACACCCTCTCCCCAGGGGCGGACTATTGCAGCGCCTTCGCCTTCAACCGGTCGAACTCGGCGCGGTCGATGGCATCGGCATCGAGCAGGGCTTTCGCTTTCTGGATCTGCTCGGCCGGCGGCGGCGCGGCGACGGAGCGGACATAGGAGTCGAAGCTCTCCTGCGCCTCGTGCATGGACTTCGTCGCGCGGACGCTCATCCCCCCGCCGCGGAGGATCAGGTAGGCGAGCACGCCGACGAGGGGGACAAGCAGGACGAGGACAACCCAGAGCGCCTTGGTGACCCCGGAGACCTCATGATCACGGAACAGATCCCCGAAGATATTCATCAACATCCAGAACCAGACCACAAACATGAAGATCTCGAAGAACCAGAGCAGCACGTCGCCGTGGCCAAAGGTTGAACTGAGCATGCGACTCCTTTTCGCGGTCCTGGAGCGGACCGCCTCGAGCGTGAATGACAAATCGAGAGCGGTGACCGTACCCCTGCACCGAGGAGAAATCAACGGGACCTGGGCGCGGCGCGGGTCGTGCGTGATCGTGATTCCGACGCCTCCCTACATCACCATGGAGCCAGACATTAGACCGTAGACGCCGGCAAGCGCGGCAACGACGACGAGCCCGAACACGCGCCGCTCCATGGACGTGAAGACCGTCGCCTGCTGCTCGCGCCTGACGTGAAAGTACAGCGCCGACCCCGGCGCGTAGATCACGGCCGACAGCAGAAGATACTTCATGCCGCCGGCGTAGATCATCGCGGCCGCGTACACGACCGCGATCGCTGCGCGCACCAGGTCGCCGGTGCGCCCGCGCGGCTCCGCCTCGTACGTTTCTCCCTTCCAAGCCAACTGCAGCCCGTAGGCGGCGACGAGCAGGTAGGGGATCAGCATCATAGAGCTCGTCATCTTGAGGGCGAGGGAAAACGTCTGCTCCGCAAACGAGGTCACGATCAAGAAGATCTGGATGGCGATGTTGGACAGCCAGAGCGCGGCAACGGGAACGTGCTTGTGATTCTGACGCGCCAGAAAGGACGGCATCGTGTGGTTGTGCGCGGCCGAGTACAGGATCTCTGCCGCGAGCAGCGACCAGGATAGGTAGTTGCCAAGGATGGAGATGAGCAGACCGACGCTGACGAAGATCTCCCCCCACGGTCCGACGATGGCCGCCATCACGCCCGCCATCGAGGGCGTCGGCAGCGCCGCCAACTCCGAGCGCGGCAGAACGCCGTACGAGAGCATCGTGACGAGGACGAGCAGGCAGAGGACGCCGAGGAATCCCATCACCGTGGCGAGACCGACATCGGCCCGCTTCCTGGCATAGCGGGAATAGACGCTGGCACCTTCGATACCGACGAAGACGAACACGGTGACCAGCATGGTGCCGCGCACCTGGCTGGCGATGCTGCCGACGTCGTGCGCCGCGCCGCCCCAGAAGTTCGCCGCGAACACGTCGGCTCGAAAGGCGGTGATGGCGAACCCGATGAAGACGATTAGGGGCACGATCTTGGCGACGGTGGCGATGGTGTTCAGTGCGGCGGCTTCCTTGATGCCGCGCGTGACCAGGGCGTGGACGCTCCACAGCAGAACGGAGGCGCCGAGGATGGCCGCGGGCGTGGCGCCATCGCCAAAGATCGGCAGGAAGTTTCCCAACGTGGATTTGATCAGGATGAGACAGGCGACGTCGGCGAGGCAACAGCCGACCCAGTAGCCCAGCGCCGAGGCAAAACCGAGATAGTTTCCGAAGCCGGCTTTGGCATAGGCGTAGATGCCGGCGTCGAGGTCCGGTCGGCGGCGTGACAAGGTCTGGAAGACGAAGGCCAGCATGAGCATCCCAGTGCCGGCGATGCTCCAGGCGATCAACACGCCCACACCGTTGCTGGCGCCGCCGAGTTTAGACGGCAGGGTGAAGATGCCGGCGCCGACCATCGACCCGATGACCAGGGCGATGAGGGCGGCGAGGGACAGCGTCTCGTCGGCTGCAGACGCCGATCCAGTTGTCATGCTTCTCGTGCCGCCGGGATCATGGTGCGACGGGCCGCTCCGGGGACTTCTCGAGCGGCAGCATGCGCACGCCGGCATAGGCGAAGGCGATGGTGATCAGCGGGCTCAACCAGCAGAAGACGGCGAAGGGCGCGTAACTGAAGGTCGCGACGCCGAGCGTCGCTGCCATGTAGGCCCCGCAACTGTTCCAGGGGATCAACGCCCCCGTGACAGTGGCGGAATCGCCGACCGCGCGGGACAGCACCACCGGCGCCAGGCCGCGCGCGCGAAAGCCGTTCTTGAACATCCGCCCGGGCAGGACGATCGCGATGTACTGGTCCGCGGTGACCAGGTTCGTTGCGATGATGGAGGCGACGAGGGCGGAGACCAGCGTGCCGGTCGATTTCGCTGCGTTGATGATCGGGGTGATCAGTCGGTCGAGGACACCCACCTTCTCGACCACGCCGCCGAAGGCCAGGGCCGTGATGATCAACCAGATCGTGTTGAGCATGCTTTCCATGCCGCCACGCGAGATGAGCTGGTCGATCGCCGCATCACCGGTACTGGATTTGTACCCGCTCGCCAGCGCCAGCCAGACCCCCTTCAGCAACGCCACCGGTCGCGGCAACCCGGCGCCACCGGCGAAGGCGATCACGCGCTCGGGCGCGATGAACACGGCCAGCAGGCCACCCGCCAGCGCGCCGATGAAGATCGCGGCAAAGGGCGGCAGCTTCATCACGGCGAGGCCGACGACCAGCACCAGGGGCAGGAACAGGACCAGCGAGATATGGAAGAGGTCGTTGATGGCGTTGATCTTCTCGGACGCGTCGAAGTCGCCCGGCTCGCCGAGAAACCAGAACACCGCGAGCGCCAGCGGCAGTGTTACCAGCGAGGTCAGGAACGTCTCGCGAACGTGCTGGTAGAGATCGACGCCGGCGGCGGCCGCCGCGAGATTGGCCGAGTCCGACAGCGGCGACGACTTGTCGCCGAAGTAAGCGCCGGAGATCACGGCGCCGGCGGTGATCTCCGGGCTCAGACCCATGTTGACGGCGATTCCCATCAAGCCGATCCCTATCGTCCCGACGACGGTCCACGAGCTGCCGATGCTCATCGCCACCACGGCGCAGATCACGACTGTGGTCAGGTAGAAATAGTTCGGGCTGAGGAGTTGCAGACCATAGTAGACCATGGCGACCAGCGTGCCGCTCATCGCCCAGGTGCCAATCAGCGAGCCGACCGCGAGCAGGATGAAAATTGCGCCGATGCCGGACGACACGCTCGCGACGGCCGCCTCTTGCAGCGACTCCGGCGTGTGACCGCGGCGCCAGCCGACGTAGACGGCCACCAGGGTGGCGACGACCAGCGCGATCTGATTCGGCCCCAGCGCGCCGGCGTCGCCGAAGAGGAAGTAGGACAGCCCGATCAGGAAGATCAGGCTCACCACCGGGATGAGCGCTTCGCCGAACGTGAGTGCCTGAGGTGCGGCTGGCGCTGTCTTCGGACCCATCGGATCAGATGCAGATATCATGGCAACCCCCCTGCGGACAACATGGCCGCTCCCAAAAGGATGATGACCAGCGGCCGCGACAGCCCGGCGGCCCGGGCAATGCCGATGACCGCAGCAGTACGGACGGGGGCGCCTACCCCAAAGGAAGAACACGCCACCATGACGAATACTCGCACAGATTCGGCTACGGGCCACGCCCGGCGCGATGATCGCGTGCGGGGGCGCCACCGCCGGGTGGGTCACACGGACCGGCCGCGACCCGCGCCGCCCGGCAGCGCTGCCGCGACTCGACATGACGAAGAAAATCACCTATTTCATTCGGGACCGTGGGGATTCCCGGCAGCGGGCAGGAGCACCAACCGACAGGATGCCATTATGAATGTGAACGTTCGGCGTTGGAGGGGCCCGGGCCGGTATGTGCCGATCGCCTTGGCAGTGCTCTGCGTCACGGCCGGGTGCGAGCGGCCCGAACCGGTCCGGTCCGAGGTGATTCGCCCGGTCAAGACCATGGTGGTGACCGCCGGCGGCGAAGCGCGTGAGCGGCTGTTGCCGGGGACGGTGGAAGCCTCGCGGCGCGTCGAGCTCGCCTTCCAGGTGCCCGGGATTCTGACCAGCCTGCCGATCCGCGAAGGGCAGAGCGTCGCCAAGGGCGCGCTGATCGCGCAGTTGCGGCAGGACGAATTCGAGGCGCAGCTCAAGGACCGGCAGAGTCAGCTCGACCAGGCGCGCGCCGCGCTCGATGCCTTGCGAGCCGGCGACCGCCCCGAGCAGCGGCGCCGGCTCGAAGCGCAGGTGCGGGCGGCGGCGGCGCGGCTGACCAACGCCCGCACGGAGTTCAATCGCTTCCAGCAGCTGGTGGCCTCCGGTACCGTCTCGCGGCGCGAGTTCGACGACATCCGCACCGCCTACCTGGTGGCCCAGGAGGAGCACACGTCGGCCCGCCAGCTGCTGGAGAAGGGCGCGACCGGCCGCGTCGAAGACATCGCTGCCCAGGAGGCGGTGGTGCGCGGGCTCGAGGCGCGGGTGGTCGACGCGAATATCCAGCTGCACGACAGCACGATGCGCGCCCCCTACGACGGCGTCATCGCGCAGCGCTTCGTCGAGCCGAACCAGAACGTCCGGGCGAAGCAGCCGATCGTGCGCTTCCAGGACGTCGACGAGATCGACATCGCCGTCGACGTGCCCGAGACGCTGATG
>Ga0209048_10005574_pt1 | contig 11875 bp, 10 predicted proteins | sample FrelakmetCRP12CR_FD_187146 | JGI IMG/M metagenome (GOLD analysis project Ga0209048, IMG submission 187146) | Freshwater lake sediment microbial communities from the University of Notre Dame, USA, for methane emissions studies - CRP12 CR (SPAdes)... | ecosystem: Environmental > Aquatic >... | reverse complement strand
TCATGACGGACGTCGCGGGCACCATCACCCAGGCCATCCTGGTCGGAACCGCCTACCTGGTCTCCCGGGACGCATTCAAGATCCCATCACGCACGTCTGGCGCGGCCGGTGGTGGATCGAGTAGCCGCACGCTGCTCCTCGTGCTCCTCGTGGCGCTGGCCGTCGCGGTACTCATCGCCGTCTGCGTACCGAAGCTCCGCCACCGCATCGTCGCGAAACTGCGACCCCAGGCCGACGCCGTCCGGACGAACTTCAGGGATCTCGGCTCCCAACCCATCAAACTGGTGTGGCTCTTCGGCGGAGCCCTCATCGCCGAGATCCTCTTCGCCATGGTGCTTGGCGCCGGGCTCCACGCCTACGGCGTGTCGGTCCCCCTTTCCCAACTCGTGGTCATCAACTCCCTCGCCGGCATCCTCACCAGCCTGGCCCCGGTCCCCGGAGGAATGGGTGTCATGGAAGCCGGCCTCGTCGCCGCCATGACCGCGGCTGGCATCCCCACCGACGCCTCGATCCCCGCCGTGCTCATCAGTCGCATGTGCACCGCCTACCTACCACCCATCTGGGGCTACCCATGCCTCGTCTGGCTCCGCAAGCACAGCTACGTGTAGGGCCCCTACCGAGCCGGACCGGTCGCCGGAGGCGAAGCGGAACATGCCGACGCAAGGGCTCCGGACCGGTCGAGGGCGACACCGCGATGCGTGCGGGTGAGCACCTCGCATCGCGGCCCCGGGCACTGCTCGACAACACCCGCCCACACGCAAGCGGGGCCAGCGACCACGATGTCGCGAACCGAATTGGCCGGATGGATCGACCACTTGTGCGCGGTCGACGGGCCCGACACCGTCAGTGCCTACCGCGCCACCGCCGAGACCCTGGCCGACGTCCTCGGCGCTTCACCCGAACGGGTGGAGGCGCTGAACGGACTGGTCGGTGCAGCTCTGGGAACCCGCGAGTCCACCTCGGGGTCCGCGGCGATGAAGGCGCGTGCAGCCGGCGTGCCGACGCTCCAACGCGTTCGTCGACGCCAACGACGCCGAGGACCGAGGCCTTCAGCTCCTCGATCCTGCAACCGACAAGCCGGCCATCGGTGCGCGACGACCGTGATCCCAGACGTTCTTGACATGAGCACGGCCGGCTGCCATCGCACATGGACGCCACATCGGGCAGTCATCCGAGCTCGTCCGGATCAGACCGCCCGCCCGGAAACGTGCAGGTCAGCTGCCCGAGAACGTCCCGCTCGGACCGCTGTACTCTGATTCCCGGCGACGACCGGGATGGGGCTGAGCGCACCCTCTACCCCTGTGTCACAGTTGCCCCATGACCGAGTCCCAAGCCACCGATGCCACCCGCCAGCGACTGGCTGACGCGACCCAGCACCTGCCGATGCACGACGTACAGGACTTCGTGGACGCGGACCGGGGGTTCATCGCCACCCAGGCTGATCGCCACATCCGGGCCGAGGACGGGCGGTCGGTGTGGGATCTCGAGGCGTACACCTTCCTCGACGGACCGGCGCCGGACACGGCCAACCCCAGCCTGTGGCGCCAGGGCCAGCTGTGCTCCAAGCACGGCCTGTACGAGGTGGTGCCCGGCATCTACCAGGTGCGCGGGTTCGACCTCTCGAACGTGTCGTTCATCGAGGGCGACACCGGCGTCGTCGTGATCGACCCGCTCACGGTGCGAGAGACCGCCGCAGCCGCCTGGGCGCTGTACCGCCAGCACCGGGGCGAGCGTTCGGTGACCGCCATGATCTACACCCACTCGCACATCGACCACTTCGGCGGTGTGAAGGGCATCATCACCCAGGAGGACGTGGACTCCGGCCGCGTGCCGGTGATCGCCCCTGAGGGCTTCATGGAGCACTCGATCGCCGAGAACATCTTCGCCGGCACCGGCATGGGTCGGCGGGCGGGCTACATGTACGGCGCCGCACTGGCCAAGGGCCCGGCCGACCAGATCGGCGCCGGCCTCGGACAGACCACGCCCACCGGCGAGGCCACGCTGATCGCGCCGACCGTCGACATCACCACCACCGGCCAGGAGCTGACGATCGACGGCGTGCGCATCGTGTTCCAGGTGACCCCCGGCACCGAAGCCCCGGCCGAGATGAACTTCTACTTCCCTGACCTCAGGGCGCTGTGCGCAGCGGAGAACACCTCCCACACCCTGCACAACATCCTCACCATCCGCGGCGCGGTTGTGCGCGACGCCCACGCCTGGGCCCACTACCTCACCGAGACCATCGACCTCTGGGGCGCCGACCTCGACGTGGTGTTCGCCTCCCACCACTGGCCCACCTGGGATCGCCCTCGTGGGGTCGAGTTCCTCGCCATGCAGCGCGACATGTACCTCTACCTCCACGACCAGACGCTGCGCATGATCAACCAGGGCTACGTCGGCGCCGAGATCGCCGAGGCCATGCAGATGCCACCCGCGCTCGAGGCGGCCTGGCACACCCACGGCTACTACGGATCGGTCAGCCACAACGTGAAGGCCATCTACCAGCGCTACTTCGGCTGGTACGACGGCAACCCCGCCCACCTGTGGCAGCACCCGCCAGTGGCCGCGGCCATCCGCTACGTGGCGGCCATGGGCGGCGCCGGCGCCGCGGTGGCCACGGCCCAGCAGGCCTACGACGAGGGCGACTACCGCTGGGCCGTGGAGGTGCTCGACCGGGTGCTGTTCGCCGACGAGACCCATGCGGCGGCTCGGGCGCTGCAGGCCGACGCCCTCGAGCAACTCGGCTTCGGGGCCGAGAACGGCACGTGGCGCAACGCCTTCCTGGCCGGCGCCACCGAGCTACGCCACGGCCAGTTCGGCACGCCGAGCGTCGCGGCCTCTGCCGATCTGATGAGCGCGCTCACCGCGTCGCAGGTGTTCGACAGCATCGCCATCCGCATCGACGGGCCGAAGGCGTGGGACGAGCACCTGACGCTCTCGTGGGTCATCACCGACGACGGCGACACCTACGTCACCGAGCTGCGCAACGGCGTGATGAACCACCGACCAAGCCCGACGGTACCGGGCACGACGACGTTCTCCCTCCCCCGGCTCGCGCTCATCGGGCTGGTGACCGGCGCGCTCGACCTCGGCGCCGCCCTGGCCGACGGCACGGTCGCCATCGCGGGCGATGCCTCCGACCTCGGACGCCTGGTCGGCCTCCTCGCCCCGGTCGACCCCAACTTCGCCATCGTCACCCCGTAGGGGGCATCTCGGCGCTATCCGCGCTCTCGGCGCGCATCGCGGCCCGATGTCCGTTCGCGTCCGGAACCGCACGGTCGGAACAGACAGGCTCCAGGGGCGGCCGAGGCGACGGATCAGGCGCCGGCCCGCCGACGTGACCACCGAACCGCCTGCTGTGCTAGGACACGGCGAACCGAGCACCGCGTCGCGGGTGCCGGCCGTGAGGGGGACGCGTGACGGTCACCGAACAACAGATGCTCGACCTGGTCGGCCACCGCTTCCCCGGCGGGCGCTACCGGATCGAGCACTGGGAGAACTGGCTGCTCACCGACTGCACCGGGGCCGAGCAGCTCCCCGACGGGCTCGTGCACCCGATCGCGTTGTTCCACGTCCCGATCCTGGGCAGCGGGACATCGATCACGAAGCTGTTCGAGCTCGGTCACGCCGACGGCGCCGGATCGGTCGGGTTGGAGAGCTACGACTGGGAGTACCTCGAGCCCTTGCGTGAGGACCTCGAGTACCGGATCGAGGGCGCCATCACGTCGGTCGAGCGACGCACGACCGACGAGGGCCAGGTCTACGACGCGCTGGCCTTCACGATCGAACTGTTCGACGCCGACGACCGCGTCGTGGCCCGCATCACGAACCGCTGGCGGTTCCGGCGAGCGAAGCCATGAACGTCCGCGTCGGCGACGAGGTGCCCCCGTGGACGATGCCGTCGGTCGACCCGGCCCGGATGAAGACCATGGCGGCGATCCTGCGCGACCCCTACCCGGTGCACTGGGACCGGGCGGCCAACACCCGCCTCGGCCTCGACGGTCGGGTCATCAACCAAGGCCCGCTGAACCTGGGCTACATCGTCAACATGCTCCACGCGTGGGCCGGAGCCGGCAACGTGCGACGCCTCACCGTGTCGTTCGGGCGACCCGTGCTCGACGGCGACCACGTGACGGCATGCGGTCGCGTGGTGGCCCTCGACGAGGAGCACGGCGAGCGCCGGGCCACCTGCGAGGTCCGGCTCGACCGTGACGGCGAGACCGTCGTGTCGGGCACCGCCGTCGTTCGCCTCCCCTGAGCCGGGTGGCACGGTCGGATCTCGCGACGGCCACGGCCTACCCTGCCCCCATGGGGGAACTACCGCAGGCGTTGGACGCTGACCTGACCGGCTGGCTGGCCGAGGTGCTCGCCGAACACGGCCGGTTGACGCGGGCCGATCTGACCGTGATCGGCCAAGGCGAAGGGTTCGTCGGCCAGCTCGCACGGGCCGCGCTCACCTGGGAGGAGGCCGAGCCCGGCGCTCCCCGCTCGGTCATCGTGAAGCTGCCCACCCGGGACCCCGGCGGCTTGATGATGGGCCAGATGATGGGCCTCTACGACCGAGAGAGCCGCTTCTACGCCGAGCTCGCCGGCGAGGTGCCCGTTCGCGTCCCGGCCTGCTACGTGAACATCGCCCGGCCCGACCAGGGGGCGTGGGCGCTCGTGCTGGAAGATCTGGCCCCGCTGCGTCCCGGGGACCAGGTCGCCGGAGCGACCCCGGCCCAGGCCCACCTCGCCGTCGAGCAGCTCGCCCGGCTGCACGCCCGCTTCTACGGGTCCCCCGAGCTCGACGCCCTCGACTGGCTGCCCACGCTCATCAGCCCGATGACAGCGGCCATCGTCCCGATGTTCGAGGGCTCCTGGACCCCGTTCCTGGCCGAGTACGGCCCGCGTCTGTCGCCCAGGTCCCTCGACTGGGTCGAGCGGTTCGCGCCCCGCGTGCCTCGGTGGATGGAGGGCTACGCGGAGGTGCCCTGCACCGTGACCCACGGGGACTTCCGCCTCGACAACCAGTTCTTCGGCGACGACGGGCAGTTCGCCCTGGTCGACTGGCAGATGTCGATGCGCGTGCCCGGCTCGAGCGACCTCGTGTACTTCCTGGTCACCAACCTCAACCCCCACGACCGGCGGGTCCACGAGTGGGATCTCATCGACGCCTACCTCGAGGGCCTGCGCCGCCACGGCGTGAGCGAGGACCTGCTGCCCCGGGACATGGTGCTGCGGGGCTACCGCGAAGGGGCACTGCTCTACGCGGTGATGTTCGTGTCGACCATGACGATCGAGCGGACCAACGCCCGGGGGCAGGCGTTCTTCGACGAGCTCGTCGGGCGCACGTTCGCCGCCGTCGACGACCTCGAGGCCGGGACGGCCCTCGGGCTGTAGGCGCCCGGACAGGGGGTCTATGCCGTGGCGACGCCGGCCGGCGAGCGAGCCCGCCGGGGCCGGCGCAACCGGTGGCGCTCGCGCGTCGAGCTCCAGCGGAACCAGCGCACCGCCACGGCGAGCGAGCCGACGGTCCAGGCCGCGAGCACGACGAGCTGCGACCACTGCCAGGGCGCTATCGAGGGATCGAACGCCGACTCGACCGAACGGGCCAACGGCCGCAGCGGGAACACCGACGCGAGCACCTGCAACCAGTGGGGGTTCGACCAGTCGGGGAAGAACACGTCGGACACGAAGCTGAACGGCAGCAGCGTCCCGTAGGCGATCGGCAGCGCGGCGTCGGCATGGGGCACGAGGATCGACACCATCAGGCCGAGCGCGCAGAAGCAGGCCATCCCGGCCAGCGCGACCACGACGGCCCAGGCCAGCGAGCCGGCCACGACGTCGACGCGGTAGACCCCCACGCCGAGCGCCGCCACCGCGACCACCGTCACGCACGCCACCGTCGTGGCCGAACCGAGGCGGCCGAGCAGGTACGCGAGCGGGCGCAGCGGCGTGCCCCGCACCCGCAGCAGGATCCCCTCGTCGCGGGCCAGGGTCACCCCGGTCACGAGGTTCACGTAGCAGGCGTTGGCGATGGCGAAGGCGATCATCGACGGCGTGAAGAACTGGTGGTAGCCCAGTCCGCCGCGGCCCGGGATCGCGTGGTGCCCGTAGACGAGGTTGAACACGACCAGCAGCATCAGGGGCACGACCACCGTGAAGAACGGCCCACTCGGACTGCGCACGAGCAGCTTGTTCTGGTAGTGGATCTGCCCGCCGACCTGACGAAGCCACCCGCGCCGCCGCCTCACCGCAGCACCCCGAAGCGGTCGGCGGTCTCGTCCTCTCCGGTCAATTGGAGGTAGACGTCCTCCAGCGAGGGGCGCTCGATGCTCAGGCCGACGAGCTCGCCGCCCAGCGCCAGGGCCCAGCCGCTCGCCGTGTGGAGGAGCTCGGTCGGGTGCATCGTGGTCACGGTCACCTCGTCGCCGGTCACGGTGGCGAGGTCGGCGATCGCCGCCGGCAGCTCGCCCGCGGCCACCCCGGCGGGCAGTCGGAAGCGCACGACCACGGTCTCGCCCCGGCCTCCCGCGCCGAGCGAACCCGGCGCCCCCTCGGCCACCACCCGGCCGCGCGAGATCACCACAGCCCGGTCGGCCAGGTGGGCCACCTCGTCCATGAAGTGGGAGGTGAGCAGGATGGTCTTGCCCAGGGACCGCAGGTCGTCGAGGACCGCCCAGGCCTGGCGGCGGGCGGCCGGGTCGAACCCGGTCGTCGGTTCGTCCAGGAACAGCAGCTCAGGGTCCCCGATCAGGCCGAGGGCCAGGTCCAGTCGCCGCCGCTGGCCACCCGAGAGGGTCTTGGCCCGGGCCCGGCGCTTCTCGGCCAGCCCGACGAGATCGAGCACGGCCTCGACGTCCAGCGGCGCCGGGTAGTAGCTGGCGCACAGCTCGAGCGCCTCGGCGACACCGACGTCGGCGTCGATCCCGGCGCCCTGCAAGACGATGCCGATCCGCTCCCGCAGCGCCCTCCCCCCCGACTGGGGATCGAACCCGAGGACCGACACCGCGCCGGCCGAACGGCGGCGATGACCCTCCAGGATCTCGACGATCGTGGTCTTGCCCGCCCCGTTGGGCCCGAGCAGCGCGACGACCTCCCCGGGCTCGACCCGCAGGCTCACGCCCCGCACCGCCTCCAGCTCCCCGTAGGACTTGCGGAGGCCCTCCACGGCGATGGCCGGCGTCGTCACGTCGCGCCGCCTCTCGTCGCCGGACACCTCACGTTGCGATCGTGCGAGCCCGACGACCGGTCCTGCCAGAGCCGAACGTCACCGGGGCGCAGGCCCGGCGGGTCGGTCCTCGTACGGATCGATCCCGGGGGCGCCGGAGTCTTCGACGTGGTCGGTCCAGCGCCTCCCGTCCCACCAGCGCAGCCCGTGACGACCCATCGGATCGCTCATCCACTGCGGCGGCATCGCCACCGACCCCCCGGAGGGCGGGGGAAGGGGACCGACGGGGAGCGGCGGGCTCGGCGGGCTCGGCGGCGCAGCCGGGGGAACCGCCACCGCCCCCGCGGCACCGCCCGTTCGGATCGGCGCGGTTGCCTGAGCGAAGAACGTCACGATCAGCACGAGCGTCCCGGCGGCACTGACCCAGAGCCCGATCCCCACTCGTGTGCTCGCTCCGGCCACGACCCGGAGGTCGTGAGACTTCTGGATCCTGTCGATGATGTCGTAGGAGCACACGACGCCGGCCAGCAGCGCCACGACGAACGCCGGGAGGGGCTCGGCCCGACGCCCGCTCGCCGCCGCCCTCACGAGGAGGGCCAGGACCACCACCGCGGCGACGAGGGTCCAGATCCCGTGGCCCTCCAGCCCGTTCTTCGTCACCGTGGCGATCCCGGGTGCCTTCGTCACCGACCAGGGCAGGAACGAGCCGAGGGCGAGAAGACCGGCGCCGACGAACGCCAACACCCGCGACATCTGCGGATCCACGGCAGGAACGTAGCTCGGGGCCTCCCGGGCCGAGGGTCGGCTCCGTTACCGTTCGCGGACCGGCAACCGGCCGGTACCGACCCGGTCCGACCGGCGAAGGAGGCGACGTGGAGCTCGTGCGTTCGAAGGCGGCGGTGCTGGGCCTGCACTGGCAGGTGAACGTGGTCAAGGCCGAGGGCTTCTTCGGGGCCTGGTTCGCCGAGCCCGTCGCGGCGAGCGGGGTCATCGGCCGGGCGGCCGCCGCGCACGCCGCGGCGAGGGCTGCCGGCCTGCCGGTGGTGTTCACCCGTTTCACGATCCCGGCCGACGGCGGGCTCCTCGTCGGCAACACCCCCCTCATGCAGACGATCGCCGGGAACGCGGCCTTCCTGCCCGACAGCCCCGGCTCCCAGGTCATCGCCGAGCTCGGACCCGAACCGGGCGACCGGGTGGTCGACAACCAGCGGCTCTCGGGCCTGGCCGGCAACGACCTCGCCGACTGGCTCCGGGTGCGCGGCATCGACACCGTGGTCCTCACGGGCGTGGCCACCAACCTCACCGTCGAGCAGACGGCCCGTAGCGGCACCGATCTCGGCTTCCACGTCTACGTGCTCGGCGACTGCGTCACCACGGCGGACCCGGCCGTCCACGAGGCGTCCCTCGCCAACCTCAACCTGGCGACCAGGGGCGTCATCGACAGCGCCGAGCTCCTGGCCGCCCTCGGCTGAGCCGGACCGACGTGCTCCCGGTCATCGACATGACCCCGTGGTGGGCGGGAGACGAGCGCGGGCGAGCCTCGGTGGCCGCGGCCGTCGACCGCGCCGCCACCGACGTCGGCTTCTTCCAGCTCACCGGCCACGGGGTGCTCGACGAGGTCGTGCAGGCCGCTCGGGAGGTCACCGACACCTACTTCGCCCTCCCGCTGGCGGAGAAGCAGAGCCACCGGCCGGGCGATCCCGCCGTCAACCGTGGCTACGCGCCTCGCAACAGCGAGAGCCTCGCCTACAGCCTCGGCGACCACAACGCTCGTCCGACCGACCTGTTCGAGGCGTTCAACGTGAGCGAGGAGGGCTGGCCCGACAGCGATCGCACCAGGGCCGCCCGCGCCCACGACATCTTCGCCCCGAACCTCTGGCCGGATCGGCCCGCCGGCTTCCGCCAGGCCGTCGTCGCCTACTTCGACGCCCTGCGGTCCCTCGCCTACGGCTTCGCCCCGGTCGTGGCGACGGCGCTCGGGCTGGCCCACGACCACCTCGACCGCTTCGTCGACCACTCGACGACGCTGCTGCGCATCGTCAACTACGAGACCGGCGCCGAGGACCCCGAACCCGACCCCGGTCAGCTCGGCATGGGCGCCCACACCGACTACGGGTTGTTCACGATCCTGTACGCGGACCCCGTCCCGGGCCTGCAGCTCCTGGCCAAGGACGGCCGCTGGCACGACGCCGTGCCCGAGCCGGGCGCCTTCGTGGTCAACATCGGCGACCTGCTCGCACGGTGGACGAACGACCGGTGGCGCTCGACGCTGCACCGGGTGTCGCCCCCGGCCCGACCCCGTTCGGGCACCGCCCGGCGCCGGTCGATGGCGTTCTTCTTCGACGGCAACTGGGACGCCGTGATCGAACCGCTGCCGACGTGCGTGTCGACGGACCGCCCGGCCCGCTACGGCCCGGTGATCGCCGGCGAGCACCTCATGGCCAAGCTCCTCGGCCCGCGCACGCTGCAGGCTTCCCGGGCCGGCTCCACGGTCGGCGAGGATCGCTCCCGGGCGATCGAGGACCCGACGGGCCGCTGAACCGTTCCGGAGGCAGTCGCCGGGCGTGCGCCGGGAGCCCCTACGCGCGACGATCCGCTCACCGCCACCCGGCGACGTACTCAGGGAGGCCCACCGTGCACAACCGAGTCTGTGAGCTGCTCGGCATCGAGTTCCCGATCCTGGCCTTCTCCCACTGCCGCGACGTCGTGGCCGCCGTCTCCCGGGCCGGGGGCTTCGGCGTCCTCGGGGCGGCCGCCCACAGCCCCCACGAGCTCGACATCGACCTGCGCTGGATCACCGAGCAGCTCGGTGAGCGCCCCTTCGGCGTCGACGTCATCGTCCCGGCCAAGTACGAGGGCAAGGCCGAAGGAGAGCTGACCGTCGACCAGCTCGCCGCCCGCATCCCCGAGGCGCACCGGCGCTTCGTGGACGACCTCCTCGAGCGCTACCACGTGCCGCCCCTCCCCGACGACGGCCCGAGCCAGGGTCGCCGCGGCGGCGACCGCAGCGCACCGATGAGCTACGGCCAGGCCGCCGGGCTCATGGACGTGGCCTTCGCCCACCCGATCTCGCTCATCGCGAACGCGCTCGGCCCACCGCCGCCCGACATGATCGAGCGGGCCCACGCCCAGGGGATCAAAGTTGCCGCGCTGGCCGGAAAGAAGGCCCACGCCGTGCGCCACGTCGCCGCCGGCGTCGACCTGATCATCGCCCAGGGATCGGAGGCCGGCGGCCACACCGGCGAGATCGGCACCATGGTCCTGGTCCCCGAGATCGTCGACGCCGTCGCACCCGTCCCGGTCCTGGCCGCCGGCGGCATCGGCGGGGGCCGCCAGATGGCCGCCTCCCTCGCCCTCGGAGCCGACGGCGTGTGGTGCGGCTCGGTGTGGCTCACCACCGAAGAGGCCGAGACCCATCCGACGGTCAAGCAGAAGTTCCTCGCCGCCACCTCCTCGGACACGTTGCGCTCCCGCTCGAAGACGGGCAAGCCGGCCCGCCAGCTCCGCTCCGCCTGGACCGACGAGTGGGACGGTCCCCAGTCCCCGGGGCCGCTCGGCATGCCGCTCCAGCCGATCCTGGTCGCCGAGGCCCAGCAGCGCATCGACCGGGCCGCCTACGACCCGTCCTCCGGCGCGGGCCAGCTCGCGAACTACTTCGTGGGCCAGATCGTCGGGTCCATGAACACGGTGAAGCCCGCGGGGCGCGTCGTGCTCGACATGGTCGAGGAGTTCATCGACGCCGTCCAGCGCCTGGACACGATGCTCGCCGATTGACCCGCGTCGGGCCCGGCGCCTCCGTCGGAGCCCCGCGGCATCAAGGCGCCGGGTCCGGGAGGTGGCCCACCGTCCTGGCTCCGCCCCGGGCCACCACGGCCGCTCGGATCCGGGGTTCGAGCTGGGTGTCCAGGCGCCGCCAAACGCCGGGTGCCCCCTCGGGCCCGTAGTGGACCCCGTCGGGACGGACCTGGACCCCGTCGACCACGTCGCGGTACCGGCCGCCGGGACAGAGGTGGTCGCTCCAGCGCACCAGCTCCACCGTCGTGGGGTGGGCGTCGGCCACCGACTGGTAGACGGCGTTCACGGTCGCGGCCCGGGCCGGGTCGGCCCGCTGGTGGTCGGCGAGGCCCCCGTGACCGGATCCGTAGCAGGGCACCTCGAGGAGGGCGACTCGTGCCCCCCGCGCCGACAGCACGCTGATCGCCTCGTCGAGGCGGGCGGTGAGCTCGGTCCGGTAGGAGGGGGCACCGACGGCCACGCCCCGGTCACCGACGACGTGGTCGAGGACCTCGAAGGCCCCGTACCCGACGACGACCAGGTCGGGATCGAAGACCTCGACGTCGTGGCGCCACCGGTCGAGCACCTTCGAGCACGCCGGGCGCGGGTCGCCGAGGAGCGTCGACCACGGCACGATCCCGCACCCGATCACGGCGTCGCCGGCCCAGTCGGTCGGACCGGCATCGGGACTGCGGTACAGGTTGAGCGTGAACATGGTCGAGTCCCCGACGAGCAGGCCCCTGGCCGTCGGCGCCGCCGTCGGGGCCGGCGTCGCGTCCGCCGTCGGGGCCGGCCGTCGGTCGACCGGGTCCGGCGCCGCGAGCTCGACCCGCGGCCCGGCCTGCTCGACCAGCGAACCGGGCACCATCGACGGCGCGGCCACCACCGCCGCCAGGCTGGGCCGGCGGGCGGCGACCGGCTGGGCGACGAGGTAGGCCTCCCAACTCG
>Ga0209048_10005573_pt1 | contig 11876 bp, 10 predicted proteins | sample FrelakmetCRP12CR_FD_187146 | JGI IMG/M metagenome (GOLD analysis project Ga0209048, IMG submission 187146) | Freshwater lake sediment microbial communities from the University of Notre Dame, USA, for methane emissions studies - CRP12 CR (SPAdes)... | ecosystem: Environmental > Aquatic >... | reverse complement strand
CCGGCGACCGGCTCGCGCACACGGTAGCCCACGCCGCGGACCGTCTCGATGAGCTTCGACCGGTCCCCGCCGTCGATCTTCTTGCGCAGCGCGTTGATGTACACGTCGATGATGTTCGTCGAGAGGTCGAAGGAATCCTCCCAGATGCGGGCCTGGATCTCGGCGCGCGAGACGACCTTGCCGCGGCGCCGCAGCAGCAGCTCGAAGAGCGCTCCCTCGCGCACCGTCAGGCGCACGGCCTCCTTGCCGCGGACGACGTCGCGCGATTCGGGCTCGTAGGAGAGGTCGTCGAACACGAGGGGGCCCGCCTCGGCCACGTCGGTGCGGCGCAGCAGGGCGCGGATGCGCGCGTTCAACTCGCGGAACGAGAACGGCTTGACCAGATAGTCGTCCGCCCCCGCGTCGAGCCCTTCGATCTTGTTCTCGACCGTGTCGCGCGCGGTCAGCATCAGGACCTTCGAGCGCACGCCCCGGGCGCGCAGCTCCCGGCAGAGCTCGATCCCGTCGCGAGAGCCCGGCAGGAGGAGATCGAGGAGGACGAGGTCGGGCGGAGCCGCCACGATCCGGTCGAGGGCCGAGTCGGAATCGCCCGCGACGTCCACGGTGTAGCCCTTCTCGGTCAGCCCCTTCTTCAGGAACTGCGAGATGCGCTGCTCGTCCTCGACGACGAATACCTTCATATTCATACGCCGCCCTCGCCCGACCGCGGCGGCCGGGGGGTCTGCAGAAAAGACAGCACGAACACCGCTCCCGCTCCCACGGCAAAGCCGGCCGCAAAGGACGACGTCGGCTGCGGCGTGGCAACGGCGACGACCGCCCCTACGGCGAGAAGGCCGAAGAGAAGCGGGCGCGAGACGGCGATCGGCGGCACGCTGGGAATCATAGAGGCTCGACGCGGGTATTATGACCGTCTTAAGAAAAGGGAGGAAACCCGATGAAAAGAGGAACTCTGGCCATTGTTGCGCTGGCCGCGGCCGCCCTGACGTGGATTGCCGCCTGCGCGAGCTCGAAGCCCGATCCGACGGCGCTGGCGATGATCGAATCGCGCAGCGGTTCCAAGGTGACGGGCAAGGTGATCTTCACCCAGGATTCCTCGGGCCAGACCAGGGCCGAGGTCTGGATCGCAAACGCCACCCCCGGAACCCACGGCCTCCACATCCACGAGAAGGGCGACTGCTCGGCGCCGGATGCCACCTCCGCCGGAGGCCACTTCAACGCCGCGGGCAACCCCCACGCCGCCCCCACCGACAAGGCCCGCCACAACGGCGACTTCGGCAACATCGAGATCGGCGCCGACGGCAAGGGCCACATGGTCATCACGACCGACATGTTGAGCGTCACGGAAGGGCCCAACTGCGTCGTCGGCAAGTCGGTCATTTTCCACGAAAAAGCGGACGATCTGAAGACGCAGCCCACCGGCGCCGCGGGCGCGCGCTACGGCTGCGGCGTGGTGATCCTGACGCCGACCGGAAACGCCTCGGAAATCAAGGTCCGGTAACGCCTGCCTTGACGAGACCCCCGTTCGACCTGCCGCCGGAAGAGCTGCGGCGGCTCGGGGCGCTCACGGCGGACGCCGTGGCCTCGCACCGCGAGCGGCTGCTCGAGCGCCCCGTCTTCGGCAAGATCGGCGCGGGCGCGGCGCTCTTCGACGAGCCCGTGCCCGAGGAGGGCCGGCCCTTCGAAGAAGTCCTCGCGTTCGTGCGCGAGCACATCCTCCCCTTCCCGATGGGCAACTCGCACCCCCGCTTCTACGGCTTCATCAACGCGACCGCCGACCCGGTCGGCAGCATGGCCGACTACCTCGCCTCGGCCATGAACCCGAACTGCTGGGGAGGCGACCACGCCGCCATTCACGTCGAAGCGCGGACGCTCGCCTGGATTGCGGAGATGCTTGGGTTTCCGCCGGAGGCCGAAGGAATTCTCGTCTCGGGCGGCTCGATGGCGAACTTCACCGCGCTCGCGGCCGCGCGCCGCGCGATGACCCCGGGCAACGTGCGCGAGGACGGCCTGTCCGGGCCGGAGCGTCCCCGGCTGACCGTGTACGCCTCCGACCAGGTCCATTCGTGCGTGGACAAGGCCGTGGACCTGCTCGGGATCGGGACGAATCAGCTCCGCAGGATCCCGACCGACGACCGCTTCCGGATCCGCGTCGAGGAGCTCGAGCGGGCCGTCGCCTCGGACCGGGCGGCCGGGTACACGCCTTCGATCGTCGTCGGCAACGCCGGCACCGTGAACACCGGAGCCATCGACCCGCTCGAGACGCTGGCCGACTTCTGCGCGCGCGAGAAGCTCTGGTTCCACGTGGACGGCGCTTACGGCGCCCTGGCCTCGATCGTGCCCGCCTTGAAGCCGCTCTTTGCCGGCATGGAACGCGCCGACTCGATCGCCGCCGACCCGCACAAGTGGCTCTACGTGCCGTACGAAGCGGGCGCGACACTCGTGCGAGAGCCCGGCCGCCTCGGCGCGGCGTTCCGCAAGTTTCCCGAGTACCTCGCCGCGGATCCCGAGAGCCCCTTCCCCGGCCCCGCCTGGTTTGCCGAGCGCGGTGTCGAGCTCTCGCGCGGTTTCAAGGCGTTGAAGGTCTGGATGGGCCTGAAGACCCACGGACGCCGGGCCTACGCCGACCAGATCGAGAACGACGTCCGCCTCGCGCGATTCCTCGCGGCCGAAGTCGACCGCCGGCCGGACTTCGAGCGGCTCGCCGAGCCCGTCCTCTCGATCGCGAACTTCCGCTATCGGCCGGCGGGCCGGGCGCTGCCGGACGCCGAGCTCGACCGCCTCAACCGGCGGATCATCAACCGGCTCGTCGGCGACGGCTCGTTCTTCCTCGCTCCGACGGTCCTGAAGGGCCGCGCGGCCCTGCGCGTCTCGATCACCAACTTCCGCACGCGCGAAGAGGACCTGCTCGCGCTCCTCGACGAAGCCGCCCGCATCGGCCGGGAGCTCTGCTAGAACATCAGGCGCCGCGGTTCTTCCACGCCTCGAGGTTGCGCTCGATCTGGCGCGTGTGCTTCTCGAGGTGCTCGGCGTAGATCCGGAGCCAGTCCTCGCCGGTGTAGCGGCCGGACTCGGTGTGGGTCCCCGCCGCCGACCACACGGACTCCGGCAGCCGGCGCAGCAGCGCAACGGTGTTGCCGCGCACGGCTTCGGTGGTCTCGAGCGCGATGTCGGCCGGCAGGGAGTGATAGTCGAGGTTCTTCGCCCACCGCGCCTGGTCGTAGCCGAAGATCGTGGGGTTCGTTTCGGCGGCGAGGTACCGGATCCGGAGCGCGGCGTTCGTTTCGGAGTCGGCCGTGTGGCACACGACCTCGTGCGCCGACCACTTGCCCTCCCCCGGGCGCCACTGCCGCGCTTCGGGCGGCACCTTCTCCCAGGCCGCGCGCAGCTTCGCGGGGCCCTCCTCGTAGCGGCGGATCAGGGATTCGCGGTCGGATGCGCTCAACGGCATGACGGTCTCCTTTTCACCACAAAGTTCCATCGAGAGAAAGAACGGTCCCGGTTCCGACCACCTCGGCCGCATGCCGCGTGCCGGACGGCAGATAAAGACGATCGCCGGCCGCGAGGTCGAACGCCTTCCCGGCGACGGTGATGCGCAGAACGCCCTCGAGCACTCCGTCGCACTTCGGGCGCGCATGCTCGTGCTCGGGAAAGACGGTCCCGGCCCGGTAGGTGTAAACGAGGACGTCGTAGCCCTCGAACTCGAGCGCGCGCATCATCCGCTTCTCCGTGAGCGGCCCGTCGGCCCTGGACCAGTGCTCGAGGCGGACCTCGTCCACGCGCAAGAGTCTACTGTGGGCCGGAAAAGAAAAAGGGGGGCTTTCGCCCCCCTGGATTTCCCCGAAATCCGAAATCAGTAGCGGTCGCGACGTCCGCCGCCGCCGCCGCTCTGGGTCTTGGGACGCGCCTCGTTGACCGTGAGCGCGCGGCCGCCGTACTCCTGTCCGGACAGCCCCGAGATCGCGTTACGGGCTTCGTCATCGTTGCCGAATTCGACGAACCCGAAGCCCTTCGAGCGGCCGGTGTCGCGGTCCGTGATGATCGCGACGGATGTCACCGTGCCGTGGGGAGAGAAGAGCGTGCGGAGATCGTCCTCGGTGGCGTTGTAGGGAAGGTTACCAACGTAGAGTTTCATCGAAACAGAGTCCTAAAATCCGGCGTCACATCGTCCGGACCCGCCGCGCCGCTCGGCGAATCCGACTTCCCGTGTGATTCGTCGGACTTCAGCGAGCGCGGAAAGCGTGCGTGGAGGACGAGCGATTACGAGAAGGAGCGCAGTATAGCAGCGGGGTCCCGGGGGGGGCAAGGCCACCTTAAGGAAACCTTAAGGCGCGCCTGCGGGGGCCCCGGCCAGCTCGGACAGGGCGGCCGCAACCCACTTCTTTGTCATCTCTTTGCGCCAGAGGAAGGAAAAGTCGGTGTTGTCCATGGGCCGCGAGGGGCCCGCGGCCGCCTCCGCCGCCTCGGCGATGGCCTCCGGGTCGAGCGGGCGGCCGGCGAGAACGGCCTCCGCGGCGGACGCGCGGACCGGGGCGGACGCCACGGCCCCGAGCACGATTCGCGCACCGGCGACCCGGCCGCCCTCCCGGCGCACCGCCGCCCCCACGGAGAGCACCGGGAAATCGAACGCGCCGCGGCGCCGCAGCTTCCGGTACGTCGCGGTCCACCCGTCCGGCTTCGGCACGCGGATTTCCGTCAGAAGCTCGTCCGGCCTCGTCGTCAGGTAGTGGATGCCGTCGTTGCGGTAGAGCTCCTCGAGCGCGATCTCGCGCTCCCCCTCCGGCGACACGAGCGCCGCGCGCGCGCCGAGCGCGATCAGGATCGGCACCGAGTCGGCCGACTGCACGGCCAGGCAGCGCGGCGAGCCGGGCGCGACCCAGCAGATCGTTCCATCCTTCTTCATGCAGAAGTCGATGGCCTGGCGCCACTCGTAGTTCTGGTCGTAGTAGTTGCAGCGCGTGTCGAGGAGCACGTTGCCGCCGAGCGTGCCCATGTTGCGCAGCGGCGGCGTCGAGATCTCGGCGATCGCGTGGGCGAGGCCCGGGTACGCGCGGCGCACACGCCGGTGGTGCTCTACGCCCGAGAGCGGCACGGCCGCACCGATCGCGAGGCCCTTCTCGCCGGCCCGCAGCCTGCCGAGCGCCGCGACGCGGAAGAGGCCGATGACCACCCTCGGCGTCTGCTGGCGCCGCTTCATGTTCGGATAGAGATCGGTGCCTCCGGCCACGAAGGCGGCGTCGGTTCCCTCGCCCGCCTTGATGCGGAGGGCTTCCTTCACGGTGGAAGGGGAGTAATAGCGGAAGCGGGGCAAGCGCATCATGGGACTAGTTCCAGTCGACAGTGAACTGGCGACTCCCCCTCATCGCACTCCCCCCGCCGCGGTCACCGGAGCGTCCACGGCTTTCCCATCTCCGCCTTCGGCTGGCGTGCGGACGTGGATCGGCTCGGGATACGGCACGTTCGGGAAGCGCTCGGGGCCGTAGCGGGCGGGCTTGCCCTGCGCCTTTGCCTTCAACGCTCTCAGGATCTTTTCCGGAGTCACCGGGATCTCGTCCACGCGTACGCCGACGGCGTCGAAGACGGCGTTGGCCACCGCCGGCGGGATCGGGAGCAGGGGGCCCTGCCCCACCTCTTTCGCGCCGAAGGGACCGTTCGCGTCGGGGTCCTCGACGAGGAACGTCGCGACCTCGGGCATCTCCATCGTCGTCGGGCTCTTGTATTCGAGCATCGAGGGGAACTTGTGGACGACGTTCCTGTTGGCGTCGGTGCGGTACGCCATCTCTTCCATCGTCGCCTCGCCGAGTCCCATGTACACCGAGCCCTCGACCTGGCCCATCACGAGCGCCGCGTTGATGCACTTGCCGACGTCGTGCGCGATCCAGATCTTCGGCACCGTGTAGATGCCGGTCCCGGGGTCCACCTCGACCTCGACGACCGCGGCGGAGTAGGAGTACGCGGGCGAGGGCCCGACGCCCGCCCCGCGGTAACGGCCGGCCGAAGGCGGCGGCTTGTAGGAGCCGACCGTGCCGAGCGTGCCGCACTTCGACTCCGCGGCGACGGCGGCCTCGGGAAAGGTCATTCCCGTCTCGGGGTTCTCGACGTCGAACACGCGGCCGCCGGCCAGGCCCACGCGCTCGGCCGGTATCCCGAGCTTTTCCCCGGCCGCCGCGGCAAGCATCTCCCGCGCGCGCTCGGCCGCCTCGATCGCGGCGTTGCCGGTCATGAGCGTCACGCGCGAGGAGTAAGAGCCGAGGTCCACGGGCGTCAGGTCCGTATCCCCCGTCACGACCCGGATGTCGAAGGGATCGATACCGAGGATTTCCGCGACGATCGCCGCGAGGATCGTGTCCGATCCCTGCCCGATGTCCGTCGAGCCGCAAAAGACGGTGACGCCGCCGCCGCGGTCGATCTTCAGCTGCACGCCCGACTGGGGCATCGTGTTCCAGTAAATCGGCAGGCCGGCGCCCGTCAGGTAGGACGAGCAGGCGATCCCGAGGCCCCGGCCGCGCGGGAGCTTGCCCCGGCGCTTCTTCCAGCCCGACGCCGCGACGACCCGATCGATGCAGGCCCCGAGGCCGATGGAGCCCACGCGCAGAAAGTTGGCAGTCAAAGAGTTCGGCGGCTGGAGGTGGTCGCGCCGGATCGCCGCCGGGTCGAGCCCGAGGTCGCAGGCGATCCGGTCGAGCTCGGCCTCGAGCGCAAAGCGCGGCTGGGGCGTGCCGTGGCCGCGCTTGGGGCCGCACGGCGGCTTGTTCGTGAAGACGCGCGCGCCGTCGAAGCGGTACGCCGGCACCTGGTACGTCACCGTCTGCAGTGCGCCCGTGTAGTACGTCGAGGCGACGCCATAGGAGCCGTAGCCGCCGCCGTCGAGCACCGTCTGGAAATGGAGCGCCGTGATGGCGCCGTCCTTCTTCACTCCGGTCTTCACGCGCATCAGCGTCGGGTGGCGGCCGCGGTGGCAGTAGAAGACCTCCTCGCGGGTCAGGCAGATCTTGACCGGGCGCCCGGTCACGCGCGAGAGATGCGCGACGACGATTTCGTGGTTGAAGACGTCGGACTTTCCGCCGAAGCCGCCCCCATTGGGCGTCGCGATCACGCGGATTCTCGCCGGCGGCATCCCGAGCACCTTCGCGAGGGCGCGATGGACGTAATGGGGCGTCTGCGTCGAGGACCAGAGCGTGAGCTTCCCGTCCGGACCGAAGTCGGCGACCGAGGCGTGCTGCTCGAGGGCCAGGTGCGTGCTGCCCTCGTAGAAGTAGAGGTTGTCGTACACGCGATCGGCCCGGGAGAAGCCTTCCTCCGTGTCGCCGAACTGCATGGAGACGAGCTTGTGGATGTTGCCCGAGTCGCCGTAGTCGTGGATCGGGGCGTCTGCGGGAGCGAGGCCCTCGTCGATCGTTCCGACCGGCGGCAGCGGCTCGTAACGGACCTCGATGAGGTCGAGGGCGTCGAAGGCCGCGTCCTCGCTCACCGCGGCGACGGCGGCGACAGGATCGCCGACGTAGCGGACGCGATCCATGCAGAGCGCGTGCTCGTCCTGGGATACCGGCAGAATTCCGAACGGGATGGGCAGGTCCTTGCCTGTCGCGACGGCCACGACGCCCGGCGCCGCGAGCGCCTTCGACACGTCGATCGAGAGGATGCGGGCGTGCGCGATCTTCGAGCGGAGCAGCTTGCAATGGAGCATCCGCGGCAGGACGACATCGTCGGCGAACTTCGTCTGCCCCGTGACCTTCGCCGCCGCGTCCACCTTGGCGAACGGGCGGCCGACGACGCGCGTCGGCTTGCGAGGCGCGGTCACGACTTCAACACCGGAAGAAGTCCGCTCTCGTCGAAGTCAAAGCCGTAGAGAGATTCCTTGCGGGGCTCGGCCTTTTCGCCGCGCATCCAGGCGGCGGCGAGCTCGACGGCCTCGAAGATCTTGATGTAGCCGGTGCACCGGCAGAGGTTGCCGGCGAGGGCCTCGCGAATCTGCGGCAGCGTCGGGTTCGGGTTCTCCTCGAGCAGCGCCTTGCCCGTGAGCAGGAAGCCGGGCGTGCAGTATCCGCACTGCGCGGCCCCGAGATCGGCGAACGCCTTCTGGAGCGGATGGAGCCCGCCCGGGCCGGCCATCCCTTCGACGGTCTCGATCGAGCGCCCCTCGCACTCGACACCGAGGACGAGACACGAGAGCACCGGCTTGCCGTCGATCAGCACGGCGCACGTCCCGCATTCGCCGAGCTCGCACCCGTGTTTGGTTCCGGTCAGGGCGAGGTCTTCGCGCAGGACTTCGAGAAGCGTCTTGTGCGGCTCGAACGCGGCCTCGACGGTCTCGCCGTTGACGGACAGGGCGAGGTGCGCCCTGGTGAGCTCCCGTTCACGAAATTTGCTGCGACGCGTCACGATCGCGTCACTCTAATCCCTTTGTTTTGAGAAGGAAAGATACTTTAGTTTGACTGACTGGTCGGACTATTTTCCGAAGGCGTCAGCGGCCAGGACGGTAACTTCAAGAGACCGAGCGGGTTGACCCGCGCGCGATGGACGCGCGCCCCCCAGTGCAGGTGCGGCCCCGTCGCGCGGCCCGTCGCGCCGACCGCACCGATGGACTGGCCCTCGCCGATCGTCTGGCCCGCCCTCACGTCGAGCCGCGAGAGATGGAAGTAGAGAGTGAAAAGCCCCGCGCCGTGATCGAGGATGACCGTGCCGCCCGAGAAGTAGAGCTCCTCCGCCAGCGCGACGCGCCCGGGTCCCGGCGCCGTGACCGGCGCTCCGGCCGGGGCCGCGAGGTCCATGCCCTCGTGCGACGACCGCGGCTTCCCGTTGAAGACGCGCCGGGAGCCGAAGTTGTCGCGCGCGGGCGCTTCGACGGGAAGCTGGAACGGCCCGTCCCAGCGCCGCCCTGCATCGCCGCTCTCCCACACCCGGGCCACCTTCTCGTGGTCCTCGCGAATCCTGTCGAGCTCGCTCGCCGGCGGCTCGACGTACGCGGGCGCGACTTTCAGCTTCTGGAAGGGAAAGTGCCCGGAAACGACTCCGATCTCCCGCGTCAACGAGTGCCGGTCTCTGCAAAGGCCCTCGACCTCGAACCGGGCCGTCCGCGCCCCGGTGGCGCCTTCGAAGTCGACGCCGAGCAGGGCTCGAAAGAGCCGCCCGTCGGCGCCCTTCTCCATCGCCGCCTCGCGCCCGCCCCAGGCGATCGAGGCACGCGCGAGCGCGACGTCGCTCTCGAGCGTCACCGCGACGATCGCGCCCTGCCTGGCCGAGGCGGCAGGGATTCGCGCCGTCAGCGCCGGCGCCCGGCAGTCGCCCGCCGCGATTCCGGCCGACAGGGCGAGCACACCCGCGGCAACGAGCATGGCGCCACCATACCGCAGGAAAAAACGAAGGCCCCTCGCGAGAGGGGCCTTCGCACGAACGCGGTTCGGCAGACTCGAAGCCTAGGGGCCGTACAGCAGCAGTCCGAACGTCTTCGTCAGGAACACCGCCATCTGGCCGCGCGTCACGGAGGCGTCCGGGCAGTAGATGCCCACACCGCAGCCGCCCGTGATCCCCTCGTTGTAGAGCTCTTCGATCCAGTTGACGGCGAACCCCGCCGGGCAGGCGACGTCCGTGAAGATGCCCGCGCAGGCGGGCGGCACGTACGCCGAGCCGTGCTCGCCCTTGAGGAGGAACACCGCCATCTGGGCGCGGGTGACCGGGTTGTTCGGGCAGTAGATCCCGGTGCCGCAGCCGCCCGTGATGCCCTCGTTGTAGAGCTGCTCGATCCAGTCGACCGCGAAGGCCCCGGGGCACGCGACATCGGTGAAAATGCCCCCGCAGGCGGGCGGCACGTAGCCCGGCCCATGCTCCGCCTTCAGGATGAAGACCGCCATCTGCGCGCGGGTGACGTCGTTGGCCGGACAGAAGATCCCGGCGCCGCAGCCTCCCGTGATCCCCTTGTGGAAAATCGTCTCGATGAAGCGGTAGAAGATGTTGGAGTTCAACGTATCGGTGAAGCTGTCGCCGATGTGCAGCGTCCACGTCTTCGTCGCCCCGCTCGAGAGCAGCTCGTCGAAGGTGGAGTCCCAGTGCGCCGCGGGTCGCACCGCCGGACTGTTCACAGAAACCTGGTAGCAGTCGCCGGTCGCGTCGAAGCAGTTGGTCGAGGCGTTGGTGCCGATCGTCCCGTAACCGGCCGTCACGTCGACGAGGCTGTAGGTCGCGCCCGCCGGGCCCGTGAAGTTCGACGCCGTTCCCGTCAGCGGGAGCGGGCTCGAGGACCCGTTGAAGTACCCGGGCTCGACGACGACCGTCTCGCCAGGTTCGAAAACCTTGTTGATGCCGAGCGCCGCCGGCCCCATCGGGGCGTGCCCGTCCACCTGGAGGGAGACGGCGAGCGGAGAGCAGCACGCGTAGCCGTCGGCGAGCGAAATCGTGTCGATCCGCCAGCCGGTCCCCGCGACCGCGAGGTCCGAGCCCATGCGCCAGCGCAGCACGACGCTCTGGCCCGCCGCCGCGGCAGGCAGATTCACGACGGTCGTCACGTAACCAGCGGAATTGCCGGTCCAGGCCTGGCGGCCCGCGATGGGGCTGCTGAAGCCGGCGCTGATCGTGCCGCTGTAGCCGCTCGAGACGAAGCTCCCGCCCGCGGTCAGAATGTCTGCGAAGGCGCCGCCCCCGATCGAAATCTCGAGGACGCCGCCATCGAACGCGTTCTCGAGGACGTAGGAGTTGCGGAAGGTCAGCTGCGCCGAAGCTGTCGCGATCGCGATGGGCGGCGAGTCGAGACGCTTGTCGGCGATCCCCGCGGGATCATCCACGAACGCGTCGTTCGGGGCCGTGTCCGGAGCGGCTGCCGAGGTCACCCACAGAGGCGCCGCGCCGGCCGCGTTGGCCGCGACCCAGCCGGCCGGGAGAGCGGGCGCCGCGACGCCGTCGAAGTTCTCGGCGAAGATCACATTGGGCACGCCGGTCTGGAAGTAATACGTCACGGTCCCCAGGTCCGAGACGCCATCCTGGAGCGCGAGGGTCGCCGAGATCGTGTCGCCGCAGAGCGTGTTCGGATCCACCGTGAACGTGAAGTCCCGGCACACATCCGCGCCACCCCCGGACACGACGCCGTAGCTCTGAGGCCCGGAAGGATCGGTCACGCTCCCGATGGCCTGGAGGGTGCCGACGAGATCGACGGTGTCCGAGCCCCCGGTGTTCTTCACGCAGAAGCTGATCGTCACCGTCTCGCCGGGATCCGGCACACCGTTGGGCGGCGGGCAGTTCTCCGCCGTCAACGCCGCGCCGGCTCCCTCGATGACGACAGTCCCTCCGAGACAGGCGTCGACCGTCGTCGTCGTGGCGTCGACAATGACCGCAGGCCCGCTGAAAACGGTGAAGCCGGCCTTTGTGATCGTGACGGTGTAGCTGCCCGGAGGAAGGTCCATCGCATAGAGACCCGTGCCATCCGTCGTGCGGACGTAGCCGCCGTCGACCGTGACGACGGCGCCCGCCACCGGCAGGCCGCCCCCGCAGGTCGTCACAGTCCCATTCAGCGTTCCCTTGGGCGCCGCGGTGCAGCTCGGGAACTTGAAGTTCCCAATCCGCGTCTTCCAGATGGCGCTCCCGTTGGTCGCGTAGTACTCCTGCGTGTACCAGAACGTGCAGTCGTCGGAGGGATCGATGCTCATCGAGCTGTAGTCGCCCCACCGGGAGGACGTGCTCTGCTGGACGCCGGCGCCCGAATACATCGTGGCCTCGCCCTGGTTCAACGTGTTCGCCGGGTCGCCCGCGAGGCGCCCTGCCCAGAGGATCGAGGGCACGAGGCTCGTGCTCGACGCCGAGAAACCGAGCGCGCTGTCGCCGAGGTTGTCCTGCGCGGCCGATCCCATCCAGATGTTGCGCCCCGCGGCGCCGTCGCCCGATCCGGGGGC
>Ga0209048_10005572_pt1 | contig 11877 bp, 6 predicted proteins | sample FrelakmetCRP12CR_FD_187146 | JGI IMG/M metagenome (GOLD analysis project Ga0209048, IMG submission 187146) | Freshwater lake sediment microbial communities from the University of Notre Dame, USA, for methane emissions studies - CRP12 CR (SPAdes)... | ecosystem: Environmental > Aquatic >... | reverse complement strand
CCCGCGGCGATGCTCGAGCCGGGCGGCAAGCTGGCCTGGTCCCCGGTGAAGCTCCCCGACGGCGGCGACGACGACGACACCGTCAACGCCGACCCCCCCGAGTTGCCCACCACGAAACCACCCGAGCGGTGACCACCCACCAACGTGTCCCGAAACACCGTCGACCCCGGCGACAACGACACCACACCCGGAGGTGCCGCCGATCCGGTCAGCGGGACCGACACCGTCCCACCGACGTCGCTGGCCACCACCACCTGGCCGGAGAACGAGCCCGACGAGGTCGGGGAGAACGAGACCGGGAGCGAGACGCTGGCCAGGGAGGCCAGGGTGTAGGGCAAGGATGGAGCCGTGGCCGAGAACGGAGCCGCCGGAGGCGTGATCGACGTGATGACGAGCGGGCTCCCACCGTTGTTGACCAGATCGACCGCGCCGTTGATCGTGCCCCCGGGGGCCGTCCCACCCAGGCTCAAGGCCGGTGGCTGCGCGGCGAGCGCGGCCCCTCCAGGCAGCGCGGTCGCGGCGAGCGGGAGCTGGAACGGGCCCGCCGAGGTCGTGACCGTGAGCGTGGCGGCCGCCTGGCCGGCAGCGGTGGGCGAGAACGACAGCGGGATGGTCAGCGTGGCGTTCGCGGCCAGCGGTGCGGGCAGCGCCGGCGAGGGCTGGCCGACGACGAACTGGGGATCGTTCGTCGTCACGCCGGTCACCGTCGCCGCGCCGGTGGCTGTCACCACGACCGAGGCCGGCGTGGACTGGCCGACGGCGGTCGGTGGGATCGCCGGTGAAGCAGCGGTGAGCGGGGTCGGAGCGGGCAGACCGAAGGCCTTGAGGTGCCCGTCGCGGGTGGCGACGTAGATCCGGTCGCCGCTGGCCACCGGGGACGCGAACTTCGACGAGGTGCCGATCGGCCAGCGACCGAGCAGGGTCGGCGACGAACCCGAGGGCACCGCCCGGTAGGCCCGCAACTCCGAGTTCACACCGCTGTAGTCGGGTGAGGCCGTGAGCCACACGATCCCGGTGCCGGCCTGCGTCCCCGACGACGTCACGATCGGGGCTCCGGAGCTCGGGCCGAAGGTCTCGGCGCTCTGGCTGATCCGTGACAGCGCCGGCCCGCCGCTCGCGCCCTGCACGATCCGGTAGACGTTCAGGTAGCCGGCGGACGCATTGCCCGACGGGACCCCGACGGGTGTCGACGTGACCACGTAGATGTAGCCCCCGCCGCCGGACTCGCCGGGCCACACGGTCGGGCGCGACCGCACGGCACCGTCGGGGCCGACCCGGCTGACCGTGGCATCGGCGCCACCGGGACCCTCACGGAAGCCGCCGAGGTGCTCGCGGTCGAGGAGGTAGACGTAGCCCTCCTTGCCCACGGCGACGAGGACCTTGCTCGACTGCGAGGCGGTCGGGAGGGCCGACGTCGGGACGGCCACGGGTCCGCCGGAGCCGACGTCGTAGTCGTGCGCGTCGAGGGTCCCGACGTCATAGGGGATGAAGAAGCTGCCGGGCTTGACCGTGCCGTCGCCTTGCACGTCGAAGCGCACGACCGCCTCACCGAGCACCGCGGGCGGCTGGTTCTCCGGGATCGGGGCGGAGGTGTTCGTCAGCGTCGCGGTGATCGAGTTGCCGGTCTCGGCGAAGATGCGTCCCGAGCCGTCGGACATGAGCCCGGCCCCCGACTGCCAGATCGAGGACCCTGAGATCCCGCTCGTGGTGAGGCTGAACATCGTGGTGATGGCGTGGGTCGTCGTGCTCACCCCGACGAGCCACCCCTGGTACGGCGAGAAGTCGCAGTGCGAGCCGAACCCGGCGTAGACCACACCGTTCAGGAGGAGCAGACCCGGGCGCTGGAGCTGCTGCGTGGCGTTGAACGTCACCGACGGCTGGTTCTGGGCGCTCCCCGAGATCGTCGTGTCCCACTTGGCCGCCCCGGTGGCGACGTCGAAGGCGTGCACGACGTAGCTCGTCACCGCGCCGTTGGTGGTCTTGGCCGTGACGTACCCCGTGCCGGTCGCCGGGTCGATCACGGGGGTGGCGGTGATCCCGACACGGGGGGCCAGGTCGCTGCAACCGACCGAGGCCGGGTTGAACGCCGGGGAGAGGTCCATGCGATAGCGCCGTTGCCCGGTCGTCGCGTCGAACGCGTAGAGCCGGTTCGCCTCGGTGCCCACGATCACCGTGCCGACGCCGTGGCTGTCCACGGAGACGAGGGGCTGGCCGTAGACCTGGTCGGTGCCGCCGAGGCCGTCGCTCGGGGGTGCGTCGAGGAGGGCGTCCCACTGCTGGCCGAAGGTGCCGCCGGTCACCGCCGCCGGCGTCAGGGCCGACTGGTTCGGGTACCAGCCGGCTCGGGTCGAGTCGCCTCCGTTCGTGAGGTTCGCGGCGAACGCCGAGGTGGCGCCGGCCGGCCCGGCCAGCAGCGTCGCGGCCGTCGTCACCCCGACCGAGGCGGCGACGAAGGCCCCGGCCAGGACGAGCGCCGGGACCCGCCGTCTCCGCGACGGGCCGGAGGTCCCGAGAGGCGCGCCGTGTCGCGCACCGACGCGCCTGCCCGCACACCCTCTCCCCACCGCCGCCTCCCGTCCACGCGGCTGCCCGCCGACGGTGAGCCTAGGAAGGCACAGCGTGGCGGCCCAGGGGGGAGGCCCACGTCTCGCGGCCGGACGTCACGTTCCCTTCCGAGGCGATCCTGTGCTAGTCGTGGGCCATGAGCGGCCCGCAGATCGACCTGCTGTCGACGGCCTCGTTCGCCGACGGCCACCCGTGGGAGCAGTACCGGTGGCTCCGGGCGAACGCGCCGGTCTTCCGCCACGAGGAGCCGGACGGGCCCGGCTTCTGGGCCCTCACCCGCTACGCGGACGTGCGCGCCGTCTCCCGCCAGCCGCGCCTGTTCTCCTCCTGTGCCGGCGGCACGATGATCCCCGACGGCGACGAGCTCGCGCTGGCCGCCAGCCGCCAGATGATGCTCAACATGGACCCACCCGAGCACGACCGGTTCAAGGCGCTCGTCAGCCGCGGCTTCACCCCCCGCAACGCCGCCCTCCTCGCCCCCCGGGTACGGGCGCTGGCCGCCGAGATCGTCGACGACGTCGCCGAGCGCGGCGCCTGCGACCTCGTGACCGACGTCGCCGGCCGGCTCCCATCGGCCCTGATCGCCGAGCTCATGGGGATCCCCCGCGCCGACGGTGAGCGCCTGTACGAGCTGACCGAGATCATGCACACGACCGACGACCACGTCGCCGGCCCCGAGGTGAGGACGGCCGCGGTCGTCGAGATGCTCGGCTACGCCGCGTCGGTGGCCGAGGCGAAGCGGCTCCGCCCCGGCGACGACATCGCCACGACGTTGGTGCAGGCCGAGGTCGACGGGGACCGCCTCACCGAGGGCGAGCTGCAGTGGTTCTTCCTCCTGCTCGTGAACGCCGGCGGCGACACCACCCGCAACCTGGTCGCCGCAGGTCTGCAGCTGCTGTTCGAGCACCCCGACGAACGGGCCCGCCTCGTCGCCGACCTTGACGCTCTGATGGGGTCGGCCGTCGAGGAGATGTTGCGCTACGTCACCCCGGTGGTCCACTTCCGCCGCACGGTGACCGAGGACACCGAGCTGCGGGGCCGGGGGATCGCGGCGGGCGACAAGGTCGTGGTGTTCTACGGCGCGGCCAACCGCGACGAGGACGTCTTCGCCGATCCGGACCGCTTCGACGTCGGCCGTGACCCCAACCCGCACCTCGCGTTCGGTGGTGGCGGCCCGCACCTGTGCCTCGGGCTCCACCTGGCCAGGATCGAGATCGACGCCATGATCCGCGAGCTGCTCACCCGCCTGCCCGACCTGGCTCCGACCGCCCCACCCGAGCGCCTGGCCTCGAACTTCATCGCCGGCCTGCGCCACCTGCCCGTCGAGTTCACCCCCCGCCCCGCCCGCTGAGCACCGGGCGCACCGGGCGCACCGGGCGCACCGGGGTGCCAGCATCGGCCATGGGCGTCGGCGGACCGTCGGAGCCGTCGAAGCCGCCGCTCGCGGGGCGCTGAGCCCCCGGATGCCCTGAACGTCAGGGACCCCAGGCCGGGCGGTGGTCCCGGCCGAGGTGCTCGGCCAGGACGTCGGCACCGAAATCCCCTTCGGGGTTGCGCCACACGGCGTGCGCGTGGTTCACGTCGCGCTGGGTGTTGTCGTACTCGATCAGGACCCGGGGACCCTGGAGCCGGTAGTAGTGGGGCTCGCCGACAGCCACGCCACCGGCCCAGGCGAAGGCCATCCGGTCGAAGGTCTCGTCGTGGAGGCGCGCCAGCTCCCGTTCGGCGAGCGCGTCGGGGACGCGTCCCACGTAGAGCTCGACCAGGGCCTCCAGCCGGTCCCGCTGCGCCCGGTTCATCGCCGCCACGGCGAGGCCCTTGGCCGACCGGGACAGGCGCAGCGCCTCGTGGTGCTCGCTGGTGATGCCGAGCTTGCGGTCGGCCGCGGCCTGGACGCGCTCGAGCGCGTCGTCGAGCTCGTCACCGAACCGGCCGCGCCACACGAGCGGCAGCGGCACGAAGCCGTCCCCGTCGGAGAGCTGCGCACGGTTCGCCCCGACGATGTCCGAGGGCGCGACGGGCGAGATGACCGCGACCTTGCGCTGGTGGTCGTCGAGCGAGGCGAGCAGGTCGCGGGCCACGTCCTCGAGCGCGCCCAGCGGTCGCAGGTCGTGCGGGCCGAGGAGCGGCGAGCGGGCAGGGTCGGCGCCGAAGAACAACGGCGTCACCGCGGCCACGTCGCCGTCGACGACGAGGTGGCTGACCGACAGGTGGTGACCGCCGAAGCGCCAGGACCAGGCCCAGGACCCGGGATCGCCGAAGACCCGGACGTAGTAGCGCGACGGGTCGCGTCCGCGCCCGTGGTGGAACCCGGCCGACCAGCCCTCGATCTCGTCGAGCACGTTCTCGAGCCCCATGATCGTGGAGGCGGTGACGTAGCCGGGGCGGCTGAGCCCCGAGCGCAGCAGCCCCATGGCCAGACGTTGCTGCGCCGGCGCCAGGGCGCCGAGCGTGACCCCGCCGTGATCGGTCGGCGTGTAGAACCAGCGCTGGCGCTCCCCGTCGGACGGGAACGGCCAGTGCGCCAGACGGCGCTGGTCCTCGTCGAGGCTCGCCAGCAACGCCGACGCTGCCGACGCCATCGCCTCGGCGACGGTCCCGCTCATCTGGTCCCGCTCATCTGGACTCCCTCATCAGTCGGGCTGGGCATCGGTCGGGCTGGGCATCGGTCGGGCTCACCGGCCAGGCCCACGGAGGCCGAAGATCAGCTCCGGGTCACCGGGCCGCCAGGTCCCGTCGACCTGGGACCGCCGACCGATGGCCCGCGTCCGCTCGAGCAGCGACCGACCGAGCTCGAGCTGGCCCGGTTCCCAGTGCGCCAGGGCGTCAGGCACGTCCGGGTGGGCGGCGAGGGCGTCGGCCAGCGCCCACGCGTCGGCCGCGGCCTTGGCCGTGCCGGCCGCAGCGTGGGGACGCACCGCGAACGCCGCGTCCCCGATGAGGCACGCCCGCCTGAAGGCCATGCGCTCCACGGCGACGTCGTAGACCACCTGGACGAAGGGCGCTTCGGTCGAGCACACGACCTCGGCGATCGGGCCGGGGAGGCGCGCCTCGGCGTGGGCCCGGGCCTCGGCGACGTGCACGGGGCGCACCTGGCCCGGAGGGACCGACACCTCCCGGCGTGCGCCGTCCACCCCCCGCAGGAGATCGTCGAGGTCGGCGCCTTCGGCGTAGTTGCGGTACCAGACGAAGTTCACGAGGCGCCCGCCGGGGCGCACGTCGCCGTCGTGGCCCGGGATCGGGTAGACGAGGATGTGGCTGTTGGCCGTGACGTAGTAGGTGATGGCGTCCTCGAACAGCGCCCGCGTCCCACTGCCGAGTGAAGACTCGGGGACCATGCCCCGCCAGGCGACGTAGCCGGCGTAGGTCCCCACGACCTCGGGTTGCAGCACGGCTCGGGCCGGGGAGTTGACCCCGTCGGCGAACACGGCGAGGTCCGCCCTCCAGGCTTGCGCCCCGCCGGTGTGCAGCTCGACGCGGTCCTCGGACAGCGCGAACGAGACCACCTCGCAACCGAGCCGGTAGCGCCTGCGGTCGAAGGCGCGAAGGAGCGTGCGGTACAGGGCGTTCCACGACGTGAAGCGGTACCGGTGCTCGAAGTCGGCGAGCACCGAACCGTCACGGGACAGGTAGCGGATCAGGTGCGTCGCCGTGCTGATCGCGGCCACGTCGGTGTCCGTGCGCTCCTCGACGTAGCGCGAGGACTCCGGGAGGAAGCCGAGGCCCGCACCGCGCTGTTCGAGCTCGGACTCCGAGCGCTCGAGCACCTCGACGTCGGCGCCGAGGTCGGCGAGCAGCAGCGCCGCGGTCAGGCCCCCGAGGGAGCCACCGACGACGACGGCCCGCACGCGCCCGCCGAGCCGGTCAGGGCTTGCCGAACGTGGCCACCTGGTCCACGTCGCACTCGAACAGGACGCGACGCTCGTTGCGCGACGGGTCCCGCAACCCGTACGGCGGGTCGTTGCTCGTGTACTTGGTCCAGATCCGGTCGAGCTGTGCCGTCACCCGCGCGCCCTCGGCCACGTCGTCCTCGGAGATCTCGCGGCGGACCGTGCACTTGATGCTGACCCAGTGGTAGGGGTTCTGCGGGTTCAGGAGCAGGATCGTCATCTTCGGGTTGGCGCGGATCCACTCGACCTTCTTGCGGTGCGAGGCCACGTTCACCAGGACCGTGTCCCCGTCGTAGTCGAACCACATCGGGGTCAGGTTCGGCCGCCCGTCGCGGCCGGTGACGGCGAACACGGCGGTCACCGGCTCGTCGAGGAGGCGGCGGTAGATCGGTTCGAGGTCGGCGAGCGACGTGACGGCCGCATGGGACCCCACCGAGAACTGGTTCGGCTGCAGCCCGTCGGCGACGTCGAGGAACTGCGCAACTTTGATCGCCATCGGACCCCCCGGATGCAAACGTCGAAGCCACGTTAGACGACGGCCCGCAGCAGCGGTCCAGTGCGCCGACTCAGCCGCGCGTCACCCTGATGAGGTGGCGGTAGGGCCCCGGATCGATCCGGGCGTCGACGAGCCGGGCCTTGCCCCAGCCGTCGTCGAGCGCGCCCCGCAACTCGGCTTCGGACGTGGCGACGACTCCCTCCACACCCAGGGCCCTTGCCACCGCGGCGAAGTCCGACGGGCGGTAGCGAACGGCGCCGAGGCCGCCGTGGCCGTCACGCTGCTTGACCTCGATCAGGCTGAGTGCCGAGTCGTTGAACACGACCACGGTGACCGGCAGGGCCAACCGGGCGATCGTCTCGAGCTCGCCGAGGGTCATCGACAGGCCGCCGTCGCCGACGAACGCGACGACGGGCGTCCCCGGCCGGGCCAGGGCCGCGCCGATGGCGGCAGGGAGGGCGAAGCCCATCGTGGCCAAGCCGTTCGAGATCAGGACCGAACCCGCCGAGGCCGCCGGCCAGAACGGCATCACCGCCAGGAAGTGGGCGCCGGCGTCCACGGTCACCACCGTGCCCGCCGGCGCGAGCGCACCGACGGCTTCGACGACCCCCACCGGGTCGAGGCCCGGAGAGCGCACGGCCCGCAGTTCGGCCAGGACCCGCTCGCGGGAGCGGCCACCGGCGTCCGGTTCCCACCCCTCGGCGGCCATCGTGCCGGGTCCGTCGGGGCTGCCGAGCCGGTCGAGGAGGGCCGAGACGTCACCGGTGAGGACCACCTCGGCGTGCAGGTAGCTGCTGCGCTGGGCCCCTCGGTCGACGGTGATCACCGGGGCCCGGTAGTTCCAGGGCGTCGGGATCGGCTCGACGTGGTCGAAGCCGATCGTCACCACGAGGTCGGCCTCGTCGAGCAGCGGGGCCTCGCTGCGACCCCCGGTGAAGAAGCCGGCGAAGCGGCGGTCGTCGAAGGCGAGCAGCCCGGCGGCCTGGTAGGTGAGCAGGACCGGCAGGCCCCTCGCCTCGACGAAGGCGCGTACCGCGGGCCCGTCGACGACGGCGTGGAGGCCGGCGATGGCCACCGGCCGCTTCGCCCGGTCGAGCAGGGTCCGGGCCCGCGCGAGGGTGGCCTCTTCGCGACGGACATCGGCACCGGCCGTCGCCGTCGCCGCCCCATCGGAGCCGGGCACCTCGGGCGCCGGCGGCCCGGCCGACTCGTCGACGTCGAGGTGGACCGCACCGGCCGGCCAACCCGCCGCCCGACCGAACGCCCGCGCGACGAGCGCCTCGGCATCCTCGGGTCCGAGCGTGGTCGACCACTTCGTCACGGGGGCGAACAGCGCCCGCTGGTCGAAGCGCTGGTGGGCCACCCGCTCTCGGTCGACCGACGGCACCGTGTCGGTCACCAGCACGAGCGGCATCCGGTCGAGCGTCGCCTGCGCCGCACCGTTGACCGCCGAGGCCGCTCCGGGGCCTCGGGTGCACAGCGCCACGGCGGGGCGGCCCACGAGATGGCCGAACGTCGAGGCCATGATGCAGGCACCGGTCTCGGTGTGGGCCAGGACGAAGCGGACGCCGCGCTGCTCGAGCGCACCGATCAGGTCGAGGTTCGGGCCGCCACCGGGAACCCCGAAGGCGACCGGGGCCCCCAACCGGGCCGTCACGGAAGCGAGGGCTCGGGCCACCACGCTCGACACGGGGCCGAACCGTACCGGGCGCCGTGGCCACGACGGGCCGGGGAACGGCGGCGGCCTCTACGCTCGACCGGCGGGGGAGGCTGTCGTGCTCGTGTCGGCCATCGTGAGGCGCAACGCCGAGTTCTTCGCCGATCGCGACGCCATCGTCGAGCCCGGCCGGCGTGGGTGGCGCTGGGGTGAGCTCGAGGCCCGAACGAACCAGGTGGCCCGGGCGCTGCGTCGCCTCGGCCTGCGACACGGCGACCGCCTTGGGGTGCTGGCGCCCAACGCCGGCGAGCATCTCCAGCTCTTCTTCGCCGAGGCCAAGACCGGAGTGATCGGGGCCCCGATGAACATCCGCCTCACGGTCGAAGAGCTGGCCTCCTACTGCCGCTACGTCGAGCCCACGGTGCTGGTCGCCCACGCCTCTCTCCGCGAGACGGCCACCGCCGTGGCGCGCCAGGCGCCCTCGATCGCCCACCTCGTCGGCTTCGGCCCCGGGCACGGTCTGAGCATCGACCTCGACGAGGCCGCCGACGCCGAGGAGAGCACCGACCCCGGAGTCGGCGTCCGCGACGACGATCTCTACCAACTGGCCGCCACGAGCGGCACCACGGGAGTGGCCAAGGCCGCCGCCCTCACCCACCGCCACGCCTGGGCCGCCATCGCCAACTGGATGGCCGAGATGCCCACCCCCGAAGGCGGCACGAACCTGCAGAACATCCCCTTGTTCTTCAACCCGGGCGGCCCGGCCGGGCTCCACCCGGTGCTGGTCAAGGGAGGCCGGACGGTCATCCACCCGGGCTTCGATCCGGCCACGTTCCTCGCCGCGGTGCCCGAACACTCGGTGACCCACTCGATCCTCGTGCCGACGATGATCGGGATGGTCCTGGACCACCCCGGCGCCGGGACCACGGACCTGTCCACCCTGCGGGCCATCGTCTGCGGCGGCTCACCCGTGAGCCGTGACCTCCTGGTGCGGGCCCGCCCGGTGTTCGGCGACGTCTTCTACCCCCACTACGGGATGGCCGAGTCCTACTCGTGCGGACTCGTCCTGCGGCCCGAGCAGCAGCACCCCGACGGCACCCCCGAAGAGGTCCGCCGGCTCGGCTCGGCCGGGAAGCCGGCCCTGCTGATGGAGGTCCGTGTCGTCGGCGAGGACGGCCGTGACGTCCCCCACGACGAACGCAGCGTCGGCGAGATCTGGCTGCGGGGCGACACCGTGATCGAGGAGTACTTCCGCATGCCCGAGGAGACAGCGGCGGCCCGCTCGGGGGAATGGTTCCGCTCCGGCGACCTCGGCGTCCTCGACGGCGACGGCTTCATCACGATCGTGGACCGGGTCAAGGACGTGATCATCACCGGCGGCATCAACGTCCACGGGCGCGAGGTCGAAGAGGTGCTCGCCGCTCACCCGAGCGTGGGCCAGGCCGCGGTCATCGGCATCCCCCATCCCACCTGGGGCGAGGCCGTGCACGCCGTGGTCGTGGCCGCTCCCGGCGCCGCCATCGACCCCGACGACGTGCTGGCGTTCTGCTCCACCCGCCTGGCCGGGTACAAGCGACCCCGCTCCATCGAGGTCGTCGACGCCCTCCCGATGTCGGCCACCGGCAAGGTCGTGAAGCGCGAGCTCCGGGCCCGCTGGAGCTGACCCCCGCCAGGAGCAGGTCCGAGGCCGGTCGGCGCGGTGAGCAGTCCTACGCTGTCGCTCGTCGAGCCGGACGACCGGAGCAGGGGACGAGGTAGTCGAGATGAGGGACGCGGCCGACCCGGTGGACGTCGTGGTGCTGGGGACGGGGGCGGCGGGCCTCGTCGCCGCGCTGGCCGCCGCCGACGCCGGTGCCTCGGTGGCGCTCTACGAAAAGGGCGACGCTGTCGGCGGTACGACCGCGTTGTCCGGGGGCACGTGCTGGGTCCCGAACAACCCGCACATGGCGGCGGCGGGATGCCCCGACAGCCGCGAGGACGCGCTTGCCTACCTGGCGTCGCTGTCCCACGGCCTGATCGACCCGGGCCTGGCCGCGGCGCTCGTCGACACCGGTCCTGTCGTCGTCTCCTGGCTCGAGGCCACCACGCCCGTGCGGTTCCAGGTGGTGGTCGGCTTCCCCGACTACCACCCTGAGCACCCGGGCGGCAAGCCCCGCGGCGGACGCTCCCTCGACCCGGGCCTGTTCTCCTACCGCCGGCTCGGCGCCTGGGCCGACCGGGTCGCGCGCCCGGCCCGCAACCCGTACCTCACCTTGGTCGAGACCCCGCTCGGGGGCGGCGACGGCCACGTCGATCCGTCGGTGCTCGAGGAGCGGCGCCGGGACGACACCCGGGGCTGTGGGCCGGCGCTCGTGGGTGCCCTGCTCGCCGCCCTGCTCGAGCGGGGGATCGAACCGGTGACCGGCGCCCGAGCCCGTGAGCTGGTGGTCGACGACGGCGCCGTGCGGGGCGTGCGCTTCGAGGACGCCACGGTCGCAGCCGCCACGGCGGTGGTCATCGCCACCGGGGGCTTCGAGTGGGATCCGGGCCTCGTGCGCGACTTCCTGCGGGGCCCGATGGACAGCCCGGCGTCGATCCCGACCAACACCGGGGACGGGCTGCGCATGGCGATGGCGGCCGGTGCGTCGCTCGGGAACATGCGTGAGGCGTGGTGGGTGCCCACCATCGAGATCCCCGGCGACGAGCTCTACGGCCGCCAGCGGGCCCATCTGATCCTGCGGGAACGGACCCTGCCCCGCTCGATCATCGTGAACCGCCGGGGACGGCGCTTCGCCAACGAGGCGGCGAACTACAACGCCCTGGGCGGTGCGTTCCACCAGTTCGACCCGACCCACTTCGACTACGCCAACCTGCCGTGCTGGCTCGTCGTGGACCAGGGCCACATCGACCGCTACGGCTTCGCCGGGACCCGGCCCGGTGACGCGCCGGCCTGGATGGCCCGGGCCGAGACCCTCGACGAGCTGGCCCGGATGATCGGCGTCGCCCCCGAGGGCCTGGTCGACACGGTGGAGCGCTGGAACGCCGCCGTCGCCACCGGCCAGGACCCCGAGTTCGGCCGGGGTGACAGCGCCTACGACGGCTGGAGCGGCGACCAGCGCCACCTCGGCACCCGCCAGGCGACCTTGGGCCCCCTCGACGAGCCGCCCTTTTGCGCCGTGCAGCTCCACAGCGGCACGCTCGGCACCAAGGGCGGGCCCCGCACCACCGCCGACGGCGAGGTCCTCGACGTCCACGGCCGGCCGCTGCCCGGGCTCTACGCGGCCGGGAAC
>Ga0209048_10005571_pt1 | contig 11879 bp, 13 predicted proteins | sample FrelakmetCRP12CR_FD_187146 | JGI IMG/M metagenome (GOLD analysis project Ga0209048, IMG submission 187146) | Freshwater lake sediment microbial communities from the University of Notre Dame, USA, for methane emissions studies - CRP12 CR (SPAdes)... | ecosystem: Environmental > Aquatic >... | reverse complement strand
TCGGTCTCAAGGAAGCGCATGAGACCACCGGCGGCAAGGCTGCTTTTGCAGTATTCTTCCCCTTCATTTTCTGCTGCGGTCTGGTTTTTGCCGCAATTGTATTATTCATGGGTACGATTGCAGCGTCATTCGGCTCCATGATACATATGTATAAGTAATATGAGCGCCTAAATGCGTCTTTTTTTAAAAAAGCGGACAAAGGGCCAAATAGAATTCGGCATTTTGTATGGTAGTATCGCGATATTTGCGCTCTGTGTGTCCAGGTTCATACCGGATCTTAATTTGATTCCGTCCTGTGTGTTCAAAAATTGTACGGGCTTGCCGTGTCCTACCTGTGGTTCTTCCCGCGCGATTGTGCATCTGGCTCATGGAGATATTCTGTCTTCAATCGCCATGAATCCCTTGACCGCGCTCTGTCTTGCGGCCGCTGTTTCGTATTTCTTATTTAGTCTAACAACCCTCGTATTCGATACCCGGAGAATGAGCCTGAAGCTTGAGGAAAACGAGAAAAGCGTAGTAAGGGCCGGAGCGGTCTTGCTTATACTCGTCAATTGGGCCTATCTCGTTTTTACTTCCTAAATCCTCCTCGATACATGATGCGGCTGCGTATTCCTCACGTTATTAATAATAATATTTACATTTACACTTAAGTATGTTAAAATTAATATCTTTTTTAGAATATTCTATACTTCCTGAGAAGTTAGGGAGGATCGGCGTGGAACAGGTAGTGATCGGCGTGGACCTCGGCGGCACGAATTTAAGGACCGCGCTTATGACCTCGCATGGTGATATCCTTGAAAAACACAAGGAAGCCACGCTCGCCTCAGAGGGCTGGAAAAAAGTTGTTCTCCAGCTCGCAGAAAATATTGCGCTGCAACAAAAAACGGCTGTCGAGCGGGGATTGGATATTCAGGGTGTCGGTGTCGGCGCCCCCGGTGTGATACAAAAGGATACCGGCGTAGTGGTGAAGTCTCCTAATTTTCCGGACTGGAATAATCTCCCGCTCAAGAAGGAACTGGAAAGGTTGCTCCATGTTCCAATTTATATTGAGAACGACGCAAACGCAGCAGCCTTGGGAGAACAATGGCGCGGCGCTGCGAGCGGCATTAAGAGCATGATTCTTCTCACCCTGGGAACCGGAGTAGGCGGTGGAATCGTGCTGAATAATAAAATATGGCATGGCGCCGATGGAATGGCCGGCGAGATAGGGCATATGACGCTGATCCCGGACGGAAGACAATGTTCATGCGGCAATGTCGGATGCCTTGAGATGTATGCATCGGCGCGTGGGATTATTCAAAGTTACCAGGAGACATTGACCAGCTCGGCATCACCCTTGTCTGATACTTTGAAAGAAATCACATCGGAAAAGATATTTGTGGCGGCTTTAGCAGGTGATCCGCTCGCCCGGCGGGTTATGAAGGAAATGGGGCGCATGCTCGGCATCGGGATCGCGAATTTAATCAATATATTCAATCCCGAAATGATCGTGATCGGCGGCGGTGTAAAGGACGCATGGCAATTGTTCATCGGCGCTACGCACGAGGAGGTCATGAAGCGGGCTTTTCAGGTTCCTGCGAGCAGGACCCAGATCGTTCCATCCTTCCTCGGAGATGACGCCGGAATGATCGGTGCAGCGGCTGTAGCGCTGCAAAAGCTGGCTCATTGAGAAAAACAGCGCACAGAGGGATATAAGCACATATTCAAATCACTCATTACCCATACGGTAACTGTCCGACTGTACTCCGCATGCTGATACGGTTAAGAGGTTTGGCGATTAAAATTAATTTCAGGGATTATGTCAAGTAAGAATATCAGAAATTTCTGCATCATCGCGCATATTGATCACGGCAAGTCAACGCTTGCCGACAGGATTCTCGAATATACGGGTGCGCTTTCGGACAGGGAGATGGCAGCGGCAGGCAGCGACCAGGTGCTCGACGATATGGATCTCGAGCGCGAACGGGGCATTACGATAAAGGCCCACGCCGTACGTCTCCTGTACAAGGCGTCGGACGGACAAGACTATGTCTTGAACCTGATCGATACGCCGGGACATGTCGATTTTACCTACGAGGTCTCGCGCAGCATGGCTGCCTGCGAGGGAGCGCTCCTTCTGGTGGACGCCTCGCAGGGCGTTGAGGCGCAGACGCTCGCCAACGCCTATCTCGCCATCGACCACAACCTTGAGATAATCCCCGTAATCAACAAGATCGATTTACCGAGCGCTGACATTGAAGGGGTTAAGCACCAAATCGAGGACATTGTAGGGATCGATGCGTCGGAAGCGATCCCGGCGAGCGCGAAAGAAGGAATCGGAACGAAAGAGATCCTCGATGCGGTGGTGAAGCGTATTCCCACACCATCAGGGAGTGCTGATGCGCCGCTTAGGGCGCTTCTTTTCGACTCTTGGTACGATGCATACCAAGGCGTTGTCATCCTGGTTCGGGTCGTTGATGGAACCGTGCGGCCGAAACAGAAGATAAAACTCTATTCGAACTCCGCCGTTTATGAAGTGCAGTCCGTTGGGGTTTTTACTCCCAAGATGCAGCAGACATTGGAACTGTTGCAGGGCGAGGTCGGGTGTATAATCGCCGGCATCAAACGGGTCTCTGACGCCAAAATAGGTGATACCGTCATGGATGCCGATCGTCCGGCTGACTCACCGCTTCCAGGGTACAAAGATGTGAAGCCAATGGTCTTCGCGGGTATTTATCCCGTGGACAGCGATAGTTACGCGGATCTGCGCGATGCTCTTGAAAAATTGCGCTTGAATGACTCGTCGTTCACCTATGAGCCTGAAACGTCGCTTGCCCTCGGGTTCGGTTTCCGGTGCGGTTTCCTGGGTCTTCTGCACATGGACATCGTCAAGGAACGGCTCGAACGCGAGTTCAAGCTGGACCTTATACCCACGGCGCCGACGGTGGTCTACCGGGTGACGAAGAACGATGGTGAGATCGTGATGGTGGATAACCCGGCAAAGTTTCCCAATATCCAGGAGATCCAGCGTATTGAGGAGCCTATGATCGTGGCCTCGCTCATCACGCCGGAGCAGTATGTGGGGTCGCTCATTGCGTTGTGCCAGGAGCGGCGGGGCATCCAGAGAGAGATCACGTATATCACCAAGGACCGTGTGCGCATCAGCTACGATCTTCCCTTGAACGAGATCGTTATGGACTTCTATGACAAGCTCAAATCCATGACCAAGGGATATGCATCACTTGACTATGAACTGTCGGGCTATGTAGAATCCGATCTCGTAAAGCTCGATATGCTGATGAACGGAGAACCCGTGGATGCCTTGTCGCTCATCACACACCGGGACAAGGCAGCGGTCCGCGGCAGACAGCTCGCGGAAAAACTCAAAGAAGTGATCCCGCGGCAGCTCTATGAAGTGGTTATTCAGGCCGCGATCGGAGCGAAAATCATCTCCCGAGAGACGGTGAGAGCGCTCCGCAAGGACGTCACGGCGAAGTGTTACGGCGGCGATATCACGAGAAAACGCAAGCTCCTCGAAAAACAGAAGGAAGGCAAGAAACGGATGAAGCAAGTGGGCAGTGTAGAGCTCCCTCAGGAGGCTTTTCTTGCAGTGCTCAAGGTGGGAGATTAACTACGGAAAAGAATGCTAAATTTACAATGATGGTTCGCTTTGCGAACCGGTCTCGGAGGCAGGATGTCTGAACCTCAGCAGGAAACGCAGGAGAAAAAATCATTTTATAAGGAATGGATAGAACCGTTCCTCATCGCGGCAATCGTAGCCCTGTTCATCAGGCAGTTTATCGTGGAGGCGTTCAAAATCCCGTCGGGGTCCATGATCCCTACACTCACTATCGGCGACCATCTTCTTGTAAATAAGTTTATCTACGGTCCGAGGGTACCGTTCACGGACACCAGAATATTCGTGTGGAAGGAGCCGAAACGGGGAGATGTCATCGTCTTCAAGTATCCCGATGATGAAAAAAAAGACTTTATTAAACGCGTCGTAGGACTGCCGGGAGACAAGCTTGAAATCAAGAAGGGCAAACTACTCATCAACGATCAGCTGGTCCCTGTCGTTGAAACCGGGGAATATGTGGACAAGGAGCATCGGTTCGGTAAAGGCTACGACATCAAGGCAAAGCTGCTGGAAGAACAGCTCGGGAACGTCACGCACAAGATACAATACCTTCGCGACCAGTCGGACTACGATTTCCACGCAGTGCTGGTGCCGAAAGATTCAGTGTTCGTCATGGGAGATAACCGTGACAACAGTCAGGACAGCCGCTTCTGGGGATTTGTAAAGTACAATAAGATTCTGGGTAGGGCGCTCATTATTTACTGGTCATGGGACGGGAATGGCCGCTGGGTGCGGTGGGAGCGGATCGGGAGCCTGATCAAATAACGTTTAACGAGGAGGGTAGCATGCGCATTTCTGCAAATGAATCCGGTGCAAGCACCATCAAAATCATATTCTTGCTGGTCGTCTTGTTTCTCATCTTTCATGTCGGGTTCAAACTAATACCCATGTATATGGATTATGAGCGCATGAAGGATGAGATGGCGATAAAGGCCAGCACGGCTCAGGTGTGGAAGGACGAAGAAATGCTGGCTGACCTTGTCAGGAAAGCAAAGGAACTTGAACTGCCGCTCGGCCCGCAGAACTTCGTACTTAAAAGGGATGAAGAGCGGCATACCATGAAGATCAGCACCATGTGGGATGTGGAAGTCCATTTCCTTTTTGATGTCTATGTCAGAACATATCACTTTGCTCCGATCGCAGAAGAAGATTATTCAAAGACGCGTAGATAAGCCCCGTTCAAGATCGAAGACAATGTTGGCCTGCAATAATGGAATGTTTTGGGAACTATCTCTGTGCCATCCTTCAGAATACGCTGGACGATCCATAACGGAATAAAGAAAAGCCGCGCCGTAATTGACAATCGAGGCGAGGTGGTATAGTATTGACAGCCAGGAACAGGGTGGTGCGCCGGTGATACGCAGCATGACGGGATTCGGAAGAAAGGAAGTGGGTGAAGCGGGCGGTCGTTTCACGTTAGAAATTCGCTCACTCAATAACCGATATCTCGACATTCAAGTGAAAACTCCTCGGGGACTCGCTGCAATGGAGCCCCGAGTAAAAAAAAACGTGCAGGACCGCTTTGCTCGCGGCCGGTTCGATGTCTCCATCGCCCGGAACGGAGATCACGGGAAAACCGGCAGGCTTGCCGTCGATGAGGCGCTTGCGGGACAGTACATCGGTATCCTCAGAGACCTCAAGATGCGCTTCGGGCTTGCCGGAGACGTGGATCTTTCGATGGTTGCCGGATTTCAAGACCTCATCACGGTAACGGAAGATAAAGAGGATATGGAGGCATTATGGCTGGTCTTGTCGGAAGGCCTCTCGCATGCCCTCAATGATCTAGATCGTATGCGCGCCGAAGAAGGCGCCGTGCTGGTTCAGGACATCAGCGCGCGTCTTGAGACGATCGACCGGGTTATCCAGGCGATTCGTTCCCAGGCCCCTGTTACGATAGAGAGCGCCCGGAAGAGGATGGTGGATACGCTGGGCAGACTCCTGAACGAACAGCCCGACCCCGTGAGGCTTGCGCAAGAGATAGCGATTCTCGCGGAACGCACGGATGTTACCGAGGAGCTTACGCGGCTCGGCAGCCATTTGGCGCAATTCCGTTCCTTGTTGGACGATTCAACAGACGAAGCAGTCGGCAGAAAGCTCGACTTTCTATTGCAGGAGATGGGTCGGGAGGTGAATACCATCGCCTCAAAGGCAATGGATGCGCAGATTTCCCTCAACGTCGTCAACGTCAAGGCTGAACTTGAAAAGATACGAGAGCAGGTACAGAATATCGAGTGATTCATGGTGAATAATCTCGTCAATATCGGTTACGGCAACATGGTCATGGCGTCGAAGGTCGTCGCCGTCCTTACGCCGGACTCGGCGCCCATGCGTCGATTGAAAGAAGAAGCGAAGGAGCAGAAGCGGCTGCTTGATGCAACACAAGGAAGAAAAACCCGGGCTATCATCATCACCGAGAGCGACCACGTCATACTCTCTGCCGTTCAGGTCGAGACGCTGATGCAGAGATTTTCGGAGCGGGGTCAACTATGAAGAAAAAACCAGGACTGCTGTTCGTGGTCTCTGCGCCGTCGGGTGCCGGCAAGACGACCCTGTGCCGGGCAATCACCGACTCGCGGGACAATCTCACACACTCCATATCCACTACGACGCGCCAGCCGAGGCCCGGTGAGACCGACGGAAGAGACTACCATTTCGTATCCCAGGAGCGATTCCAGGAGATGATACGAGCAGGCGATTTTGCGGAATGGGCGGAAGTCCATTCCAATCTCTACGGGACGTCCCGGCGCGTACTTGACGATATGATTGGAAAAGGCATCGATGTAATCCTCGATATCGATACGCAGGGCGCTAAACAGATAAAGCAGAAATACGATACAGCGGTTTTCATCTTTATTATGCCACCGTCGCTCGGTATCCTCGAAGAGCGGCTCCACAACCGCCAATCAGACCAGGAAGACGAGATCAAGAAGCGGATGCGCAGAGCCCAAGAGGAGATTAGGGATTATAAAATGTACGATTATATAGTCGTGAACCGCGATTTCGACCAGGCACTGAACGAACTCCGCTCGATCGTCACAGCGGAGCGCTGCCGGACCCGTCTGGCCGACAGCATATGGATTCATGGAATGTTCCGAATCGACCAACAACAGGAGGCAAAACATGCTAAAAACAGCTGAAGATCTTATATCCTTGCCGATCGAGATGAATGAAAAAATGTCGGATACGAAGTTCCGCCTGGTCCACATCGCGTCGCAGCGCGTAAGGCAGCTTTCTGCCGGCGCGCCACCGCAGGTCAATACGCGATCAATCAAGGATTCAACCATCGCGCTTGAAGAGGCTGTAGCGGGAAGACTGAAAATTCTAACCGGAGAAGAGGCCAAGCAAGCAAAAGAGGAGTTCAAGAAACAGGAAGAACGAGCAAAGATCGAAGAACAGCTTTCCGCCAAAGAAGAAGAGATTCGGAAGGAACTCAGCGCCTATCTGTCCGATACACAGGAAGAAGAAGGCGCGGACGACATCATCGGAGAAGACCTCGGCGACGAAGAAGTGGTATCAGAACCCGAAAAGGCAGAGGAAACAGGGGAATAAAAGGCATGGAGTCGCGTAATCCGTTATCCGGAAAGCGCATACTGCTCGGCGTGAGCGGCAGTATCGCCGTGTACAAGGCCGTGGACATCCTTCGCAGACTCATGGAGCGCGGCGCCGAAGTCCACGTGGCAATGACCAGAAACGCCGAACATTTTGTGCCCCGTCTTACCTTCGAGGCGCTTTCCCGCCGGCCCGTGTTGTGTGAAGAGTTCAGCGACTATAACCGGGCCGCTATCGGGCACATCGAATTTACTGACAGTCTGGATCTTGCTCTTATAGCGCCTGCTACGGCGAACGTCATCGGCAAGCTTGCCGCGGGAATCGCCGACGATGCATTGACGTCTGCGCTCATGGCTCTCAACTGTCCGCTCCTCATTGCGCCCGCCATGAATGAGCGCATGTATCGTAATCTGGTTCTGCAAAGAAACATCTGTACGCTCAAAGAACTGGGGGTGCGGTTCGTCGAGCCGGGGACCGGAAGCCTTGCCTGCGGTTCGGTCGGCCAGGGGAGGCTTGCGGAAACCGACCGGATTATCGGGGAACTAACCTCACTCCTGTCTTCGCATGACCTCGCAGGGCGGACGATTCTCATTACTGCAGGGCCGACGCGGGAGTTCATCGACGCCGTGCGGTTCATCAGCAATCCCTCAACCGGAAAGATGGGGTATGCGCTTGCCGCAGCAGCTCGGGAACGAGGAGCCGATGTCGTGCTCATATCCGGAACTACCCAGCTTGCCCCACCGCAGGGCGTGGAGCTCATATCCGTGGTCACCGCCCGACAAATGCACGACGCTGTCATGGAGCACCTCGATCTCAGTCATGTCGTGATCATGGCTGCAGCAGTTTCCGATTTCAGGCCTGTTCAAACTTCCGACCGTAAAATCAAAAAAGACGAAGCTCAGAGAACGTTGCAGCTTGAACGCACCGAGGATATCCTGCTGAAGCTCGGCAAAGCAGGTGGGAACCGTTTGCTGGTGGGATTCGCTGCCGAGACGGACGATGTCGAACAGAACGCAATCAAGAAACTGAACGAAAAAAACCTCGACCTGATCGTCGTCAATGACGTGCTCAAATCTGGTTCGGGTTTCGCCGTTGATACCAACGCCGTAATGCTTATTGACCGTGCGGGGAATAGGACCGGGTTGCCCACGATGCCTAAATCCAAAATCGCAGCTCACATCATACAGAACGTTGTTGATCTCCTGAGACAAAAAGCCTTGTAATGCAGTTCGACGGTTTTTTTTGAGAGACCAAGGGCGGTTCGTTGTTTCTTGACAAATAAAACTTGTCAACCTATAATGATCAAAATACATTTTGTAGTTATGTACCTAACGATTATTGAACAGGGTTGCCATGGATAATTTGGAGCTTTTACAAAATTCCGTGCTTTTCAAGGGCTGCAGCAGTGAAGCACTCGATCTTGTTCTGGGAATGTTCCAAGAGCGGGAGATTAAGAAGAACACCACTATTTTTACCGAACAAATGCCTGCTGAAGCGCTTTACATTGTTAAGAGCGGCAATGTCAGGATCACCATGATGGCGGGAGAGGGTCAGGAATTAGGGCTGTTGCTTCTCGGGCCGGGAGAGTTTTTCGGCGAGCTGGCTTTGGTCCAGGAAACGAACCGGTTGGTGACCGCGCGGGCAGAAACGCCCGTAGAGCTCCTGCTCCTGACAAGAAAAGATTTTCAGGCGCTGCTCGATCTGGATCCCGGGACCGGGGCGAAGGTCCTCATGACGATCACAAAACTCCTTGCAATGCGTGTCAAGGCCTATAGTGAAAGGCTCAAAGAGTTTCTCCTCTCATGATCCTTGCCGGGATCGATATCGGAACTAATTCCCTCCGCTTGCTCGTGGCCGACGCCGGGCGTGATTCATTGCGAGAAATCGTCTCTGATAGAAAAGTCACCCGACTGGGGCAGGACCTTGACCGAACGGGCAAACTTTCTCATGATGCTGAGAAACGATCACTGAGCGTTCTCCTTGATTTTTCAGAATGCATCCGGCATCATGCAGCCATTCATACTGCGGCGCTCGGAACGAGCGCTATCAGGAACGCATCAAATTCCGAAGAATTTATCGTGGAAGTCAAGAAGAGAACCGGACTCGATATCAGCATTATTACCGGTGAAGAGGAAGCACGGCTTACGCTGTTGGGCGTTGCACAAGCGCTCAAGGGCTCCGAAGGGTGGAAGGGCGGCCCTCTTGCATCCGCTCTTGTCATAGACATCGGCGGCGGAAGTACTGAGATCATCATGACCCGACCTGATGGAGATCCGGTGATCGCAAGTCTCCCTTTAGGCGCTGTTTACCTGACTGAACGGTTTATTAAGCAGGATCCGCCTTCCGCATATGAACTTGAACTACTCAGACGTACGGTCGGAGAATTGCTTGAACAGCAGGGAGGCGGGATAAAGCCGGATTCAACAGGGGTCTTTGTCGGCACCGCAGGTACGATCACAACGCTTGCTGCCATGAACCAGGGACTTGCAGTATACGATCCTGAAAAGATAAATCGCCATATCATGACGAGGGAAACAATCGACGGGATCGTCGAGAATCTCGCCGCACGTACGCTCAAGGAGCGGAGTACCATCCGGGGACTGGAGAAGGGCCGTGAGGATATCATTCTTGCCGGCGCCGTAGTCGCGCAGGAGATCATGAAACTGTTTGGATTCTCGACGATGATCGTGAGCGACTGGGGCCTACGTGAAGGGATCGTGCTGGATCTGTATGAAAGACTCAACAGGGGCGTTTAACCGCACGAGGACGCAGAGCTTGTAAAGAAAAACGTTTCATTATCATGTCTCTCTCTGCGTTTTCCGCGCGCTCTGCGGTGAATTATAATTTTTACGCCTTAATCAAAATTTGATATACTATACACTATGATTTAACAAACATCGGGAGGCTATCAGGATGATGAGCGAGAGTTCTTTGGAAAAAATCAAAAAAAGAGCCGGCCAGATCAAAAAGCCGGTCAGGGTTATCGTATTCACGACGGATATTGGTTGCGAGGCCTGCCCGGATATGGTCGAACTTGCCCGCGCCATCAAGGCACAAATGGGCAAGATCGTCCTTGAAATCTACGACAAGGTCATGGACAGGGACAAATCGGAGCAATACGACATTAAGCTCGCGCCCGCCATCGTAGTTCAGGGAGACGAAGGGGAGACGGTCACATTTTTCGGACTAATAGAGGACGTTTTTCTTGAAGTGCTTTTGGACACCCTCCACGCTGTTTCGGAGAAAAAAGTATGGTTTCCGGAGAATATCCGGCGCACGGTGAGACGCCTTACGAATGACGTCAAAATACGCGTGTTGGTTGAAAGCGATTGTGCTCTGTGCAAGCCCGTAGCGGAGACCGCCATCGGCTTGGCGCTCGAGAGCAAGCACATCAGTGCCGATATCATCATGGCGAGCGATTATCCCGAGCTCATTAAAAAATACAATGTTGCCACTCTGCCGAAGACGATCTTCGGAGAGAACTTGCATATGGACGGCCATGTCAAGGAGAGCGAGTTCCTCGAGATGATCTTCCAGGCCGAAGGCGTTAAGCCGGGGCCGGACAGACGATGTATGGTATGCGGGAATCCCTCGCAGGACGCCATCTGCTCGAGTTGCAGGACCAAGATTCAGGCGGAGGCAGTGGACCATAAGCGCAAAACTGAAAAGCTGTAATAGAGAAAGCAGTCCGTGCTCCCGCAAAGCCGCTTGGTTCTGAATCAGTTATGGTCACCTATCAAGGAGCCCATCGGTGAAACTTGCGATGTTCCAGAAGGCGGGAGAAAAGGGCAGGGTACAGTGCAGCCTGTGCAGCCACCATTGTCTCATCCCGCCGGGAAAGCGCGGCATATGCGCTGTTCGGGAAAACAAGGACGGCACGCTCTATAGCCTCGTGTATGACAAGGTGATTGCCCGGAACATCGACCCAATAGAAAAAAAACCGCTCTTTCATTTCCATCCCGGCAGCCTGTCCTATTCCATCGCCACACCGGGCTGCAATTTTCGCTGTCTACACTGTCAAAACGCTGACATTTCCCAACTCCCGCACGACCGCAGTGGTATTGTACTGGGAGAAACAGTATCTCCTGCCGCGATCGTTGAGGCGGCCCGCCGGTATAACTGTGCAAGCATCTCCTACACCTACACCGAGCCCACGATCTATTTCGAGTTGGCCTACGATACAGCGCGTCTGGCTGCAGAGGCAGGGCTTAAAAACGTGTTCGTTACGAACGGATACATCACACCCGAGGCGCTTACCACAATTAAGCCCTATCTTCACGCCGCGAATATCGACCTCAAGGGATTTTCGGATGATTTCTACAAGAAAATCTGCGGCGCACGACTTAAACCGGTGCTCGATGCGATAAAGCTTTATAAAGAATTCGGCATCTGGATCGAAATCACGACGCTCGTTATTCCGGGGCATAATGATTCCGATGATGAACTAAAGAGCATTGCACAGTTCATTAAATCCGTGGGTGAGGATATACCATGGCATGTGTCCCGTTTTCATCCGACCTATAAGTTGCTCGATCAGCCGATTACACCGGTCGAGACCCTTATACGCGCCAGACAGATCGGACTGGATGCAGGGCTCCGCTACGTGTATGAAGGCAATGTTCCCGGCCAGGGGGAAGATACAATTTGCTGGAGCTGTAAACAGACCCTTGTCAAAAGGATTGGATTCAGCGTCAGGGAAAAAAATGTTAAAGAG
>Ga0209048_10005570_pt1 | contig 11879 bp, 9 predicted proteins | sample FrelakmetCRP12CR_FD_187146 | JGI IMG/M metagenome (GOLD analysis project Ga0209048, IMG submission 187146) | Freshwater lake sediment microbial communities from the University of Notre Dame, USA, for methane emissions studies - CRP12 CR (SPAdes)... | ecosystem: Environmental > Aquatic >... | reverse complement strand
AGGTCACCGTGCGCTACGTCGACGGCAAGCCGGTGGGGATCGACACCGTTGTCCTCTCGACGCAACACCACCCGAGCATGAACGACAAGCAGGCGGCGCTGGCAGAGGCCGTGATCGACGAGATCATCAAGCCGGTGCTGCCGGCGAATATGCTCGCCGGCACCAAATACCTCGTCAACCCGACCGGCCGCTTCGAGATCGGCGGTCCGCACGGCGACGCCGGGCTCACCGGCCGCAAGATCATCGTCGACACGTACGGCGGCGCCGCGCCGCACGGCGGCGGCGCGTTCTCCGGCAAGGACCCCTCCAAGGTCGATCGTTCGGCCGCGTACGCCGCGCGGTATGTGGCGAAGAACATCGTCGCCGCCGGCATCGCGACGCAGTGCCAGGTGCAGCTATCCTATGCGATCGGTGTCGCGCACCCGATCAACGTGACGGTCTACACGGAAGGCACGGGACGCATCTCCGACGAGAAGATCGCCGCGCTCGTCAAGGGCAACTTCGACCTCCGGCCGAAGGGCATCATCCAGATGCTCGACTTGCTGCGGCCGATCTACCTCAAGACTGCCGCCTACGGCCATTTCGGACGCGACGAGCCCGAGTTCACCTGGGAAGCCACGGACAAGGCGGAAGCGCTGAAGGCCGCCGCGGGTCTGTAGGCGCCGCGCGCTGCCATGGGGCACGTCGAGATCGCGCGCTTCGCCCGGCGTCTCGCGCCGCGCTGGCAGCCTGCATGCTGGACGGGTCTCGTCGTCCGCGTGATCCCCGCGCACGAAAGCAGCGACAACGGCGCCGTCGTGCGCACGCCCGATCACTATCTCGGCGCCGCCTGGCCGCCGCCGTCGGACGCGCCTTCGCGCTGGCCGGAGGTCGTCGTGATCGGCTCGCCGTCCGCCGACAACGCGCTGGCCGAGCTCTTCCTCCATCTGCCCGACGATGCGCGCGTGTTCCTGGCCGGCGTGGACGACGTCGATGCGTCGCTCGCCGCGGAGATCCTGCTCGCGGCCGATGCCAACCTGGAGCCGTACCAGCGCGCGGCGCTCGGGCGCTTCATCTCCGCCGAGCGCGAACGCGTCGGCGCCGCGATCGTCGCGCGCTACGCGGGACACGATCCCGGCTTCGAACGCTTTCGCGCGCGCCTTCTCGACCGCAGCGAAGAGTGAAACGTTGGCGGTGCCCGTTCCTTCCGGCAAGCGTGGCGCGCATCTGTTCGATCCGCTGTCGCTGCGCGGGCTCGCGCTGCCGAACCGCATCGTCGTCTCGCCGATGTGCCAATACTCGGCCGACGAAGGCGGCGCGACCGACTGGCACCTGATCCACTGGGGCCAGCTGCTGCTGTCCGGCGCGGCGATGATGACGATCGAGGCGACCGCGGTGTCGTCCGTCGGGCGGATCACGCCGGGCTGCCTTGGCCTCTACGACGACGCAACGGAGCGCGCGCTGGCCGACCGGCTTGCCCGTGCAAGGCGGCAGGCGCCGCCGATGGCCGTCGCGATGCAGCTCGCGCATGCGGGCCGCAAGGGCTCGTCGGCACGGCCATGGGAAGGGGGCGCGCAGATCGCGCTTGCAAAAGGCGGATGGACGGCGCTGGCACCTTCCGCCGTTCCTCACGCCGACGGCGAAACACCGCCCGCCGCGCTCGATGCCGCGGGCCTCGCGCGCGTTCGCGACGAGTTCGCGACGGCCGCGCGGCGCGCGCTTCGCCTCGGCATCGACGCGCTCGAATTGCACATGGCGCACGGCTACCTGCTGCACGAGTTCCTGTCGCCGCTTTCCAATCGCCGCGAGGACGCCTACGGCGGCACGCTCGGCAATCGCCTCCGATTCCCGCTCGAAGTGTTCGATGCGGTGCGCGCGGCATGGCCCGCCGACCGCCCGCTCGGCGTGCGGATCTCGGGTACGGATTGGGTCGACGGCGGCTGGACGATCGAGGATTCGATCGCGCTCGCGCGCGAATTGAAGGCACGCGGCATCGACTGGATCGACGTGTCCGCCGGCGGCATCTCGCCGCGGCAGAAGATCCCCGCGCCGAGCCCCGGCGTCCACGTTCCGTTCGCGCGCGCGATCCGCGAGGCCACGGGCGTCACGACGATGACGGTCGGCCTCATCACGGAGCCGCGCCACGCCGAGTCGATCATTGCCGACGGCGATGCCGACCTCGTCGCGATGGCCCGCGCGTTCCTGCGCAATCCGCGCTGGCCATGGCGGGCGGCGGCCGAGCTCGGCGCGACGGTGCGCGGCGTCCCGCAGTACCTGCGCGCGGCGACGCGCGAAGCCCCCGGAATCTTCGGCGCGGTCAAAGGCGGCCAGCGCTGACGGCCGCAGCCACGCAACTCTTTCTTCCGATGGGGGTTTTCGGGTACAATGGCCCGCTATCGCGCCGCCCCATGGGCGCGGATCCGAATCAACGCATGAGAATCGAAGGGAGGTGATGCCATGGCCGAACGATCCCGCACCCGCCGCAATACGCTCGAGCGCCGCTGCCTCGGCAAAGCCTACAAGCGTCTTTTTGTCGGCTCGCAGAAGGGCATTTTCAAGATGCTCGAGAAAATCAAGAAGGCGTAACACCCTTCTCTACGGCGCCCTGTGCGCCGATCCAATGCCAGAGGGCCGCGAATCGCGGCCCTCTGCTTTTCTGCCGCGCTAGGCCGGTGATGCCGGCGTGGCGCGAGCCGCATGCGTCATCGCCGGTCGGTGGCCGTAGGTCAGATAGCGCCATACCCATTCCATCGGTCCCATGTCGAAGCGCTTCAGCCACCACAGGCTCAACGGGACCTGGACGGCGAAGAAGATTGCGAACGATAGCGCCAGCCCCGCGGCAGGCCCCATCCGGCCCCACATGCCGAATCCCCAACCGTAGAAGATCGTCGTCGCGATCAGCGTCTGCATCAGGTAGTTCGTGAGCGGCATGCGGCCGGCCGCGGCCATCGGCGCGAAGATCCGCTGCCATGCCGGCAGCTGGGCGAGGCGCGTGATGGTCAGCACGTAGAACATCATCAGGCTGATCCTGCAAACCACGTAGGCGATGCTGATGACGATCTTGATCGGCGTGGGCCCCGGCGCGCGGTTCATCTCGCCAAGGATCCCGAAGATCAATGCGCAGACGATGCCGATGCCAAGCGTCCACCATTGCAGCCGCTTGATCAGGGGCATGAGCTCCGGGATTCGCCGCACCCAGCCGTTGCGGCCGACCAGAAATCCGATCAGCATCGTCGTCGTCATGAGCACGTAGAAGCCTACCGTTCCCCAAATCGCCCGCGGGTACGTGTAGAAGAAGAGCACCTCGCGCGCATGCTCGGCCGCTGCAGCGAGGAACGATCCGTGGCCGTAGGCGGCGTTGTTCGACGCCTCCCACGCCTGGAACACCACGGTGTCGGCTTTGACCATTTCCGGGGTGACGACGAGCAGGCGCACGATCCCCGAGACCGCCGGATAGAGGAGGCAGAGCGCGATCAGCACGACGACAGTCCGATTGGAGACGTTACGCAGCAGCAGCAGGAGGAAGCCAAGCAGCGCGTAGATGTGCAGCACGTCGCCGGTCCAGAACACCGTGGCGTGAATCAGGCCGAACGCGAAGAGTGCAAGCAGGCGCCGCGTGTAGATGGCCGTCGCGCGCTCGGGTTCGCGCTGCTGCAGGCGTCCGAGCTGGATCGTGAAGCCGATGCCGAACAGCAGGCTGAACATGCTGTTGAACTTGCCCGAGAACAGCATGTCGCGGACGAGCTCGGCGCCCTGGTCCCACGGCTGCGTCCACAGGTGCGAGCCGTCGGCCTCGATGAAGAACGAGTTCGTGAAGCCCGGCATGTTCATGATCAGGATGCCGAGCAGGGCAAACCCGCGCACGATGTCGAGCGTGGGAATCCGTTCGTTGACGGGTAGCGGGTCGACGCGATTGTCCATGGCTCCCCCCAGGCGATTTCCGCGGAGCTTACTCCATCCGCGGCCGGGCGTGGCCGTTTCCAGACGCCGCCGTTTCCGTGACAATGGTGCCCGTCGGCGGTGCGTCAGGCGGCGAGGAGCGATGGCGATGGACCCCAAGGAATGGATCGGCAGGACCGAAACGATCGACGACGTCGTCACCGCGACGCCGTATGCGGCGCTGTCAGCCACGCTGGACCGCGCGCCCGAGCGCCCGCCACCGGGCACTGCGCTGCCGGCGCTATGGCACTGGCTCTACTTCCTGCCGCTGTACCGGCAATCGGACGTGGGCCCCGACGGCCACGCGAAGCGCGGCGGTTTCCTGCCGCCGATTCCGCTGCCGAGGCGGATGTGGGCGGGCAGCCAGTTTCAATTCGCGCGGCCGCTTTCCATTGGCGACGCCATCACGCGCACGTCGACCATCGAGGACGTGACGGAAAAATCCGGCCGTACCGGGCCCCTCGTCTTCGTCAAGGTCCGGCACGAGATCCGCCGCAATGCCGAGCCCGACGTCGCGCTCACCGAATATCACGACATCGTCTATCGCGAAGCGCCGAAGCCCGGCGACGTCGCGCCGTCGCCGAAGGCGGCGCCATCGAGCAGCGCCTGGGAGCACCGCTGGGTGCCCGACGACGTGCTGCTTTTCCGTTACTCGGCGCTGACGTTCAACGGCCACCGCATCCATTACGACCGCCGCTACGTCACCGAGGTCGAAGGCTATCCGGGACTGATCGTGCACGGCCCGTTGATCGCGACCCTTCTTCTCGACCTGTTGCGGCTTCAACGGCCCGACGCGATCGTGGCGCGTTACGAATTCCGCGCGATACGGCCGCTGTTCGACCTCCATCCCTTCTTCGTCTGCGGCGAGCCGCAATCCGATGGCAAGACCGTCAAGCTCTGGGCGCGCGATCACGAAGGATTCCTGACGATGGATGCGACCGCCGTGGTCCGATGAGCTCGATGAATTCGCCGCGCGCGATCGCCGTCACCTACCTCTTCGTGCCGGGCAACCGGCCGGAGCGCTTCGACAAGGCGCTGGCCGCCGGCGCCGACGCGGTGATCCTCGACCTCGAGGACGCGGTGGCGCCGGACGACAAGGCGCGCGCGCGTTCCAACGTCCGCGAATGGATCGCCGGCCATTCCGGCGCCGTGCCGCGCACCGTGGTGCGGATCAACGATGCCGCCACGCAGTGGTTCGCCGCCGATCTCGGCATGCTGCGCGAAACCGGAACTGCCTTCGCCATGCTGCCGAAGGCCGAGCGCGAAGAGCAGGTCGCGACCGTCATGGCGGCGCTGGGCGCGCAGGGCCGCCTGCTGCCGATCATCGAAACCGCGCAAGGGCTCGAGAATGTCGAGTCCGTCGCGCGGGCGCCGGGCGTAGAGCGGCTGGTTTTTGGAACGCTCGACTACGGCGTCGACCTCGATCTGTCCGGTGACGAGCGCGGGCTCGTCTATCCGTCCGCCCGGATTGCGATAGCGTCGCGCTGCGCCGGGATCGCATCACCCGTCGCAGGCGTTACTCCGGCGATCGACGACGACGCGCGCCTCGTCGCGGATCTCGCGTTCGCGCGCGCCTTCGGGTTCGGCGCCAAGCTCTGCATTCATCCACGGCAGGTCGGCGTCGTGCGGAACGCGATGCGGCCCACGGTGGACGAGCTTGCCTGGGCGCGCAGGGTGCTGGCGGCCGCCGAGCATTCCGAAGGTGCGGTCCAGGTCGACGGCAAGATGGTGGACCGCCCGGTGATCCAGAAGGCGCGCGGCATTCTGGAACGCGCGGCGGAGTAGCGGCACGGAATCCGTCGTTAGCGATGCCCTTCGCGTACTACGCCAAGCTTTCCCCCGCGCGCCAGCGGATCTACCGCCGCAGCGATGCGATCGAAACCCTCCCGCTGCCCGCCGGCGTGATGGCCGGGGTAATCGTCGCCGGCATTCGCGGTGGTCTCGCGGGCGAGGACGTCAAGGCCGTGCAGCGCGCCTGCCAGGCGCTGATCGACGTCCTCGTCGCGGGCTATCGCGTCCCGCCCATCCGCGTTCGCGTGCTGGCGCGACGGCCTTCCGACGACTATGGCGAACTGCACGGCCTCTACGAGCCGGAAGAGGGGCGAACGCCGGCTCGGATCACCGTGTGGATGCGCACCGCCGCGAAGAAGCAGGTCGTCGCGTTCAAGACGTTCCTGCGCACCGTCGTGCATGAGGTCGGCCACCATCTCGACTACGAGCATTTCAAGCTCGAGGAGACCTTTCACACCGAAGGCTTCTACAAGCGCGAGTCCTCGCTGGCCAACGCGCTGCTCGCGCAGTGCGCGGCGCTGGAGGGCAATGCGGGCGATTTTTCCGGCGGGTGAGCGTTCGGGACGCGTTGCCCATCGATGCTGCGCAACACGAGTCCGCGCGTCAGGGCGTGTTCTGCGCGAGCTTGGTCGCGTCCCAGCCGCCTCCCAGCGCCTTGATGAGCCCGACGCTGGCGGTGAGGCGGCGGCCCAGGATCGCGAGCGCGGTTCGCTCGTTGTTGAGCGCTGCCGCCTGCAGCACGACGACGGTGATGTAGCTGGTCGTTCCGGCCTTGTACTGGTTGGTGGCGATCGCCACCGATTCGCGCGCGGCCTTGACCGCGTCGTTCTGCACCGCGGCTTCCTGCTCGAGGATGCGCAGCGCCGCGAGGTTGTCTTCGACGTCCTGGAAGCCGCCGAGCACCGTGGCGCGATACGTGGCGACGGTCTCGTCCCACACCGCGATCGCCTGCGCTTTCTGCGCCTGCCGCAACCCGGCATCAAAAATCGTCTGCGCGATCGCAGGCCCGATCGACCAGTACCGGGCGGGCAGCGACAGCAGGTCGCCGAGGACGGAGCTTTGGACGCCACCGGTCGCACCCAGGGACAGCGACGGATAGAACGCGGCCTGCGCGACGCCGATCTGCGCATTGGCGGCGGCAGTTCTGCGTTCGGCGGCTGCGATGTCCGGGCGCCGCTCGAGGAGCTCCGACGGCATCGACACCGGGATCTGCGGGAACACGGTGGTCATCGGGCGCGGTGCAATCGAGAGCGCGGAAGGCGGCTTGCCGACGAGCACGGCAATGGCGTGCTCGAATTGCGCGCGCTGGACCGTCGCGTCGAGCAGCTGGGCCTTGGTCGACGCGAGCTGCGCCTCGGCCTGCGCGACGTCGCCGCGCGCGACGATGCCGGCCTTGTACTGGTTCTGGGTGAGCAGGAGCGAGCGGTCGTATGCCGCGACCGTGTCGCGCAGAAGCTGGATTTCGGCGTCCTGAACGCGCAACAGCAGGTAGTCCTGCGCGAGGAGCGCCTGCAGCGACAGCGTCGCGCCGGCGAGATCGGTCGCGCTCGCCTGCGCTGCGGCGTCGTTCGCCTCGATGCCGCGACGGATCTTGCCCCACAGGTCGAGCTCCCAGCCGAGGTCGAGCGACGCGTTGTAGTTGTTGGTGATGCCCTGGCCGCCCGCCGTCGTCGTGTTGCGCGAGGTTCGCAACGCGGTCGCATTGCCGGTGATCGTCGGGAACAGTTGCGCTCGCGTAGCCTGCGTCGCGGCCTGCGCTTCGCGCACGCGCGCGGCGGCGGCGGCGACGGTCTGGTTGCTGACTTCGACCTGGCTCGCGAGGCCGTTGAGATCCGGATCGTCGAACGCCTCCCACCACGGACCGCGCGACGCATCGTCGCGCGGCTGCGCGACTTTCCACCCCGCCGCCTCCTTGAACGTCGCCGACTCCGGCGCCGTCGGGCGCACGTAATCCGGCCCGACCATGCAGCCGGCCAACGTCAAGGCAACGAGGGCGGAAAGTCCTGCAATGGCTTTCATGTGCGCGACAACTCCTTCATCGGCGTCGCCACCGGCGCGGCCCTTCCGGTTCGCCTCGAGTAGCTGCGACCGGCCCACAGGCGGAACCGGTCGAGATAAAGGTAGACGACGGGCGTTGTATAGAGTGTCAGCAATTGGCTGAAAAGAAGGCCGCCGACGATCGCGATTCCCAGGGGGCGGCGCATCTCCGCACCGTCGCCGGCGCCGAGCGCCAGGGGAATCGCACCCAGCAGCGCCGCCATCGTCGTCATCATGATCGGGCGGAAACGCAGCGAGCAGGCCTCGAAGATCGCGTCGCGCGTGGACAGGCCGCGCGTGCGCTCGGCGTCGAGGGCGACGTCGATCATCATGATCGCGTTCTTCTTGACGATGCCGATCAGCAGGATCACCGCGATGAACGCGATGATCGTGAAATCGGTGTGGAAGAGCTTGAGGGCGAGCAGGGCGCCGACGCCGGCGGAGGGAAGCGTGGACAGAATCGTGATCGGGTGCACGTAGCTCTCGTAGAGCACGCCCAGCACGATGTAGACGGCGACCAGCGCCGCGAGGATCAGCCACGGCTGGCTCGCGAGCGACGCCTGGAACGCGCGGGCGCTCCCCTGGAAGGAGCCGCGCACGGTGTCCGGCACGCCGATTCGCAGCAGCGCATCCTCGACCGCGTGCGTGGCCGTCGACAGCGAAACATCGGGCGCCAGGTTGAAGGAGATCGTCGAGGCGACGAACTGCCCCTGGTGGTTGACGCCGAGCGGCGTGCTGGTCGGCCCGAAGCTCGCGAACGTCGACAGCGGCACCTGCGTTCCGTCCGCGGTGCTGACGTAGATGGACTTGAGCGCTTCGGGCGACTGCCAGTATTGCGGCGCCGCTTCCATTACGACGTGGTACTGATTCAATTGCGCGTAGATCGTCGACACCTGCCGCTGGCCGAACGCGTCGTTCAGCGTCGTGTCGATGAGCCGCGGCGACACGCCGAGTCGCGAGGCGGCATCGCGGTCGATGACGAGCGAGGTCTGCAGCCCCTTGTCCTGCGTGTCGGTGTTGACGTCGGCGATCTCGGGCAACGCGGAAAGCGCCTGCCGGATCTTCGGCTCCCAGGCGCGCAACTCGGCGAGGTCGTCGCCCTGCAGCGTGAACTGGTACTGCGCGTTCGCCTGTCGGCCGCCGATCCGGATGTCCTGCACCGGCTGCAGGAAGAGGTTGGCGCCGGGCACGTGCGCAAGCTTGCCGCGCAGGCGGGCAATGACCTGGTCGGCCGTCTCCTTCCTTTCTGTGAGCGGCTTCAGCGCGACGAACATGAACCCGGAATTGCGCTGGGCGCCGCCGGTGAAGCCGACGACGTTCTCCACCGCCGGGTCCGCGCCGACGATGCCCATGAATTCGGTCAGCTTGCCGCGCATCGCCTGGAACGAGATGCTCTGGTCGGCCTGGATGCCTCCCACGAGCCTGCCGGTGTCCTGCTGCGGGAAGAATCCCTTCGGTATCGTGACGTAAAGGTAGATGTTGAGCGCGACCGTCGCGGCCAGCACGAGCATGACGACGATGCCATGATCGAGTGCCAGCGCGAGGCTCTTCTTGTAACCGGCGACGATGGCGTTTCCCGCCCGCGCGCTCCAGCGGCCGATGCGTCCGGTCCGGTGCTTATGCGACGGGCGCAACAGATGCGCGCACATCATCGGCGTCGTGGTGAGCGAGATGAGGAGCGAGATGAGGATCGCCACCGACAGCGTCACGGCGAATTCGCGGAACAGCCGGCCGACGATGCCGCCCATCAGCAGGATCGGGATGAACACGGCGATCAGCGACAGGCTCATCGTGAGCACGGTGAAGCCGACCTCCCCTGCGCCTTGCAGCGCGGCGGCGCGCGGCGTCATCCCCTGCTCGATGTGCCGGGTCGTGTTCTCGAGCACGACGATCGCGTCGTCGACGACGAATCCGGTGGCGATGGTGAGCGCCATCAGCGTGAAGTTGTTGACCGAGAACCCGGCGAGATACATGACGCCGAAGCTGCCGACGAGCGAGACGGGCACCGCCACGATCGGGATCAGCGTCGCGCGCGCGCTCCGCAGGAAGACGAAGACGACGAGGATCACGAGCACGATCGCGATGCCGAGCGCCCGCCCCGTGTCGCGCAGCGAGCCGCGGATGGTCGCCGTGCGCTCCATCGCCGGCATGAGGTCGATCGCGCTCGGGATCGACGCGCGCAGCGACGGCAGGAGCGCGGTCACGCGGTCCACCGTTTCGATGATGTTGGCGTTCGGCTGCCGGTTGATGATCACGAGAACCGACGGCCGCCCGTTCGCCATGCCGGCGTTGCGCAAGTCCTGCACCGAATCGACCACGTCCGCGACCGCGGAGAGCTGCACCGGTGCGCCGTTGCGCCAGGCGACGATCAGCGGCAGGTACTCCGCCGCCGTCTTCGCCTGGTCGTTGGCGAGGATCTGCCAGTGGCGGTCGCCTTCCTCGACCGACCCTTTGGGCTTGTTGGCGTTTGCCGCCGCCAGCGCCGCGCGCACGTCTTCCAGCGCGACACCGTACTTGAAGAGCGTGTCGGGATTCAACTCGACGCGCACGGCGGGCAGCGAGCTGCCGCCCACGCTCACCTGCCCGACGCCCTCCAGCTGCGACAGTTTCTGCGCGATGATCGTCGACGCCGCGTCGTACATCTGGCCCTGCGTCATCGTGTCCGACGTGAGGGTCAGGATCATGATCGGCGCGTCGGCCGGGTTTACCTTGCGGTAGGTCGGATTGCTCGGCAGCCCGCTCGGCAGCAGCGCCCGTGCGGCGTTGATTGCCGCCTGCACGTCGCGCGCGGCGCCGTCGATGTCGCGGGACAGATCGAACTGCAGCGTGATCCGCGTCGAGCCGAGCGAACTCGACGACGTCATTTCGGTGACGCCGGCAATGCGCCCGAGCGAGCGCTCGAGGGGTGTTGCCACCGTCGCCGCCATCGTCTCGGGGCTGGCGCCCGGCAGCGATGCCTGCACCGAAATCGTCGGGTAGTCGACCTGCGGCAGCGGCGACACCGGCAGCAGCTTGAATGAGATAAGCCCGGCGAGGGCGACGCCCACGGTGAGCAGCGTGGTCGCGACCGGGCGGTCGATGAACGGCGCCGAAAGATTCATGGCTATTCCGCCGGGGCCGGATCAGGTTGTGCGCGCGTGCGCCTTGCGAGACGGTCGAACGCGAGGTAGATGACGGGCGTCGTGAACAGCGTCAGCGCCTGCGAGAAGATGAGGCCGCCGACCATCGTGATGCCGAGCGGGTGCCGGAGCTCCGAGCCTTCGCCCCAGCCGATCATGAGCGGCAGCGCGCCCAGGATCGCCGACATCGTCGTCATCATGATCGGGCGGAAGCGCAGCAGGCACGCCTCGAAGATCGCTTCGCGCGGCGCCTTGCCCTCGCTGCGCTCGGCATGGAGGGCGAAGTCGATCATCATGATCGCGTTCTTCTTGACGATGCCGATCAGCAGGATGATGCCGATGATGGCGATGATCGAGAGGTCGTTGCCCGTCAGCATCAGCGCCAGCAATGCGCCGACGCCGGCGGACGGCAGCGTGGACAGGATCGTGATCGGGTGGATGAAGCTCTCGTAGAGCACGCCCAGCACGATGTACATGGTGACGATCGCGGCGAGGATCAGCCAGAGCTCGTTCGCGAGCGACGCCCGGAACGCGAGCGCGGCGCCCTGGAAGTCGAGCTGCACGCTGGCAGGCAGCGCGAGCTCGGTGCGCGCGGCCTCGATGGCCTTGACGGCGTCGCCGAGCGATGCGCCGGGGGCGAGGTTGAACGAGATCGTCGCCGCGGGGAACTGGCCGAGGTGGTTGATCGCGAGTTGCGTAGGGCGCTCGATGACGCGCGCGATCGTCGACAGGGGCACCTGCTGCGGCGGCTGCCCTGGCACCAGCGACGTGACATGCAGGTCCTCGAGCGCGCCGGGCCCGCTCTGGAACTGGGGCTTCACCTCGAGGACGACGCGGTACTGGTTGGTCTGCGTGAAGATCGTCGAGACGAGACGCTGTCCGAACGCGTTGTAGAGCGCGTTGTCGATCGCCGCGGGCGTGATGCCGAGACGGCTCGCGGTCGCGCGGTCGATGTCGACGTAGGCGGCGAGTCCGCCGTCCTGCCAATCGCTCGCGACGTCGGCGAGCTGCGGC
>Ga0209048_10005569_pt1 | contig 11879 bp, 8 predicted proteins | sample FrelakmetCRP12CR_FD_187146 | JGI IMG/M metagenome (GOLD analysis project Ga0209048, IMG submission 187146) | Freshwater lake sediment microbial communities from the University of Notre Dame, USA, for methane emissions studies - CRP12 CR (SPAdes)... | ecosystem: Environmental > Aquatic >... | reverse complement strand
CACCTCGAGGACCTCGTGGAGGGAGGCGGCGGAGCGGTGGTTGATGGCGGTGCGGGCGAGGATGAAGTCGAAGTCGCGGAAGGTCCTCTTGCCGAGAATGCCGTGCGGGTCCGGGACGTTGCTCCGCAGCAGCAGACCGGGCGATCCGATCGCGCCTCCCGAGCAGACGTAGGCCCGCGCGCGCACCGTGATCCGGCGCGCTGTCGTGTGCACGCCCTGCGTGTCCATCGCGGCGCAGCGCAGCGCGGTGACGCGCTCGCGGCCGTGCGCGTATTCGATCGCGCGCACGCGGGTGACGAGCGTCGCGCCGCGGTCGAGCGCATCGGGAATCGTGGTCACCAGCATCGACCGCTTCGCGTTGATCGGACACCCGACCCCGCAGTAGCCGAGGTTCCAGCACCCCGTCACATTGCGCCGGATCGAGCTCGAGGTGATGCCGATGCGGGCGGCGCCGCGCGCCAGGGCCTCGTTGTTCGCATTGGGGGCCAACTCCCACGGCCCGATGGAAAGCCGCGCTTCCATTTCCGCGAAATAGGGCGCGAGATCGGCGGGCGAGAATCCGGCGATCGCGTAATGCGTCGCCCACCATGCGAGCGTCGACTCGGGCGTGCGGAACGAGCTCGTCCAGTTCACGGTCGTGCCGCCGCCGACGCAGCGTCCCTGCAGGATGTTGATCGCCTTGTCGCGGGTCTTGCGGCCCGCGGATTCCTGATAGAGGTCCGGATAGGCATCGGCCTCGCGCATGCGGAAATCGCTGGAGGTTTTCAGCGGGCCTTCCTCGAGCAGCACGACGGAAAGCCCGGCCGCCGCGAGAATCCCGGCGGCCGTTCCCCCGCCGGCGCCCGTGCCGACGATCGCGACGTCGCAGGTGAAATCCGCGTCGTCGGACAGGCGCGACGCGTCGACGATCCGCCACGCCTGCGCGCTGTCGGCGCGATAGGGGTCGCGCACCGCGGTGTTCATCGCCGCGCTCACGACAGCTCCGGCGGGCCGGGGTATCCGATCGCGGCCCACGAGGCCGGGTCGCCGTACCACGCCGCGAATACGATCTGATGCAGCGCGGCGTAGGCCGAGCGCAGCAGCGCGAAGCTGCTCTCGCGCCAGCGGGAGAGCATCGCCGCGACCTCCTCGGGGCGCGCCTCCGGCCAAGGTGTCGAGACGCCCGCGAGGGCGATGCGCGTCGGCGCGAAGGCGAGCAGCGCGAACAGCTGGCCCAGCTCCTTCTGCGCCGCCGGCGGCAAGCCTGCGACGGCGCGCGCGACGTTGGCAACCGTCGCGTCGACCGCCGCTGAATGGCCGGCGGCATCGGCGGGCAATGCGCCGTCGAGTAGCACCGGCGCGATGGCGGCAATGATCGCGGGAGCCTGCGGGTCGAGCCGCGCGAGCGCGGCCGTCGCCGCGGTGGCGGGGGCCCGGACACGTCCGCTGCGCAGCCACCAGGCCGCGGCGAGCGTGGCGCCGCCGGCGATTCCGGCGACGAGAAAGGTGCGGCGGGTGGGCATCGAGTGCGGGGGTTTGGCGGAACTTCCGGCGGGCGGCAATGCGCGGGCTCGTGCTGTCCCGAATCTAGTGTGGTGAGTCAGAAATTCGCTCGATAGTTCGCGGCCGATTTTTCCGCCATGCTGCGTTGCTCGACCTCACCGTAGCACGGGCTACGGTTACGGTCTCGCGCCTTGCCTGACAGCCAAATCGCCTCGCTCCTTTATCTTCGGAACTTCCGACTCACCACACTAGTGGCGGCGATTAGACTAATCAATCTAATCCCCGGTCACGGCGACCGCGTTGCGTGCAACTCAGCTAGACTATCCGCAGCAGCCGGGGCGCGAGGGTGGAAGGATGCTCTGCGAGAAATCCGGCGGTAACGTCTCCCACCGATCCGGATGTCCGCGACTTCGCCGTTGCCTGCGGTGCAGCAGACCCTCGTGGCAGGGCTCGCCCACGTCGCGCGGCTGCACGCCGACCGGCTGGCGAATCCGATCCTCGCGGGCGCGCTGAAACGGGTCGCGGACTGGCAGGCGCAGCGGCTTCGCGCCACCTACGCGGACCTCGCCGCGCAAAGCCGTTACCTGCAGGCGATCGAGTTCTTCGAAACCGACCTCTACGGCGGCGGCGACTTCGCGCAGCGCGACGCGGATCTCGCGCGCGTCATGCCCGTGATGGCGCGGATGCTCCCCGCGGGGGTGATCGGCACCGTCGGGAAGGCCGTTTTGCTCAATGCGCTGTCGCAGGAGCTCGACCGGCTGCTGCTTGCCCGCCTGCCGCGGCCGGACGGCCATTTCAGCGTCGCCGAGTATTGCCGTGCGTTCCGGAGGATGGGGCGGCGGCCCGAGCGCGAGCGCCAGATCGCGCTCATCGGCGAGATCGGGACGGCGCTGGACCATTACGTCGACAAGCCGCTCATTCACGGAGCGCTCAAGATGATGCGGCAGCCGGCGCGGCTCGCGGGCCTCGAGGCGCTGCAGCATTTTCTCGAGCGCGGCGTCGGTGCGTTTCGCAGGATGCACGGCGCCGACGAGTTCCTCGCGACGATCCTGGCGCGCGAGAGCGCGCTCGTGGAGGCGATGTTCGCCGGCGAGACGGCGCCGTTTCCGGATCCCGTCGAAACGTTGCGCCCTGCCGCCCCGCGGCAGCAGGCGACGGCGGACTGAGCGCGGCCGCTACTTCTTCGGCTTCGACTTGCCGAAGAACTTGTCGAAGTCGCGGTGCACGACGTCCTCGATCTTCGGCTTCAGCATCGAGAGCAGAAAACCGAGTTCGCAGTCGAGGCGCACTTCGCGCTTTCCGACGTGCAGCCGGCCGGTGAGTCCCGGACGCTCGAACTCGATCACGTCGCCGTTCCAGCAATACTCGAGATCGAATCGCTCGTTCAGGTCTTCCGCGATCTTTTCCGCGGCTTCCTTCGCGCCCTTGTGTGAAAGGGAGTGGGTCTTGGCGATCTCGAGGGTTGCCATTCCGGACCTCCTGTGGGAGGCTCAAGTATAGCCAAGCGGCGCGTCCGGCGGCGCCGGCGGACACCGATGGAAGCGCCGGAATCGGCGCAGTGTCCGCACGGTCGGCCGTACGACCGCCGCCCGCGCCGCGCGGACGCCGAGGGGAAATTGCATGGCCGCGAACATCGCCGATTTCTTCACCGCGCACCTTGCGCGCCCCGGCACCGTTCTCTACCGTGAAGCGACCGTAAACGGCTGGCGGAACCTGACCGCCGGCGAGCTCGCGCGGGAGATCGCGCGCTGGCAGGCGGCGTTCCGGCGCGAAGGGCTCGTCGCGGGCGAGCGCGTTGCGCTGTGCGCCCGCAACGGCACGACCTGGGTCGCGGCGGACCTCGCGGCGCTGGGCCTGGGGCTTGTCGTCGTCCCGCTCTACGTCGAGGACAACGCCGAGAGCGTCGCATGGTGCGTCGGCAACTCGGACGCGCGGATCGTCATCGTCGAGAACCTGCGGCTCGCCCACGGCGTGCGCAAGGCGCTCGCCGCCGCGGCGCCGGCCCCGCGCATCGTGATCCTGCGGGCGGATGACGTGCAGGCGGCGGACGATGCCATCGTGCCGGCGGACCGCTTCCTCCCCGCCACGGGGGGCGACGTCGAGGTGCAGGCGCTCCCCGCCCACACGCTCGCGACGATCTGCTACACCTCGGGAACAGCGGGCCGTCCAAAGGGCGTGATGCTGTCGCACGGCAACATCATCGCCAACGTCGCGGCCTGCGCGGCGACGGGGATGGCGCGGCCGACCGACGTCTTCCTGTCTATCCTGCCGGTGTCGCACATGTTCGAGCGAACGGGAGGCTACTACCTGCCGCTGTCGCTCGGCGCGACCGTCGCGTTCTCGCGCGGGATCGCGCGGCTCGCCGATGATTTCATCGCGCAGGCGCCGACCGCGATCTTCGCCGTACCGCGCATCTTCGAGCGCATTCGCGCGCGCATCGAGCGCGAGCTCTCGGGCTCTCCCATCAGGCGATTCCTGTTCGACCGCTGCGTCGCGACCGGCCTGCGGATCGCGCAGCGGCGCGCCGCGCCGCTGGAGCAGATGGTCGGCGCCGGATTGCGCGCGCTCGTCGCGACGCCGCTGCTGGCGAAATTCGGGGGCCGGCTGCGCATCGCCGTCGTCGGGGGCGCCGCGCTCGATCCCGCGCTCGCTCGCACGTTCACGGGCCTCGGCCTCGCGATGCTGCAGGGCTACGGGTTGACCGAGGCGTCGCCGGTCATCGCGGTCAATCGCGACGACGACAACGATCCCGATTCGGTCGGCCCGCCGCTGCCCGGAGTCGAGACGAAGGTCCTCCCGAACGGCGAGCTCGTCGCCCGAGGCGAGAGCATCATGCTCGGGTACTGGCGCGACGAGGCCGCGACGCGCGCGGCGCTCGACGCCGACGGCTGGCTGCACACCGGCGACCTCGCGGAGATCCGCGGCGGAAAGATCTACATCCGCGGCCGCGCCAAGGACATCCTCGTGATGTCGAACGGCGAGAAGCTCTCGCCGCAGGACGTCGAGCTCGCGATCCTCCGCGACCCCGTGTTCGAGCAGGTGATGGTGATCGGCGAGGGGATGCCGTATCCGGTTCTGCTCGCCGTCACGCGGGAGCAGGACGAGAAGGCGCTGGTCCGGCGCGCGAACGAGCAGCTCAGGGCCTTTCCGCGCTGGATCCGGATGCGCGGCGTGATCGCATCGCGCGACCCGTGGAGCATCGAGAACGGGCTTCTCACGCCGACGCTGAAGCTGAAGCGTCCGGCGCTGATGCAGTCGATGAAGCAGAGGATCGACGCGGCGTATGCCGAGCTGCCGCCCGCCTGACGCGCCGCGAATCAGCCTCCTGTCCAGACCACCGGCTGGCGCCGATCGACCCATTCCTGGAATCGACCGCCATACACCTCTTCGATGCGCGCGCGCTTCACCTTGAGGGTCGGCGTCACGAATCCGTTCTCGGGAGTCCATGGCGTGGTGACGAGCGCCAGGCAGGCGATCCTTTCGTGAGGTTCCAGCGCGTCGTTGACCGAGCCGAGGTGGCGGTTCAGCGATTCGGTCAGCTTGGCGCGACCTTCCGGCGATTCGGCGCCTGCGGCCGCCTCGGCCGACAGCAACGCGATCGCAAGCGGTTGCGCGAGGCTGGCGCCCGAAACGATGCACGCCTCGATGGCCGGGTGCCGGGCCAGAACGCTTTCGATGGGGGCGGGCGCGACGTACTTTCCCTTGCTCGTCTTGAAAATGTCCTTGACGCGCCCGGTGATGCGAAGGCAGCCGTCCTCGTCGAGCCTTCCCTTGTCGCCCGTGCGGAGCCAGCCGTCGCCGGTGAAGGCGGACGCCGTTTGCGACGGGTCCTTGTAGTAGCCCGTCATCACCGCCGGCGACCGCATCTGTATTTCGCCGGTCGCCGCATCGACGCGGCTCTCGAGGCCGGCGTAGGGAAAACCCACGGTGCCGGGGTAGCTGGTGCCGGACCGCGTCGTGTGCGAGACGGCGCAGTTCTCCGTCATCGCATATCCCTCGATCAGGTTGAGCCCGAGGTTGCGAAACCAGCGCAGTACGTCGGGCGGCAGCGGCGCGGCGCCGCTGCCCGCGAGGCGGCACTGATCGAGGCCCAGCCCTTTGAGGATCTTGCGCCGCACCAGCCATCCGATGATCGGCAGACGCAGGAGCCGGTCGAGCTTTTCCGGCGGCAGCTTGGCGTGCACTCCCTGCTGGAACTTCACCCACAGCCGCGGGACCGAGATGAACAGCGTCGGCCGCGCGCGCTGCAGGTCCTGAACGAACGTGTCCAGGGATTCCGCGAAGAAAAGGTGGATGCCGGCGGCGATCGCGGCCTGCTCGCCGAACGTGCGCTCCATGATGTGGGCGAGCGGCAGGTAAGACAGAACCCGGTCCCTCGGGCCGAAGCTGTCCCGCTTCATGATGCTCGTCACCGCCCAGGCCAGCGCGCCGTGGGTGAGCATCACGCCTTTCGGCGTGCCCGTGGTTCCCGACGTGTAGACGATCGTCCACAGTTGTCCGGCATCGGGAACGGGCTCCCCCTGCAACGGCGCGGTGCCCGAAACCAGCGCCTGCCAGGACAGCGCCGGGAGCGCAGGGGCCAGCGGAAGCGCGATCAATCGCATCTCGGGCGGCATCTCGCCGGGGATGCAGGCGACGCTGTCCAGCTTGCCGACAAAGCACGCGCGCGCCTCGCTGTGCAGGAGGATGTAACGCACCGCTTCGGCATTGAAGGTGGGATAGATCGGCACCGAGACAAGGCCCGCCATGGTGATCGCCAGGTCCGCCAGGACCCAGTGCGCGCTGTTCTTGCCGAGAATCGCGACCTTGCTCGCGTCCGGCCAGCCCTGTGACTGCAGCCACGCCGCCATGCGGCGGACTTCGTCGCCGGCTTCCGACCAGGTGATGTCGCGAACGGAGCCGTGCCCGTCCGGCTGGGTGAGGAAGACGTCGTCGCCGCGCTCGCGTTCCCAGCCGTAGAATTTCTGCAGCGGAGGCGTATCTCCGCCCGTTCCGTTCGAGTCGCGCATCCTGCGGTCTCCCCGTGAGTCGGATTCCGGACCGCGCAGGCACCAGTCCGCCACGGTCCGCCCTGCGCTGGTCAGCGGCATTTTGCCCCGTCGGCCGATTTGGAGATACGGTGGCAGCCCCGATCGGAGGTTTCGGTTGCGCGATCGACCGACGTGATCGCTGCACCGGGAGCGCGCACGCGGTGCAGCGCCGTGCTGCGGCGCAATATTGACATCCGGGACCAATCGAACATAGGATTCAAACGAACGTTTGATTTATTTGGGCGCCGCAGCCGTATCCGACACGGCGGCGCGCGTGTCCCTCACCGACCGAACCGAGGCAAGGCAGCATGGACGGCAGCGTTCTTTCGCTACTCGACTTGCAGGCTCCCGTCGCGACCAAGGACCGGATTCTCGACGCCGCCGAAGCGCTGTTCATGGAGCACGGCTACGAGGCGACGAGCCTGCGATCGATCACCGGGGCGGCCGGGGTGAATCTCGCCGCGGTCAACTACCACTTCGGCAGCAAGGAAGAGCTGTTCCAGGCGGTGCTCACCCGCCGGCTCGACCCGATGAACCAGGAGCGCCTCGATCTCCTGGCGGCGCTGGAATCCGCGGCCGCGCCGAACGCGGTCGCCTGCGACCGCATCCTGTCCGCGATGTTCATCCCCGCGTTGCGCCTCGCGCGCGATCCGCAGCGCGGCGGCAAGAATTTCCTTCGTCTCCTCGGCCGCGCGTACGCCGACCCGGCGCCGTTCATCCGGACGTTCCTGTCGGGGCAATACGCGGAGATGATCGCCCGCTTCAAGGCCGCGTTCGGGCGCGCGCTGCCGGAGCTGCCGAAGAAGGAACTCTCGTGGCGGCTGCACTTCATCATGGGCGCGCTGTCGTACACGCTGGCGGGAACCGACGCGCTGAAGCTGATCGCCGAGCTGACGCCAGCCGAGACCGGCAGCGACGAAATGCTGTTGCGGCGCCTCGCGCCGTTTCTGCTCGCGGGATTGCAATCGCCGGTGCCCGAGTTGTCCGTCGCGGGCAGCGCTCTGGACGGCGAGCTTTCGCAAGCGCGCTGAACGCACGATCACCGATACCTGACACCTTCCACAGGAGCTCTCGATGCTCACTCTCATCTGGATCCTCGTCGTGCTGCTCGGCGCGCTCGCGCTCTCCTACCTCAACGTGGGCGGGGTCGTGTGGAGCCTCGCGATCGCGGCGGCGCTCGCCGTCGCCTGGGTCGCGCACGCGCTGCCGCCATGGCTCGCGCTCGCGCTGGCGACCGCATTCGTGCTGCTCGCCATCCCGCTCAATTTCCCGGCGTTGCGGCGCGCCCTGATCAGCGACGGCATCCTCGCGGCGTTCCGCAAGGTGCTGCCGCCCATGTCGCAGACCGAGCGCGAGGCGATCGAGGCGGGCACCGTCTGGTGGGACGGCGAGCTCTTCTCCGGCAAGCCGGACTGGCAGAAGCTTCTGGCGACGCCGCAGCCCTCGCTCACCGCCGATGAGCAGCGCTTTCTCGACAACGAAACCGAACAGCTCTGCGCGATGGTCAGCGACTGGGCGACGACGAACGTCCATCGCGATCTCCCGCCCGCCGTCTGGCAATTCATCAAGGACAAGGGCTTCTGGGGCATGAGCATCGCGAAGGAATACGGCGGGCTGGGCTTCTCCGCCTACGCGCACTCGCAGGTGATGACCAAGCTGTCGACGCATTCCGGCACGATCTCTGTGACGGTGATGGTGCCCAATTCGCTCGGGCCGGGCGAGCTGCTCGCGCATTACGGCACCGACGCGCAGAAGCGCTACTACCTGCCGCGGCTCGCGAAGGGTCTGGAGATTCCGTGCTTCGCGCTGACCAATCCCAATGCAGGCTCCGATGCCGCATCGATTCCGGATTGCGGAATCATCTGCTGGGGCGAGCACGAGGGCAGGCGCGTGCTCGGGATGCGCGTCACCTGGGACAAGCGCTACATCACGCTGGGCCCGGTCGCGACGCTGCTGGGCCTCGCCTTCCGCGCGCACGACCCCGACCATCTCGTCGGCGACAAGGACGACCTCGGGATCACGTGCGCACTGATCCCGACGTCGCATCCGGGGGTCGACGTCGGGCGCCGCCACATGCCTTTGAACGCGGTGTTCCAGAACGGCCCGACCTGGGGCAAGGACGTCTTCATCCCGATGGACTGGGTGATCGGCGGGCAGCCGATGCTGGGCCGCGGCTGGCGGATGCTGATGGAGTGCCTCGCCGCGGGCCGCGGCATATCGCTGCCGTCGTCGGCGACCGGCATGGCCAAGCTCGCGGTGCGCGCGACGGGCGGATACGCCCGCGTCCGCACGCAGTTCAAGACGCCGATCGGCAGGTTCGAGGGCATCGAGGAAGCGCTGACGCGGATGGGCGGCAACCTCTACATGATGGACGCCGCGCGCACGCTGACCGCGTCGGCGATCGACGCGGGCGAGAAGCCGGCCGTCATCTCGGGCATCGCGAAGCTCCACCTGACCGAGCGCGGTCGCCAGGTCGTCAACGACGCGATGGACGTCGTCGGCGGCAAGGGCATCTGCATGGGTCCGTCGAACTTCATCGGCGCCGCCTACATGCAGATTCCGGTCGCGATCACGGTCGAGGGCGCCAACATCCTCACGCGGAGCCTGATCGTGTTCGGCCAGGGGGCGATCCGCTGCCATCCCTACGTGCTGAAGGAGATCGAGGCGACGCGCGAGACCGACAAGGCGAAGGCGTCGGTCGCGTTCGACGCCGCGCTGTTCGGGCACATCCGCTTCGCGCTCGCCAACATGGCGCGCACGCTCGTCACAGGACTCACCGGATCGCACTTCGTCGGCGCCCCCGCGGGCATCGCGCCGGAGACGCGCCGCTACTACCAGCAGCTCACGCGATTCTCGGCGGCGCTGGCGTTCCTCGCCGACGTGTCGATGGGTTCGCTCGGCGGAGCGCTGAAACGCAAGGAGAAGCTCTCCGCCCGCCTGGGCGACGTGCTGTCGCTGATGTACCTGTGCTCGGCGACGCTGAAACGCTACGAGGCCGAGGGCAGGCAGGAGGCCGACGCGCCGCTGATGCACTGGGCGATATGGGACGCGATGTTCAAGGCGCAGGCCGCGTTCGAGGGCGTCATTTCGAACTTCCCCAACCGGCTGATCGCCGCGGTGATGCGCCGCGTCGTGTTCCCGCTCGGTCGTCCGTACGTGATCCCGTCGGACCGCCTCGGCCACGACGTCGCGAAGCTGCTGCTCGAGCCTTCGGCGACGCGCGACCGGCTCACCGCCGGCATGTACATCCCCGTCGCGGGCGACGACCCCGTGTCGCTGATCGAGCGTGCGCTTGTCGCGACGCTCGCTGCGGAGCCGGTCGAAGCGAAGATCCGCGCCGCCGTGAAGGAGGGCCGCCTCGACGGCAAGCTGCCCGCCGGCGCGGGCGCCGATGCGCTCGTGGCGCGCGCGCAGTCGGCCGGCGTCATCACCGCCGACGAGGGTGCTGCCGTGCAGGCCGCGCGCGAGCTCACCGCACGGGTGATCCGCGTCGACGACTTCGCGCAGGACCTCGGCGCCTCGGAAATGCAGCTCGACCACCTGGCCGAAGCGCCTGCGGCCATCACCGCGGTGGCGCAGCCGGCGCCGACGCACAAGGCGGCCGCGTAACGCCGGCCGGTCGACGCGATGAGCGAACCGATCTACATCGTCGACGGCGCGCGCACGCCGTTCCTCAAGGCCCGCAACCGGCCGGGGCCGTTCGCCGCGTCGGACATGGCGACCGCCGCGGGCAGCGCGTTGCTGCTGCGGCAGAAGTTCGCTCCCGATGAGCTTGACGAGGTGATTCTCGGCTGCGCTGCGCCCTCGCCCGACGAAGTGAACATCGGGCGCGTCGTCGCGCTGCGCATGGGGTGCGGCAACAAGGTGCCCGGCTGGACGGTGATGCGCAACTGCGCGTCGGGCATGCAATCGCTCGACTCGGCGATCGCGAACATCCGCAGCGGACGCTCGAATCTCGTGCTCGCCGGTGGCGTCGACGCGCTTTCGCGGGCGCCTCTGCTCTTCTCCGACGCGATGGTGCTCTGGCTCTCCAACTGGTACGCCGCGAAGTCGCTCGGGCAGAAGGCGGCGCTGGTCGCGCAGCTCAAGCTCTCCTATCTCGCGCCGGTGATCGGCCTCATGAAGGGGCTCACCGACCCGATGGTCGGATTGCTGATGGGGCAGACCGCCGAGAATCTGGCGTATCGGTTCGGCATCACCCGTCGCGAGATGGATGAGTTCTCCGCGCGCAGCCACCGGCGCGTGCTGGCGGCGCAGAAGGCGGGTCATTACGACGGCGAGGTCGTCCCGCTCTACGACAGGGCCGGCAAGCTCTATCCGGCCGACGACGGCGTGCGCGAGGACTCGACGCCGGAGAATCTCGCGAAGCTGAAGCCGTTCTTCGACCGCAAGTACGGCAACGTCACGGCGGGCAACAGCTCGCAGGTGACCGACGGCGCCGCGTGGCTCGTGATCGCGTCCGAGCGGGCCGTCGAAAGGCACGGGCTCGTGCCGAAAGGCCGCATCGTCGACTCCGAATGGGCGGGGCTCGACCCGGCGCAGATGGGACTCGGACCGGTGCACGCGGCGACCCCGATCCTGCGGCGGCACGGCCTCGCGCTCGACGACCTCGACGCCTGGGAGATCAACGAGGCGTTCGCCGCGCAGGTCATCGCGTGCGAGCGCGCGTGGGAGAGCGCCGAGTATTGCAGGCAGGAGCTGGGCCTGCCGGGCGCGCTGGGCAAGCTCGACCAAACCAAGCTCAACGTCGACGGCGGCGCCGTCGCGCTCGGGCATCCGGTGGGCGCCTCGGGGGCGCGCATCGTGCTGCACGTGCTCAACGTGCTGACGCGCACCAACGGCCGGCGCGGCATCGCCGCGATCTGCATCGGCGGCGGCCTCGGCGGAGCGATGCTCATCGAGCGCGCATGAGCGAGCGGGGCGAAGCCAAGAGCCGATTGCAGGAGGCCGACAGCGAGACGCAGCGCGGCTCACGTATCGTACGGAGGCCGACGCGTGACGGTTGCGGCAATCCTGCCGCCACCACGACAACGGGATCACGATGCAACACTGGACCCTGAATCGCGAGACCGACGGCCTCGCGCGCCTCGTCTTCGACAAATCCGGCGCGACCACCAACACGCTGTCCGCGGCCGTGCTCGCGGAGCTCAACGAGGCTCTCGACCTGCTCGACCGCGACCCGCCCAAGGGGCTGATCATCGCCTCGGGCAAGGCGAACGGCTTCATCGCGGGCGCCGACATCGAAGAGTTCGGCAACGTGAAGAGCGAGGCCGACGCGATCGCGCTGGTGAGGCGCGGCTGGGACACGTTCGAGCGGCTCGCGGCGGTCGGGTATCCGACGCTCGCGCTCGTGCGCGGCTTCTGTCT
>Ga0209048_10005568_pt1 | contig 11879 bp, 10 predicted proteins | sample FrelakmetCRP12CR_FD_187146 | JGI IMG/M metagenome (GOLD analysis project Ga0209048, IMG submission 187146) | Freshwater lake sediment microbial communities from the University of Notre Dame, USA, for methane emissions studies - CRP12 CR (SPAdes)... | ecosystem: Environmental > Aquatic >... | reverse complement strand
TGGGCACTCGTGAGTCTGACGGCTTGTCAGGGCGTTCAGGCTTCGGGTGCCGGGCCCGGCGGCTACAGGATCGAACCGGGGCCCTGGAAGGCGGCGGCGCAGGAGTTGGTGCTGCGGGACGAGCGGCGTCACAAGGACATCGAGATCACGGTGCGGTATCCGATCGTGTCCGGGGACAGCCCCTTCCGGTTCCCGCTCGTGATCTTCTCGCACGGCGCCGGAGGCTCGCGCGAGGCGTTTCCCGATCTCACCACTCACTGGGCCAGCCACGGCTACATTGTCGTACTGCCGACGCACACGGACTCGCTCGAGTTGCGCCGCCGCAATGGCGAGGACCTCTCGTACCTGGCCCGAAACCCCAACCTGCTCGTCCGCGACGTGAAACCACTCGACAGGCTGGCCGACGTGACGTTCCTGCTCGACTCGATTGGCGTCATCGAGGAGCGCGTTCCCGGCTTGAAAAGCGCGAGCGGTGCCGGGCGGATCGACCGCGACCGGATCGGCATGGCCGGCCACTCGGCCGGCGCGCTGACGGCGCAGATGGCCATCGGCGTGAAGGTGCGAGGCGTGAGCCCGGGCGACCTTCTCGACGCACGGGATGTCGGTGATTCACGCATTGCCGCGGCCATCGTGATCTCAGGTCAGGGAACCACGAACGGGATGTTCACCAATCGGTCCTGGAACGAGGTGTCGAAGCCGATGCTGGTCATCACCGGCTCGAAGGACTATGCCGCCATTGGCAGCGAAACGCCCGCGAGCCGGCGCGAGCCGTTCGAGAAGGCCAGGCCTGGCGACAAGTACCTGGTCTTCATCGAGGGCGCGACGCACTCGTCGTACCAAGGCAGAGGACTGGCGGCGCGCTTCGACCGAGACCCCGTGGCGGACGCCGATCTGAGGATGATCACCAGCGTCACCTCCGCGGCGACACTCGCGTTTCTTGATCGCTACCTGAAGGACGACGCGGCGGCTCGCGCGTACCTCAAGTCCGACGCGCTGGTCGCGTTCAGCGGGAAGAAGGCCACGCTCGAACGCAAGTAACCTGTCGCGGGTATCTCGCCTACTTCATGCCCTGTGGAGCGGCGATGGCCCGGACGACGACGTCCTGCAGCATCAGGCCGATCTGCAGATCGCGGGATTTCCCGCTACCCTCCCGAGCGTAGCTGACCCGGTAGGTGGTCCGGATGTCGGCGTCCACGCGATCGAGCGCGGGGCCGACGGAGATGGCGCTGGCCACCGTGTGCAGCCGGCCGGCGGTCTTCCTGGTCCCTTCGTCGAGCACCTGGGTCCGCTCACGCTCGCCTTCGCCGACGGTGCTGACCTGGTTCAGGCGATCGTGCCGGTCGGCAATGCTCTGCCCCGAGGCGGACGTCAACGACGGCGACGCCGGGCCGGCGCGATTCGTGACCGCGACGGCGTGCAGCGACACAGCGTTCTGGATCAGCAGCTTGACGATCGCGCCGCCGGAGGTCGTGCTGGCGTCGGTGGCGCCGGTTGAAATCGACACGATGATTGGACGCCTGGCCTCGGCGGCTCGAAGGTCCCGGCAGGCAAGGGCGATGGCATCCAGCAAGCGCGAGGCCGAGGTCGTGCGGATGCCGATGCGTCCGATCCCTTCCCGGAGGAGCGCCGCGTCGTTGGTGAACGGTGTGAGGAGGTTCGCGCGCTCGCCGAACTCGTAGATCGCGACATCGTTCTCGCCGGCAAGCCTCGTCACGAAGGCCTCGATGGCATTCCGATAGGGCCCTGCCGGGCTGTCCACGTAGCTGCTCGTGTCGACGAGGACGGCTATGTGCGCAAGGGCCGCGTACGGTTGGACGCGCACGACGACGCGATCCCGGCCGTCCTCGCGCACGGCGAAGTGCTCTTCCGTGAGGCCCGTAATGGGCGCGCCCGACTTGTCCAGAACCGTGACGTAGACGTCCCGCTCGCCGGTCTGCGCGACGACTGCCCTCACCGGGCAGATCGCCAGGAAGGCGACGAGCGCTGCGGAGGCCGTGATGCTCCTGGCCGTCACTTGAACAGCGCGAAATAGATGACGTAGAACCACGAGCAGATGCCGTGGATGATGGCCCAGAGGATGGATTTGTTCACGCTCCACGAGATGGTGATCGCCAGCGCCGTCCCGAACCCGACGCCCGCCGTCGCCGCCGTTGATCCGTGTGCCATGCGCAGACTATACACCGGGGAGCAGCCCGAGGATCGTGTGGGCTGTCGAGTCGGGGCTCGGGATTCGGGTGTACGATGCGCCGCGTGCGCCATTCACTGCTGACGATTGCTGCTTTCCTGCTGGCCGCGTTCCCTGCCCCGTCGGCCGCGCAGACGCCGTCCGCTGCCCAATCCTCCCGCCCTCCCAACATCGTCATCATCTTCGCCGACGATCTGGGGTACGGCGACCTTGGCGTCTATGGCCACCCTCTGATCAAGACGCCTCGTCTGGACAGGCTCGCGGCCGAAGGCCTGAAGCTGACGTCGTTCTACGTCGCCGCGCCGGTGTGCTCGGCCTCCCGCTACAGCCTGCTGACCGGCCGATATTCGATCCGGGCCGGCATCAACGGCGCGCTGATGCCTGAAAGCCTGGACGGGCTCGGAGCCGGCGAGACCACGATTGCCGACGTGCTCAAGGCCGCCGGCTACCGGACGGGCATGGCCGGCAAGTGGCATCTCGGCAACCGCCCGGGGTTCTTCCCGACCGAGCACGGGTTCGACTCGTACTTCGGCCTGCTCTACAGCAACGACATGATCCGGCCGTGGGTGCAGACGGACGTGCCGCTGCGGCTCTTCCGCGGCACGCAGGAACTGCCGGGCGAAGTTGACGTCGCGACACTGACGGAGCGCTACACCGACGAGGCCGTGGCGTTCATCCGCGAGAATCGGCAGCGGCCGTTCTTCTTCTACCTCGCGCACTCGATGCCCCACGTGCCGCTCGGCGTCCCGCCGAAGTTCGCGGGCCGGTCGGCCAACGGCCGCTACGGCGATGTCATCGAGATGATCGACTGGAGCGCCGGGCGCGTGCTGGACGAGCTGCGCGCACAAGGCCTGGAGGACTCGACGCTCGTCATCTTCACCAGCGACAACGGGCCGTGGATGGACATGCCGCCGCGCATGCTGGTCGACCCGCGCGTCGTGCGCACCGACGCGGGCTCGGCGGGCCCGCTTCGCGGGAGCAAGGGCACGAGCTGGGAAGGCGGCACGCGGGTGCCGTTCCTGGCCCGCTGGCCCGGGCACATCGGCGCCGGATCGGCCAGCGCGGACCTCGCCACCGCGATGGACATCTTCCCGACCATCGCCGGCATCGTTGGCGCGTCGTTGCCTCGAGCACGGGCCATCGACGGGCAGGACATCCGCCCGTTTCTCGAAGGCAGGAGCCCGTCGCCCGACGAGTGGTTCTGCTACTTCAACAACGGCCGGCTCGAAGGCGTCCGCGACCGGCGATGGAAGCTGCACCTGACGTTTCCGGATCAGGGCGAGCCCGCCGCCGGGCTGTTCGACCTGTCGCTGGATCCGGCGGAGCGGTTCGACGTGGCCGGTGAGCACCCCGACATCGTCTTGCGCCTGAGGGAGCGGATGCAGCGGTTCGCCGGCGAACTCGGCCGGTAGCGCGAAGTCATGTCGACCCTGAAGGGTCGACCTCCATCCGGAACGTGGAGGTCGAGGCTTCAGCCTCGACGAGCCATTGGCGTATCGCCGCGCGTCGGTATGTATCGCGGCACGCGGCGGCAGTAGTCCTCGTACTCCGCCCCGAAGCGCTGCCGGAGCTCCGGCTCCTCGAGCAGCACCACCGCGTGGATCGCCGGAATCGTGAGCGCGAAGAGCACCCAGGTGCCGGCGTAATTCGCGAATGCGACGTAGGCGAAGGCGAACGCGAGGAACTCGAGGTAGCGCGGGTTCCTGGTCTGCGCGTAGATGCCTTCCGTCAGCAGTCTGCCCTTGTCGGCCGCCGAGATCTCGGGCACGCCGACGAGAATCCGCTGGCTGAGGTGCTTCCTGCGCCGCATGGCGATCAGGGCCCCGGCCACAGCGGCCAGCACGGCAACGATCAACAGCGGAGGCTGGAAGCCCAGATCGCGGCCGAGGAGCGCGGGGCTGGATGCCCAGAGCAGCAGGCCGGCGGACACCAGAATCGAGTAGATGATGCAGTAGCTCGCCACGACGCCGAGGCGGCGCCAGAATCTCGTGAACGGGTGAATTAGGTACCACGCCGCCACACCGGGGGGAAGTACCGTCAGCATCAGCACCGCGACGAAGTACCGCGCCTTGTCCATCGGCCCTGCTCCGGCGCCTACCGCCACACGACGCACACGGGCGCGCCCGCGACGACGATCCTCCCCGTGGCCTTGAGCCCGCCGCCTGCCTCATCGACATCGAACTCCACGATGGTGTCGCCGCGCTGGTTGGCCGCGTAGAGCTTCGTGCCGGTCGGGTCGAGGCCGATGAAGCGCGGCGTGGCGCCCTTGGTCGGCTCCCACGCCGCGGGGGACAGCAGTCCCGTCGATTCGTCGACCCGGAAGATGCCCACGCTGTCGTGTCCCCGGTTCGAGACGTAGACGAAGCGGCCGGACGGCGCCACGTCGATCGCCGACCCGGTGTTGTCTCCGGTGAAGGTGGCCGGGATCGACGGCAGGACCTGCAGCGGCTCGAGCGCGCCGGCACTGCCGAAACGGTATGTGGTGACGGTCGAATCGAGCTCGTTGATGACGTACGCGTACGGCAGTCGCGGGTTGAAGCCGATGTGTCTCGGCCCGGCGCCAGACCTCGTCTTGACCGACGGTGGGTCCGCCGGCACGAGCACGCCTTTGGCCGCATCCAGTCCGAACACGAAGATCCGATCGAGGCCCTTGTCAGGCACCACGACGAAACGGCCGGTGGGATCGAACGGGCAGTGGTGGGGGTGGGGAACCGACTGCTCCACGCGGTGCGGGCCCAGCCCGCCCTTCAGGGCCACCAGATCGGTGTGCGCAGCGAGCGATCCGTTGGCCTCCACCGGCAGCACCGCCACGTTGCCCGATCCGTAGTTGGCAACTACCAGAAAGCCGCCGCGTGAGTCGAGGGCGAGGTGCGCAGGGTTGTCGCCGCCGCAGGACTGGCGGTTGACGAGCGTCAGTTCACCGGTGCCCTCGTTGATCGTGAACGCCGACACCTGATTGACCCCGGGGTGCACCGAGTAGAGGACATGGCGGCGAGGGTCGATCGCGAGGTAGGACGGGTTCACCTCCCGGTCGAGACGCTGGACGAGGAACCACCGACCCGACGCCGGATCGATGTGGTAGACCAGGAGGCCCTCGCCGCGCGCACCGCCGGTGGTGAACGTCCCGACGTACGCGAAGCGCGGGGCGCGACCCGGGCCCGGCGCCGTCCCGGCGCCAGCAGCAGCCTGCCCGCGCTTCGCGGCTGCGAGGCGCTCCCCGGCCGCCGCCGCGATCGCCGCCGCAGATGCACCCATGAACTGCCGCCGCGTGGGCACCTCGCCCGCTCCCGGCGATCGTGGCTTCGACATGAAGGCCCGCCCTCCGCGCACAGCCTACCTCACCGCGCCGATGAGGGCCAGTTGGGAACGGGGCTCGGGATTCGGGGCTCGGGATTCGGGACTGAATCTGGCAGTATGGAGAGACGTGAGAACGCAGCGCCGGCTGGCTGTCCTCTGTACCTTCTTCCTCGCTGCAGCTCCTGGTGCGCTGCCAGCAGCTGGCTTCGCCCTGGCACAGACAGTCCCGCAGGAGACCGCGCCGGTGCCGTTCGAGGAGTGGCTCGCGGCCCTGCGCGCGGAGGCCCTGGCGAAGGGCATCAGCCCGCGCACGGTGGAGGCCGCGCTCGGCTCGCTCGAGCGGCTTCCGGTCGTCGTCGAACGCGATCGCACGCAGGCCGAGCTCACGCTCACCCTCGATCAGTACCTCAAGCGCCGCCTGACGTCGCGCGTCGTGCGCACCGCGCGCGAGATGGCGTCGTCGCATCGCGCGGATCTGGAGCGGGCCACCGGGCCGTATGGCGTGCCTCCTTCGGTCATCGTGGCGATCTGGGGCCTCGAATCCAATTTCGGCCGGTTCCAGGGAGTCCGGCCGGTGGTGGCTGCCCTTGCGACGCTCGCCTACGACGGCCGGCGCCAGGCGCTCTTCCGGGACGAACTCCTGGCCGCGCTGCGCATCCTCGACAGCGGCGAGGTGGAGCCGGCCGCGCTCAGGGGTTCCTGGGCGGGCGCCATGGGCCAGCCGCAGTTTATGCCGTCGAGCTATTTGACGTGGGCGGTTGACGCCGACGCCAACGGTCATCGTGACATCTGGACGTCGCTCCCGGACATCTTCGCGTCGATGGCGAACTACCTGAGCGCGCATGGCTGGACGAAGGACCAGCGATGGGGCCGCGAGGTGCGCGTGGGCGACAAGGCCGCCGCACGGGTGGCCGCGGCCGTGCCCATGCGCCTGACCGGCGGTTGCCAGGCCGCGCGCGACATGACCGAGGCCAGGCCGCTCTCCGAGTGGCGCGCGCTCGGCGTCACCCAGAAGAACGGGGCGGCGCTGCCTCAGGCGGATCTCCCGGCCTCGCTCGTGCGGGTGGACACGCGCCGCTTTCTTGTCTACGGCAACTACGAGGCCCTGCTCGCCTACAACTGCGCCCACACCTACGCGCTGAGCGTCGCCATCCTGTCGGACCGCCTCGCCGGAAAATAGCGCCGAGGCCGAATCTCGCGCTTCTGGAATCCGCGATCGTGCAGTAGACTCTGCCGCGAGAGGGCCGTATCGCTTATGACATCCATTGACTGGTTCGTCGTACTTGCCTACTTCCTTGCGATCGCCGGACTGACGTTGTGGGTCATGAGGCGCAGCAAGGACACCGCCGACGACTATTTCCTGGCCAACCGCGACCTTGGCTGGTTCATCGTCGGCGCGTCAATCTTCGCGTCGAACATCGGCTCGGAGCACCTCGTGGGCCTGGCCGGATCCGGCGCCACGAGCGGCGTGGCGATGGCGCACTACGAACTGCACGCCTGGTGCCTGCTGGTGCTGGGCTGGCTCTTCGTGCCCTTCTACATGCGCTCGCGCGTGTTCACGATGCCGGAGTTCCTGGAACGCCGCTTCTCGTCCACGGCGCGCATCGTCCTCTCCGTCACCTCCCTGCTGACGCACGTCCTGACGAAGTTCGCCGTCAGCATCTTCGCCGGCGGCGTCGTGTTCCGCACGCTCCTGCCCGAGGTTCACCTGACGCTCTTCGGGACCGATTGGAACGCGTTCTGGGTCGGCTCGGTCGTGGTGGTGCTCCTGACCGGTGTCTACACGGTCCTCGGCGGGATGCGCGCCGTGGCGTACACCGAGGCCTTGCAGACGTTCGTCCTGGTGATCGGCTCCGCGCTGCTCACCTTCTTCGGATTGATCAAGATCGGCGGGTGGCACCAGTTCCGCGCCGCACTGGATCCTGAACTGTTCAATCTCTGGAGGCCCCTCATTCCGCCCGGTGTCGAGAGCACGTGGGCCCCGGTGAAGGAAACCGGCCGCATGGCCTGGTACTTCAACACGAACTACCCGTGGCTGGGGATGCTCTTCTGCGCGCCGATCATCGGCTTGTGGTACTGGTGCACCGACCAGTACATCGTCCAGCGCGCGCTCGGCGCGCCCGACGAGCGCACCGCCCGGCGCGGCACCATTTTCGCGTCCTACCTGAAGCTCCTGCCGGTGTTCATTTTCATCATCCCGGGCATGATCGCCCTCGCGCTGGCGAAGACGGGCCAGGTCCCCGCACTCACCTCGATGGTGGGCGCCGACGGGAAGCCCATCGCGATGGCGGCGCAGGCGGCGTTTCCGATGCTCGTGATGTCGATCCTGCCGGTCGGCGTCCGCGGGATGGTCGTGGCCGGCCTCATCGCCGCGCTGATGAGCTCGATGGCCGGCGCGTTCAACGCGTCGAGCACCCTGTTCACGATGGATCTCTACCAGAAGTTCAGGCCCAAGTCCTCGCAGCACGAGCTGGTCTGGATGGGCCGCGTCGCCACGGCGGTCATGGTGCTGGTGGCGCTGCTGTGGATCCCCGTGATCGAGGGCGCCCGCGGACTCTACGAGTACCTGCAGAGCGTCCAGGGTTATCTCGCGCCGCCCATCTTCACGGTGTTCTTCTTCGGCATCTTCTCGAAGCGGCTCAATGCCAAGGGGTGCGTCTCGGCGATGGTGGTGGGCTTCCTCATGGGCGCCTTCCGCCTCGCCATCGACACGCCCGTGGCCCTGCAGATGGCGGGCTACGAGCACGGCTACGCGCAGGGCTCGTTCCTGTGGATCGTGAACAACATCTACTTCCAGTACTTCAGCGTGCTCGTCCTGATCGTCTCGATCCTGGTGATGATTGGCGTGAGCTACGCCACGAAGGCACCGGATGAAGCCAGCCTCACGGGGCTGACCTTCGCCACGGTCACCGATGAGCACCGTGCCGAGTCGCGTTCGAGTTGGACGCGCTGGGAGGTGATCGCGTCCGGCGTGGTGCTCCTGCTGATCCTGGCCTCGTACCTCTACTTCACGGGCTAGGCCGCCGGAGACTTAGAGCCGGTTCGTCGCGATGTGACGCTCGGCCGCCGCGAGGGCCGATTCGATGTCGTCGCGAACGAGCACGCACCCCTCGCACTCGACGATGCCGGCGTTGGTGAGGACTTCTCTGGGCTGAGCGCGCAGGCCCGTGATGATGGCGAGGGTGTGCTGCCGGGCCAGGCTCTCGAGCGCGCTTTCGAGCGCCACGAGGCCGGTCGCGTCGATCGCGGGCACGTGCTCCATTCTCAGGATGAGCACCTGCGCGCGGCCGGCCACGTCGTTGAGCGTGGCCGTGGCTCTTTCCGCCGCGCCGAAGAACAGCGGCCCGAGGATGTCGTACACGAACACGCCCTTCGGCAGCGGCCGCGGGAGTTCGGGGTGCTCGTCCTCGCTGAGCCGCGAGTCGGCCACCTCGATCATGCGGCGCATGAAGAGCAGCGCCGCCAGGCCGACGCCGACCGACACGGCCGTCACCATGTCGAAGAACACCGTGAGCGCGTAACACGTCAGCAGCACCAGCACGTCGCTGGTCGGGGCGATGCGCAGCATGCGGCGCACGTGCTTCACCTCCGACATGTTCCACGCCACGACGAGCAGCAGCGCGGCCAGCGACGCCATCGGCAGGTAGCCGATGAGCGGGGCCAGCGCCAGCATCGCGGCCAGCACGACGGCCGCGTGAATCATGGCGGCGACCGGCGAGCGCGCGCCGGCCCGCACATTCGTGGCGGTGCGCGCGATGGCGCCCGTCGCGGGAATGCCGCCGAAGAACGGCGTGACGATGTTCCCGACACCCAGCGCCACCAGCTCCGCGTCCGGATCATGCTTGGTTCGGGCCAGGCCGTCGGCCACGACCGCCGACAGGAGCGACTCGATCGCGCCCAGCATCGCGATGGTGAATGCGCCGGGCAGAATCTGGCGGAACGCGTTGAAGTCGATCGGGAACGCGTGGCGGTGCCCTTCGGCCAGCCAGGGGAGGATCGGCATCGGCGGCATCTGCGGGATGCCGTGCACGACGACGCGCCGGACGTGGGTTTCGAACGTGCTCGCGATGGTGGCCACGTCGAATCCGTGCCAGACCCTCGGCAGCAGCAGCGCGGCGACGGCGGCGAGCGGCAGCGCGACGAGCGGGGCCGGGATCTTCCGCACGAGCTTCGGCCAGACGAGCAGGCACGCCAGCGTGGTCAGGCCAATCGTCAACTCGGGCGCAGAGAACGTGCCCGCGGACCGCACCATGGCCCAGACGCGATCGAGGAAGTGCTCGGGGTTGCCCTCGATCTTCAGCCCGAAGAGGTCCTTCAGCTGCAGCACGGCGATAACGGTGCCGATGCCCGCCGTGAACCCGGTCGTCACCGGGTACGGGATGAACTCGATGAAGCGCCCGAGCCTGAGCAGGCCCATCGCCACGAGGATGATCCCGGCGAGCAGGCCCGACAGGAGCAGCCCCGGAAGCCCGAACCGGGCGTAGATGGGCGCCAGGATCACGACGAACGCCGCGGTGGGGCCGGTCACTTGCGTCCGGGATCCGCCAAGCAGCGCGACGACGAACCCTGCGACGATGGCGGTGTAGAGGCCGGCCTGTGGCGGCGCGCCGACGGCGATCGCCAGGGCCATCGACAGCGGCAGCGCCACGACGCCGACGACGGTGCCGGCCAGCAGGTCGTGGCGGAAGTCGTTCGCCGAGTACCCCTCCCGGAGCACCGCGCGCAGGGCGGCGGCCGGCAGACCTTGCCAGGGAGTGGGTGCGGACGACGACCGGTACCGTGTGCGGGCCATCCGCTTAGTATCGCCTATCGGCGGCAGGCTTCCGCAGCCGTTGCGCGGCCTTCACGCGGCCGTTGTGGGCCGGGCGCGAAACCGGGCATAATAGCGCGGTTTTGCGGTTCTCGCTGGAGGCAGGAGCAGGGCATGGATCTGGGTCCGTTCGAACGCAGCCTGGCACAAACCACGCTGGCGCCCTACATCGTGAAGGCGATGGCCATGATCGATCGGCCGCGCAAGGCGGGCAGCAACATGTTCCGCCACCAGATGAGCACGATGGCGATACTGCTCGACTACAAGATCGTCGATCCCGTCCTGCTGAAGGCGTCCGTCATCCACGACCTGTTCGAGGAACTGGGCGACGAGCCCTGGGTCACCCGCGAGACCATCGCGTCGATCGACGCCGACGGGCCGGCGGTCTACGACCTGGTCATGGAAGTGACGATCCGCAAGGTCAACGGCGTCGACGAACCGAAGGCCGAGTACCTGCGGCGCATCATGCAGGCGGGGAGCGCCCGCGCCAAGAAGCTCAAGCTGGCGGATCGGATCAGCAACCTGATCACGCTCGGGTTCGTGAACGACCGGGCCTTCGTCGAGCGCTACACCGCGCAGACCCGCGAGTGCATCCTGCCCTGGTCGGAGGCGGTGAACGCCGACATGCACCGCGAGCTCAAGGACCTTGTCGACAACAGAACGGCCCAGCTCGCCCGGCTGCGGTAGCGGCGGCGCGGGCCGATCTGCCCGTCACTCGTGCTTGTGGACCTCCGGCAAGCCGAAGCGCTTCGCGGTCTCCCCTTCGAAGTCCACTTCGATGAGCACGGCCTCCTCGTCGCCTATCACCGATCCCTGGTGCCCAGGTTCCAGGTAGACGACGGCGGGCGCGACATACTCTCTCGAGCAGCCATCCGGGAAGTGCGCCTCGAGATGCCCGCGCGCCAGGAAGCCGACGTGCGCGTGCATGCACAGCTCGGAGGTGACGGCCTTCTTCAGGTGGCTCTCCCAGGTGAAGCCGGGGTAGTAGATGGTGCGCCTCACGCGGGCGCCGCCGATGCGGACGATGTCGCAGACCACGCCGCCGACGGTCCTGCGATCGGCGCCCTCGATGGGCGCGGTGAGTGGATCGCGTTCGCTCATGTTCGCCTCGCTGTCAGGAAGCCGGGTTGACGAGCCGATTGTACTTCCGCAGCACCTCGCGCAGGCGATCGTGAGGAAGGCCGATCGCGCGGTGGTTGTCGATGCCGATCATGGTGTCGGCCGCAACCAGCGCGTTGATGACCGCCTCCTCGGTGGCGAGCGTCGTCGCGTCGAAAAGCGGTGAGACGTCTTCGTTCGACACCATCTCGATCTTCGCCACACCGGACGAGGCGAACGCGCCGGGGTTCGCGGTGGAGAAGGCGATGAAGATGTCGCCGGATCCGTTGCCCGACATCGCGCCGGTGCGCGCAAGGCCGAGGCTGACCCGCCGCGCGAGGCGCTTCAACTGGTGCGGCAGGAGCGGCGCGTCCGTGGCGACGACGACGATGACGGAACCCGTCTCGGGAGCGCCGGCGCCTGACCCGTCGCGGCTGTCACCTTCGGTGATTTCGGTCCCCACCGGAACGCCCGCCACGCGCAACTGCC
>Ga0209048_10005567_pt1 | contig 11879 bp, 11 predicted proteins | sample FrelakmetCRP12CR_FD_187146 | JGI IMG/M metagenome (GOLD analysis project Ga0209048, IMG submission 187146) | Freshwater lake sediment microbial communities from the University of Notre Dame, USA, for methane emissions studies - CRP12 CR (SPAdes)... | ecosystem: Environmental > Aquatic >... | reverse complement strand
CACCCACTCTAACTCCGACGATGAATTCAACTGTCACGTCTACTCCTATCGAGGTAGCCACTCCGACTGAGATTCCAATAACGCCCATCCCTACAATCGATAACAGCAGCTGCACAGACCGGGCGACTTTCGGAGGCGATGTAACCATCCCTGATGATAAAACCTTCCACCAGGGTGACCAATTTGTAAAGACCTGGAAGCTATATAACTCAGGAACCTGCGCCTGGGGACCTGGTTACGCGCTTGTATGGGTGCATGGCGATCCGATGAGTGCATCGACCTCGAACCCATTGCCTGCAGCGCCACCGGGCACGAGCGTAGAAGTTTCACTGAATATGACCACTCCCGCTGGGGCTGGAGAAAACGCAGGCTATTGGCAGCTCCAAAATGCAGCAGGTAAGGCCTTCGGCGTTGGCATCAGCAATGACTATATCTGGGTGAAGGTCAATGTGAGTTATGTTGCCCCAGAAGCCACACCTACCAGCGAGGTACAGCCACCCCCTGGAGGGGCAACCCCCACCCCTACCGCCACCACCACGGTAACCACGGATGGATGTTCATATTCGCGCAACCCTGATTTCGAGGAGCAGGTGCTGCAACAGATTAATGGCATCCGGGCCAGCCACAATCTGGATGCTCTGACCTTAAACCCGCAGCTTGCGGCCGCGGCTCTCTTTTATAGCCAGGATATGGCCTGCAACAACCGTGTGGATTTTATCCGGCACACCGACTCGCAGAGTGGCAATTGGTACGACCGAATCTCTGCCCAGGGCTATTCGTATGCAGCGGCATATGAAAATGTTTACGTTGGCAACCCGGCTTACAGTATTGGCACCCCTCAATCGGCTATAAATTGGTGGATGGGCAGCCCTGTCCACGAGGCAAATATCCTGAGATCGGATATCACCGAGATCGGGATTGCCTACGTTTATACATCTACCAGCGAGTACCGTGGGTACTACACGACTGATTTTGCCTCGCCCAAATAAGTAACAAAACATGCCAGAATATATTGTCATCTCAAGCCGCATTCTCTTTGACCACCCTTGGGTGCAGATTGTACAGGATACACTTGAATTTCAGGGCCGCCACCAACCCTATATTTACATCACCAGTCCTGTCGAGGCAGTCGCCACTGTAGGTTTGACAGCAAAAGGCGACATCATCTTAACCCGCCAGTACCGCCACCCGCTTGGCAAAGTGATCTATGATCTGCCAGCCGGACGCATAGAACCAGGGGAAGACGCTCTGACAGGTGCCAGGCGTGAGTTCGAAGAGGAGACCGGGTTTTACCCGGAGCACATCGAACAGATCGGCTACTACAATCAGTTCCCGGGGACACTGCGCGCAGCCACGAATCTGTTCTTCGCCACCCATTTGCGGTCTACCCATCAAAATCTCGATGATGGTGAAGTATTAGACGTGGTCTTTAAACCTGTAGCGCAAGTGCTTTCAATGATCCTCAATGGAGAGGTCATCGATGGTTCTTTGCAATTGGGGGTTTTACTGGCTTTTCAGAAGGGTTACCTTAAATAAATTCTGTGGTTATCATAATCAGCCATCAAGCCAAACGGATAACCACAGAAAGTATGCCACCCTTGTTCACTGCCTGCTAGATCATATGTGATTTGATTTCATCCCAGGTCGCGCAGAATGCTTTGACAACGGTAGGATCGTAGCGCGAACCACTGCACTGAACAATCTCCTCAAAAGCTCCATCTGGAGAACAGGCGTTTTTGTAAACTCGGACCGTAGTCATTGCATCCAGAGCATCCGCGATCGCAACAACCCTCGCTAACAATGGGATTGCTGTCCCTGCCAAACCATCTGGATACCCCTGGCCGTCCCAGCGCTCGTGATGATGACGAATGACGGGGATTGCAGAAGCGAGATAAGGTATATTCTTAACCAAATCCGCTCCGATAATTGGATGTTGCTTCATTTCGGCCCATTCATCGCTCGACAAAGGACCATTCTTACTGAGGATGCTCTCCCCAATATGGATCTTACCAATATCGTGCAAGATGCTGCCAAATTGCAAAATATTGATTTGCAGGGTAGTTAATTCCATTTGACGAGCGATTGCAATTGAATAATCCATCACTCTTTCCACGTGACCCCGGGTATACTGGTCGCGTAGCTCGATCGCGTTCGAAAGCAAGATTAAACTGGCTTCATAAGCTTGCCTGAGTTGAGCCAGCAATAGTTGCTGGTTGCGCTCCAGCCGAGAACGAATAGTTGTTATTAGCTCGAGGCGGTTGATCGGCTTGATCAAATAATCCTCAGCCCCCATTTTCTTTCCCTCGACGACCTCTTCCCGTGTGGAATGCGCAGTCAGGAAGATAAAGGGGATCGCGATCCATTCAGGCTGAGTCCGCACCGCATCAAAGAACGCATATCCATCCATTTCGGGCATTGAGATGTCTGAGAGGATCAAGTCTGGGCAGGTCGTCTGCATGCTTACCAACGCATCCAGGCCATGACTGGCTGATATAACCTTAAATCCATCCGCTTCCAACATCAATTGGAGGCCCTGTCGCATTACATCATTGTCTTCGACCACCAGGATAGTTCCATCTATCGCAGATTGCTTTCTTAGATCGGTTGATAAACCCCTGAAGCCCAATCTGGCGCCATTTATTTGGCTGGAGAATTTCGTCAGTAATGGTCCGCTATCTGCTTGTACTGGATAAACTGAGTTGGTCAAAATTGCTGTCCTCTAGCGTTTTTTGAACCCAGGCAGCGGGTTCAACAATGATCGTGAAATGATTGCGGTGAAGGTCCTCACGCCAGACAAGAAAGCGCAAAAGAATGAAGCGCAATGTTCATATAATATAACGTTAATATCGCAAGGATTGTTACAGTTTGCTTAAAATTGATCCTAAATAACCGGTAAAAGGTGTTGTTTGATTTCCCCCCAGGCAGACTGGAAAGCCACTACAACCACTGGATCATACCAAACACCACTCAATCGCACAATTTCCTTATAAGCAGTCTGCGCCGAGCGCGCTCGCCGATAGATTCGGGCGGTAGTCATTGCATCCAGCGAGTCTGCTACCGCAACAATTCGAGCTTCCAACGGGATGGCTCCTTTTGCCAGCGCCTCAGGATATCCTGTGCCATCCCAATGCTCATGGTGATATCGAACAACCGGGACAGCCTGCGCAAGATAAGGTACGTTCTTGATCAGCTCAGCGCCAACTATCGGGTGTTGTTTTATTACGATCCATTCATCTTCATCTAATGGCTCTACTTTTCGAAGTATCTCTTCTCGGATGTGAATCTTTCCGATATCATGCAAAATACTTCCGAACTTCAGGGCACTCGAGCTGGCAGGAGTTAAATCCAACTGGCGGCCAATTGCTATCGCAAATTCCATCACTCGCTCTATATGACCGCGGGTATATTCGTCTCGTAGCTCGATAGCATTGGCAAGCATAATTAAGCTGGATTGGTATGCCTGTGACAATTGAGCCAATAACACTTGCTGGTTGCGACTTATTCGGGAGTGAATAGTGGTTAATAATTCCTTACGATCGACCGGTTTTATCAGGTAATCTTCAACTCCTGTCTTCTTACCTTCAAAAACGTCTTCACGGCTGCCTCTGGCAGTCAGAAAAATAAATGGAATCGACACCCACTCCATTCGTTGCCGTACCGAATCAAAAAAAGCGTACCCGTCCATTTCTGGCATGGCTATATCGCACAGGATTAAATCGGGTCGTTTCCCTTCCATCTTTTCCAATGCATCCAACCCATGAACAGCCGTTATGACAGAAAAACCATCCGTCTCCAGGACAACCTTTAACCCTTGCCGGGTAATATCATTATCTTCCACCACCAGGATTATCTCACTAGTCATGGTAATCCAACTTTGACCAATTCTTCTGCGGTTTTCTTAACGTTATTATTATCAAGATCCTGGATTTCGATGCTTTGATGTACCGGTAGCCAGATTTGGAAAGTAGAGCCTTTACCAACCTCGCTGCTAATATTAATACGGCCTTCATGTAGATCAACAATCTCCTTGACAATCGCCAATCCAAGGCCGGTACCATGAATTTTTGATTGCCTTACCTGACGGCCCCGGTAAAAACGTTCGAAAATGTGCGCCTGGTCATCCAATGCAATCCCAATCCCTGTGTCTTTTACTTCCAGACACACCTGCATATCTCCCTCGAACGTTCGTACCCGCACTTCTCCCTGGAGGGTATAACGCACTGCATTAGAGACCAGGTTTGTGATCACCCGAGCTAATTGGTTTTTCTCTCCCTGGACGAATGGCAAGCCTTCAGCTGGATCGAAGGATAGGGAAACACTGGAGGATTCGGCCAGCGGCCAATGAGCAATCACAACCTGCTCAGTAAGCTGGTTTAGATCTACTTCAGTAAATTCTATCCTCTTGGTTTTACCCATTGTCAATCGTGAAAGATCCAGAATATCCTCGACCAGTTTCCTCAGCAAGTAACTTTGCTCTTTAAGGACTTCCAGGTACTCGGCGCGCTTCGCAGGGGGTGCATCCTCCAATAATTCCAGATACAGGCTGATATTGGTTGTCGGAGTCCGTAATTCATGGGAAACGTCGGCTACAAACATGTCCTTGAGGCGGTCGAGATCCTTCTGGCGAGTGATATCTCGCTGGCTGCCAACGTAACTAACCATCCGGCCACCTTGATCGCGTACTGGGGCAATTGTCAGATGGATATCATAAGGAAGATTTTCCTTCCGTCGGCTGACCAACTCGCCCATCCAAATCTCCCCTTTTTGAAGGGTGAGCTGGATTTCCTCCAATTGCCGGGGGTCATTCTGGTCAGCCAGCAGGGTAAACAATTTCCGGCCCAACAACTCGGTACTTAAATAACCTGTCTGGTCTTCGAAAGCTGTGTTCACAATCAGGATGGTGCCATCCAGGTCCGTGACCACCACACCATCACCTACACTGGTCAGGATCGCCTCTACTCGCTCCTTAGCATCATGTAACTCTGCAGTACGCTCTTCCACGCGTTGTTCGAGTTCCAACGCATGTTGCCTCAAGCGAGTGAGCAGGTGGATATTCTCAATCACCGGGCCGATTTGCCGGGAAACGACGCGTAAGATATCCAGGTCTTCTCCTGAGAAGATATCCCCCCCGAACTTAGGACCAAGCGCCAGCATCCCCTGGATCTGACCATGTCCGATAATCGGCACCCACAGGTGATCTTGCTCGCTATTCAGGAGTCTATGCTCCTCCGGAGTGAGGGTGACCTCCGCCAAGGCCTGGCGCAACGATGACCGGCCCACCTCATTGCCCATCTTCAGTAAAAAGGTCAGGCTGCTCATCGGCAATACATTAAATGAAAGATTAGACTGGGCGTTCAGGCTTTCACGCGGGGCGACTTCAATCACCGAGAAGGCGCCATCCAGGTCTCGCAAAAACACCACGGCGTCTTCGAGATGCAAGGTCCTGACCAGCCGGTCGGAAATGGTTTGCGCCAGCGGATTCAACTCAGTAATCTGTTCCGATCCTTGCGTGATATGCGTAACCGCCGAGCGGTAATCGTACCAGCCTCCGTAAAACAAGGTGTCCACCAGCCTTTGCACCCGCTGGCGCAGAGGCACAAAGATGCTCGCCAGAATCAGCACTAAAAAGGTGTTTAAGAATGGGGCTGCGCTGGTATCGTTTGATAAAAACCCGTAAAAAATCGTGTAAAAGACGAGATAAATTCCGCCTAAGGTTGAATACACCAGGATGAAAGTGGCCCCACGGTTGACGTGCTTCTCGAAGGCGATCATGCGGTGCCGGAAGATGACATATCCGTAGGTCAACGGGACAATCGCCAGGAATAGGAAGGCAAAGGAATAGGGCACGATTGTCTCTTTTAGCAGAGCTTGAGGCAGGAAGATCAGTGTCACCAGCGGAACCACGCTCAATACATCGCCCAGCATGAGGATACGGATTTTTCCACGCGTCCCGGGAGCGATTTCGTGGCGATAATCGTAGACCAGCAGACCAACCACCAGCAGCAGGTTTAATGCCAGAAAGAAGTAAGATAAGGATCCAATCAGCTCATATTTAGGCAAGGTGCGCAGGACTTGCGGCCCCCAGACCAAGGAGGGCAGTCCGAGGATGAGGGCCTGGGCATATAAAATGGTCAGCAAATAAGGCCTCAAGCGAGGGAATGCGACCTGGGGAAAGTACATGTGAAAATGGACAGAAATCGGCCCAATCAGCCAGACCATAAAGCTAAAGAGGCTGGCTGCCCTGATAGGCAACAGGGAAGAGGCCGCACTGCTCACCAATAGGATCGCACAGGCCATGCACCAGACGAAAAACAAAGCCACAGACCGGTCGAATGGCTTAAAAGCCTGCGCGCCAACCCCAATCGCCCAGAATACGAGGGCAATCAGCAGTGGCATCAAGCGCCGGGCTATTTCATCTAGCCGCGGCTGGCGGGGTTGGATGGTCACCTCAACCAACTTCTCATCGCGCGACACCGCAAAATTCACCGTGTCGCCTGCGCGTATATTCTTATAAAAAGGCATGGCTTGATCGAAGCGCACGCCGTTCACATTTATAATGATATCGTTTGGCTGGAGCTTCCCATACGCCGGGCTGTCAGGATAAATATCGCTTATCTGGCCATTGGAATATATATTAATCCCATCATCCAGGTAAACCAGGGATTTGGAGATACTCCAGGCCAGGAATGCCAGTGTGACCAGCGCGATCATAAACGGCAGGCTGATGACCCAGCGACGCGAAGTACCCAATGTCAAAGGTGGCCAACGGGCTTTCATATTTATACAATTTTAACACAGCCAGGACCACCAGCGCGCTCAATCCACCCTTCGGCTTTGTAAGGATTAAGTTAAGGGGTTGCCTCGGACACCGGGAGCGCACGACAAAACCGCATCGATGGCGCTCAAAGGCCGAGGCAAGGTTATTTCTTACAGAGATCGTTGAGGAAACTGGCCAGGGTCTCTATCGCCAGAGGCTGGCCGGAGGTTCGTTCCAAAGCAGCCAGCCCAAGGTTTCGATGGCGCTCCATCTCCACCAGGAAATACAGCCCGGCTCCACTTTGGTCAATCAGGCCCAAGGCATTTTCTACAGCTTGCAAATCAAATGGGACAACTGCCAAATATTTCAGCAAGCGTTCGCGCTGTTCGTGTGGCAAGACTTCCAGAGCATATACGGTAGCCAGCGAATGGCTCATCTTACGTCCCCAGACAGGCAGTTCAGCGTCCTGCGGGGGTTGCAAATCCTGCAAATCATCCCTGATTTGCACCAGGGTGCCAACCTGCTGCCCAAACGAGCCATAGGCAGCCAGGAGCTGCGGGTCGTCCGAGGCCAGGCGCGCCCCACACCGGCAAGCCAGGGCAAAAAACACGCCCGATTTGGCCGTTGAAACCTCCCAGTATTGGTCGAGGGTGAGCTGGGGATGGGTCAAATCGCGGTACTGCCCACCCGCCATGTGCATGAAGCTCTGGCTGAAATCTTCAATGATACTGGCAGCCGCGTGGCGAGTAAACGGGCTGTCCTGCAAGCCATTAAGGACGTGCGTAGCGCTGAAAAACAGGCCGGTGGCCACGCCCAGCGCCGCACCAGGACCTGAATTAGCCCACCAGGCGTCGGGCTCGTCCTGGTCCTCTACGCTATCCATCAAGTGGTTAGCAATATACAACAAATACCAGGCGGCAGTGACGTCATCTGCCCAGATAGGATTTCCACCAGCTGCCTGGCAACACAAGCCAGGCAGGATTACCGATCTTGAAGCCGTACTGCTGGTTTCGTCACTTCGTGGGAATTCCGGAGATAATGAACGGCACAAGGCCTGGATAAAACCAGGCCATGTACCAGAACTTTCCCAGTATGAAGTTAGCTTTAGTCTGACACGATCGAACGGGTCACCTAACAAAAGCCTTTACCAATGAACTCCGGCGTAAATTGGGAGGATAACATTCTTCAGCGAGACAGTGCCCTGACCACCTTGTAAGCCGGCGGAGAGGAACGCCTTCTCCTCGTTGCTCAACTTCAACCCCCGTTTGGCCAGCGCCTCATCCGGGTCGCGCCGCCACAGAGCAGCAAAATCCACATCATTAGAAATGTTATAACACACTTGAGCGAGTGACATTTCAGGCCTCCTTGCCAAAAATTATGAAAACTTTGATCACAAAGAAGTTCTATTTGATGGATAACTCACATGGTGAGCAAAAAGCGGATTGAATGTGAAGACCAAATTGTTCTTATGGCTTATAAAAGAGGTCGTGATTTGAATAAATACGTCACTTCCTCAAGCCGCTTTACGGGTTGTCAGCACCTCTCTGATACTAACTTACAGAATTGTAAGCTTCCAAAAGTGGTAGAAAAATATCACAAAAAGCCTGCTTTGTCAAGCAATAACCGCCATATATGGGGGTAGTAGAGTTATAAGACCCCATATGTGGGATATCGAGAAACCACAAATTGTGTCAGTAACAATAAAGGAAAAATTGAAATGCCTAACAAATTTGTTAGCTTTCAATATTGTGAAAACTATAGCAAGTTAACATCTAAAATTCCAGTCAGAAATGATTAATTTTAGGTTAAGCAAAGGTTAAGGAATTGTCTTACCCAGAGAGCCCAAAAACACTGTCTTTTTAGATAATCTCCCTTTCTAGAGTTATACTTAGTTGAGAAAAGGAGTATCTTATGCAATCCATTCTCCCTACAGAAAAGCATCTCGTTATAACCCTCGACCTGAATTTTATGGGGATTTCTGGCGCCATTGCAGCCTATTTGATTCCCCACTCGACCGGGGCAGTTTTGGTTGAAAGTGGGCCAGGCTCGACCATCCCGGCCTTGCGGACTGGCCTGCGAGCGCATGGCCTGACCGAGAACGACATTACCGACGTCCTCCTCACCCATATCCACTTGGACCACGCCGGTGCGGCTGGATGGCTGGCGCGTCAAGGCGCCCTCATCCACGTCCATCCGGCTGGGGCGCCACACTTGCTTGATCCACAAAAGCTGCTCAACAGCGCCGCTCGCATTTATGGCGATAACATGCAAACCTTATGGGGAGAATTCTTGCCCGTCCCCCCAGAGCGCCTGTCCATTCTACAGGACGGCGAAATGATAGAGATTGAAGGGCTATGTTTCTGCCCAATCGACACCCCGGGGCACGCCAACCACCATTTCGCTTTCTCGTTTGAGAACGTTTTATTCACCGGCGATATTGGCGGAGTCAGGCTGGCCTGGCAGCGCTATTTGGAGCTGCCCATGCCTCCACCCGAGTTCGATATAGAGAAATGGCGTCTCAGCCTGGAGCGTCTTGGCAAAGAGGATTTCCGCTACATCGCCCCAACCCATTTCGGGATATACAGCGACCGAGATTGGCATCTGGCAGCAATTGCCAGGGCACTCAACGATATTGAATTGTGGATGGCGAAAACTCTGCCTGCTGCCCCGGAAATAGAACAGCTAACTCCGAAGTTCATTGCCTGGTCGCGCCAGCGCGCCCTGGATCAAGGCGTGGAGCCGGCTATTTTAGAAACATACCAGGCTGCCAATCCCGCTTTTATGTCAGCCTTTGGGATCCAGCGGTATTGGAAGAAATACAGAATTTGACAAGTAATCCATCTATTTCCTTCTCGAAAACACCTTTAGAATTCTTATAATCTACCGACTACAAAGATACAATGGGGGGCGCCTCGCGAATCGTGCTCTAACCTGGCTATCTGTCTCACCGGCGAGGCCAATAAGCTTTCCAACAAATGCACATCAAGCTGACATAACTCAGGGTGATCTACCAGGATGGTAGCATATGGACAATTGGCAAAAATCACGTGCGGAGCATCAGCATGAGCCTCCCACCGTGCCAAATAATTCTGGTCATTCAGAAACCGGATTGCATCATTCAACTGACGGGTAAGGGCGCGATTAATTTTGCGGGCAGCTTCAGAAGGCCTTCCTTCACTCATTCGATCCGCAATTCGTTGAAGAACTCCTCCCAATTCTTCTTGAGGCAGCTCCTCAAATATATCTTTTAATAGGGCATGTGCCAGCTTATCCAGGTTGTGCCCTCTCACCTTCTCAGAAAGGCTATAGAGGTTCGTGGGACGACCTTTGCCTTGCGGCGCTCTTTGGCTAAACACTTCAACCAGCCCTTGTTCTTCCAGGATAGCCAGGTGATGGCGAGCATTCGAGGCAGTCATATGCATAGCGAGGCCGATTTCAACCGCTGAAACCAGCTGGTGAGTCACCACATAATCCAAAAGTCGCTGGCGTGTAGTCTTCACTCTTCTATTATACCGGCTCAATCTATTTTTGCAAATATATATTTGCTTTTATAGAAATCTTCTGCCATAAAATGGCGGTATAATACAAAGGATCATGGTGATTTATGGTTCCAGATAGCAAAGCCCATCTTAATCCGGCAAACCCAGAGGCTGATGACCATCTTTCTTGGGATGACAGCTACGCTATCGCCCTGGAGCTTTCTGCCCAACATCTAAATATAAACCTGGAGGATGTTTCTTTAGGGATGATCTACCGCTGGACAATGGACCTGCAAGGTTTTAAAGACGACCCCGAACTGGCAAATGAAGAAATCCTTACGGCGATATACCAAGAATGGTTTGAGGAGGCTAATCCTGTATGAGCGACTCTAAAGACGTTCCAATCGACTCGCCCGGCTATGATATCCCCCCCGAGATACAGAGCCAGGTGTCTATCACCACTCTGGATAAGATCTACAATTGGAGCCGGCGAAGCTCGATATGGCCCATGATGTTCGGTCTGGCCTGTTGTGCAATTGAAATGATCTGCACGGCTGCCAGTCGTTACGACTTCTCCCGGTTTGGAATGGAGGTCATGCGTCCTAGCCCGCGCCAGTCTGACCTGATGATCGTTTCCGGGACAGTCACCAAGAAAATGATCCCACAGATTGTACGTCTATACAACCAGATGCCTGAACCAAAGTATGTAGTAGCCATGGGCGCTTGCGCTTCAGGCGGTGGGCCATTCAAAGAAGGCTACAATGTTGTATCAGGGGTTGATAACTATATTCCGGTAGACGTTTACATCCCAGGATGCCCCCCCACCCCTCAAGCATTATTAAATGGTTTGATCACCCTGCAAAAGAAAATCGATAAACAGTCACTCAAAACTGTATCCTGGTACAGGAAGGGACAAATTGCCGAAATCCCTGTACCTGTCCTCGGTCCCGATGTGATGGACCCGCGCGAATTTGATGATATAAGAAATTACACTCAGATGAAGCTTGACGAAGCAACCGTGGCAATGCAAGCTAACGCCGCAGGCAGCCAAACGCCAGAGTCAGATTGAATTGGAGGATCGCTATGAGTGAACAGACCCTTGCATTGGACACCGATCTCACCTCTCGCTTCCCTGAGGCGGTTACACCCGATTCGCGCAAAGGCTTTGATGGGTTTATGGTTAAGGTCGCGAATTTAATCGAAGTTGTTACCTTCCTTCGAGACGAGCTGGGATACGACTATCTGGCGTCCGTAACGGGGGTAGACTATCTGCCCGACGGGAAGATGGAAGTTGTATATCATCTATTCAAATCCACTGGCGGATCTGCGTTGGTCTTGCATGTGCAAACACCCCGCGACAATCCTGTTGTGCCATCTCTGGTACCGGTATATCCTGGCGCTGACTTTCAAGAACGAGAAACCTGGGACATGCTAGGGATTTACTTTGACGGCCATCCCGACCTGCGCCGGATTTTGATGTGGGAGGGTTTCGAAGGCTATCCCCTTCGCAAAGATTGGCATGAAGCCTATTTTGAGGAGGAAAATAAGCCTTTCAAGAACCGCTGGCCCGAAGGCAACGTGGTCCGGGTGGAGGATAGCAACCCATTCAAGAAAAATGTAGATTACCCGGCGGGATTCGACCC
>Ga0209048_10005565_pt1 | contig 11880 bp, 6 predicted proteins | sample FrelakmetCRP12CR_FD_187146 | JGI IMG/M metagenome (GOLD analysis project Ga0209048, IMG submission 187146) | Freshwater lake sediment microbial communities from the University of Notre Dame, USA, for methane emissions studies - CRP12 CR (SPAdes)... | ecosystem: Environmental > Aquatic >... | reverse complement strand
CCTTTATGGCCATTATGCCAAAACCTTCGACCTCTGGCAGAAAGGCGGCATCAAAGTTCCTCCCTGCTTCATCGTCGTCTGCAATAACACCTCCACCTCAAAGCTGGTTTACGACTATATCTCCGGCTTTCAGCGGGAGAACGAGGACGGCTCAACCACCCTTGAAAACGGCCGCCTGGCCTTATTCCGGAATTTCGACGAACACGGCAACCCGCTGGCCCGTCCGCGTACGCTTTTGATCGACAGCGAGCAGCTCGAATCCGGGGACGCGCTGGACGATAACTTCCGCGCCATGGCCGCCGACGAAATCGAACGCTTCCGGCGTGAGATCATCGAACGTACCGGCGACCGCCGGCAGGCCGAGCACCTCACCGATCAGGACTTGCTCCGTGAAGTCATGAACACCGTCGGCAAGTTCGGCCGCCTCGGCGACTCGATCCGCTGCGTGGTCTCGGTTTCCATGCTTACGGAGGGCTGGGACGCCAGGACCGTGACCCACGTTCTGGGCGTGCGCGCTTTCGGGACGCAGCTTTTATGCGAGCAGGTCATCGGCCGGGCACTGCGCCGCCAATCCTACGATCTCAATGAAGAGGGCCTGTTCAATGTCGAATACGCCGATGTCCTGGGCATCCCCTTCGATTTCACCGCCAAGCCAGTGGTAGCGCCTCCTCAGCCGCCCCGGGAGACCATCCAAGTCAAGGCCGTCCGTCCCGACCGAGATGCCCTCGAAATCCGCTTTCCCCGTGTGGCCGGTTACCGTGTCGAACTACCGGAAGAACGGCTTACTGCCGAGTTCAATGAGGAGTCCGTTCTGGAACTGACCCCGGATCTCGTTGGCCCTTCGGATACCCGCAACGAAGGGATCATCGGCGAGGGAGTGAACCTAACCTTGATCCATACCGGCGACCTCCGCCGCTCGACACTCCTCTTCCATCTCACCCAGCGCCTGCTCTACACCAAATGGCGTGATCCTGGAGAGGAGCCAAAGTTATACCTGTTCGGCCAGCTTAAGAGGATCACCAGAGAGTGGCTCGATACCTGCCTGAAGTGCAAGGGAGGCACCTATCCGGCACAACTTATGTACCTGTCGTTGGCCGACACGGCTTGCGAGCGCATTACCGCCGGCATCACCCGGGCCTTAAAGGACGAACGGCCGATCAAGGCCATTCCCGATCCCTACAACCCCACCGGCTCCACTCTCCACGTCAATTTCACCACCTCCAAGCGGGACCGCTGGGAGACCGACTCCCGCCGTTGCCATGTCAACTGGGTTATCCTCGACAGTGACTGGGAGGCCGAATTCTGCCGGGTGGCCGAAGCACATCCGCGGGTTAGAGCTTACGTTAAAAACCACGGCCTTGGTCTGGAGGTCCCCTATCGCTACGGTTCCGAGAAGCGGACGTACCTCCCGGACTTCATCGTGCTGGTGGACGATGGCCGGGGGGAGGACGACCTGCTCCACCTGATCGTTGAGATCAAGGGCTATAGAAGGGAGGACGCCAAAGAGAAAAAGGCCACCATGGAGACCTACTGGGTTCCCGGTGTGAATAATTTGGGAACCTACGGCCGCTGGGCTTTTGCCGAGTTTACCGAGGTCTACCAGATCGAAACCGATTTTGCGGCCAAAGTCGAATCTGAATTCAATAAGATGATAGACGGGATTTTGAGGGCTTGAGGGACTCGTGACTATGGATTTTAATGAATTGATTCAACGTTTTATCAGCACAGGCACTTACCTGTGGGAGCGTGCTGTTGTTGCCGTGAACCGTGCCGCAACGGTAAGGAACTGGTGCTTCGGTATATTTATTGTTGAGTATGAGCAAAATGGCGAAGACCGGGCACAGTATGGCGAGAGGCTGATCGAACGGCTTTCCTCGTCGCTGACAGAGCGAGGGATGAAAGGGGTTTCCGTTACAGCTCTCAAGCTGTGTCGCCAGTTTTATCTCGCCTACCCTGAGCTTGGTCAAACGCTGACTGACCAATTTGAAATTCCACTGCACAAGTCCATTTCTGATGTGGCGCTTCACGTGAAATCGTCAATTGGTCAGACAGTGTCTGACCAATTGATTGTCTCGGAGAGGCAACTTGAAAGGCACAGGAAACGGCTGATAGCGACCCTTTCGTTCAGCCATTTTGTGGAGATCATTCAACTGGATGAACCCCTCAAACGGCTTTTCTACGAAATTGAATGCATCAATGGCAACTGGTCCGTTAGGGAGCTGAAGCGACAGATCGGCAGTCTGCTGTACGAACGCACCGGCCTGTCACGAGATAAGGATACCCTGCTCAGGCTTGTCAATGAACAGGCAAGCCCTCTGTCTCCCCAGCATATTATCAGGGATCCATATATCTTCGAGTTTCTGGGACTTTCCCCGCACGACGTGCTGTTGGAAAAGGGACTTGAAAACGCTTTGCTGGACCATTTGCAAAACTTTCTGCTGGAACTTGGGAAAGGGTTCTGTTTCGAGTCTCGGCAAAAACGGATAACGATAGACAATGAGCACTATTTTGTTGATCTGGTTTTCTATCATCGTCTCCTCAAATGTCATGTACTGATTGAACTGAAGGCCGAAAAGTTCAAACACCCCCATGTTGGCCAGCTCAATTTCTATCTCAACTATTTCAAGAAGTACGAAATGGCCGAAGGGGACAATCCGCCCGTCGGCATTCTGCTCTGTACTGCCAGGGATGCCGAGCATGTGGAGTTTGCCACCGCCGGGCTGGACAATCAGGTGTTTGTGTCAAAATACAAACTGGCCCTGCCGACTGAGGAAGAGCTAAAACGGTTCATTCAGAAAGAACTACAAAATCAAGATAGCTCATGACCACAAAAGTCTCATGGTTCGCAAACTGGACATCTTCCGAAGGATGTCGAATGCCTCAGAAATGCCCCAAATGCCTCAACGGATCGCGTGGCAATCTTCCCGGCGAACCGCTACGAAAGGGGTCATAAAGGGGCCAAAGGGGCCAGGAATCGGCTCACAAAGGGCTCAAACGATTCATCCGTTAACCAGGAATGATTCCAATATCAGCAACTTAAGAGATCCACCCTCCCCTGGCGGAAGGGGGAACCCGAGCGGAAAACACGATATCCCCTGAGCAAACAAGCACGCGTCTTTCGCAATAGACCGTAAAGCTCGCCATAAAAGGCATAAGGACATGGGCATGGCCAAGAAAAAACCCAATAAGAAACTAACCGTCGAAACCCTTACCCACGACGAGGCAACCCGGAAGAACATCCCCACGGCCGAATACCAGTCGGTCGTGGCCAAGGAAGTCGAAAGCCCTATCCGGGTTGCCTTTGAACGCGGCGCAACCGGACTCGATGAAGAAAAACAACGGCGCAACCGCGACCTGGACCCCCAACTGGTCTGGCGCGGCAAGGACGAGCAGGACTGGTCGGACCTGGTGGTCCAGGCCCCGCCGCTTTACATCCAGGAGAAGGTCCACCCCAAGGTGCTGATCGACGACCTGCTGCGGCGCTCCCAGGCCGATAAGAAGGAAGCCGAGCCGCAGCTCGATCTTTTTGCCGATTTCAATGGCCTGCCTATCGAAAGCGCCCGGACCGAATTCTACCAGCACGACGCCAACTGGTCCAACCGCATGATCCTTGGTGACAGCCTTCAGGTGATGGCCTCGCTGGCCGAGCGGGAAGGGCTGCGCGGCAAGGTGCAGTGCATCTATCTCGACCCGCCCTACGGTATCAAGTTCAACAGCAACTTCCAGTGGAGCACCACTGACCGGACGGCGAAGACAGAAGGGAAAGACTACATTACCCGCGAGCCGGAGCAGGTCAAAGCCTTCCGCGACACCTGGCGCGACGGCATCCACAGCTACCTAACCTACCTCCGCGACCGCCTCACTGTTGCTCGCGATTTGCTCACGGATTCGGGTTCTATATTCGTGCAAATTGGCGATGAAAATGTCCACCGCGTCCGGGCGGTGATGGATGAGGTGTTTAAAGAAGATAATTTCATCGGGCTAATTTGGTTTCGGAAAAAGACGATGCCTCTCGGGGCAACTTACCTTGAGCGGATGGGCGACTACATCGTCTGGTTTGGTAAAAATGCATCGCAGACGAAGTTTAAACGGCTCTACAAGCCCATCGACATAGTCGGCGACTTTCATTGGAATTGGCGGCAAGCAGACGAAACTGCTCGCAGAAAGTTCTCAAAAAATGAATTGGAAGCGAATCCCCCGGGCGATCCATTCCGCCTCGTTTCGATGTGGCCACCCTCATTCAGTGCGAAAGATGTTTATGACCTCCCATTCCGGGGAAAGAAGTGGCCGCCAGGTCCTGGGCAGTGTTATCCCTCCGGAACCGAGAAGCTCGAACGTGTCGCAAAGGCGGATAGATTCGAGATCGAAGGCCAATTTGTCCGCTATGTGATGAAGCTTTCCGACGACGACACGACGAAGTTAAATCTCACTTGGATGGACACAGTTGGAGCACGAGACCAACGGTATGTCGTCGAGACGAATGAATTTGTAGTTCAACGCTGCATTCTCATGACCACCGACCCCGGCGATCTGGTGCTCGACCCCACTTGCGGGTCCGGCACCACCACCTATGTCTCCGAACAATGGGGTCGGCGCTGGATAACCATTGACACCTCCCGGGTGGCTTTGGCCCTGGCCCGTGCCCGCATCATGGGTGCCCGGTATCAGTACTACCTACTGGCCGACAGCCGCGACGGGCAACTCAAGGAGGCCGAAGTCACTCGCATCGCGCCGTCGAGCCAATCCACCCGTGGCGACATTCGCCAAGGGTTTGTCTATGAGCGTGTGCCCCACATTACCCTCAAATCCATCGCCAATAACGCCGAGATTGATGTCATTTGGGAGAAGTTCCAGGAAAAATTAGAACCTCTGAGGGAAAAGTTAAATTCCGCCCTGGGACGGGTTTCCCCCTTACCCCAGCCCTCTCCCGCCGGAGGAAAGGGAGAAAAACATCTGTGGGAAGAATGGGAGATCCCTCGCAAGGCAGACGACAAATGGCCTGAGGAAGCGAAGGAGCTGCACGCCCAGTGGTGGCAACAGCGAATTTCCCGGCAGAAAGAAATCGATGCCTCCATCGCCGCCAAGGCGGAATTCGAATATCTCTACGACAAACCCTATGATGACAAGAAAACGGTCCGCGTGGCCGGGCCATTCACCGTGGAAAGTCTTTCTCCCCACCGCGTATTAGGGGTGGACGAGAACGACAACCTAATCGACGGCCTCGCCGATCCGAAGGCCGATTACGGAGAGGAAAGAGACTTTACCCGGATGATCCTGGAGAATCTTAAGACCGCCGGGGTCCAACAGGCCCACAAAGAAGACAAGATTGTATTCACCTCCCTCACTCTCTGGCCCGGCGAGCTGATATGTGCCGAAGGACGGTTTGAAGGCAGTGGTGAGTGGCGAGTGAAGAGTGGAGAGAAGAAAAACCAACTCACCACTAAAAACTCACCACTCGTCACTGAAAATCGCGCAGCGATTTTTATAGGCCCTGAATTCGGTACTGTTTCCCGCCCCGACCTGGTCGCCGCGGCCCGGGAGGCCGGCGACGTAGGCTTCGATGTCCTGATCACCTGCGCCTTCAACTACGATGCTCACTCCTCGGAATTCAACAAGCTCGGCCGCATCCCCGTGCTCAAGGCCCGGATGAACGCCGACCTGCACATGGCCGACGACCTCAAGAACACCGGCAAGGGAAATCTGTTCGTCATCTTCGGCGAGCCGGACATCGATATCCTCGACTCCGCAGATGGACAAATTCAGGTCAAGGTTAACGGCGTCGATGTCTTCCACCCCACCACCGGCGAAGTCCGCAGCGATGGTCCCGACGGCATCGCCTGCTGGTTTATCGACACCGACTACAACGAGGAAAGCTTCTTCGTCCGCCACGCCTACTTCCTGGGAGCCAACGATCCCTATAAATCCCTCAAAACCACCCTCAAAGCCGAAGTCAACGAAGAAGCTTGGGCGACTTTAAATAGCGACACCTCCCGGCCCTTTGACAAGCCGAAATCCGGCCGTATTGCGGTAAAGGTGATCAACCACCTCGGCGATGAAGTGATGAAGGTCTTCAAACCTGTATAATGAAAATGTATGCAATGGGCTTTTATTTTAAGTAATTTTGCAAGATAATTGAGTTGTTAAAGGATTTGGAAAAAATAAAATTAAGTTAGAGGCTAACAAAGCGAGGGTGCAATGAGTACAAATGAGAATAAACCTGATCCCGAAGAGATCGAAGGCCTCGGAGAAGACGATTCCCCCTCCTGGGGGGATTACCCGATCGACACCTTGTTGATCCGGAACGAGAATCGGACGGTCCACGATGTCCTGCGGAGAATAGAGAAAGGGTCCTTCGTCATGGACCCGGATTTTCAGAGAGACTTCATCTGGGGGGAGGACAAGCAAAGCAAGCTCATAGAATCCGTGCTGATGCGGATTCCCTTGCCGGTTTTTTACCTTGCCGAAGATGACCAAGGACGGATGGTGGTGGTTGATGGCCTACAACGCTTATCCACGTTTCGCCGTTTCGTATTAAATGATCTACAGCTAAAACTCCCTGATCAAAAAGAACTTAACGTGAAACGATTCCAAGATCTTTCGCCTAAGCTTCAGAACCGTGTTGAGGACTGCAATCTGATACTGTATATTATCGATGCGAAGGTGCCGGAACGAGCGCGTTTGGACATCTTTGAGCGGGTAAATAGCGGAGTTCCTCTCACACGACAGCAGATGCGCAACTCCTTATATATGGGTGTAGCAACCCGTTTCCTGAAAGATGAGACAAGAACTGATGTTTTTCTAAAAGCTACCGGGGGAAGTTTAAATAAACTTACGATGAGGGACCGGGAATTTGTCAACCGCTTCTGTGCGTTTAAAATTATCTCTCTAGGCGAATACCGGGGAGATATGGACGATTTCCTCGCAAAAGGGCTCAAGAAAATGAACGATCTCGGAAGAGAAGCACTTGAAAAATTATCAGCTCAGTTTCGAGACAGTCTTCGCAACAACTTCTTGGTGTTCGGCAAACACGCATTCAGAAAACACTTTAAGCATCAAGACTCTCGTTCAGTTCTTAATGCTTCACTCTGGGACGTCATGTCAACCGGGCTCTCGAGTTATCCGGAGTATTTAGTTGAGACGCGGGCAAAAAAATTAAAAGATGCCTTTTACACCTTAATGAGAAATGATGAATTTATTAAGTCGATTACTTATAGCGTGAACGACATAAAAAGAGTTAAGGACCGGTTCGCGGTTGCTGAAGCGATGTTCAAGGAGGTGTTTGATGCTCACTAGACTTGATCTTCTCCACTTTAAGTGTTTTGAATTACTACGGCTTCCCCTTGCTCCTCTAACACTCCTGTCCGGCCCCAACACTTCCGGTAAGTCCTCAGTTTTACAAGCAATAGTACTTCTCCATCAGACTATGCGCGACCACGAGTGGTCAACGCGCCTCATGCTTAACGGTTCAGCTATGCAACTCGGTACCGTTTCAGACGTTGTCGACAAAACACATGGTCGCCGTTCCTTAGAGATCGGCGTAGCAGATGGCGAGTTGACATATAGCTGGACCTTCACCGGCGATCGCTCGGATATGTCAATGGCAATCCACAGCCTCAATATCGATGGATTAATTTATAAAGCACCAGAGACATTACGATATCTGCTTCCACCTATCGAAGATAAGTTTACCAAATCTTTAGCTAATCGCCTAAGGTGTCTCAGTTACCTCACCGCTGAACGGGTGGGCCCACGCGACGTCTACCCTCTTGTAGATCCTCAGATTGCCCCCGTTGTCGGGCCCGAGGGCGAGCAAGCAACAAGTGTTTTGCACTGGGGGCGTGACGATCTTGTCATTGAGGAACTCGCGCTCCCAAATATACCAGCGACTCTATTGCGACAGGTGGAAGGCCGTATGCGTACTTTTTTTCCAGGGTGCGCATTGGCGGTGCAACAAGTGCCACAGGTAAACGCGGCAACTCTTGGGATGCGAACTTCCGATGACACGGACTTTCATCGCCCAATTCACGTGGGGTTCGGGCTTACCCAGATTTTGCCCATCATAGTCGCAGCTTTATCCACGCCCCGGGAGGGCATCCTTCTTATTGAAAATCCCGAGGTTCATCTTCATCCCGCAGGACAGGCGCTCGTGGGCCAATTCTTAGCGGATGTGGCGCGGGCAGGGGTGCAAGTGATTGTGGAGAGCCATAGTGACCATGTCCTTAACGGCATTCGGCGATCGGTTAAAGCGGAACGGCTCAAGGCAGAGCAGGTCGGCATCCACTTTTTCCGGCCGCGTAGTACCTCGACAGTTCAAGTGCTCAGTCCCATATTAGACAATTCGGGCAATATTGACACTTGGCCCGACGGTTTCTTTGATCAATTCGACAAGGACATGAATCATTTCGCTGGGTGGGGAGAGTGACTTGGAACTGCTATTCAACGACCTCTCAATTCATGGGCAGTTTTCAGATCTTCAGGCTTTTCGGGAAGCTATCAGCCGTCTAATGGTCATGCGCCAAGTCGCAAAACACTTCGGCCGTGACCTGCACTGCCACAGAAACGTAGCTAACGCGCAGGTGACCCATAGATATTCGTTACCGCAAGCGATACAGTCATTCAGTCGGGATGAGCAGCACGCCGTGATGCAATGGCTGACTCGGCAAGGTCCCTTTTGGGAGGACATGCGGGTACACAGTTCCGACGACTACCTGGAGTGCAAAGGGGAAGTTGTCACGGATACTGCGGTGGGAGAGGCCGCATACTGCGGTTTCAATGGAGTGCATCGCAGTCTAGTAAGCTTGACACCGTCGTCATGGGTATTCTCACCAGTTTTGGTAACCTGGGTACTTAATGTTGATGACAGGAGGAACGTCGATATTGTGAACCACTGGGAAGTGGAAGAACTGGAGACTGTTCTCCGCGTTGCGCCAGCGCTCCTCGCGTCGTGGGAGCAATTGGAGAAGGGCTCAAGGAACCGATGCCCCAACCTGACTTTTTCTGCAGATTGCTTCCAACACCTCCGTGGACATCCCTTTGTCAAAGGGGCCGCGCACCGCATCCTGGCTCTTCTCGATACCCTTGACCGGTTTAAGATCTGTTTTGACCATCACGGGCAGCGCACACCCGAGGGACATCGGCTTTACCAAGAACACTTCACAGGAGAGAAAGCCTGGTTTTCGGATTCTTCGGATGCCGAGAAGCGGGAATTTGAGTCAGAGCTTACCTTTCAAAACCCAGAGGTGGATGGCGAGGCATTGTTTTGCACTTGGCATGGCAAGGTGAAGACCCCTCAGCTCCGTATTCATTTTTCGTGGCCCGTATCCGCGAACAACCCATTGTATGTTGTGTACGTCGGTCCGAAGATCACCAAGCGATAGCTGTAATCCGCCAAGGCCGAAGAAAATCAAAAGCGAACCTATGAAATTTCTCATAGCCGACACCTTCACCGACAGCCTGGCTAAACTCACCAGCGAAGAGCAAAAGGCTGGAAAAACCACGGCCTTTGACCTGCAAATATACCCGGAGAACCCGGGCCTGAAATTTCACAAACTTGCCAAGGCAAAGGACAAGAACTTTTGGTCAATTCGGGTCAGCAGTGACATCCGCCTGATCGTCCATAAAACCGCGGAAAGCCTCCTGTTGTGTTACGTGGATCATCACGATGCCGCCTACAAATGGGCTGCACGGCGGAAGCTGGAAATCCATCCGAAGACCGGCGCGGCCCAACTGGTGGAGGTGAGGGAGCGGGTGGAGGAGATCGCTATCCCCAGGTACGTGGCGAGCGAGCAGCCTTATCAACCCAAACCAGTCTTGTTCGCCCATCTTTCAGACGATAAACTGCTCAGCTATGGCGTGCCGGCCGAATGGCTGGAGGACGTGCGCGCGGCCGATGAAGATTCCTTATTGGAGATAGCCGACCACTTGCCCGGAGAGGCTGCCGAGGCGCTGTTGAACCTGGCCACCGGCGCAACGCCTCCATCCGTACCGCCGGTTCCCTCCGGCCTGGATCCGTTTGCCCATCCCGATGCGCAACGCCGCTTCAGGACGATGCACAATATCGAGGAGCTGGAACAGGCCCTGGAATACCCTTGGGAGAAATGGACCGTCTTTCTTCATCCGGCGCAGCGGCAAATGGTTGAGAGAGATTACAGCGGCCCGGCACGGGTTTCGGGCTCGGCCGGTACGGGCAAAACGATCGTGGCCTTGCACCGGGCCGTGTTTCTGGCCCGCACCCATCCAGATGCCCGGGTGCTGCTCACTACCTTTTCCGATACCTTGGCCAATGCCTTGCGGACCAAACTGAGGCGGTTGATCAGCAGCGAACCACGCCTGGGAGAACGTCTCGAAGTGCTGGCCATGGACGCGATCGGGCGGCGGCTTTACGAGGCCAACTTCGGACGCCCGCATATCGCTTCCCGCGAGTTTATACGACAACTCCTGGAACAGGCCGCCGGAGCAGTCGAGGGGCACAAATTCAGTCTGCATTTTTTGCTGACCGAATGGGAGCAGATTGTAGACTCCTGGCAGTTGGAGACTTGGGAAGCCTACCGTGACGTCACCCGGTTGGGCCGCAAAACGCGCCTGCCGGAAAAGCAAAGGGCCGTTCTCTGGTCGATCTTCGATCGGGTTCGATCCAACCTGGAGGCCCAAAACCAGATCACCCGATCCGCCATGTTCGGCCGACTGGCAATTCATCTTGCACAAAGCCAGCATCCGCCTTTCGACTTTGCCGCCATAGACGAGTCCCAAGACATCAGCGTAGCGCAATTAAAATTTCTTGCTGCCCTGGAGGGTGACCGACCTAATGGTCTTTTCTTTGCCGGGGACCTTGGTCAACGGATCTTCCAGCAGCCTTTTTCGTGGAAAGCCCTTGGCGTTGATATCCGCGGGCGATCCCGGACTCTCAGAATAAACTACCGTACATCACACCAGATCCGGATGCAGGCCGACCGCTTGTTAGGCCCTGAATTGCAAGATGTTGACGGCAATGTGGAAAACCGGCGGGGCACCATTTCGGTATTCAATGGGCCGGAACCGAAGATTATGACCTTGAATGGTCCAAAGGAAGAAATTGAAGCAGTCAGCCAGTGGCTAAAGGATCGAATCCTGGAGGGCGTCTCCCCCCACGAAATCGGAGTATTCGTCCGATCTGTCAGCGAATTGGACCGCGCCCGTGATGCGGTAGAACTGACCGGAATCCCTTATAAAGTGCTCGACGATCGGGTTGAAACCAGTAGCGGGCACATTTCAATCAGCACCATGCACCTGGCTAAAGGTTTGGAATTCCGTACTGTTGTCGTGATGGCCTGCGACGACGAGGTCATTCCCTCACAGAAACGAATCGAAACGGTGGCAGATGACTCGGACCTTCAGGAAGTCTATGACACCGAACGCCACCTCCTGTACGTGGCCTGCACCCGGGCCCGGGATCATCTTCTCGTTACCAGCGCCGAAAACCCCTCAGAATTCCTGGATGATCTACGGATGTGAGTTAAGGAGTCTTCACCGTTTTTTCGGAGACATTCCAATGAATTTGGATTACAAAAAGATATTTAAGGAATTAAACAAGGCCAAGATTGATTATCTGGTCGTCGGTGGGTTGGCCGTCAATATCCACGGGATTCCCCGGATGACCTACGATCTTGATTTGATGCTCCTCCTGGAGTCGGACAATATCCTTAAAATGGTCGCCAAGTTGACCAGATGGGGCTACCGGCCCCGAGCGCCGGTCGATCCCAAGGGGTTAGCGGATGAGGCCACAAGAAGATCCTGGATAGTCGGAAAGGGCATGAAGGCCTTTTCGTTCTCCAGTCCATCTTCCCCCATCGGCGAGATTGATCTGGTGGTTGAAGCCCCGATTCCTTATGATCAACTTAAGGC
>Ga0209048_10005564_pt1 | contig 11881 bp, 12 predicted proteins | sample FrelakmetCRP12CR_FD_187146 | JGI IMG/M metagenome (GOLD analysis project Ga0209048, IMG submission 187146) | Freshwater lake sediment microbial communities from the University of Notre Dame, USA, for methane emissions studies - CRP12 CR (SPAdes)... | ecosystem: Environmental > Aquatic >... | reverse complement strand
GGCGGCAAGCAGGCGTTCAGCAGCGTGTCCGTGCCTTCCACGACTCCGTCATGGGGCGCTCCCTTTTGGATCCATAGACGCATCGCTTCGAGCTCATCGGTGGTGAGCGCCGGCACCGGGTCGAGCGGCATGGCGCGCAGCGGCGCTTTCCACTCGGTCGGGTCGGTCTTGGCGGCCAGATTGAGCCACAGCAAGCTCTGCTCTTTCTCGCCCGCGAACACGCGCCTGATTCCCGGAACCGTGGCCGCGTTGACGTCGACGAGATTCTGGTATGAAACATTGGCTCGCAGATCGAGCCCACCGGAGAGTGCGGAACCGTGGCAGAGGTCGTTGGTGCAGCCGTGATCTTCGAAGATGACTTTCTGGATCAACGCGTAGGTGCTCGGGTACGAGCCGGCGGAGCAATCCGCCGCCATTCCCGCGCGCGCCGACACAACACTCAGTAGCAGCACACCCGCGAGCAGACTGGCGCGCACGCTCGATAGTCCCCAACCTGCGGCCATACCTCACTCCTTCTCGCGCGATTGCTTGACCCATCCGAGATTAGCGGGCGTGATGCGATTACTCAACAGAAGACCGCAAGGGGCGCTTTTGCGACTGACCGGTCAGCTGTGTGCGAGGCTATGCGGCCGCTCCATCGACTGGCCACGGTGCCGGCGATAGATGTCCGCAGCCCATTGGAAGGCAGGGTGCCCTGCCAGGCTGGCCCGGTACTTGGCAGCCGATGCCGGCAGCGGTGTCACCAGCGGGTATGGAAACTCGGCGGGCATGACCAGTGGCGAGAGCAGGGCGGCGGCGGTCAGGTCGGCAACGCTGAAGGTGTTGCCGACGAGGTACCCGCTGGGTTGGCGCTCGGCCGCAATGCGATCGAGCGCCGCGTTGATCTTCGCGCGTCCCGCCTCCGCCCCCTCGGCGTTGATGCGCATGTCCATCCGCATGATGGTACTGACTACCGGATAGAGGGCTCGGTATATCCGCTGGGTGGTTGCACTGCATCCGACGGCGATCTGCGCCACGGTGAAATCAGCGTCGGGCATCACCTCATAGAACCACGTGCGCCGCACATGCGGCCCCAACTCCTCATCGAAGAATTCCTCGAGCGCCGTAGCGCGTGCCCGTTCGCTCGGGTCGCTTGGATGGAGCGGCGGATCCGGCCGCCAGCGCTCGAGCGCTTCGATGATGCGCGTCGAGTCGGCGATGGCCCTGCCGTCAAGCACCAGCACCGGCACAGCCTTCTGCCCGGTCATCCACAGCACCCGCGGCACGTGCGCACCGGGAAGCAACGAGCGGCGCACATGCGGGATGCGCTTGAAGTCCAGCGCCCAACGCGCCTTCTCGTTGTAATGCGAGTACTTGAATTGCCAGAGCACCGGGTCGATCATCGCACCCTCGTGCTATAGCCCGTGCGCGGTTGGGTCAAGCCCGTGCTTGCAACCGTGCACGCACCGCAGCCGCCAGCCAGTCGACGCCGAATCTCAGTGTCGGCAAAACCAGTTGACGCCGAACACCTGACAGCTGTAGAGAACTGCCAGCACGAACACCGGCAACTCAACTCTTGGCGAAGGAGGGAACGATGAGACAGCTTCTGATCGTGATGGCGCTAGCGTGCGCGGCGGCAACCGCCAGCGCACAGCCCGCGGCCCCAAAGAGCGACGCGGGCCGGCTGAAGTCTGACGTGATGAACGAGGAGGCGATCCGCAAGCTCTACACGCAGTTCGCCGCGGCGTGGAACAAGCACGACGCCAAGGGGCTAGCCGCGATGTGGGTGGAGGATGGCGATGACGTGGAACCGGATGCAACCGTCGCCAAGGGCCGCGCCGAAATCGAGAAGCTGTTCACGATGGAGCACGGCTCGGTCATGAAGAAAACCACGCTGACACTGAAGATCGACTCCGTCTGGTTCATCGCCGCGAATGTTGCTCTGGTAGACGGAACCTACGAGCTACAAGGGGTCGTCGCGCCGGACGGGAAGGAGCTGCCGACCCGGAAGGGCCGACTGTCCAGCATCCTGCTCAACGAACGCGGCCAGTGGTGGATCGCCGCCAGCCGCTTGATGATCCCAGAGAAACTCCCCTGGCGGCCGAGTTGAGGTGACGTGCGGCGCCGCGCCGTTCTCACGGCGCGGCGCTGCGAAGCGGATGCGCGGCCTGGATGCCATTGTGGACGCCGGCCAGTCATGCCGCGCTGCCATACAAGCCCCTTTTCATGTAGCATAGGGCCATGAAAACACTGGACGTAGTCGTTGGTGTGCTCGCACTGATGAGCCTGGCCGCTGGAGCCGTGGCGCAGCAACCCTGCTCCGCTAACGGCAAGATGTACGATGACGGCACGATCGTCTGCATGCGTGGCTTTGAGGAGCAATGCGTCAACGGCAGCTGGTCGAACCATCAACGCTTCTGCGCCGACGATAGCCAGTTCGAGCACATAGGCGCACCCAGCGTCGCGGTGCCAGATGTCGGTGGCCCGAACCAAGCCGGGGTGCCACAGGCCGGCGGTGCCGACCAACCCGTGGTACCGGAAGCAGAGAAGCCGGCCGAGTAGGGCCTCCGGCCATGTAGCGGTGTCCGTAGAGTCGATGCGCCTCGACTGCCACGGAACGTCTGCAAATCCCCCCGCCGCTGCGCGGCGACCCCCCTTTTTCAAAGTGGGTGATGAGCTGCCCCCTTTGGCAAAGGGGGCAGCGAACGCAGTGAGCGGGGGATTTTTCCCAGTGGCGGGCGAGCAAGTGCAGCGCATTGCACGGCAGAGTTTGCCGGTCCGACAGGATCGGAGCTTGCCTGGCGGTTGAAACCGCGGCAACAGGAGCACGAAGCCCACCTGCGTGGGCTGCAGAAGTTTGCGGCGCTGGCGCCGCCGCTCTCTCTTCAGCCCGCGCAGGCGGACTTCGTGCACTTCGTTGGTGCAGTTTGAACTGCCGCTGAACGCGCGACTGGCTTGGCTGTCGTTGCCGAGGTGTCCAAACAAGGCCTGGGTCCAGGTTTGCAACGCTGTGTGCTAAGGTGAGGTCCGAGATGAACGTCGAGCTGCCGGCGACCGTCGAGCGCGAGGGGAAGCTCCTCCATGCCGCTTGACTGCGGGAGACCGATGGGCTCCGGTCAGACGCGCTCCCACTCTCTCCGTGAGATACCTGCCTGACGAAGAATGACGGTGAGAAGCTCAATGCCAATGTCGCCGCGATGCGGGTTCGGTATCGTGAGCACGTGATCGCCACGGACCATGAACTCATGCTTGCCGCCAGAATACGGACCTTGAAACCCGAGGCGGCGCAGGAGTGCGATCAGTTGGCGGCGGCTGATGGGGCCCCACGCCGGCATCAGCTCGCTTGCCTGACCTCGACGGCCACACCGCCCAAGCGCGGCACCGACAACCCCCGTGCGACGCGGACGAGGATCCATTCTTCCACAACCTCGGCGAGCTGATCGCGACAGTCCTCCAGCGTTGGGCCGGTCGCAATGACGCCGCGCAGCCCGGGGACAGTGGCGCAGTAGAGACCGCCGTCAACCAGCCGGTAGCGAGCGCGGCGCAGCGCCTGATCGATGTAGCGTGTGATCACAATCGACCCCCAGGGTGCTAGTGTCGTTCAGATTGCCATCACACGCAAGCGCAACCGGCCGAAGAGAGTGCCGAGAAAAAGGGGCGGGCCCCAGAACATAGCATGCGGTGCCGGTGAGAAACTTGCCGAAGAACACGAATCCCGAGCCAGCGCCTAGCGGCTTGAGGACATCCGTGACTGCCCGGCTAGCGATCAGAACCACGCACACCCGCACCGTCGTTTGCCGCTGAGCATGCATCGCCGGCGGCGACGGAGCGCCGCGCCGGCTACTTATCCAGGACGACCAGCTCCCCCCCAACGTGCGCCGGGTGGAGCTGGCAGGTGATCGGGAAGATGCCGGCCTTATCGGCGGTGAACTCCACGTTCTGTGGCTCACCGCGAGTGACCACGCTCTCCACGTTGAAAGCGGCGATCTTGTAGCCGTGTTGGTTCGGATCAGCCTTCACGTTGTTGATCAGCTTGATCTTCACCTTGTCGCCCTTGTGCACCACCAGGGTCGCGGGCAGCCAAATCTTCGTGCCCTCGTACTCGACGTTCACAACCGTGAATTGCATGTCCTCGGCATACACCGCAGCCGCCGACAACAGCATCGTACTCAGCACAAACACCGCAGCCAATTTCCGCATGGTCGTATCCCCTCTCCTCTGCATAGTTGCCCGCATCTCGCCACAAGCCTGAGGTGAATTCAACCGGGGGCCTGCGGCCAGCGTCATTTCTATGGCCCGCTCCCCTCCTTCGACCGGGCTCAGGACAGGGATGGGTCGCTGCAGGCTTCCAAGTCCGATAGGCTGCTAGGGGTGCTCTTCCCCACCCTGCCCCTTTGCTATAACCGCTGGGTGCAGCGCGAAGGGACATTCAAGCTGGTGGCGGACTTCACGCCACAGGGCGACCAGCCGCAGGCAATTGCGCAGCTCATTGAGGGGCTGCAGAGCGGGCGGCGCCACCAGGTCCTGCTCGGCGTGACCGGCTCGGGCAAGACGTTCACGATGGCGAACGTCATCGCCCAAGTGCACAAGCCGACACTGGTGATCGCGCCCAACAAGACACTCGCGGCGCAGCTCTACGACGAGTTCAAGGTGCTCTTCCCCGAGAACGCCGTCCGCTACTTCGTCAGCTACTACGATTACTACCAGCCGGAGGCGTACGTCCCGAGCACCGACACGTACATCGAGAAGGATTCCTCCATCAACGACGAGATCGACAAGATGCGCCACTCGGCGACCAAGGCGCTGCTGGAACGCAATGACGTGCTCATCGTCGCCAGCGTCTCCTGCATCTACGGCCTCGGCTCGCCGGAGGCCTACTTCGACATGCTGCTCTTCCTAGAACGGAACACCCAAGCGGACCGCGACTGGGTGCTGCGCAAGCTGGTCGACATCCAGTACCAACGCAACGACTACGATTTTCATCGCGGCACCTTTCGGGCACGCGGCGATGTCGTCGAGGTGTTCCCGGTCTCTGAAGAAACGCGCGCCATTCGCATCGAGTTCTTCGGCGACACGGTCGAGTCGATTGCCGAGATCGACCCGCTGCGCGGCCAGGTGGTGCGCCGCCTCGACAAGATCGCCATCTACCCTGCCAGTCACTACGTGACGACGTCAGATCGCATGGAGCGCGCCATTGCGACCATCCGCCTGGAGCTGGCGGAACGCCTCGGCCAGCTGCGCGCCGAGAACAAGCTGCTGGAGATGCAGCGCTTGGAGCAGCGCTCACTGTACGATCTCGAGATGCTCAGCGAGATGGGCTTCTGCAACGGCATCGAGAACTACTCGCGCCACCTGACCGGACGCGCCCCCGGCGAGCCGCCGCCGACGTTGCTGAACTATTTCCCCGACGACTGGCTGCTGTTCATCGACGAGAGCCACGTCAGCGTGCCGCAAATCGGCGGCATGTACCGTGGCGATCGCTCGCGCAAAGAAACACTGGTCGAGTTCGGCTTCCGCCTCCCATCGGCACTCGACAACCGGCCCCTGAATTTTCAAGAGTTCGAGGCGCTCATCAACGACGTGGTCTATGTATCGGCGACGCCCGGCAGCTACGAGCTGCAAAAGGCGGGGGGTGTCTTGGTCGAACAACTGATTCGCCCGACCGGCCTCATCGACCCGGAGATCATCGTGCGAGCGGCTGGCCAACAGGTCGATGACCTCCTCGAAGAAATCCGCGGCCGCATCGCCCGCAACGAGCGCGTGCTGGTCACCACACTCACCAAGAAGATGGCGGAGGACCTCACCGACTACTACCGAGAGCTCGGAGTGCGCGTGCGCTATCTGCACTCGGACATTGAGACACTCGAACGGGTGGAGATTATCCGCGACCTGCGGCGCGGCGAGTTCGACGTGTTGGTCGGCATCAACCTGTTGCGCGAGGGGCTCGATCTCCCCGAGGTGTCGCTGGTTGCCATTCTCGATGCCGACAAGGAGGGCTACCTGCGTTCGGAACGATCGCTCATCCAGACCATCGGCCGCGCCGCGCGCAACGTGAACGGCACCGTCATCATGTACGCCGACCGTGTCACCGAATCGATGCAGCGGGCAATCGACGAGACCAACCGCCGCCGCACAATCCAGCAGGCCTACAACCGCGAGCACGACATCACCCCGCAAACCATCCAGAAAGCTATCGCCAGCCGGTGGGCGGAAGCCGCGGAAGCCGACTACGTCGACCTGACCGGCGTTGCCGAGGAAGGCGCAGAGTACGTATCGTTGGCGGAGATTCCGAAGCGCGTCGCCGCCCTGCACAAGGAGATGCGCGACGCCGCCAGCAAACTGGAGTTCGAACGCGCCGCCGAGCTGCGCGACCGCATCCAGAAGCTGCAAGCGCAGGAGTTGGCGGTGCGCGGCGTGTAGCCCTGCAGAAGAAGAATTTTCGCCCGCAACACATTGCGCGGGACCAGCAAGCGCCCGGATCCGGAATCTTTTCTCGAGGCCGGAGGCCCGAGGTCTGAGGCCCGATGCCTGGGAACTAACTTCCTGGGAGCTGTACTTAGCCGCCAACGGCCCCTTGCGCGCATCGAAATGGCTGAGTAGAACTGGCCGCGCTTGGGTCTCCGCCTTTGTCTTCATCTTGACTCGAGCGGGGGGACACTGCGGCAGTACGCGGGCGCGGCCGAGCCGACCAGAAAGGAGGAGGTATGAAGCGGGCATGGGTTGTGGTGATCGCCTTGTTGCTTGGGAGTTGGGGACACCGCGCGTTCGCATCGCCGACGGAAACTGGCGAAACTGGTCTTGTCACCATCCCGACGACGGATGTTCTAGCGCCCTGGAAACCGTCGATTGGGATCACACTGGACGGCATGATTAACCCTCCGCAGACGCCTACCGGCGAGATTCAGGTGAACCACACGCACTTCAGCCTCGGCATCGGGTTGCTGCCGAACCTCGAGTTCACCTCGGAGCTTCCGTACGTCGAGTTCGAACGCAACGTCCCCCTGCAGCGCCACACCGACGACATCGGCGGCCTGCGCCTTGGGCTCAAGTACCGGCTGCTGAATGAGGAGAGGGGGGCGCCACTCGGCGCCGCGCTTCTCGGTGCCTTTGTTGCCGGCACGGGGCGCGACGACCTCCCCGCCGTCCTTGATCGCACCACCGTCTTCGGCAGCCGCGAGGCCTACGAAGTCATGGCGATCGTGGACAAGGTGTTGCTGAAGACGTCGCAGGGCGACGCCACCTTCACGTTGAACGCCGGCGGACTGTTCTTCGACAAGCCGTCAGGCTTCTCCGTGCAGAACCAGAGCGCCGCCTTCCAACGGCGCTTCCGCGGACCAAACGCCACCTTCGACGTGCCCTTCGAGTTCGCCGCCGGCTTGAAGCTGCCGCTGTTCCAGACGTACTACGCGCACGGCGAGTTCCTCAACGAGTTCCGTGGCAACACGGCGATCGTCCAGCAAGTGCAGGGTGCGCTCCCGACGCGCGATTTCGTCGGCTTCCGCTTCGCCAACGTCTACGGCTTCGCCGTCCAGGGCGGCGCCGATTTCGGCCTCAGCGGCTACCTCGACCCGTACCGCTTCATCGCCTCGATTTCATACGCCATGCCCGCAGTGGTGCCGCCGCGACCGCCGCGGGTCGTCCGCGCCCCACCGCCGCCTCCTCCTCCCCCGGCTCCCGTCAAGAAGAAGATTGTCCTCCGCGGCGTCCACTTTGACTTTGACAAGGCGGCCATTCGGAGCGATTCTGTGCCCATCTTGCGCGAGGCGGCCAATGCGCTGAAGGAGAATCAGACCGTGACCGTTATCGTCGAAGGCCATACGGACTCCAAAGGAACCGAGGAGTACAACCAGCGCTTGTCCGTGCGCCGGGCCGACGCGGTGAAGGGCTATCTGGTCAAACACGGCGTGGCGGCGAGCCGCTTGACCGCCCGCGGCAAGGGAGAAAGTCAACCGGTTGCTAGCAACGACACCGAAGAGGGCCAGGCCGAGAATCGGCGTGTCGAGTTGCTGGTACAGCCGTAAAGGAGGAGGCATGCGCTTTCTGGTTGCATTGTGCTGTGCGGTGCTGTGGAGCACCGCGGCGGTGGCGGGCGACGTGGCCAGCCAGTTCGAGTCGTTCTGCGTGGAATGGATGGGCAAGCTTGCCGCGCGCCAGGAAGATAACATCGCGCACATCAAATGGGACACGAAACCGGACGGCGTCAAAGGTGAGTACGTTGGCTACACGACGGAGCATACCTGCACGCTAAAGAATGAAACTCAGGTGCCGATCGGCAAGATCATCTATCGTGAGATCGTCTTTCAGAAGAGCGGTGGAACGATTCCGGAAGCCGAGAAGAGTCCCGCGCAAGCGATCGAGACTACGGAAGTCACCGAGATCTTCCGCTACGCCAGCGGCAAGTGGGTGTACTAAGAGCAGCTCAGCGCCCCTCAGTTTCGAGCACCGAAAATACAGGCCGTGCGACGCGTATGCATCGCACGGCCTCGGTGTTTTACGCCTGCAATTCACGGCGTCGCCCCGGCAGGCGCACACGAGGGCAGCGATCGGCGTTTCCATGGTCGTGGTACCGCTCATTCATTTGCGCGGCGGTTTTCGCTAAGGTCGCCGCATGCCGCAGCAAACGCGCAAGGCGTGGGCGGGGCGCATGGCCGAGCCCACGGATCGACTGGTGGAGAAGTTCACGACCTCGTTCCCATTCGATCAACGCCTCTACGCCCACGACATCGCCGGCAGCATCGCCCACTGCGAGATGCTGGCGCACCAGCGCATCATTCCGCGCGCGCACGCCAAACGCATCGTCACCGGGCTGCGCCAGATAGAGGCCGAGTTCAAGACCGGGAAGTTCCGTCCATCTCCAGCAGACGAAGACATCCACATGGCGGTCGAGCGCCGCTTGATCGAGAAGGTCGGCGGCATTGGTGGCAAGCTGCACACGGCACGGAGTCGTAATGACCAGGTGGCGCTCGACCTGCGCCTCTTCCTGCGCGCTGAGATCCGGGACATTCGCGAGCTTCTCACCCGTCTGCGGCACGCCCTGGCGACCCTGGCGACGCGCCATGCCGATGTAATCGTGCCGGGTTATACCCATCTGCAGCCGGCGCAACCCGTGTTGTTCGCGCACCACTGCCTGGCGTACGCCGAGATGCTCTGGCGCGACACCGGCCGCTTCGACGACTGCCTGAAGCGCCTCGACGTGCTGCCGCTCGGATCGGGAGCGCTCGCGGGAACGACCTTTCCGATCGACCGCAGGTACGTTGCCCGCCGGCTCGGCTTTCGCGCGCTCAGCGCCAATAGCATGGATGCGGTGAGCGATCGCGATTTCGCCGCCGAGTTTCTCGCCGCGTGCGCCATCCTCGGGATGCACCTCAGCCGCCTCGCTGAGGACCTCGTTCTCTGGTCCTCGCAGGAGTTCGGCTTCGTCGAGTTGCCGGACGCGTTCGCCACCGGCAGCTCCATCATGCCGCAGAAGAAGAACCCGGACGTCGCCGAACTGGTGCGCGGCAAGACCGGCCGGCTCTATGGCAACCTGCTGAGTCTACTGACGACGCTGAAGGGTCTGCCGATGACCTACAACCGTGACCTGCAGGAAGACAAGGAGCCAGTCTTCGACAGCGTCGACACGGTCAAGGGCAGCCTCGATATTCTCAGCGCCATGCTGCCGCAGCTGCGTGTGAAGCGCGACCGCATGCGTGCCGCGGCTACCGCGGGGTTCACGCTCGCGACCGAGCTGGCAGACTACTTGGCGACGAAAGGGGTCCCCTTCCGCGATGCACACGGCGTCGTCGGAGCGATCGTCCGCTATTGCCTCACCGAACGGCGTACCCTGGAGGAATTGACGCTGCCGGAGCTGCGCCGCTTCTCGCCTCGTTTTCGTGCAGACGTGAAGAAGTGGCTGAGCGCCGCCGCCGCGGTGCGCCGCCGCCGTGCCGTCGGCGGGACATCTCCGGACAACGTGCGCCGCCAACTCAGGAGGCACGGCGCGTGAATCAAACGACCAGTCGAACGGCAAAAGGCAAAAGCCACAAGACTGGCGTTGAAGTCTCTCATCACTTTTGGCTTTTGGTTTTTGCCTTTTGCCTCTTGCCTTTATTCTTCCCGGGCTGCGGTCGCAAAGCACCGCCGCGCCCGCCGGAAGACGTCCTACCGCGGCCGCTCGCGGATCTCGCGGCGAGCAATCTGGCAGACGGGGTGCAATTATCGTGGAGCCGCCCGCAGCTCTACGCCGACGGTGAACGCATGACTGATTTGGGCGGCTTCGTCGTCGAGCGCGCCACCGGTGACGAGCTGCAGTACCAGAAGATCGCCACGCTCGAGGTAACCGACCGCGATCGTTTCCGCCAGATCAAACGCTTCAAGCACCTCGATCGCGACGTGACGATCGGCATCGCCTACCGCTACCGGGTTGTATCTTTCACCCTCGATCGGTACTTTAGTCCACCGTCCAACGCCGTGACCATCGAGCGCACGCTGAAGAACGAGGAGAGGAATGCACCACTTCCAACACCGCAACGGTGAGCTGCACGCCGAAGGCGTCCCGTTGCGCGAGATCGCCACACGGGTCGGCACGCCGTGCTACATCTACAGCCTGGCGACGCTGCGGCGCCACTACAAAGTTTTCGACGACGCGTTCGCATCGATTCCCCACGTCATCTGCTTCTCTGTCAAAGCCAACTCGAACGTCGCCGTGCTGCGCACCTTCGCCCGCGAAGGTAGTGGCTTCGACATCGTGTCGGGCGGTGAGCTATTTCGCGTGCTGCGCGCGGGTGGTGATCCGCGCAAGGTGGTCTTCTCCGGTGTCGGCAAAACGCGCGACGAGATCGTCGCCGCGCTCCGTGCGGGCATTCTGATGTTCAATGTCGAATCGCCCGGTGAGCTGGATACCATCAACGCCGCTGCTGGTGCGATCGGCGTACAGGCGCGGGTGGCGTTGCGCGTCAACCCTGATGTCGACCCGCAGACCCATCCGTACATCTCGACCGGCTTGAAGAAGAGCAAGTTCGGCATTCACATCCAGCGGTCGATCGAAGACTACCGGCGGGCCCGCGAGCTACCACACATCGAAGTCGTCGGCGTGGACTGCCACATTGGATCCCAACTCACCACGGTGCCACCGTTTGTGGATGCCCTTGCCCGCATCCGCAATCTCGTCGAGCGCCTGCATCAGGAACGGTTCAACATCCGCTACCTCGACATGGGCGGCGGGCTCGGCATCACGTACAATGACGAGCAGCCGCCGGAGCCGCGCGAGTACGCCACTGCCATCAGCGACGGGTTGCGCGGCCTCGATACGACGCTGGTGCTCGAGCCCGGCCGCGTCATCGTCGGCAACGCCGGCATCCTGCTCACGCGGGTGCTGTACTTGAAGGGCACGAGCGAGAAGAACTTCGTCGTCGTGGACGCCGGCATGAATGACCTCATCCGCCCTGCGCTCTACGGGTCCTACCAGGGCATACAGCCGGTCATGCCGCGTGACGGCGCCAAGCTGATCGCCGACGTCGTCGGGCCGGTGTGCGAGAGCGGCGATTTCTTCGCCAAGGATCGCGAGATCGCGCCGGTTGCACCGGGTGACCTGCTGGCGGTCATGAGCGCCGGTGCCTACGGGTTCGTCATGGCGTCGAACTACAACACTCGGCCACGTCCGCCAGAGGTCATGGTCGACGGCGACAACTTCTATGTCGTGCGTGAGCGCGAGACGCTCGACGACCTGGTGCGCGGCGAGAGCATCCCGGCCGTTCTGCAGTGACATGGCCCGCCTGCGCTTCACCAAAATGCACGGCATCGGCAACGACTACGTCTATGTCGATTGCATCGCCGGCGGCGGCGTCGCCGCTCCCGCCGCGCTGGCCCGGCGCGTCAGCCCGCGGCACACCGCCATCGGATCGGACGGCGTCATCCTCATCTG
>Ga0209048_10005563_pt1 | contig 11881 bp, 10 predicted proteins | sample FrelakmetCRP12CR_FD_187146 | JGI IMG/M metagenome (GOLD analysis project Ga0209048, IMG submission 187146) | Freshwater lake sediment microbial communities from the University of Notre Dame, USA, for methane emissions studies - CRP12 CR (SPAdes)... | ecosystem: Environmental > Aquatic >... | reverse complement strand
TGGCCGATTATGCAAGGGGCTTTAGTTCCGCCGATGAAGACAAAAAGATAGGGGCTCACCTGGAGCTGTGCCCCGGCTGCCGTCAGGAGGCCGAATCGCTCGGGATTTTATTCAAATCTCTTGAGGCCGAAAAGCCGTGGGAGCCGCGGGATCAGTACTGGATCAACCTGATCCCCCGCATCCACGGCAAAATACAGGAAAAGGGGGAAAGGCGCTCTGGGTTTCTGGCCTACGGGATGCCACTGGCAGCTCTCGTCGCACTTGTGATATGCTTTTTTGAGTTTGTGCCTCTCAAGGTACAGGATAAGGGAGAGGACATCCGTACGGCTCTTATCCAGATACCGCAGGAAGAGCTGGCCGATTACGTGGAGCAGCAGTCGATACTGGGCACAAGCGATGTGGGAGCCGCCCGCGAGGCACAAGCCATTACATCGGGCGATAAAGCTCTCCTGAAGGAGATGCTGAAGGACTCCAGTCAATCGATGGCATACGTTGAGTCCGAGCAGGATCAGGTGTTGGATGAGCTGAGCGAGCAGGATGCCGAGATGATAGTCTCGATACTTGAAAGGAAACCAGGTTGAAATTAAATTACAATTATAAGGAGGATGATGTGAAATATTTTTTTGTTGCTACGGCACTGATCGGCCTGCTCCTCTTTTCTACCGGAGCCAGCGCGCAGCATAGGGGTGGCGGCGGCACGCCTGGTGACGATCCGCAGAGATACAGGCACGAAAGGCTTGAAAAATTCAGGAAGATGAGGCTGATCGAGGTCCTTAAGCTGAACGAGGAGGAATCGGTGCGCTTTTTCGCCAAGCAGAGCGCCCACGAAGACAAGGTAGGCAGCCTGATGAAAATGCACAACGAGGCTCTGGACTCGATTGATAACCTCGCGAAGGCAGGTGGAGACGGAGGGGGGCTCCTTAAGGGGGTAGACAGGGTTCTGGACATCGACCAGCAGATTTTCGCCGAACGTCAGCGTTATCATGATGAAATCAGGAAATTCCTGGGGCAGGCAAAGTTTGCAAAATTCCTGGTTTTCGAGCGGGACTTCGGACGCCAGGTGCGGGACGCCTTCGAGGAAATGCGCAGGGAGCGGCGGAGCCAGGGGGAAGATTGATGCGCTCTGTGTATCTGGACCACATGGCCACGACGCCGCTTCACCCCCTTGTTTTTGAGGCGATGAAGCCTTTCTTTCTGGAGGAATTCGGCAATCCCTCATCGGTGCATTCCTTCGGACGTCGTTCGAGGGCTGCCCTGGACTCCCACAGGGGAAAAATCGCCGCCCTGCTCACTGCGCAGGCCTCCGATCTATTTTTCATGAGCGGCGGGACCGAGGCCAACAATTTTCTCCTGAAGGGGCTGGCCCGGAGCATGAGGAAGGAGGGGAAAAACCATATTATCACCAGCAAAGCCGAGCACCATTCGGTCTTGGAAACCTGCGCCTTTCTTGCGCGTGATGGATTTGAGGTATCCTATTTGGAAGTGGACGGAACTGGGATGGTGGATCCAGAGGATGTCAGAAGTGCAATCAGAAGCAAGACCGGACTGATTTCAATCATGCACGCAAACAACGAGGTGGGCACCCTCAATCCTGTCTCTGAGATTTTTAATATTGCGCGTGAAAATTCTGTCTGCTTCCACTCGGACGCCGTTCAGGCTTTCGGAAAAATACCGCCCGATGAGAAAGGCCCGCAAGCCGACCTGCTCTCAATCTCGGCCCATAAAATATGCGGTCCGAAGGGTATCGGGGGAGCGTATATCAGAAGGGGTGTCGGCCTTGAAAGCCTTCTGCACGGGGGTGGACAGGAGAGGGGCAGGCGTGCCGGTACCGAAAGCGTGGCGCTGGCCGTGGGTTTTGCAGAGGCCGGCGCCCTGGCGCATACCGATATCGAGTCGGAAAGCGAAAGGCTTAAAATCCTGAAGGAAAGGCTGCGCCAGAGGATCGGCGATATTTTCCCGTCCGTTATATTCAACGGGCATCCCGATAAATCTCTGCCTCATGTCCTGAACATATCCTTTGACCCGCGTAAAATCGAGATCGACGGGGAAGCTCTCCTCGTGAACCTGGATCTTGAGGGTCTGGCAGTCTCAAGCGGCTCGGCCTGCACTTCGGGGAGCATCAAACCTTCGCACGTGCTGCTGGCTATGGGCCGCGATGTAAAAACCGCTCTGGCAAGCGTGCGCTTTTCAATGGGCCGCTCCACAACTGGTGATGACCTGGATTTTGCGGCGGGTGCGCTGGAAAAAGTCGTGGGGCGCATAGGAAGCAAAACATCCTGACATCAGGCTGAAGTTTTCTGCCACTGGGCGAGGGCAAGCCCGTACCGAAGGCCCCTCTCACTTACCATAACTTCCTGAAAACCGCTCCTTTCCATGAACCTCGAAAGTATTAAAACTCCCGCAAGTAATATGTCTGCGCGTCCGGAGGCCGCATCACTTAGACCGAGGATTTCAGGCGTGCCGAGGAGCGCCAGCTTAAAGAGCCACATCTGAACGCTCGAACCGCTGATTTTATATCCGCTCACACGATCCATACTGAAACCGGCGAGCCCCTGATCCAGACAGGCAAGAGTCGTGGCGGTACCGGCCACCGCTATGAGTGTTTTGCCGCGGAAATCACTTTCTTTCAGGCCCCTAAATTCTCTTTCAATATCCTTTGAAGCGGCTTCAATTTCTGAACGGCTGGGAGGCTGTGTTTTAAAGTGCCTTTCGGTGAGCCTCACGCAGCCTATAGGGAAGCTCCGGGAGAGTAATTCGCCGCCTGATAGATACGATACTTCTGTGCTGCCTCCCCCGATGTCGAGCACTGCGGCACCGTCTCTGATCCCGGGAAAACCGCTCAAGGCTCCGCTGAAGGCAAGAGATGCCTCCTCGTGCCCGGAAAGAACATTTACAAGGAGGCCTGTGTTCTTTTTAATGTAGTCTAAAAATTCCTCTCTGTTCTCTGCGTCTCTCACGGCGCTTGTGGCGCATGCAAAAATCTTTTCCGCTTTCATCTGCCTGGCCAAGTTGGCGTACTCGTTTAAAATCCAGGAGATCCTGTCAAAAGCGGAAACCGGTATGATACCCCTCTCATCCACATAAGCGCCCAGGCGGGGGATGCGCTGTTCTTCATGTAGAGGTTCGATCCCGCCCTTCTCATCGACATCCGCAATCAGGAGCAGGAGAGTGTTCGTGCCTATGTCGATAGCGGCGACCCTCAAGCGTTTTTCCCGGCAGCTATTGCGATCCATTCGTTTTCAGTCAGTTCCTCCAGAAATTCAAGCCCGGTGCCTTTAAAACTCTTGAGGATTGACTCCCTGTCAGTGGCAAGCATACCGGAGAGCAGGAGGATTCCGCCTTTTTTTAAAATTCTGAGGAATTCCGGAAGGAGAAGGATGTTCGTGTTCAGCGTAAGGTTGGCCGCTACGAGATCCCACCCGGCGGATTTGAAATGGGATAGGGGGTCGCCCGATAGGGAGACTTGACCGGCGACGCCGTTCAGCTCTATGTTTTCACGTGCGTTTTCAAGAGACCACGGGTCGGTGTCGACGGCAGCTGAGCGGCTGGCCCCCAGTTTTACAGCCGCTATGGCCAGCACGCCCGTGCCGGTTCCGACATCCAATACCGACTGACTGCTATGCGCGTATTTTTCAAGCATCCTGAGCATAAGCCTTGTAGTCTCGTGGTAACCGGTTCCGAATGACATCTTGGGGTCTATCTGTATGACGATCCGGTTGCCTGTGTTCTGCTCGGTGCACCATGTAGGCTTGATCAGGATCGATTTCCCTATCTCGATGGGCCGGATTGTCTTCTCCCACTCCTGGTTCCAGTTCTGCTCCCTGATTTCGCGCAGTTTAGGGGCAGTGTCGCCGCCGGCAATATTATTTAAAATCTCTTTTATGCGTAAATCCAGTTTTTCATTCCAGGCTGCTTTGTTCACATAAGAGAGCAGTTCGCTCTCCGTCTCCTGGAAACCCTCAAAACCCAGCTCCGAAAGGGCCTGGACCAGCAGTTCCAGCTCCTCTCGGCTTGGCAGGGGGAGGGAGATCTCAATGTATGTTTTCATGACCCGTTTTTTTAAGCCGGCTGGGCGTATATGACATGCAATAGCACGCTGCCCACTGACTCGAGGCTCTCGGGGCTGCATTTGTCGGGGGTATCCTGTGTGGTGTGCCAGTACCTGTTTGTGGCATCCGGATAATTGAAGTCTATCAGATCGATCGTTTTGATGCCTGCCTCATTCAGCGGAAGATGATCGTCTATCACCTCACCCTGGATCTCGTTTGAAAAGGCGAATGTGCCCAGCTCCCTGGCCGTGGACCATACGAGTTCCACTATGTCCGGAGCATACCGGAGTGAATATCTTTCCTTCGGGATTTCAAGCTGGCGGTCTCCGATCATGTCCAGCAGTATGCCGTAGGCCGGCCTGAAACCGGGAGGCAGGTTTTTTGCGAAATATTTCGTGCCCAAGAGGTAGTTGCTGTTCTCCCCCTCCATCCCGTAATCTTCCCCGTCATCCAGAAGGATGTCCACCCCGCATGCGGGGGGCTGGGCTTTCAGGTTGCGGGCAATTTCAAGCAGGACAGCCACGCCGCTCGCCCCGTCATTTGCGCCCGGAACAGGCTCGCTGCGCTTCTTCGGGTCGGGATCCTGGTCTGCTCTGGGCCTTGAGTCCCAGTGGGCCAAGAGAAGTATGCGCGTCTTGGCCTCGGGATTGAAGGAGGCAATGATGTTTGAGAGCTGAAGGGTTCCCCCCTTGTAAGCGGGATGCGTGAAGTTCTGGATGTTCACGGCGTAGGCATGCTTTTCCATCTCCGATTTGAGGTAAGCCAGGCAGTTGGTGTGCGCTGCTGAACCTGGCGTGCGGGGGCCGAAATCTGTCTGGGCCACCAGGTACTGAAAAGCTCTTTTACCGTCAAAAGATGGAACGGATGGTTTTGCGGCCTGCACTTGCTTTTCCACAGGCTCCTGTCTGGGATTGTCCTTTCCGCAGCCGCCGGCGAGCATGAATAGGGAGAAAAAGATGGGAAATTTTCGCATTTCTGAGAAATCTAACGAAAACTTTTTTCATTCGCAAGGTGATTTTCAGTGTAACCTTTTTGCGAAATTGACGTCTAATTGGATATATATGTAAATTAACGGGAAGGATTTCAAGATGCAAAGACCGCTCGGCGTTGCCACAAAAGTAACGATTTTGATAGTCCTGGGAGTTATATTCGGGGCTACAATGATAGCCCTTTCGATACGCTCCCACAGGGCCCCCTCCAGTTGGGATTCTTCCTGGGGTGCCGACAAGAAAATGGAGAAAAGCTTTTCCGTACAGCCCGGAGGCAGGCTATGGATAGATTCGGAAGCGGGTGATATATCAGTTTCAGGGACCGACAGCCAGGAAGTCGTGGTGCGCGTATTGGCGCGCGGCTCCGAGGATCAGCTTCAGAAATACAGGGTGGATATGAGCCAGGAAGGGAACAGCATTCGGGTTGAAGGCAGGATGGACCGCGGGCATTTCCGGCTTTGGGGAAATTATTCGCTGGATGTCAGGTATGAGGTCAGGGTTCCCAAAAACTTCAATCTGGAGTTAAGCACGGCCGGCGGGGACATCGCCATAGATGACGTCAAGGGTAAAATCAAGGGCTCAACCTCCGGGGGAAACCTGGATTTAAGCTCTCTGGACGGGGAGATCAGGCTTACCACTTCGGGGGGGAATGTGGAGATAAAGAGTTCGGCGGGGGAATTTTACCTTGTCACATCGGGGGGTAACATGTACGCGGAGTCTGTTACGGGAAGGATGAGCCTTGAGACCTCGGGCGGCAATATTGAAATCAGGAATTCCGACGGGAAACTTAATGCATCCACTTCCGGAGGTGATATCCGCGTCACGCTGAAGGACAACAAGGGTATAGATCTCTCCACCTCGGGCGGTAACCTTACGCTTCACCTGCCCAAGACGATATCGGCGGATGTGAATGCCGTGACGACAGGGGGGGACGTGAGCTGCGATTTTGCCTTCACGGGCAAGCTGAAGGACGGGCGATTGAAGGGGAAGATCAACGGTGGAGGCAGTGCGATAAGGCTTGAAACATCCGGCGGTGACATCGTGATCGATTCAGCCGATTGATCCCCCTTAGAAAGGTTGGATTTTTAAAAGCCCATTCCGTGAGAACGGAACGGGCTTTTTTGCCAATACTCGCACCGCTCTTGATTCAAAACCAGATAGCTCATCTAGAGAACCGTTCAGAGAGATCATTTTTGCCCCCCTGATACGGCAATTTTCGAGGATGCCAGGAGCTCCAGGATTTTATCCTGAAATGAGCGCAGAATGCTGAGCTCATGCGGGAAGTGGTTGCAGAGGATGCTGAACGCAAGCAGCTTCCCGTCGGCTGAAGTGAGGTAACCGGATATGGCACTCCCTCCGGTGAGGCTGCCGGTTTTCGCCTTCACGTTTCCGAGTGTGCGCCCCCCAGTCATCCTGTGACGGAGCGTGCCGTCCACACCCGCCACGGGAAGCGCTTCAATAAGCCGCCTGAAGGCATGCCGATGGGAGTGGACCGCCCCCAGGAGCATCGTGATCTGGGTGGGTGAGACCGAGTTGTACCAGGAAAGCCCGGAGGCATCTGCCAGTATCATGTCGGTGGTGTCGATATTTTCTCGGGTGAGGTATTCCTTGACTAACTTTATTCCGTCCTGGGCGGTGCCTGGGACCTTGACCTTCTGGGCTGCAAGCGTTTTTAGCAGGTTTTCGGCAGCCAGGTTGTCGCTGTTTTTGTTTATCCTGTAAAGAACCGAGTCGATGCTGTGCGATATCTCAGCCAGGTTCAGAACTCCTTTTGCCGAATCCAGCCTGATTTTCCCCGCAATATGGATGCCGCGGGACTCCAGCTTATCTTTTAAGAGATGCAGAAAATACAGCTCGGGCTTCCAGACGCTTATCGTGAATTCCTGTTCGTGTGAGCCGGGGCCGATATTTCCCTCGATAATTATTTTGTTTTCACCCCGCGGCCGCCTGATGGAAATTGGCGGCTCAAGCACTGCCGATGTCGCGGACATGTTGACGATTTCCAGATAGGACGTGCCGGGCTGCAGCTCAACCTGGGGGGGATTCCCGATTAGGCTGCCCGGTCTAACCAGGACTTTCACTGCGTTTCCGTTTACGGTGAGAGGTGTGATGAATGCCTCCTCGGGCCTCGGCTCGTCGTCCCAGAGCCACCCCTGCCCCCAGATGAGGCTGTCAAAAAGCGTAACATCCCCCACCAGATCCCCTTTTATTGAACGCACGCCCCTGCGTTCAATGGAAGCGGCCAGTGAATCCAGGTCATCCGCACTTAGCAAGGGGTCGCCGGAGCCTTTTGCGTAAAGGTTACCAGTAATTACGCCGCCCGTGGCTTTCCGGTCTGCGGTAAGAGCGGTCGTGAACTTGAAATCCCGGGAGAGAAGGTTTATGGCCGCCGCAGTCGTGAACAGCTTCATGTTTGAGGCGGGGTGGAAGAGCTTGCGGCTGTTTTTTTCGTAGATTACCTTTCCGTTCTGCAGGGAGACAACCTTTATCCCGATTATGCAGGGTTCCAGGAGCGGATCGTTCAGAATGCGGTCGATCCGGGCCGAAAGTTTTTCCTTCTTAACGGATTGAGCAGCCGAATCACCGGCAGTCTGGCTCTCGGATGCTGAAGCTGCTAGAAACAGAAACAGGACGTGATAAAAGATGATAAATGATCGTCTCATATTTTATGGATATTTACCCGGTCGATAAATTATTATTTTCCAATATTTATGATTTTTACAATCAAATGCAAGTTCGGTTAAATTATCCGGCGAACCCGATTAAATAAAAAGCCATATCGCAACTCTTGCTTTTTTTTGTGAGGTGCCCGCGACCTCATAATCACGGGCCATATGAAAACCTACCAGAAATATAAGATGAATGCAATCTGAGATGAGGAGAATCTGGGTAGTGAGAGGGTATTCGCTTCTACGTATGGTAATTTGTCTCAGAATTGCTCGTTTCTCCTCTTCGAAAGTCATCTATATATCGGATTGAAAATCGATATCGCCGTTTTCCATGATAAATTCAACGGATGTTTACAAAATGTTGACTTTAAGATTATAGTGTGGTATGTTAAATACCACATATTATGATAGACGAAAGGAGAGAAAATTTGGTCGGAGTACGTATGAATAAAATCGTGTTGTCACAAGCATAGGAGGAAAAAATGACTTTCGGTGAATTTGCCAGGGTAAAGAGACTTGCCGCTGGATTCAGTTTGAGGGAATTCTGCGAAAAAGCTCAGATCGATCCCAGCAACTGGAGTAAGGTCGAGAGGGATAGATTGCCGGCCGCCTATGAGAGGGATAAATTGGAAATGATTGCCAAACTGATGGGGATTGAAGCAGGAGGGGCCGATTGGCTTTTGTTTTTCGATCTGGCGTCACTCTCTCAAAAGAAAATTCCAGATGATGTTTATTCGGACAAGGATGTTGTAGAAGCTTTACCGATCTTTTTCCGGACTGTCCGTGGGGACAAGCCTACTGATGAAGAGCTGAACAAGATCATTGAAATCATGAAGAGGAGGTAATTTCTGGCCGAAGACATCTCTAATACCAAAATCCTATTTGCCAAGTTTCATGACATCGTTTACACTATCAAGGGTCTTAGATGTCTCATGAGATCGTTTACACTTATAAAAACTGGTTCACTGATATTCGAATTTTCACGGATTCACGACGTTTATACTCTAAATTTGCAGGTTTTCATTCGAAATAATCTTTACGATAGTAGGATAGCCATTTTAATTTTCTTCCTGCTTTTTTAGGCCATCCAGCATGGCTTCAATACCTTTGAGTACTAACTTTAGTGAATCAATATCTTGTTGTGTCAGCTCGTCTGGGATTGCAAAGATAGCTTTTCGATTGTTGGAAATCTTTCTCTTATTGAGAATTCCCCAATGTTGACTTTCAATTCCAAGCGAATCGGACAAAGTTGACTTGCTTTCTTGCGTCGGCTCTATTAAGACGATATCATCTCCGTTCACATCGTCGGAGACCACGACCCGGAGTCCTCTTGGAAGTGGTTGGTTTAGAACTTGGTAGGAACCGGAACCCGCCTCTCTCTCTTTCAATAGACATGCGTATTTCGCCGATGAAATAAAATAATCGGCCCATCCAAGCTTTAATGATTGTGGAATGCCAAGATATTTCTCAATGAAGTTTGCAAGATATTCTCGCTGAGGAAGTAGTTTGCCTCTATAGTTCTCCCATGTATCTTTGAGAATGTCGAGCTTGAGGAAAGATTCAAAAATGGCCTGGTCAACATCCTCCGATGATTGGGGTTGTGCGATTCGCTCCCCGAGAGCAGTAAGTTCATAACTGTCGTCCTGGATGGTTAGTAGACCAAAGTTTTTGAGAGCTGCGACCTTGTAATGCAACGTGCTGCTGGTCGGCGTATTGCCAGTTACATGAGATAGGGCATCCTTGTGCCCCTTAATCCCACCAGTGGTTGCTACAGTCTTTACAATTTCGATCGCCTCTCCAAATGTAAGAGCGGGAAGTTTAACCCCATAGCCAATACGTTCTTTAATAACGCCTTCTTTTTTCATTATGTCTTTCGTAGGAAGTTCGCTCATGATTTTACCTCGTTGAATACGAATTAATGAATAGTAAAACATACGAAAATAAAACGAGGTTGTCAAGAATAAAACTTCATAAAATGTAATTCATTTGATATACACATACATAAGATATTGATATATAATGATATAAATATTTCATAATAATAACGATATATATATCATTTCCTCGTTATTAGAGGTTTCATTTTCGAAACAAATTGTTCGAAATACAGTCAATAATTGGCCATAAACTGCCATGCTGCCATACTTAATGAATGAAATACGACTTGATTACGACAGGTCGTTATGGTTATATTACTGTGGTCATTCTTATGTCGTTTGTAAGCATTTTAAAGTTAGCTTATTATAGGAGTCAGTCTTGAGAGCGGAATCGGAAAGAACAGGAATTGAAATAACTACTGATAAAGCCTTGTTTTTAGTCTTAATATGGGAAATTCAAAAAATGGGCTACCGGGTAGATGACCTATTGAAAGCCCAGAAGCTTGGATTTTTAGTTGCCTATTCGCTCTTTCGCGATAGGAAAAAGGCTTTTTCCCTGGAATTTTTCAGATATGAGCATGGCCCGCTGTCGAAGGCGGTATATGCGATACTCGATGAATTTGCTGATCTACGTTTGCTTAAGCGAAAGGGATCTCGCATCTCGACTCTCTCAAAGGATGGTTGTGACCTCGCCGCTCGATTCTCAGATGATGTTCTTAAGGTAGGAACTAATTCTTTCTGCAGAGAACAGATTCAAGAAACGGCGAAAACTTATGGCAGACATTCTGGATTGCGCTTACGAAGTCTTATCTATGATATTGAGTGCAAGACGCTGGAATCTACAAAGACTCGAAAAATATTGGACATTCCGCCCTTTGAACACTTTACGAAAGCTCTTGATAACAGCGAGGCTAATATATCTTTGGATATTCCAAATGATTGGCTTGATACGATTGATATAATGCTTAGCGCGTCAAAAACAGCATCGCTTGATAGGGCATTGAAAAGTGAATTCGTAGATAATCGGAAAACAGGGAATGCCATTACAACATCGCTTTAGGGAGGTTTTTTGGGAGAAGCTCAATTCTGCTGAATTTAAAGAACGTAAAGAAAAGATTCTTAAAACTTGTTCCCGTTTGTGCTCAAACCCAAAATCTGCCAACGCTCATCAACTTAAATACACTGAGAATCATCTTTGGGCCGCCGATATTTCATACCGGGGGCGTGGCAAGGATCGGATCATATTTCAGATTCATTGCCCAGAAACTCCAGATGTTCCTAAGAATGAAATTTGGTTTGTTGATATTTTTGATTATCATTAGCATAGTATTGCTTCAATGTTTTCTTTCTCAATAAGACCCGCCGCTCCCGAGACTGTTTTTTTATTTCTCTTTCCCATTTCAAATTAGGACAAATCCCTTCTTATTAGGGCAACACCTGGAAGGTCAGGAGCATGGCACTGAACGAGTTCGAAAACAAAAGGAGGATGTTTGGGAATCAGACGGGTTAGAATAAATATTCGATCATTCAGATTTTTACCCATCTTGCCTATTCTCCCTTGATCTGGCCTCGCAGGCGTCGACGGTTTGATTTAGTACCAGATTTTGATTAGATTTTATAAATTTGACATAAAAAACAGACAATTAAAAGGAATGCTAAAACTAATATCGAAAATATTTCCCAGCAAATCTGTCAAGGATATAAAGCGGATTGTCCCCATAGTCGAGGAGATTAACCGCTATTGCGGTGAATTCGCAAAGCTCTCTGACGATGAGCTGAAAGGGAAAACGCTTGAATTCAGGGCAAGGATCAAGGAGGTTACGAAGGAATCCGAGGAGATGATAGCCTCGCAGAAGGAGCGCCTGAAGGTCGAAATTGACCTCTCGCTGGAAGAGAGGGAGGCCCTGTACACCCAGATCGAGGAGGAGCAGAGGGCTCTTGACGCGGCCACGCGCCATGTCCTGGACGAAATCCTGCCCGAGGCATTTGCCACGGTCAAGGAGGCCTGCCGCCGCTTGGTGGGCCAGTCCTGGGAGGTCACAGGCCACAAGATCGTCTGGGATATGGTCCCCTTCGACGTTCAGCTGATCGGAGCTGTTGTGCTGCATGAGGGTAAGATAGCCGAAATGGCCACAGGGGAGGGGAAAACACTCGTGGCCACCATGCCTCTTTACCTGAATGCCCTCCCTGCCAGGGGGGTCCACCTGGTCACAGTGAACGATTACCTGGCACTGCGCGACAGCGAGTGGATGGGAAAAATCTTTGAGTTTCTGGGAATGACAGTGGGGTGCATCCAG
>Ga0209048_10005562_pt1 | contig 11881 bp, 10 predicted proteins | sample FrelakmetCRP12CR_FD_187146 | JGI IMG/M metagenome (GOLD analysis project Ga0209048, IMG submission 187146) | Freshwater lake sediment microbial communities from the University of Notre Dame, USA, for methane emissions studies - CRP12 CR (SPAdes)... | ecosystem: Environmental > Aquatic >... | reverse complement strand
GGACTGTTACGACACTACGGAGGAGCGGTTTCTCGACCATAACCCGGTAGTCCACGAGTGGCTCAAACGGGCCGAGACCCTTTTTGAATGGTACCGCGATGATCTTAATCGTGGACTAAGACCTGAAATCGCCAGAGACATTCTCCCGAACCTTCTGAAAAGCGAGATCTTTGTGAGCGGAAGGTGGAGCGGCTGGAAGCATTTTATTCAACTTAGGGACTCCCAACACGCTCATCCAAGAATTCGCCTCATCGCCCGGGAGGTCAAGAGATATTTTGAATCACTGAACATCGTTTAAGCCACTATTATGCGCTTGGCAAGACAATACCCGGACATGAATCGCCAATCCGCAGAGGCACCCTCGAAGGTTAATAATGGCGGCATGTTGCAGTCTTGGGCTCTTTGACGATGACTGTGGGGTCACTGAGCACTAATCACGGGTCTTGATGCCTCAAAAATGGGCGAAGGAGAGCCATGGAAGAAATTTTCAAACTCCAGCGGCAACTGAATGTCTTTACCCTCAAGAACATCGGCCTCGACTACGAACACACCATCGGTCACCCGGACGAAAAGCCCGTATGGATTGAAAACTACCGGAAAGCCCTGTCAGCCGAACTCGCCGAACTGATACGGGAAGTCGACGAGCATGGCATCGGTACTCAAAACGGCAAAGTTGAACTTGTGGACATGCTCCACTTTCTGGTGAGCCTCTCTCATATTGTTGGCGTGGAACCTCCTCAAATCCCGGCAATTGCCGGGGTGGCCGACGGAGACACCTTTTGCACCTGCGCCCTGAGAACCTTCCTGGCTCTCGACGACCTTCAAAGCAGCCTCAAGTGGAAATGGTGGGCTAAGGGTGGAGGATTCAAGCCCGATAAAGCGCGGGATGCCGTTCTGGTTCTCTGGCAATGTTTTGCAGAGAATTGTGTCTTGTTTGAACTGGATTTTCAAACACTCAAGAAGATCTACCTGGCCAAGAACCAGATCAATTTTAAGCGCCAGGACCAGCACTACAATGAGGACACAAAAACCGAAGAAGATAATCAGGCGCTTGAGGGGTGATGGATGAACGATCTTTTTCGGCAGCTATCAGCACAATTTGTGAGTTTCGAAGGGATCGATGGTTGCGGGAAAAGCACCTTACTGAATGAATTGGCTGGCTGGTTGGATGAAAATTCCATCCCTTTTATCAAGACCCGTGAGCCGGGTGGCACCCGAATCGGGGAAAAGATAAGAGAACTGCTGCTCGACCCCTCTTTTGAAAACGTGAATGAACAGGCCGAAGTGCTGCTTTACTCGGCAAGTCGGGCCCAACTGGTGCACAAAGTGGTCCATCCGGCCTTAAGGGCAGGCAAGTGGGCCCTGGTGGATCGCTACATTGATGCCACCCTGGCTTATCAGGGTTTTGGGAGGGGATTGAAATTGGACCCGCTACGCAACCTGCAGGATTGGGCTACAGGTGGGCTCTGGCCTGATATCACCATCCTCCTCGATTGCGATATTGATGTTGCTTCCAGCCGGATGATAGCCAGATCAGGAACGACAGATCGCATTGAAAAAGAAAGCCGACGCTTTCATGAGCGCGTGAGAGCCGGCTATCTTGAGCTGGCGCGGTCTGCACCCGATCGGTTTCTTGTTCTCGATGCCAATTGGCCTCTTCACGAGGTCATCCTGAATTTTCGTGCCGCCTTAATCGAAGCCTTGAGGCGTCACCGCTGAGCTGACGACACCTGAAGCGGGACTGTGGGCTCGGAGGAACACAGCCCGGAGGTGTTTGAGCCGGGGAGGCTCACAGCTCCTGTTTCTTGGTGCTTGAGAAGGTGAAAATGCTGAGTCCTCAGTTGAAATAATCAAACAACTCCCCGAAATGCACTGAGCCGATTCTTTTTCCTCTAAATCTATCGTAAATATATTCTTTACCTTCCACCAGATTGCGCGATTTGATCCCGTGCTGAATGGATAAGGATGCCTCTATGAATGCTGCAAGCTTATCACATGCTCTAATGATCTCCCCGTCAATTGGAGAGAAGCGATCCTGATTGAACCGCAGCATCATGTCCTCATGGGAGATGTCTTTTTTTATCCTCCCCTCATCCACTACCTTATTTGCAAATTCATCCTCCAGAAAATACTGGATCTCCTCGCGCATCGCAGATGGCAGCAGTGGCAGTATTCTCTCCTCCAGATGAAGCTTTTCGTATCCCTTGATGATGTCTTCCAGTCCTTCAACCGAACTCTTTACGGGCGAGACGATGTCTCTCGTCAATACTTCTGGCAGATCATGCAGGAGGCCCGCAAAGAAATTATTGCACAGTCTTTTGTCACAGGCTTCGAACTCCACCGAACAGAGGTAGGAGAGCATGGCGACAATGAGCATGTGACCCAGCACCGAGGTCTTGGGAATCCTTGGAGACTGAGCCCATCTTTGCTGGAATCGCAACTGCCCGCAAAGATCAATAAAACCAAAGGATTTCTTACGTAGGGAGATTTTTTGGACGCCGATCAAATCATAGTGATCTTCAATTTGATTCTCGATCTCTTCCTTGGTCTTGTCGATACCATACACAAAAGGCGCCGTGTGATAGATGATCTGGAATTCCCAATTTGTCGCAAGGTAGTGGGCCGCTCTCAGCAACCTCTTCTCAAAGCGGGAATAGTCTTTGTCGAAAAGATAGCGTTCAAACTTTCCGGAAAAATCCCCTTTGACCGGGCCGATGTCCCCATGGAGCTTCCTTAACACTACCTCATTGATCTGATCCCCTTTCTCGCTCATCATTTTGTGAAACACCGGGGGTTTGATATCGGTCATGATGACCCGCTGCAGGAACTCAAACATCGCCCCTTCAATCAGTTTTCTCCAGTCAATCGCGACCTTCCGCTCGTGTTCCTCTAATTTCCCCAGGACATAGGCAATGATGCTCTTGTGCGCCTGCTTATCAAGCTCAGTGAACTCCACCGGTCTTACGTGGTCATTCCACCGTTGAATACTCGCAGCCTCAAACAAGCGGGCTATTAATCCCCTTTCGATCATCGAAGGAACCTCCTTGAAACAGGCGACAAAAGTCGTGGGTCCGTATGTGCATTCTCGTCTTTCCATGGTTTTTCAAGAATCTGACGGCGGGGAACAGAAGTTGGCATGAAAATTCGAAGGTTTGCAGAACGGGAGATGGCGTTGGCGCGGGTTTGACCGGCTCTCGAAGTTTCAGACCAAGGCCCCAAATATCTTAAGGCCGAATGGAGACGGGAGTGCCCACCGAGGTGATCTGAAATAGTTCATCCATGTCACTGTTATAGAGGGCTACACAACCTTCGGTCCAGTCTCTGTGCGCCCCTCCGGCGTGGATGAAAATCTGGCCGCCCAGAGCGGTGTTCCACGGAGGTGTCCCCTTGTTCTCAAAAGCGAGAAGGATATCTCGGAATTCCATCGGCGCAATGACACCCGCAAAGAATGCTCGTTCAGCATGTTTCTTGTCCGGGTAATTCAACCCTAAAGATTTTTGAAATCGACTATTCGGTTTCTTGACACAGACAAAAAATTTGCCTTCGGGAGTTTTCCCGTCGCCTTCCTTTTCCTTATCCCCGGTGGGATGAAAGCCCAATCCAACAGGGTAGTCTCTCACCAGGACATTGGACTGAACCACGTAAAGACGTCTTTTCTCTTTATAGACAAAGACCTCCGGGTTCTGTATCGCTCGCACCGGGGTGAGATAATCGACTTTCAAGGTAACTTTGTCTTGAGCTGCATCCTGGTCGGCAACTTTATCTGCCGGTTTAGCGCTCTTGTCAAACTGGGTCGACTCTGCCATCGAACCAGATTTTTGCATGGAGCAATTAGACAGCGATAACAGCAGCACGCAGCATATCAGGCGAAAAATCATTTTTCCATCCAGATCATTATTCACGGCTATGGTCAGCGAACCTTCACCCAGTAAAGATTCTCCGTCACTTTGATACATGCTCCGCGACCGTAATTCAAGAGAAAAGTCATCCAGCCCGAGCAGAAGTTTGTTACTAGCTGGATTTACTCAAAAACTCCTTGCTGCGCTGGGTCCGGAAGACTCAACGATCTGAGGAGCGATAAAGATCAGCAACTCTGTCTTGTCTTTGGCTTCGGTAACGTTCTTGAAGAGCCATCCCAAAATAGGAATATTCTTCAAGCCTGGCGTTCCTCTATTAGACTCTTCTTCTCTGTCTCGCATAACTCCGCCAATCACTATCACTTGACCGTCATCGACCAGGAGTTCTGTGGTGATCTTGCGGGTATCAATACCGGGCACGGAACTGTCACCCACCTGATAATCCTTCGCGGTAGGCTCATCTTGCTTCGCCTGAATTTCCAACCTCACTTTCTGGTCCGGGGTAATATGAGGTGTGACCTGCAGTTCCACCACCGCATCTTTAAATTGCGTCGAAGAGGACCCGTAATCGCTGCGCACCAGGTAAGGAATTTGTGTCCCCTGGCTGATGACTGCCTTCATATTGTTGATCGTGAGCACCTTCGGAGCTGCCACAATGTTGACTTGTTGAGAGGTCTCCAAGGCCGAGAGCTTAAAATCGATACTCGCGAGTGTTTGCCCCCAAAGACTGGCAATGCTAAAGCCAAAGAAAGGATCGGCAGGGCGGTTTACCTCAAACGTTCTGGTTCCCGGCACCGGGACCGTTCCGTACCGTTCAAATTTTGCATGCCACTCGGTACCGAGGGCTTTTGTGATCGTCTGGGTTGCGGTGACGATCCGGGCCTCAATCATCACCTGGGCTGTGGCTCGGTCCAAACGAGCCAAGAGGTTCTTCGCCGCCTCGATGCGGGTAGGATAATCAGTATAGATGACCAAACTGCTTCGCTCATCAACCGAAACCTTGCCTTTATCGCTCTTAACCTCGCTGATTTTTGCTGCTATTTCGACCGGCTGGGCGTAATTGACGGTGAGATATGCGGTGCTGATCATGCCAATATCCTTCGCCACCTCCAGCAGTTCCTGTTTTGCCCTTATTTGTTCCACCTGCTGATTCCATTCCTGTTTTAGCTTCATCAGCCGGGCAATGCGAATGACACTGCCGACCTCTTCTTTGCCAAGGTCATTCATCGCCAAAATCATGTCCAGCACCTGATCCCAGGGGACCTTTTCCACTTTGATGGTTACCCGGCCGGCAACGTCCGGTTCAATCACCATGTTGGTACCGGTGATATCCGACAACAACCGGAGAACATTTTTCAGGTCAGCATCAAGAAGGTCAAGACTAATGGGTTTCCCGCTATAACGCTTTTTGTTAATCTCATCCGCTGTTCTGGATCCGGAGATCGGTGTTCTCTGGGCCGAAAGTCTCGGAACATTCTGAGCCCAATTCACCGGCCTGCCTCGGTCCGGCGGCACCACCTCGCGTGTTACCTGGGCAGGACCAGGAGACGTTGTGGGTTCGGAAGAATCCGCAGAAATAGTTGTCTGTGAGGTCTTTGAAGCTGAGGGGAGGGGAACAGCCGTGGGTTTTCCGGGAATAACGGCGTCTTTGGCCAGATAAAGGGCTAAGCTGAGCTCGTTTCCGACAGTATCCAACACATAATAATCAAGCGGCTTCTGCAATGTTCCTGTGAGTTGAATGGTAATCGGTGAGACTCTGCCGCCATCACTCATCGTCAGCGTCTCTGAAGAAATCGGCAGCAAATTTAGCGCCCCCCCGGGTTTGATGCCACTCAGCTCCAACACAAATTGGCGCTCGCCGGACCTTCGAAACTGATAATCCTGAAGCGGGGCATTTCCTGTCATTCTGACCACAGTGGCTTCGAGAGAGTCGTCAATCAGTAGGTCAAGAATCTGGTCGGCTCTGTTTGGGGCTGCCACCGGCGGTTCCGGAGGAACCTGCTGGCCTTCTTTCACCTCCCCGGGCTGACCGATTCTCTTAGAGGTTACAATGGATCCCTGTCCTGCACACCCGAAGCAGATGACAGCCATCGCGAGAGCAGCAAAAAACCTGAGCATTGGCCCTCTAAAATACCCCATGACACCTCCGTTTTCATACTCATCATCGCAGCACAGCCCTTGCAGCCGGCTCTGTGTGCGCCAGAGCTCTGCCAGGCTCGCAAATTCAGCCTATTTGCTCTTTGGAGCCCCAGGCGCTTCCGGTGGTTTCTCCAAAAAACGATAGGTTATGATTGTGCAGGCGACCTGTAGCACGGCACCGCCTTTTTGGCGTGTTATGCTGAGGCTTTCAACCTTTAAAATGCGATTAAGCTTGCTCATACTGTCAAAAAAAACCCCGAGCTTGTGATAGGTCCCAATAAGATCAAGTCGGATGGGAATGATCGCATAGAATTCACGCGCTTGTTCTGGTTGCGGCTGAAAAAGGATATTTTCAAGCCCCACCTGAGCTCCCAACTGAGAAACGGTTTCAAGAAGGGCGGGGATTTCTTTCTGATCCGGAAGCAGGGACAGGAGGTGAGCAAATTCCTCGTCGGCCTTGGCAAGCTCCTCCTGGAGGGCAGGCAGTTTTGCCGCTGCCTGTTTGAGAGCAGCCAGTCGCTTCTCTTGTTCCGAGAGTTCCGTCTGGGATTTCGCAATCGCTTCCGATTGGGGCTGGTACTGCAGAAAATAGAATGCCGCGACCAGGAAAAAGAATGTCCCCACGAACAGCATAACTCTCTGCCGGGGCGTCAGAGAGGAAATCTTTTCCTGCAGGGGAGCAAGCGAAAAGCGATCGAAATTCATGGTTCTTCTTTCCTGGACACTTTTTGTACTTGCGAGAAACGGACAAACTGATAAGTCAGCTGAAATTCCCTGAGCTTCATGTTCCCCATCAGAGTCTGCCGAGAATGGGTCAGATTTACCGTCCCCTTGACCACATAGGGTGAGGACTCCAGATTCCTCATAAATTCGGCAATGGCTTCATTGCTCAAGGCCACCCCATCCAGGGTCATCGCATTCCCTGATTGCACAAGTTTCTCAAGCCAAATTTTTTCCGCTGGAATCTCGGCACTGATCAACGCCATCAAACGCGCAACGGTGTCCCGATCCCGCTGCAGGTCCTTGATGATTTCAAGTTTCTTTTCAATGAGTTGTTTTTTCCTGATCACTTCCTGGAGCAGCGGCTCATACTTGGCATATTTGTCAACTTCTGATTTTACTTGAGCAAGCTGATTGTTCAAACTATGAATTCGAGCCTCCTGATAAACCCAGATACCTCCAATTAAGGCAATCGTGAGGCCAAGGGTAGCCAAATAAGCAAGGAAGAAATGCCTGACCGTGACTTTTCTCTTCTTGGCGCGAAGGGGCAGCAGATTGATCTGGATCATTTTTCTCTGCCTTTTCTCAGAGCCAAACCAAGAGAAATAGCCATTTGCGGTCCAATATGGTCAATGTAGGCCAGGTCGAAAACTTGCGGATCGTATTCAAGTCGGGCGAGAGGGTTGAAAATATCAACCGCGGCACCCAGATTTTCTTCAAACACTTTATCCAGGCCCGGTATCCTGCAGGAACCGCCGCTAAGATAAATTTCATGGATCTTATTATCAGGGAAGTTTGTATAAAAGAGGTTGATTGCCTTTCGGCATTCACTGACCCAATTTCCAACAATGGCCACGAAAATCTCTTCCAGTTCTGCCAGCGATAGCTTTGAGGGAAGCTCACCAAGTTTGATTTGTTCGGCGTCTTCGAGTGAAACGCCAAAATGGTCCTCGATTCTTTCCGTAATTTGCCGGCCACCAATGGAAATCCCCCTGGTAAACACAGGGTATCCCCGACAGATAATGTTCATGATCGCCTTACTTGCTCCAATATCGATCAGGACAATAGTCTTCTCCCCAAAGCCATACGTGGCCTCAAAGGCATTACTGAGAGCAAAATAGTCCACATCGATCACCAGGGTCTGAAGATCACAGAGCTTGATAAGGCTTACATGGTCGTTCACTGTCTCTTTCTTGGCAGCCACCAGCAAGACGTCCATATAATTGGAGCGATCCCTTGCCGTATCCAGGATCTGATAATCGACATCCACCTCATTGATGCTGTAGGGAATGTAGTGTCCCAGTTCGAATTGCATTCGGTTTTCCAGTTCTTCCTCAGTCATGACGGGCACTTCAACCTTCTTGCTTATCACCTCATGACCCGAAACCGAAGCGGCGACAGCCTTTTCCTTGATAGCAAGATGGCGCACCAACCCCTGAACAACATTCGCAACCGCTTCAGGCCTAGAGGCCTTGCCTTCGGAAGAGGTTTCCAGTGGAAGTGCTGCCATTCCAAAATTGAGCAACGCCAAGCCCGTTTCGTGCGACCTGAGCTGCAGGACCTTGACCGAATGAGAACCGATGTCCAGTCCGATTAAGTTATCTTTTCTCTTAAACACAGAGCCGTGGCACTCCATCCGTTAAAAGAAAACAATACTCAGCACCCGGGGCGGGGTGCTCACAATCATTGCTGGTATTCATTTTCAGGTTCAAGAGTGATGCCTCGGTTTGAATATGAGAGAAGCTTCTAATTGACACCCGGCATCATTTTTACTTTACCATCCCCGGTTGAAAATATGCAAGAAACCCTTTACAGTAAATACGCCGGTGGCCACCCAACGAAATCCGCGCCAAACAGGAGTTAACATTGCAGCTGACAACCGAGAAAAGCGTCTCAAAAAGCAAAGCCAAAAGCGCTATCCGTGATTATGCTGAAGCCATTATTATTGCTCTTCTTCTGGCCTTGGTGATCCGCGCTTTTGTTATTCAGGCATTCAAAATTCCATCCGGATCCATGAAATCCACGTTGCTGGTTGGGGATCACATCCTGGTCAACAAGTTCATCTACGGGGTCAGACTTCCCTACTGGAACCAAGAACTTATCCCAATAAGTCAACCTAAGCGACAAGACATTATTGTCTTCCGTTATCCCGTTGACCCTACGAAAGATTTTATTAAACGGGTGATTGGTCTGCCTGGAGACACGGTGAGAATTCAAGCGAAACAGGTCTTCGTTAACGATCAACCGATTACGGAACCTTACGCCGTTCACAGCGACAGCAGAATCCTCCCCGCCAGTGGCAGCACCAGAGACAACATGGGTCCCATCGAAGTGCCCCCCCATAGCCTTTTCGTAATGGGGGACAACCGTGATGAGAGCTATGACAGCCGATTCTGGAAATTCGTAGATATGGCCGACCTGCGAGGAAAGGCCTTCGTGATCTACTGGTCCTGGAATAGCGATGGCGAACTCTCTCTCTCCCCGGGTGAGGGCTATGTTCGGTGGAACCGCATCGGCCGATTACTTCATTGATAAAGACGACAATCCCTCAATCCTTCTTTATATTTTTTGAGCTCCTTCTGCCAACTCATCTCCACCATATTCATATCGTGCCCGTTTTCGAGGCTCTGCCTCAGGGTCCCATCCCCCAGGAGGATGTCGATCGGCGGTTTGTTCCATTCATACTCATAGGGGGGAGCTAGCCAGGCGAAGGCGTCTTTATGCGTGTGAAGAAGAGCCTGCAGCAATGTCAAACCTAATCTGTAAGGTCGGAATGCCTTCCGATTGGTGACATGAATCTGAAAACCATGACACATCTGCCCGGCCCACTTATCAAAAACGGGTTCAAAGCACACCGGGCGTAATGTCACCCCCTCCAGATCAGCCTTTTCCAAATACCCCAGAAGCTTCCGTGTATTGATAAAAGGCGCACCAAAGATTTGAAATGGCAGAGCCGTCCCACGTCCTTCGCTGATATTGGTGCCTTCAAAAAGAACCATACCTGGATAGAACAGAGCGGTTTCCCAGGTTGGGATGTTGGGGGATGGAAAGATCCATGGGCGGTTGGTGTCAGAATAGTAGTCCTCCCTGCTCCACCCCCTCAGTGGAATGATTTCCAGATCACAATCGACATTACATTTGTCGACAATGTAGCGCGCCAGTTCGCCCATCGTGAGACCATGCCGCATGGGCAGAGGATATCGCCCCACAAAAGAGCGGTGATCTCGGCACAGAACATTCCCCTCGATTTGCGCTCCGCTGATTGGATTTGGCCGGTCGAGCACCACAACTCTCACGCCGTTCCGAGCCGCCGCTTCCATGCAGAGCCCCATGGTTGTGCCATAAGTGTAGACTCTGGCCCCTACATCCTGCACATCAACCAAAAGGATATCGATTTTCTCCAGCATTTCCTTGGAAGGTTCCCGTACGGCGCCATAGAGACTGAAGATTGGTATCCGTAGCGAGGGATCCCAGTCATCCGCAGATTCCTGCATATTCGCCTGTTTTTCAGCATAGAATCCGTGTTGCGGGGAAAAAAGACAGGTGAGATTACCTCCGTGCCGAGAGATTAGCGTACTGGTATGGGTAAATGTGCGATCAACCGACGCCTGGTTGGCTAACAATCCCAAGCGATGAGAAGAGAACCACGGCGGCATCTCCTCAAAAAGCACCTCACATCCAAACAGGACTCCATCAGAAATCATCTCTCTGTCTCTTCGTCACTGACTTGAAAGCACCAGTCAGCATTTTCCTTTATCGCGGTGCACACAATTCCTGAAAACTGACCTGAAACCCATAGACCATACTTTCATGGATGGCCGTAGACGCAATTCATAATGTGATATCCGCGCCATGACCTTCTTGGTTGGTATAGCTCATGCCGACGGGGAGATGAACAACAAAATTGGCGCCCGAGCCCGGTTTACTGATCGTTTCAAGCCTTCCGCCATATTGGTGAACTAATTCTTTTGAGTAGTACAGCCCAATTCCCATTCCCATGCTCCCCATCATTCCTGAGATGTTGCCTTTAGTGCTGAAGAAGGGCTGGAAGATTCGGTCCTGCAGATGCGACGGGATACCCGGCCCGGTGTCCTGAATACTCACATGAATGCCGCAAGCGTCATGCCAGCTCTTAATGGTCAGTCGCTTCTCCTCTTGCTCTATCATCGCCTCTGCCGCATTACGGAGGATATTCCCGAAAACCTGATTCATTTCCAGAGGAATGCCCCGAAACAGCGGCAAATTATCTCCAAGTTGCCACCGTTTTTCAACCTCATGTTTGAAATAAGGTTGGCATTCCAGGAAGAGAACCTCTTCTTCCAAAAGTGTGTTGATCTGGATCCACTCCAGCCGTCGACTCTGAGATGACCTTATCCTTTGAATTATTGCCGAGACGATTTTCTTCATCCGTTGCGCTTGTTTTTGGATAACGCAGACATTCTCGATCTCCGGATGCAGAACTTGCAGAAACTCGGCTTGTCCCATGATACTCATTAGAGGACTGTTCAAGTCATGCAGCACCCCAGCCAGAAGCTTCCCGGTCTGGATCAGGGGTTCCACTTCTAAAAACCTTGCAATTTGCTCCTTTAATTGGACTTGCGAAGCAATCAGTTCGTCGCGAAGAAGCGCCATTTCGTCCTGAACCAACCGGGTCTCATTGAGGGTTGTTCGTGCCCGATCCAATGTGCCTTTGAGGTACTCCAAATCGATGGGTTTGGTGATAAAATCGAAAACCTGCAGGTGAATGGCATCAATTGCCGAACTGAGGGTTCCGTAACCGGTGAACAAAATGATTGCGGTATCCTCTTTGAGCTTTCGAATTGCGCTTATAACCTCAATGCCTGACATTCCGGGCATCCGCAGGTCAGTCAATACCAACTCGGGTTTCACCGTCCGAAAAACCGAGAGACCCGCGCTACCATCCGGGGCTTCATAAACGTCGTATCCTTCATCTTCCAGAAATTCTCTCAATCCTTCGCGGACCGCCTTCTCGTCATCAATGATCAATAAGGGAGTGCCCTTCATTGCGAAACCCTTTCTTGTGCGCACTTGTTCAGAAATCCAAGACCTTAACGTCCCAAACGACAACACTGGGTCGCACCGCCATTCGGCCACTGGCATAACAGCCGGCAGATCGCCTCGAATCATTCGTTTCAGGACAACCG
>Ga0209048_10005561_pt1 | contig 11881 bp, 11 predicted proteins | sample FrelakmetCRP12CR_FD_187146 | JGI IMG/M metagenome (GOLD analysis project Ga0209048, IMG submission 187146) | Freshwater lake sediment microbial communities from the University of Notre Dame, USA, for methane emissions studies - CRP12 CR (SPAdes)... | ecosystem: Environmental > Aquatic >... | reverse complement strand
GAAAACTTTTCCCTGACAAATGAGACCGGATTACCGGGAAGACGTGTCACCATGAGTTTACCGCTGCTGCCAATATGGATTGTCGACCTCCTGGGGTCCGCACTCATGTGCTGTTTCTCCCTCCTCGCGGTATGGGTGGCCATGCGCCTGCGCCGCACCGATCAAAGCAACGTCGTTTGGACCTACCTGCTGTGGTTGTGCTACGCCCTGGCTGCTTTTGCCCTGTCGCGCTCAGTCGGACACATCGTTAAGCGGCTGCTCCTGACAAGCGGCCACGGCTCCCTTTGGTCTTATCTGCAGCCCTACAGCGGCGCAATGAATTCGCTGCTTTTTGTCGTGGTGGCGTCGATCACGCTGTTTTTCGAGCGTGTATGGAGGATCTACCAGCAAATTCTTGGAGATAAACGTGCCCTTCAGGAAGCTCACACCGAACTCGTCTTCCTGAACCGTAACCTGGAGCAAATGGTGCAGGAGAGAACGCTTGAACTGAGCGCCTCTGAACGCAAATACCGCCGCATCTTTGAGGCTTCGCAGGATATGATTCTGATGACCACTATGGAGGGCGCCATTATGAATATGAACGATGCCGGAATCTCACTGCTCGGCATCCCTTCCGCTGTCCAGGTGAGCGGTGAACATCGCTTCCAGGATTTCTTCACCGACCAGATGGAATGGGATGAGTTGATTGGCAGGCTGACAAGAGCAGGCTACCTCACTAACGAGGAATTGCAGCTGCGAGGGCACAATGGGCGAAGGTTCAGCGCTCTGATCAGCGCCAAGGTGGAGCGCGTGGAACAGGAAGAAGACCTGGAGGCCATCCACTTCATCGCCAAAGACATCTCCCAGCGCAAGGATATGCAAAAGCAGCTGCTCCTCGCCGATAAACTCTCATCCATCGGCCAACTAGCCGCCGGGGTGGCGCACGAAGTCAACAACCCCCTCGGCATGATCCTCGGTTATACTCAGCTCCTCATCCGCAGTGAAGAACCGGGGACACAACGTTCTGAAGATCTCCGGACCATCGAAAAACATACCCGTACCTGCAAGACAATTGTTGAGCGGCTACTCAACTTCGCCCGCGGCACCCAAACCCGCAAGGAATTGAGTCACATTCATAGCGTCATCGAAGAAGTTCTGAGCCTTCTGAAACGCCCGCTGGCACTCGACGGCATCATCATTGAAAAGGATTTCGACGATCGCATTCCTCCTCTGCTTCTGGATAAGGAGAAGATGAGGCAGGTCTTTATGAACCTATTCGTTAACGCGAAACAGTCCATTAGCAAACAGGGCACAATTAAACTTACCACCCGTTATGATCCCGTACGTCAGGAGGTCATCGTCCAGATGACAGATGACGGCTGCGGCATCAAAGCGGATGACCTCACCCGCATCTTTGATCCATTCTTTACCACGAAAGCCACCGGCGAAGGAACTGGCCTTGGACTTTCTGTGAGCTACGGCATCGTACAAGACCATAAGGGGCATATCTCGGTGAGCAGTGAACCGGGGAAGGGGTCCACCTTTACCATCCTACTACCAAACACTTCTGTCGAAACTGACGAGAACGCATGAAAGAGACTTTACTGGTCGTCGACGATGAACAAGACCTGCTACAGCTTCTTAGAAGGAGCCTGGAGCCTGATCTCAGCTGCGATGTGGCAACGGCACTCTCGGGTGAAGAGGCTATTCGTATCGTCCAGGATAGTCAAATTGACCTTGTTCTTGCCGATATCAAGATGCCGGACATGGACGGTCTGGAACTGTTGGGTCGCATTCGGGAGGAGCAGCCATGGCTCACCGTGGTGCTGATGACCGCCTATGGTTGCATTGAACTCGCCGTAGAGGCTATCAAAGCCGGCGCCTATGATTTCATCGCCAAACCCTTCGATCATGACAGTCTGGTGCTCACCCTGAGGAAGGCTTTGGAACGCAGCAGCCTGCTGCGCGAAAACCTGAGGCTGCAGCGCCACGTACAGGAGGAATCAGCATTTCAGAATCTGGTGGGCAGAAGCCGCGCCATGCAGCGGGTTTACGAGACCATCCAGATGGTTGCCAAAACCGATTTAACCGTGCTCATTACAGGTGAGTCGGGGACCGGCAAGGACCTGACGGCACGGGCCATCCACGCGCTCAGCAGCCGCAGTCGCCAGCCATTTGTGGTAGTCAACTGTCCAGCCGTGCCGGAAAACATCCTGGAAAGCGAACTCTTCGGCTACCGTAAAGGCGCCTTCACCCACGCCACCCAGAATAGGATCGGGCTGTTTCAGGAGGCTCACCGTGGCACCATTTTCCTGGATGAAATCGGCGACATCAGCAACTCCATTCAAACCAAACTGCTCCGGGTTTTGCAGGAAAAGGAAATCAAACCTTTGGGAGACACCAAGTCCATTCAGGTGGATGTAAGGGTGGTTGCTTCCACCAACCGAAACCTCGAAGAGAAAATCAGACGTGGCGAGTTCCGCGAAGATTTGTACTACCGTCTCAATGTACTGCCCATCATCTTGCCGGCGCTGCGCGAACGGCGGGAGGACATCCCCCCGCTAGCGGACCATCTTCTTGCCAAACGTTGTGCCGAGCTTGGGAAGCCCCCGAAGACCGTTTCCCCGGAGTTGATGGACCTCTTCCTCAAACATCCATGGGAAGGCAATGTGCGTCAATTGGAAAACATTATTCTGCGAGGCATCCTCTTTGCGCCGCGGGAACAGATTCGCCCTGAAGATGTTGGTTTCGGACAGATGTCAAGCGCCACTACTTCCATGGTGGAGAGCAACCTGGCACGGCTGCCCTATCGGGAGGCCAAAGAAGACGCCCTGCGCCGGTTTAACTCCGAGTATCTGCAAGAGCTTCTCAAGACCACCCAGGGAAATGTCAGTCAGGCCGCTCAGCTTTGCGGCCTGGAGCGGCAGGGACTGCAGCAGGTTATGCGGCGCTACGGTATCAGGGCGGAAGATTATCGAACTGGGTCGTGACTCTTGAGGGAACGGACCGATCCGGCAGTATTGTCAAGTCAATCCACAAAGTCGCACGAACCCTGTCCTCACCCACGAATGAACACGAAGAAACACCAAGAATAGATTACTAGAAATAATTCGAGTCACTTCGTGTCCTTCGTGGAAAAAATTCAAATTCCTATTCTATCGAATTCTTTGGAATTACGGCATTCGGAATCCGAAATCCCGATCACTGATTCGCTTGTAGAAAGCTTGCCAGGCTGGCAGCGTCTTCCACGTTGAGCACCTTTACACTCCTGTTAATCCGCCGCATCAGGCCTCTCAAGACCTTTTTCGGCCCGACCTCGACGAAGCACTTATGCCCATCCGCGATGAGCCTTTCAACAGACTGTTGCCACAGCACCGGATGGCAGATTTGATCAATCAGCTTATCGGCAACCTGTCCTGCGCTCTGGAGCGGTAGGGCATCCACATTATTGATCACCGGAATCTGGGGTTCGCGGAAGGTGCACTTGCGGACAAAGGGTTCGAATTTCTCACGGGCCACACTCATACAGCGGCTGTGCCACGGGCCGCTCACATTGAGCTTCATGCATTTCTTGGCCCCTGCACCTTCACTCAAAGCTACGGCACGGTCGATGGGGCCAATTGGACCAGTTATGATGATTTGTTCGGGACAATTGAGATTAGCAATTTCCACTCCACACTCTTCGCAAATATCACTGACCTTACCCTGATCCAGGTCCATAATGGCAGCCATGGCTCCTGGTTCTTCCCGGGAAGCCTCATGCATAAGTGCGCCACGCAATCGAACCAGCTCCACAACATCCTTCAGATCCAGGACACCAGCAGCATAAAGGGCGCTGTATTCTCCCAGGCTGTGGCCGGCAGCTACTGTCGGGTATATCTCGTGAAGCTGCATCACCGTGAAACAAGCCAGGTTCACTACAGTGATTGCAGGTTGAACGTTTTCAGTAAGCACCAGGACCTCTTCCGGGCCTTCAAAACAAAGCTTTGGGACGTCCATTTGCAGGATTTCACTTGCCTGCGAGAAGAGTTCTCGGACCTCGCTGTAATTCTCGTAAAATTCCAATCCCATACCCACGTATTGCGATCCCTGGCCAGGGAAGAGGAAAACCCAATCATGCATGGCCAATGCTCCTTTGAAAGCTTAAAGTACCGGCGCAACCATCCGGATTCTCAGATTTGGCATGCTTTTATTCACCTTAACGATGCTTGTCAAGGCGAAACTATTTTTTCGATGCCACCAGACTATTCTTGACTTGCCTGATTTGGTGTATTAGGGAAGCCGTTCCAAAACCGAAACGCAGATGAAAAATCATTGGCGCTTTTTGGAGAGTATTGTTAAACTCTATTACATGAAAAGAGGCTTCCCAAATGGCGTGAACGGTTTTTTAGGTTTTTTCTTAATCTGAGTGATTCTGTTTGCACTGCCGCGTCATACCTGCAAAAGCAGGCATCCAGCAGGAGCCGGTATTTTCCTGTATCCACCTTGCAGGAGATTGACGCGGGGCAGTTCAGCGGGGTGAAATCGCTCTAATTGGTTTTTTTTGAACCGTGAGAGAGGTTGCGATGCAGAACAAGTTTCGTCTCATGAGTTTAGGCTTTATTCTCTTGATGTTGTGCGCCTCCGCGTTTTTCGTTTCGTCCGGCTGTGCCGCCAATTCTCCTTTGGAGCTGATTCAGTCAGGGACAGATCGCGCCTTGCAAATCCTGAGGAGTGCTCACTCAGGGGCAGGACTGGGGCTCCGCGAGCGCCGTGCAGAGATCCTGCAGATTGTCGATGAGTATTTTGATTTTGGGGAAATGGCCAAACGCGCCCTCGGCCGCCCCTGGAAAGATCAGTCACCGCAGAAGCAACAGGAGTTTGTGGACCTCTTCAAGCAACTGATCTTCAACAACTACGTCGGCCGGGTGGAAACCTATACTGGCACCAATGAGCGGGTTGTCTACGACGAGCAAAAAATCGAAGCCGAATTCGCGCTCGTGAAAACCCGGGTGCTGGACTACAAGAACACCAACGTTCAACTCGATTACCGACTCCGGCTGATAAAAGGTGAATGGAAGGTCTACGACGTGATTGTTGAAGGGGTCAGCCTGGTGGAGAACTACCGCGGGCAGTTCAATTCCATTCTTGCCAGCAAGCCCTTTGATGCCCTTCTCAGCCAATTGCGGGAAAAGGTCGCGGACCAGAAGGGTACACTTTGAGCCAGGGCAGGAGCGTGAAGCAGATGGAATCTCCCGGGACAATCGGTCCCGAAGGCCATCGGAAGCGGCTTCGAGAGCGGTTCGCTCGCAGCGGCTTTGATGGCTTTCACGACCATGAAGTCCTAGAGCTTCTGCTTACCTTCGTTATTCCTCGCAAGGATGTCAAACTTCTGGCAAAAAAGCTGTTAAATGAGTTTGGGAGTCTGGCTGCAGTGTTCGACGCCCCGCAGGATGGCCTGCAAAAAACCTCGGGGATTGGACCACAAGCGGCGACCCTTATTGTCGCCATTCCCCGCCTTTTTGATCGCTACCAAGTGGACCGCTGGAAAAGAGATGATGAAAAAAGAGTGGTCACGACGGACGATGCGGTGCTTCGTCTGCGGTCAGAACTGGGGACAGAGCGCAGTGAGGTCTTCTACGTCCTCGCTCTCAATAGCAAGAATGTCCTTCTAGCCGTTGAAAAGGTCCAGAAGGGCAGCGTGAATCGCACTGCGGTTTTCCCCAGATTGGTTGTTGAAGCTATCGTAAAGCATCATGCCACCGCCGCCATTCTGGCTCATAATCATCCCGGTGGAGATCCCAATCCATCCGCTGCTGACCGGCAACTCACGCGCAAGTTGAAAAAGCTTTTGAATGATCTCGACATACATGTCCATGATCACATCATTATTGCCGGCATTCATTACTATTCCTTTGCGGAACATGGAGAGCTCGAATGAACGAGCATTTGATGGATGCCATTGTAGTTCTGGAATCAGGCAAAAAAGGGGATTGGAACCAACTCGTTTTGAAAAAGGTCCCACGCCCCTTGCCAAAGGCCGGCGAAGTTCTGGTGCGAGTTGAAGCATGTTCGGTAAACCGGGCGGATCTGCTCCAGAGGCGGGGGCTCTATCCGCCTCCCCCGGGAGCTTCATCCATCATGGGCCTCGACTTTGCCGGTGAGGTGACGGATAAGGCTCCTGACGTGACCGACTGGAACCCTGGCGAGCGTGTGTTCGGGATCGTAGCCGGGGGCGGATACGGTCGGCTCGTTGCAACGGCTGGGAGTCATCTGGTTGGTATACCGGAGAATCTGGATTTTGTTGAGGCCGCTGCGGCTGCCGAAGTTTTTTTCACCGCCTTTTTCAACCTGTTCCTGGAAGCGCAGATAAAAACGGGGGAAACATTGCTGGTTCATGGAGGGGGCAGCGGAGTTGGTACGGCAGCGATTCAATTGGCCAAGGCGCAAGGTGTAACGGCAATCACCACTGCCAGCTCTCCGGAAAAACTTGCGCGCTGCCTGGACTTGGGTGCTGCTTTTGGAATCAACTATGAGACCGAGGATTTTGCAGCCCGTGTTCTCGAAATCACTGCTGGCGAGGGAGTGGATGTCATTCTGGACTGGATTGGCGCACCGTATCTGAGCAAGCACATCGACATTCTAAAATATCGAGGTCGTCTGGTCATGATCGGCCTTATGGGGGGGCACAAGGCGGAGATTTCTCTGGCCCCCCTTTTGACCAAACGCTTGCGCCTGATTGGTTCGGTACTCCGCAGTCAATCTCACGAAGAGAAAGCTTTTCTGACCAAAGCCTTTGCTGAACAGGTAAAACCGCTCCTGCAGTCCGGCAAGGTGCGGCCGGTTGTCGATCGGGTCTTCCCCATCCAAGCCGTGGAGGAGGCTCACCAGTACCTGAAAGAAAATCGGCATTTCGGCAAGATTGTGCTCAGGTGGGAATAATGAGTGATGAGTAATGAGTTGCGTCAGAAGTGGATTTGCCTGGAAAATGTCTCCTTCATGAGAAGGCAGCGGCTGATATTGGATCAGATTTCCTGGGATGTTCACCCGGGGAATAACTGGGTGGTTCTCGGGGCGAACGGCTCTGGCAAGACCACCCTGCTTCAACTCCTGGCCGGCTATCTTTGGCCCACGGAAGGCAGCATCACGGTGCTTGGCGAGGAATTCGGCCGCACCGACATACGCGAACTGCGAAAAAGGATCGGGTGGGTAGGCTCCTTTCTGGAAGCGCAGATCCCTCCATCCATGCGCCCACTTGACCTGATTGTCAGCGGAAAGTATGCCTCAATCGGCATTTTTGAAAGTCCCAAGGAGGAAGATTACCAACAGGGCCTGGATCTAGCCCGTCAGCTAAAGTGCTCCGAGGTCCTTGAGCTGCCTTATGGAGTGCTTTCGCAGGGAGAGAAACAGCGGCTGCTTATTGCCAGGGCCCTGATTCATAAACCGCAACTGTTGATCCTGGACGAACCTTGTGCCGGGCTCGACCTGGTGGCAAGAGAACAGCTGCTTGACACTCTGGAGCATTTAGGCCGGACGCCCGGTGGGCCGACCATGATCTTTGTCACCCATCACCTTCAGGAAATCATGCCGACTTTCAGCCATGCACTCTTGCTTAGACAAGGAAGCTGTGTGGCTCAGGGGCAGAAACCGGAAATCCTGCGCTCCGAGCTCTTGACCCAAGCCTTCGGGATCCCGGTCAGAGTAACCGAAGATGGGGACCGCTACTGGTCAAGGATTCCTTTTGGATGGAATACGAATCAAGCCTAGCCGGGAGTCAAGACCTGACCCCATAACAGACAAAATGGAAATTCCTCTACGATCGAGGTGTAGATCATGGTTAAGAGAGTCGTAACCAAAGAACTGGATTCCGAATTGATGGTTTATGAGCCTGAGCAGGATGCGGTGCACGTTCTGAATGCTACTGCGTTACTTGTGTATAAGCTTTGCAGTGAGGGGAAGAAGCCTGCGGAAATTGAACGCGAGATGAGGCAAAGGTTTGCCATTGACCAGGATGAAGATATCCTGAGCGCGATTCAGGCATGTATTGCGGAGCTTCAAGAAAAGGGGTTGGTGTCCGGGACGCGGGAGCAGTGATCTTGGCTAGTAATGGCCGAGATTGCCTTTGATCCTGGCCTGATTTAGCGCGTATCTGAAACAAACGAGGCTGAGAGGAAGAACCATCAGGGACCAAAGGCCCAGCGCGAAAAGGTGGCCGGCAACGGCATATAGGTCGCGGTGACCAAGCAGGATCAGGCGAAACGATTCCAGCGTATGGGTCATGGGGATAAAATCCGATATCTTTTGTAACCACCCGGGAAGAACGCTAACCGGATAATAGACTCCTCCCAGCAACCACGATCCCACACTGAAGACCCAGTTCAGAGGGTCGCCTTTCTTAAAGAGTACGGTAAAACTTGCCGAAAAAATCCCCAGGCCGGAAATAGCGGTCACGGTAAGCATTAGCACGACCAGAAGCGCCGGCCACTGCCTCCAGTCCAGTCCCGCTCCGAAGAAAAGATTTCCAACAACCAGATAGATCAGGATGCGAAACGCATTCAGAACAAAAGGGTAAAGTGAGGATCCCAGGAGAAAGACGGGCAAAGGGACCGGTGTGGTAAGAACGGCTTCCAACGTCCCTGAAACCTGCGATTCCCGGATGCTCGAGGCAAAGGATCGAAGCGATAAAGAGAGGTAGTTCTGAGCAGCGATGCCTATCAGGACGAAAGGGAAATACTTACCGCCATATTCGCTAAGAGGGCCTGGGATCATGTCCCCAAAAAGCTTTGACAAGAAAAAGAACAGGAGTACGGCCGGAAGAATTCCGAACAACTCCAGGAAAAAAGCCAGCCGGTAGCTCATCTCATTGTGAATATCACGCCATAGAAACGCCCACAGGATTCTCAGCTTTTCAGACTTCACGGGTAAAATGGTCAAACAACGCCTCCAGAGTACCGTGACCGGACAGCCCTGCTTGTTGGTGCAACGTTGGCATATCCCCGAGGGCCCGGATCGTTCCCTGGTGAAGAATGGCAACATGGTCAGCCAATCCTTCCAGTTCGCTGAGGTTGTGGGAGGCAATCAGGATCGCTTTGCCTTCCCGCTTAGCCATATCATGAAAGAGTTGCCGTGCTTTTCTGGCAACATCCGGACTAAGGCTGCGGGTGGGTTCGTCCAGCAGCAGCACAGGTGGATCGTGAAGCATCGCTCGAGCAATTCCAAGGGCTTGCTTCATACCGGTCGAATACTCTCGAAACCTCAAGTCCCCCTTCCCCTCAAGACCTATTGCATCGAGGAGCCTATCGATCCTTTTTCTTCCCTCCTTTCCATTGATCCCATGCAAGGAAGCAAAGAACTGAAGATTCTGCCTTCCTGTTAGTCTCCAGTAGAAGCTTCGTTCTTCGGAAGAAACGAAACCTATCATCCGTTTGACCCTGAGCTGATTTCGGCTTGGGTCCTCACCCCCAATCAACACCATGCCGTCAGTGGGTGTGATGAGCGTTGCAAGGATCTTTAGGAGGGTCGTCTTGCCCGCACCGTTCCGACCCACCAGGGCGAGAATGTCCCCGCCTCTAACTTCAAAAGTAACTTCACGCAGCACCGTCCGCTGTCCAAAGGATTTGTTGAGATGATTACATACAATGAATTTATCGTGCCCGCTTAGCTCTCTTTCCATGATTACCATTCATCTGGCGTGGGTGGATGCTGCTTACTCATTGTTTTAGCCAGCATATGGCTATTTTCGCACCAGACAGAAAATATTGTAGAAGAGGCTTACCATTGCCCGCTTCACCATCACAAACAGGTGCACCAGATAGGTCAGATAAAATGACAGAGAGTTCCGGGGACGGTAGCGGCAGATGACATTCTCACGGGACGGAAAGACGAGTTTCCACAGAAAATAGGCGCGATTGCGCCATCCCGATATGTCACCAAGCATTCCGATTTTGTGTAACTGTCCTCGAATCACTGCCTTTTGGGTTTCCTCATGGCCTCTAAGGAGCCGGTTCCGGAGGAGAGTCGCCATGGAAAGCTTCTCAAAATCCCCGTGTATTTCAGGTAGACTGCTATTCCAATGGCGACTGATCAGGTGAAGAACGGACTGCACCTGATCTGTTACACCAAGCGATGCGGCTGTGCTAAAGAGCCTCTCCCATTCGATTTCATCCCTGTAGTGAGCTACCACTTCGTGGATATCACAAAACCAGTAGAGCTGCCACCGGCCTAAGCGGAGATGGTGCATGAGATGAAGGCACAGGTACAGAACCAGATCAGTCGGCGAGAGAGAGCTTACGGACAGACCATTGGACGCGTGACGCCCAACACGGTCCCAGACTTGTTCCATTTGTGCAAAACCATGTGGGACGTTCGGAAAGATACTGAAATGGACTTCAATCATGGCACGTTTTGAATTGTAAAACGGCTTCAAGTGCCAACCTCTGTCGATTGCATAAAGCCTTTCATGGAAAGGGCTGGGATAGACGGTCTTTTGGCGAAAACCCAGTTCGGCCAGTTTGGTTTTTACTAAACCGGCTTCCCCCTCCCTGCATAGAAGATCGATATCGCCCATGGGCCGCAAGGCGATGTCCCGGTAGATCCACCGGGCAAGGAAAGCTCCTTTCAAAAGCACCAGGCTCATGTTCGCATCGTCGAAAGCACTCAATAATCGCTCGATCAGGCCATAAATGCGAATGTTCCTCATCGACTCCTTACGGTACAAGCCTTTAAGAGAGGCCAGGACATCCGGTGGGACATTCTGTGACAATCGGGTCTGAGAAAGGTGCTTATAGAGCAAGGGTTGGACCCCAAGTTTCGCAGAGTCGATCATGATCGTGTGCCAATTGATATCGCCTCTGAGCAGGGCCTCCATTTTGGCTGCATCATTAGAACTCAGGTTGACTTTCGCCGCCAGGATCAGTATCAATGCTTCGGAGGGGAGCTGTGATGATTGATGCCCTGACACAAATGTCAATTGACTAAGGGGCCAGACCATGATAGAGAATCTCCTGTTTGTTATGTTGATACCGAAGATTTTTCCTTCTTAGATATCACAGCGACCGTTTTTGCAGCAGCTTTACTCGACAGCTTTTTGTTCTAGATATACTAAATATGTGCAAAGGGGAAGAACAGATGGCAAAGGATGCAACCGCGACCGGTCAGGTGATACACTCCGAAAATCTTCCACTTCCATCCTATGTGTCTCCAAAAGTCATTACCTATACCGCTGAGGAGATCGAAGAGCAGATTGGGCCGGCACTGATGTGTTCGCCTTCTCCGTCATGCCCTGGCACGCCATAGTGGGCTGGAAGCCTGCATGATGATGGCGCTGTAATTTGCCTGTTCAGGGTCTATCGTGGCTAAGGCTCTCACCGACAAGGCTCGGGCAAAAGGCCTCACGCAGAACAGGCAGGGACAAAAGAGGAAAGGACTGCTCTCTAGATCCATTCGAAATACGGAGACCTATCTTTATGTCCAATAGCCCATCATTCTTTATATACTCTCGTCCTGGCTCGGAAGGGTCCCTTGAAAAGAACACTATCCTTTTGCATCAGACGTGCTCCAGATGGATCGCAGTCAATCGGACCTCACTCGAGATTGCAGACCTTCTTGACAAAGGGCAATCGATTGAGGAGACAGCCGGCCACCTGATGGCACGTTATGGGATTCCCTTCGAGTCTGCAAGAGGTGACGTCATCTACGTTGCAGAAGAACTGACGAAGCAGCATTTCTTGCGTGGAAATTCCAAGGACCTTCCGGCAAGATCACCAACTCTCAATTCTGCCTTTCTTCACATCACCACCCGATGCAACCTTTCCTGCAGCCACTGTTACATAGCCTCTCCAGCTAACGACGACCTGCCGGTGTCCTTGATACTTCGCCTGATCGACGAAATGCAGGAACACCAATGCGCTAGCGCGAAGCTCAG
>Ga0209048_10005560_pt1 | contig 11882 bp, 5 predicted proteins | sample FrelakmetCRP12CR_FD_187146 | JGI IMG/M metagenome (GOLD analysis project Ga0209048, IMG submission 187146) | Freshwater lake sediment microbial communities from the University of Notre Dame, USA, for methane emissions studies - CRP12 CR (SPAdes)... | ecosystem: Environmental > Aquatic >... | reverse complement strand
CGATCGACTGTTGAAACGCAGCTCCACCGAACTCTGCCGATGGAGAATCCTGAGCAACGCCGGGCATTCGAGATCCCTCCAGACGAGCCGCACCCATTTGAAAGCGGTGGAGCGGTGGAAGCCGGCATCGGTGAATCTGGCGCTCGCTGCGCTCGATTCGTTCTACACGCAGCTCGGGCTCGGACGGCCGATCGTGCGGCGGGAGGAGCTTTCCAAGAGCGCCCCGCGCGCGATCACGGTCGAGGAGCAACGGCGGCTGCTCAGGATCGCGGAGCGTGCGCGGGCGCGGGATCGGGCGATCGTCGTCGTGCTGCTCTACACCGGCCTGCGTCTCGCGGAGCTCGTCGCGCTCGACGTCGCGGACGTGAAGATGTCGTCGCGCAAGGGCGTCGTGATCGTTCGCTCCGGAAAGGGCGACGCGTACCGGGAGGTGCCGCTCAACGCGCTCGTGCGCCAGGTCCTCGATGAGTGGCTCGCCGAGCGCAGGACCAAGGCCGTTGACGAGAGCGGCGAGCGTCCGCTGTTCGTCGGCCGTTCTGGGCGTCGGCTGTCGAAGCGGTCTGTCGACGATGTCGTCCGAGGCCTCGGCAAGGATGCGGGCATCAGCCTGTCGGCCCACATCTTGAGACACACGTTCCTGACCCGGATGGTCCGTCAAGGATCAGATCTCGTGCTTGTCGCCGAGCTCGCGGGGCATCGCCGGTTGGAGACCACACGCCGATACAGCCTGCCCTCGGACATTGACCGGCTGCTCGCGGTCGAGAACCTGCAGATCGACTACTGACCGCGTTCGGTGCCGACCCGGTTTCTCTCCGACGCTGAGATTGAGCGTCTGGAGGGATGGCCGGAGGCGATCGACCCGCCGGAGCTTGCCCGTTATTTCGATCTCGACGCCGACGATCTGGAATTCGTTCGCCGGCAGCACAGCCCGGCGGCGCAGCTCGGGGTCGCGTTGCAGCTCTGCTCGTTGCGGTGGCGCGGGTTCGTCCCTGATGACCTGACGACCGCGCCGCCGGACGCGATCACCATGCTGGCCAGCGCGCTGGACGTGTCGCCGCGGGTGATCTTCGAGTACTCGGTGCGTCCCCAGACGCGCCGCGAGCACCGGCCGATGGTTCGCGAGCACGCGGGGTTCCGCCCGGGCGCTCTGGCGGAGCTCGACGCGCTCACGGGATGGCTGACCGAGCAGGCGCTCGAGCACGACCGGCCGTCGCTGCTGTTGGGCGAGCTTGTCGGCGAGCTGCGACGGCGTCGCATCGAGCGGCCTGTGGTGGACCGGCTGATGCGGGTCGTCGCGTCGGCCCGCGAGCGTGCCGGCGAGCAGACGTTCCAGCGTCTTGCCTCGCAGCTCACGCCCGCTCTCCGCGATGCTCTCGATCGGCTGCTGGTGCCCGATCCGGTGATCGCTGGGCGTACTCGTCATGCGTGGCTGCGGTCGCGCCCGACGACGATCAGCGCCAAGGCGATGCACCGCGAGCTCGACAAGCGCTCTTCTTGATCGAGACAGTCGGCGCCGATCGGTTCGATCTCTCGCCGTTGCCGCCGAACCGGCGGTCGTGGTTGGCGCAGACCGGGCGCCAGCAGACCAACCAAGCGCTTGCGCGGATGGCGCCCGAGCGGCGCTACCCGGTGCTGATGGCGTTCTGCGTCGAGGCGCTGGAGCGGTGCACCGATGACGCTTTGGAGGTGTTCGACCGCGCTCTCGGCGCTGCCGAGCGCGCTGCACAGCGCAAACGCGAGGAGCTCGAGCGCAGCGGCCGCCGCGACATCCAGACCACTGTCAGGCGGTTCATCGATCTCTCCCAGGTCGTGCTCGAAGCGCACGACTCCGGTGCTGACGTGCTCCGGTTGGTTGAACGGCGGATCGGGATCGCTCGGTTGCGTGAGGATCTCGACCGCGCGCGCGGCGTCGCCCGCCCTCAGGACACCGGGCACCTGGATCTGCTGATCAGCGAGAGCGGCGCCGCCGTCCGCAAGCTGCTGGCCAGCGTGATCGCACGCCTCGAGTTGGGCGCCAGCGGCGTCGATGAGGACGAGCTGCTCGCCGGGTTGCGGATGATTCGTCAGCTCGCGGGCGACAAGCGGCGCTGGCTCCCCGGCTTCTCCCCGAGCGCCTTCATCGACAACGCGTGGCGACCGCACGTCGCCGACAGCAGCCGCGGCCGGCTCGATCGTCGCGCGTATGAGCTGTGCGCCGCCTACGAGCTGCGCTCCGCACTGCGGTCCGGCCGCCTGTGGGTGCCGGGCAGCCGCCGCCACGCCGACCCCTCGAGTCTGCTGCTGCCCGACGAGCAGTGGCAGCGCGCACGCGCATCGTTCGCCGTAACGGTCGAGCGCCCGCTCAACGGCAGTGAGCGCCTCGACGCCCTCGCCGGCGAGCAGTCTGAGCTCTTGCAGCGGCTCGCTGACGAGCGCAACGCCACCGCGGAGGCGTGCCTCGCCGACGACGGCATGGTTCTCGCCGATCCTGACATCGCCGACCAGGACGACGGTCGGCTACGAAAGCTGATCGAGCCGCGACTCCCGGAGCTCGACCTGCCCGAACTCCTGATCGAGGTCGACGGCTGGACCGGATTCACCGAGCGCCTCGTGCCGTTGAGCGGTAACCGCCGCCGGTCAGCGGACATGCCGGCGGTACTCTACGCGGCGATCCTGGCACAGGCGACGAATCTTGGCCTCACCGGGATGACTCGCGCGAGCGAGTTCAGCTATCAGCAACTCGAGTGGGCGTGGGAGCAGCTCTGCCGCGAAGACACGCTCACCGCCGCCAGTGCGCGCCTGGTCGACTTTCACCACGGGCTGCCGCTCGCGCAGGAGTGGGGTGCCGGCCGACTGTCCTCCTCCGACGGGCAGCGGTTCGCCGCCCGCACCCGCGGGCCCGGGACCGCGGCGCTGCCGCGCTACTTCGGGCACCGCCGCCGCGGCCTGCAGATCTACTCGTGGACCTCTGACCAGTACAGCCAATACGCCAGCAAGGTCGTGACCGCCACCGTCCGGGATGCGACGTACACCTTGGACGGGATCCTTGACAACCAGACGGTGCTGCCGATCGAGGAGCACACCACCGACACGCACGGCTACACGGAGATGATCTTCGGCGCCTATGACCTCCTCGGCCTCCGGTTCGCGCCGCGGATCCGCGATCTCGACCGCCAGCGGCTCTACCGCCATGGCATCGCGCCCGATGTCGAGACTGCCGAACTGCTCAAGCAGAAGATCCGGCCTGAGCTCATCACCCCGTACTGGGACGAGCTGCTCCGGCTCGCCGCGTCGCTGCGGCACGGGTGGGCACCCGCGTCGCTGCTGCTCACCCGCCTGCAGGCCGGTTCGCGACGCAACCCGCTCGCTCAAGCCCTGCAGGAGTACGGCCGGCTGATCAAGACGAACTTCGTGCTCGACTGGCTCGCCGACCAGGAACTCCGCGCTCGGGTTGGGCGGCAGCTCAACAAGGGCGAACAGCTCCACGCGCTGCGGCGCGCGATCTTCTACGCGAACGAGGGCCACGTCCGGCAGCGAACTCCGGAGCAGCGGGGCGAGCAGGCGCTCTGCCTTGCAATCGTGGTGAACGCGATCATCGTCTGGAACACCGCCTACACCCAGCGCGTGCTCGACGAGCTCCGCGCCGCGGGAGAGCTCATCACCACCAGCGAGACCGAGCACATCTCACCGCTTGCTCACCAGCACATCCACCTCTACGGCCACTACCCATTCGACCTCGCCACCCGACCCGCCGGGCACCGACCGCTCAGGATCCCCACGACGCCGAGCACCCCGGCGCCAGAGACGCTGAACCGCGTCTAACGTAAACCGGACAAAATTGCGCCGTTACTACCGGAGGGCCGCGCGGGGAGCACAGGCTGCTGGTGCGCAGCTACGCGGGGTTCCGTCCGTTCGGCCACCGGGAGCTCGGTGGGCTCGGCGGGCGGTTCGTTGATGCCGCGCTCGAGCACGAGCGTCCGTCGCTGCTGTTGGCGCGGCTGTGCGAGATCCTGCGGGCGGATCGCGTGGAGCGCCCGTCGGTCGATCGGCTGGTGCGGCTCGTCGGGTGGGCGCGGGAGCGTGCGCACGAGCGGACGTTCGAGCGACTCGCGCCACAGCTGACCGACCAGGTCCGCGCCCTGCTCGACGGCCTGTTGGTTACCGAGGCCGGCCGGTGCGGTCACGCGTGGCTGCGCTCGCGGCCGACGAGCGTGAGCGCCAGGGCGCTGGGCCGCGAGTTGGAGAAGCGTGCCTACTTGATCGGCGAGCTGGGCGCGGACCGGTTCGACCTCCACGGGCTGCCGCCGAACCGGCAGGCGTGGCTAGCGCAGACCGGGCGCCAGCAGACCAATCAGGCGCTCTCCCGGATGGCACCCGAGCGGCGCTATCCGGTGCTGATGGCGTTCTGCGGGGAGGCGCTCGAGCGCACGACCGACGACGCGATCGAGATCTACGACCGAGCGCTCGGCAGCACCGACCGAGCGGCGCAGCGCAAACGCGAGGAGCTCGAGCGCCGCGCTCGCCGCGACACCCAGGCAACGGTCCGCCGGTTCATCGACCTCTCCAGCGTCGTGCTCGAAGCGCATGATTCCGGCGGCGATGTCCTGCGGCTGATCGAGCGGCGGATCGGGATCGATCGGCTGCGCGAGGACCGCGACCGCGCCCAGGGGATCGTCCGGCCCACGGACACAGGGCACCTTGATCTACTGATCGCCGACGGCGGTAGCACCGGCCGTAAGCTCCTGGCCGCCGTGACCGAGAGCGTCGAGCTGCGCTCGACCGGCGTCGACGAGGACGAGCTCCTCGCCGCTCTGCGCCCCATCCGCCAGCTGACCGGCGATAAGCGGCGGTGGCTGCCTGGGTTCTCGCCGAGCGCGTTCATCGACAATCAGTGGCGCCCACACGTCGTCGACACCGGCCGCGGACGTTTCGATCGCCGCGCGTATGAGCTCTGCGCCGCTTACGAATTGCGCTCAGCGTTGCGCGCCGGCCGGGTGTGGGTGCCGGGCAGTCGCCGGCACGCGGACCCGTCGAGCCTGCTTCTCCCCGACGAGCAGTGGCGGGAGTCGCGGGCGTCGTTCGCCAGGGCGGTCGATCAGCCGCTCGACGGTGCTGAACGACTGCGAGTGCTCGCATGCGAACAGCACGAGCTGCTCGAGCGGCTCGAGCGCGAGCAGGACGCGACCGCTGAGGCGCAGCTGGCCGATGGCGACCTCGTTGTTGACGGTCCCGATGCGGCGGAAGAGGGGCGGCTGCGGAAGCTGATCGAGCCGAGGCTGCCCGAGGTCGACCTGCCGGAGCTGCTGATCGAGGTCGACGGCTGGACCGGTTTCACCGACCACCTGGTCTCGCTCTCCGGCAACCGCCGCCGTTCAGCGGACATGCCGGCGCTGCTGTACGCCGTGATCCTCGCCCAGGCGACGAACCTCGGCCTCACGGGGATGGCGCGCGCGAGCGAGTTCAGCTATCAGCAACTCGAATGGGCGTGGGAGCAGTTGTGCCGCGAGGACACGCTGACCACCGTGAGCGCGAGCCTGGTCGATTACCATCACGGCCTGCCGCTCGCTCACGAGTGGGGCGCCGGCCGGCTGTCCTCCTCCGACGGGCAGCGGTTCGCCGCCCGCGGCCGCGGGCCCGGTACCGCGGCGCTGCCGCGGTACTTCGGGCACCGCCGTCGTCGCCTGCAGGTCTATTCATGGACGTCTGACCAGTACAGCCAGTACGCCAGCAAGGTCATCACCGCGACGGTGCGCGACGCGACGCACACGCTGGATGGGATCCTCGACAACCAGACCGTGCTGCCGATCGAGGAGCACACAACTGACACGCACGGCTACACCGAGATGATCTTCGGCACCTACGACCTCCTCGGCCTACGGTTCGCCCCGAGGATCTGCGATCTCGACCGGCAACGCCTCTACCGCCACGGCACCCCGCCGAACGTGGAGACCGGCGAGCTGCTGAAGCACAAGATCCGCCCGGAACTCATCACCCCGTACTGGGACGAACTGCTCCGGCTCGCCGCGTCGCTGCGGCATGGGTGGGCGCCCGCGTCGCTGCTGCTCGCGCGCCTGCAGGCGGGGTCGCGCCGCAACCCGCTTGCCCAAGCGCTGCAGGAATACGGACGGCTCGTGAAGACGAACTTCGTGCTCGACTGGCTCGCCGACCAAGAGCTCCGGGCTCGGGTCGGGCGGCAGCTCAACAAGGGCGAGCAGCTCCACGCGCTGCGCCGCGCGATCTTTTACGCCAACGAAGGTCACGTTCGTCAGCGGACCCCCGAGCAGCAGGGCGAGCAGGCCCTGTGCCTGTCGATCGTCGTCAACGCGATCATCGTCTGGAACACGGTCTACACCCAGCGAGTCCTCGACCAGCTCCGCGGCGCCGGCGAGCTGATCACCAGCAGCGAGATCGAGCACATCTCGCCGCTCGCGCACCAGCACATCCATCTCTACGGCCACTACCCCTTCGACCTCGCCAGCCGACCTATCGGCCACCGGCCACTCAGAACGCCCACCGCTCCCACAGCGCCAGCGCCAACGACGCCGAACCGCGTCTAACGCTTAGCGTGAAAATTCGCACCGTTACTAACTTCGGCTCATGCGGCGCGCGCGCCTGATTTCTATCTCGACTTCCGCACGCTGGGATCTGCGCGGGGGGCGCCTGGCGACGGGCGTCCCTACCGCGACCAATCGCCGCGGAGCGGCAGTCTGGCCCGCGCCGGCTCGCAGGCTGCTGAGATTTGCTCAAAGCCGGCAACGAGGGACCGGCTGCTGGCTTTGTCCGAGAGCGGTCATGCTGAACATCAGCCACCGCGTCGACGGGGTGGCTCCGTTGCTGCGCAGGCGACAGCGTTCCTTGGGGTCGGGCCGCGGACTTGCGGATCGTCAGACCCGAGCAGCAGTCTCCCGATGCCGATGACAGTGCTGGTCGGTCGTCCAACGCGAGAGTGGGGGTTAGCTCGATTCGAGCAAGGAACCGGCGAATTCGGCTTCTCTTCGCGCTGCCGATGCAGAAGTTGCTCGTCGCCACGCGGCCTGAGATAGTTGTGGTGATCGAAAAAGGAGGCCATCATGCTCGAAGTCGAACTCGACATCTTCTCAGGGATGACGAACCCGACGTGGATGCTCTCGGAGCCTCAGGAGAGGACGCTGCATGAGCTCCTCCGCTCGGAGCCGGCTCAGATCTCGCCACCGAGAACGACGAGCCAGCGTCTGGGCCTTGGTTATCGCGGAGTGATCGTACGACGGATCAAGATGGACGACAGCGTGTGGGACAAGGCCATGTCGGCCGCGCGCAAGCCATTTCCCAACGAGTTTCGCCTCGGCCTCAAGAGGGCCAAGGGGGATTCAGCCGCCGACTGGTTGGTCACTACCGCGGGTCCTCAGGGCGCCCGCATCGGCGACGAGGTGCGGGAGATGGCCTCCCGCGGCGTCGAGCTCGTGCCTCGCGCTCGCGGACCTCTCGACCCCTCCGTCAAGATCGATCGCAGGCGGGTCGAGGAAGCCGAGGTCTCCGTGGACGTGCCGAATGAGATCGGGGCGGAGGATCACGAGACATGGTGGGCGTGCCCATCGAATTGGTTCGGGGCGAACGCGCAGTACTTCAACGACCCCGCGCACGTAACCCGCAACAATTGCTATTGCTTTGCCAGCAACCATTTGGCCGATGTGCGCTATGCCCTGCCTGGCCGGCGCGGTGGACGACCCGCCCAGTCCCTCACCTGCGGCGGCGTGATCGATGGCTTACGCGCCGATGGCTGGAAGGATGGCTGCGAGCCGAACGCTCTGACCATCGTCTTGGTCATCTGGCCGAACAACGACTACCACTTCTACCGGCTGGTGACAGGAGGACCGTACTGGTGGTGGGGGCACAAACCGGGCGGGACGCCAGCGAAGTACACCGACGACTGCGGGCATTCCATCTTCCAGTATCAAGGCAAAGGCTACGCGCCGAACAACATCTGCCGGGGTCCCTACACCGACTTCTGCGGCTACTTCTACCAGAACAACTCGACAGCGTTTGTCGCCTAGCCCGCACGCAGATGCCGGCGCGCGCTGAGGTCGAGCTCGACATCTTCTCCGGCATGCCGAACCCGACGTGGGTTCTGACGCCCGCTGAGGCGGAGAGTCTTGCGCTGGGGTTGGCGGCGCTGCCGCGCATCTCGGCGTGTGAGCTCTCGCCCAGGCTGGGGTACCGGGGGCTGGTCGTGAACGTCACACACGGTAACGAGACGCGGCTGGTCCGGGTTCAATCCGGCTGCGTTCAGATCGCGGAAGGTGACACCACCATCCATGCCCGCGACGAGCGGCGCGAGCTGGAACGCTGGCTGATCGAGACCGGAAGGCCTCGGCTCACGGAGAATGTCATTGACGTCGTCGACCGCGAAATGCGGCGATCGGCCCCGTGACGCTCACATATTCGTGGACGCGAGCTCGTGCGCGGCAGGCCGCCCGTGATCAGGTGGCCAAAGAACGAGGGGAGTTCGCAAACTCAGGCAGCCTCGAGTTCGTGGATAAGTCCGCGGAGGAGATCGCGCCGGAGACGCAGTAGCCCAGGCAATACAGCTCAGCATCGAGTACGACCCGGCTCCTCCGTTCAACACCGGCTCGCTTGAAAAGGGGCCCACCGCACATTGCGGATCTTGTCCGCTCGGCGGAGGCTGCCCAGTCGACTTGACTGAACCGTAGACGAGAGGTACCGACCATAGCCCTCATAGTCGGGCCCTGTAAGCCGGGCGCGCCGTTGCCACTGGAACCTCAAGTCGACGGCAGCGCGGACATCCCCTCCGCCCCGATCGTTGAAGGATCTTGCAAGCACCGCGGATGGGTGCGTGCCCGACTTCCGCGCGAATCGGTGTCCGGCCGCCGGCCCCACGGTGCTCAAGGCAGCACGACAAGCGGTCTTCGGCATCGCCTGGGCGGATCCCACTGATCCCCTCGCCACCGCCCGAAGATGCGGAGGCCAAGAGAGCGGCCGCTTTGTGCTCCCATGGACGTTTCCGGCGCCGTCTGGTGCGCTAATCACGAGACCCCACACCTATCCTGAATCGGTTGACGGCGCTGCCTTGCGCTCTACGGAACCCCGGCAAGTGTGGGCGACTGCGCAGCGGCACTCCGCGGGAGAGGCGTCGCTGGCGGACACGAGGGCCCGTGGATCGCACAGCACGGTGCAGAGGCAAGCGGAAACGGCGGGTCGATCAAGTCCTCTGGAATGTGGGCCTCGCGCGGCGGATCCGAACCGCCAACGGGATCGTAGGGCCGGACGCGACGCGCCGGCGAGGTCAGCCACAGTCCCTTGCTCAGGATCGGGTCGGCAACCGCCGCCAGCGGGACACCGAGATGCTCTGCCCACAGCCGTGTGCGGAGCGTGCGGGCGAGCGGCGCGCCGTCGCGCCCCGGCCCGGCGACCGCTGCCAATACCTCGCTGTCGTACTCCCACCCGCGACGGTTGATGTTCGGCGAGCCGATCACCGCCAGCTCGTCGTCCGCGACCAGGATCTTGGCGTGGATGTAGGTGTGGGGGCCGAACGCCGCGGGGCCGTCGCGGCCGGGTGTGGACAGCACGAACACGCGGAGCTTGTGGCCATCCGGGCCCGAGCGGATGTGGTCGATGAACCGCTTGCGAAGTTCCCAGCGCCTGGGCAGGTTGAGCCCGGGCAGCAGCTCGGACGCGCAGGCAAGGATCGTGACGTGATCGACGTTGGGAAGCGCGCGGCGGATCGCCTCGGCGGCGCACATGCCGATCATGTACTGATCCTCGATGTAGATGAATCGCCGCGCCGCGGCGATCACGGCGAGCAGGATCTCCTGCACCGTGCGGTCGCGGAACGTGCGGGTCATCCCGGGCGCGAGGGTGGCGGTGCCGTTGAACGTCTCGCCGATTCGCGCGACGGTAGGCCCGGTCGGCGGCGGCACCGGCTCGGAGCGACCGAGCAGCGGTCCCTTGGCGGCGTCCAGCCTCGCGTGCTCCCTGGTCGCTAGCCACCGCTTGATGAACACCTCGAGCACGTCCCGGGCCGCCGGGCCGGCGATGCGGCAGTGGACGTCGTGGTGGGGCTGCCCGGGGCTGCTCCCGCTGGCGCTGCCGCCGCTTCCGCCGGCGGCGCAGGTGCCGGCTTCACAGACGCGGTCGCAGTTGACGTCGATCCCGCCGCAGAAACCGATCAACCCTTCCGTGCCCTTGACCACGAGCAGCTTCTGATGGTGAGCGCCGACAGTGGGCCCGATCTGATGGTTGTCGAGGACGGCGGCGCCCGACGCGAGACCGTTGACGAAGCGGACTTCAGCGCTGTTCTTGGTCCCCAGCTGGTCCCACAGGACGACGCGCACTTGCACGCCGGCGGCCGAGGCCTTCGAGAACAGCGCCCGGATCGTCGAGGGGCCGCCACGCGGCGAGGATGGGCACTGCGGGGCGGGCGGCAAGGGCACGTCGAGCGGCTCGTCGAGGTCGAGCCACCAGCCGAGCAGATAGATGTAGTGGCCGCGACCAGTCGCCGTACGGATTGCCGCCAGCATGCTGCGGAACGTCTCCGGCCCGTCGATCAGCTCGAGTACGTCGTTTCCGTCGCGGCGCGCGGGACCCAGGACCCGGCGCCACTTCGCCACGCTGTCGTCGTCAACCGCCGGCGCGAGTGACTCGAGCCGCGGCCACGTGCTCGGGCCGATCTTGCCGTCCGGCGTGAGCCCGGCGCAGACCTGAAACGCCTTCGCGGCGAGCTCCGTGTTGCGTCCGAAACGGCAGTCCACGGCCAGCGGCAGCTGGCCATTGCGGCGCAGCGTCGCGACCGCCGACTGGATGAACGCGCGTGTGGCCGCGGCCGGTTCGGCGCAGGCATACGTGCCGGCTTGATGGCGGACCAGGAACTGGTTGAGGCACTGCTGGGCATAGCCGACGGATGGCCGGCGCGAACGCCCGGGGGAGGTTCCGCGCTCGATCAGCGGACGCCCGGTCCCGTCTGGACCGACTTCCGGCTGCGGGGGCCCCTCGCCCGGACGGCATGCACCGACGTGAGTGTCGGACTCTGCCTCCGAGCCTAAGGCGGGTGATCCTTCGAGCGTTGGCGAGCCGGCGGCATCGGCGAGCAGCAGCCACCCGAATTGCTGCGGAATGCGGGCCGGGACGACCGTGGTCGGATCCACGCGGAATCGCCGGCCCAGCCCTGCCGTTGGGAACCCGGCGAGCGTACCCAGTAGCGCCCGTCGCAGCTCGAGCGAGTGCTGCGCGGTCGGTCCATCTGGGACGTACAGCACCCGAAGCGCTCCAGGGGCTCCACCTGACAGCTCGATCAACACACGCACGCGTGCCCACTGCACGAGGTCGTCCGCGGGTCCGTGGAGGGCGTCGAAGATGTGAATTTCGTCCGGATCGTTGTGGCGCAGGGCGCCCATGAGGCCGGCCCCTCCGCCCGAGTGCGCCGTCAGGATGAGGCGTCCGGCAGAAACGCTGGCGCCGGTCATCGCCGCGAGGCACTCCAGCGCGAATGAGATGAGCTCGCGCAGCCCGGCGCCCGTGATCAGCACTGGGTGGTCGTAGCCGGCGCCGGTACGACCTCCGAAATAGTTGCCCCTCGGGAGTATGCAGACGGTGGGGCGACGCCGGCCCGGCCGCGGATCCGCAGGGTTCAGCGGGTTGCCGAAGTCGAGACCGCACGTGAGCTCCTTGTCGCGGTCGAGCCGCATGTCCGCTCCACGCGCGCTGTAGCCGTGAAAGTGCACGACGACATCCACCGACCGGATGCCGGCCGGCATCGCGTTCCACCGGAGGATTAGATCGGGCCGGGTGCCCCGATGCCGGCTGAGGATCGGGGCGTCGAGGACAACAGCTCGGCCGGCGGCGACTGGTTGCGCGCTGGGTGGCCTGGTGTCGGGCTCGTGGATCAGGTCAGGCCAGCGGGTCAGCTCAAA
>Ga0209048_10005559_pt1 | contig 11882 bp, 12 predicted proteins | sample FrelakmetCRP12CR_FD_187146 | JGI IMG/M metagenome (GOLD analysis project Ga0209048, IMG submission 187146) | Freshwater lake sediment microbial communities from the University of Notre Dame, USA, for methane emissions studies - CRP12 CR (SPAdes)... | ecosystem: Environmental > Aquatic >... | reverse complement strand
CGCGCAGCATTTGCTCGGTCACGCGGATATCGGGACGACGCAGATCTATCTGTCGAAGCCGCTGTTCGATGAACTGGCGGCGGCTGTCGGGCACCTGTCGTTCAGGGCTCCGACGCGAACGAATGTTCTAGGGGTCACGGAAACCCTCAAAACGGCCTGAGAGGCGACGACCGGAATCGAACCGGTGTAGACGGCCGCGCAGAGGGCCCGGACGGTGAATCGAGCGCAGCTTAGCTTAGCGGCGCGATCGCCCATGAAATAGGGACTTCTCGTTGTGCTGGGTTCTGCTCGAGGCTCCCCAAAGTCGTGAGTTTGGGGAGCCCTTGGGGAGCCTTGTCCCGGCCCGACTAGCCCGGGCGTGGACTGATGAAGCGATGTCCGACCCCGGACCGAAGCCAGACGCGATCGACGAGGCAAACGCCCGGTTCGGGAAGCCACGCACGGCGGGGACGAATCCAAGGGCGGGGTGGGGACCGAAGGAGCCCTCGCTGGCCAGGGCGCGGGGCAGGCCGGTTGTCTCGATCGCGAGGCGCGCCTTGAGCAGGGCGGTCTCGCGGGGCGGGGCGGGGCGCTCGACCTCGCCGGTGAAGGTGCCGAGCCCGTCGGTGTCGAGTCCAGCGGGGACCACGACGCGCATGCCGGGCGTCCGGGCGAGGGCGGGGGCGATCGCCCGCTCCTTTTGGTGTTTGGTGGCGAGCGCGGCTGTGGCGCGACTGTAGGGTGGCTCACGCCGCGCGGGCCGGTCGGGGGCGGCGTCCGTGTGTGAGCACGGCGAGGATCTCGCCGATCGCGTGGTCGCGGTCGAGCGGGTGGCGCAGCGGCAGCTCGGGGTGCAGCTGGTAGCGATTGCGCCGGCCTTCGCGCGTTCGCTCCAGGTAGCCGGCCTCGACGAGGTCGGCGACGATCCGCTGCGCCCCGCGCTCGGTTATCCCAACGTCGGCGGCGATGTCGCGCAGCCGGGCCTCAGGGTCGCGAGTCACGCACAGCAGCACGTGTGCATGGTTGGTGAGAAACGTCCAGTCGGGCACGTCACAAGGGTACGACATACGACGTCGTATTCCTCTGTCTTGACAACTGACTTCTGTTTCGCCTATTGTGGTTCGCGTAATGCAAGTACTCGGTTCTCGGAGAGTGAAGATGAGCGCGGACGGTTCTTGGAGGATGAAGATGAGCGCCGACGAAGGCTCAGAGGATCTCGGGCCTGCGGGCAGGAGGGTCGATCCGCCAGGCAGCGCCGCTGATCTCGATCGCTGGGCGCACATGTGGGCGGCGCCGCCGCCGGATGTCGCGATGGCGATCTCGCCGCCTGAGGGCCGGGCACGCGCGGCGCGCGAGGTCGGTGAGCATGTGATCGGCGAGCTTTGTCGGGGCCGGTCGCTGTACTGCGTCGTGCGAGATGGGTTTGTGCGGGCGCGGATCGGCGGTTTTGACGGCCGCGCGCTGCCGCCGCATTGCCTTGAGGGGCCGGACCGATGAGCTCTGCGTCTTCGGCGCTCGTGCCCGGTCTGAGCGATCAGCACGCGGCGACCGCGGTGACGGTGGCTCGTGGTGACGGGATCGGCCCGGAGATCATGGAGGCGACCCTGCGCGTCCTTGACGCCGCGGGCGCCCGCCTGGCGCTTGAGGAGATCGAGATCGGCGAGGCGGTCTACGGCCGCGGGCACACGGCGGGGATTGAGCCGGCCGCGTGGGAGTCGTTGCGGCGCACGCGGGTGTTTCTCAAGGCGCCGATCACCACCCCGCAGGGCGGCGGTTTCAAGTCGCTGAACGTGACGGTCCGTAAGACGCTGGGACTGTTTGCCAATGTGCGGCCGTGCGTGGCCTACGCGCCGTTCGTGCCGACCCGCCATCCCGGCATGGACGTCGTGATCGTGCGCGAGAACGAGGAGGATCTGTACGCCGGGATCGAGCACCGCCAGACCGATGAGGTCACCCAGTGCCTGAAGCTGATCAGCCGCCCCGGCTGTGAGCGGGTCTGCCGCTACGCGTTTGAGTACGCGCGCCGCCATGGGCGGCGCAAGGTGACGTGCTTCACCAAGGACAACATCATGAAGCTCACCGACGGCCTGTTTCACCGGGTCTTTGACGAGGTCGCGGGCGAGTACCCCGACGTTGAGTCAGAGCACTGGATCGTCGACATCGGCGCGGCGAAGCTGGCCGACACGCCAGAAGCGTTCGACGTGCTGGTGATGCCCAACCTCTATGGCGATGTGCTCTCCGACGTCGCCGCGCAGATCGCCGGCTCCGTGGGCCTGGCGGGTTCGGCGAACGTCGGTCAGCAATGCGCGATGTTCGAGGCCATCCACGGGTCGGCTCCGCGGCGCGCCGGCCAGGACGTCGCCAATCCCTCCGGGTTGCTGCTCGGCGCGGTGATGATGCTTGTGCACATCGGCCAGGGGGATGTCGCCGCGCGCGCTCACAACGCTTGGCTGCGCACGATCGAGGACGGCGTCGGGACCTACGACATCGCCGGTCCCGACACCCGCTCGGTCGGCACGCGCGCGTTCGCCGAGGCCGTCATCGCCCGCCTGGGCGACGAGCCGCGGACGCTTCCGGCGGTGCGCTATCCGGCGACGCAGCAGCCGATCGCGATCGCCACGAGCGCGGCGGCGCCTGCGATGAAGCAGCTGGATGGGGTCGACGTGTTCCTCCATTGGCCGCAGCGGGACGCCGAGGTGCTGGCCGGGCGGGTGCGGGAGGCGGCTGGCGAGCAGTGCCTGGAGCTGGCGATGATCACCAACCGCGGGGTCAAGGTCTGGCCGGGCGGGCTGCCTGAGACGTTCTGCACCGACCACTGGCGCTGCCGCTTCAAAGCGCCTGTGCCCGGATCCGCGCAGCGCAGCGATGTCGTCGAGTTGCTCGGGCGCTTGGACCGCGCCGGTGTCGACTGGGTCAAGACGGAGGGCCTGTACCGCTTTGACGGCGAGCCGGGCTACTCGCTGGGGCAGGGCCAGTGAGCGCGATTCTGATTGGCTCCGTGGCGCTGCCTGCGCTTGCCGGACTGGTGTGTGTGTTGCTCGGCGGGCGGCTCGCCGACGGGGCGGGCCGCGTCGGCGCCGCCGCCGCGGCGCTCGCATTCTGTTTAGCGATCGCGCTGGTTGTGGCGGTCGTGACCTCGGGGCCGGTGTCTGCCGTGATCGCCGGTGTCGATGGGAGCGCGGCGATCGGGCTGTTCGCCGACCGGCTGGCGGTGGTCATGCTGCTGCTCGTCTTGGGGGTCAGCGCTGTCGTGCAGCTGTTCGCTAGCCGCTATCTGTCTGGCGACCCGCGCCAGGTCAGGCTGATCGCCGCCGCCGGGCTGACGACCACCGCGGTCGCCGCGGTCGTGACGGCGGCCACGCTCAGCGGCCTGGTCGTTGCGTGGCTGGTGAGCGGCGTGGGTCTGCTCGGGCTGCTCGCGCAGCGAGCCGACCTGGCGTCCGCGCGACTGGGGTTGCGCCGGGCAGCCCTCGCCTTCGCGGTTGGCGATTTCGCTCTGGTCCTGGGTGCGTCAGTGGTGTGGGCGACGGTCGGCGACCTCGACCTACGCCAGGTCGGCGTCGGCAGCGCGCCGCTGGCCGCCAAGCAACTTCAGGTGCTCGGGGTGAGCGTCAGCGCGGGCGCCGTCTTTGCGTGCCTGCTCGTGGTGGCGGCGATGGGCCGCTCGGCGCAGATCCCGCTGCAGCGCTGGTTGCCGGCGACGCTGGCCGCGCCGACGCCGGTCTCCGCCTTTCTGCATGCCGGGCTGGTCAACGCCGGCGGGTTTCTGCTCGTGCGCCTGGGCCCGATCTTCGGGCTGTCGAGCATCGCGACCCATCTCGCGTTCATCGCCGGGGCGCTGACCGCGCTCTACGGCACGGCGTTGATGCTCACTAAGCCCGATGTCAAGGGCGGGCTTGCCCATTCGACGATGGGCCAGATGGGCTTCATGGTGATGGCCTGCGCGCTGGGGGCGTTCGCGGCGGCGATCTTTCATCTCGTCGCCCACGGGATGTACAAGGCGACGCTGTTCCTCGGCGCCGACTCGGTCGTGCACAACGACAAGCGCCGGGAGGTCGTGCCGCACCCCGCCCCCGCGGGCGTGAGCTGGCCCGCCGCGGCAAGGGTGGCGGTCGCGGTGATCGTGCCGGCGGCGGCGCTGGCGGCCGCGCTGGCTTCGGTCGCGTCGGCGGCGCTCGAGCACAGCGGCGCGATCGTGCTGATCGCTTTCGCCTGGGCCACCGCCGCGCAGGCCGCGTGGGCGTGGCTGGGAGCCACGCCAGGACGCGCCCTTGTCGGACTGACGGCGCTGGCGGCCAGCTGTGTCGCCTACGCGGTGCTGGTCGCCGGCGCCTATGCCTTCCTGGCGCCTGCGCTCGGCCCGCTGCGTCACCCCGTCAGCCCGTGGTGGGCGCTGGTTCTCGTGGCGGTGCTCGTCGCCGCGCTGCTCGCTCGGCTGGGCCCGGCCTCCGCCTGGCGCAGCGCGCTGTATGTCCGCGCCTTGGACGCCGGGCACGTCGGGCGGCCCCGCGCCGCTCGCGCGTCGCGCCGGCGCCGGTCGACAGCGACCCTTGTTCCTGGGCTCGACTCCCCTGGGAGCGTGACCGCATGAGCCAGCACAGCGACGAGGATTGCGCCCGCTTGCGCGCGCAGGCAAGCTCCTCTGGTCAGGTCCTGTTCTCGACCTGGCCGATCAAGACGTTTGTCGCCGTCAACCCGCTGGGAGGCGTAGAGCACCATCCCTTTGAGGAAGCCATCGAGCTTGTCGGCGGGCTGCTGGGCTTGCGCGGCCATCTGCCGCTGCAGACCTTCCGCGCGCTGCACGCGGCCGGGCGCGTGAGCGACGCCGACCTCGATGCCGCGCTGCTGCGCCGCGTGCCGGAGCTCGAGCGCGTCGCGCTCGCGCTCGACGGTCGCGCCGTGTCGGGCGTGCAGGCGTTGCGCGCCGATCTGCTCTCCGGTCCCGCGGCGCCGGCGCGGGCGAGGTCGCCGCGGGGCGCGGCGGAGTGGTGTGACGAGCTGCTCGGCACCGAGGTCGCGGCGCTGGTCGACGAGCAGGTGGCGAAGTGGTGCGCCGCGTTCTTTGACACCCGCCAGGCGCGCTGGCCGATGCCCGGCCGCCAGCTGGGGCTCTATGGCGCGTGGCGCCGGCTTGTCGCCCAGGACCCGGCGTTGCGGCGCCTGCAACTCGCTCGCGAGCGGTTCACCGGCCTGCCCGAACGCCCGGAGGACGCCATCCTCGCCGCCCTGATGTTGCTGCGCATCCCAGATGGCGAGCGGCGCGCCGAGCTGCGCGCGCAGCTTGCGCGCACGCCGGGATGGGCCAGCCACGTCAAGTGGTGTGCCGAGCATCCCGATCAGGCGCCGCACCCGGCCGATCTGGTCGACCTGCTGGCGATCCGGCTGGCCTACGAGGCGGCGTCCGTCGATGCCGCGGCAGCGGGGGCGCTGGCGGACGGGACCGCGGGTCTGCGCGCGCTGGTGCAGGAGCACCTGGCCCTCGCAGCCGCGCCTGACCCGGACGCCCGCCGGGCGCGCGCCGCCGCGGTGGCCAGTGCCCTGGGCGCCCGCGACACCGCGAGCGCATCGGTCGACCGCCTGGCCGGGGTGCTCGAGCGCCTCCCGGTCGACGAGCGTTGCTGGGTGTGGCTTGACGCGTACGAGTGGCACTACCGTGACCGGCTGCTGGGCATGCTTGACCGCCCGGCACTTCCCGAGCGACGGGAGCGGGCACCGGCGCAGGCGGTGTTCTGCATCGACGCGCGCTCGGAAGGCCTGCGCCGTCATCTGGAGGCGCACGGGCCCTACGAGACATTTGGCTTTGCCGGCTTCTACCAGCTGGTGGTCCGCTACCGCGCGCTGTGCTCGACCCACGACGCGCGCCTGTGCCCGGTGCCGCTGACGCCCACCAAGACGATCACCGAGCACCCGGTTGCGGGCAGCGAGATCGATGCCGCGCGGGACATCGCCGTCGAGCGTCAAGCTGATGCGCTCGTGCACGCCTTCCACGGCGCCAAGGACGACCTCGCCTCGCCGTTCGCGCTGGCCGAGGCGGCGGGCTGGGTGGCCGGTCCGCTGGCCGCGGCCAAGACGGCGGCCCCCGAGCGCTTCGCGCGCCTGCGCGCACGCCTGGCCCGGCGCGCCGCGCGCCGCGTCACCGACCCCACCGTCGACACGCCCTCGCCGCAGGAGGCCGAGACGCTGGTGGCCGACGCCGCGCGCCAGTCGATCCGGGCGCTGCTCGCGCGCCCCGACCTGCCCGAGAGCGAGTGCGAGGCCCTTCGCCAGCGTGCGCTTGACGGCGCCGAGCCGCGGCTGCGCGCCGCGCTTGACCTCACGACCGAGGGGAACGCTGCGCGCGTCGAGCGCGCCCTGGCGCTCGGCTATGACCTCGAAGAGCAGGTGTTCTGGGCGCAGTTCGCGCTGCGCTCGTTCGGGCTCGTCGAGGACTTCGCGCGCCTCGTGCTGCTCGCCGGGCACGGTAGCCGCACCGAGAACAACGCTTATGAGGCGGCGCTGGACTGCGGCGCCTGCGGCGGACAGCACGGCGGACCGAACGCGCGCATCTCCTGCGCGATGCTCAACCGCCCCGCCGTCCGCGCCGGCTTGGCCGAGCGCGGGATCCGCATCCCCGATGACACCGTGTTCATCGCCGCCGAGCACGACACCGCCACCGACCGCGTGACGATCTTCGACCACCACACGATCCCCCGGACGCATCTGGCCGAGGTTGAGCGCCTGCAGACCGACCTTGACGCGGCGGGGGCTGCGCTGGCTCACGAGCGCCACCGCCGCCTGCCGGGGCGCGACCATCCCCACCGGCGCGCCGGCGACTGGGCCCAGGTGCGCCCGGAGTGGGGCCTGGCGCGCCACGCCGCGTTCATCATCGGCCCCGGGTCGATGGTCAGCGGCCTGGACCTCGAGACCCGGACGTTCCTGCACTCCTACGACTGGCGCGCCGACCCGGACGCCACGGCGCTGGAGACGATCCTCACCGCTCCCGGGCTGGTCATCCAGTGGATCAACGCCCAGTACTACTTCGCCACCGTCGACCCCGACGTCCTGGGCGCCGGCGACAAGACGCTGCACAACGTCGTCGGCGACATCGGGGTGCTCCAAGGCCACGCTGGGGACCTGCAGCTCGGGCTGCCTTGGCAGTCGATCGCGACCGGCGAGCAGCTCTACCACGAGCCGATGCGCGCGCTGTACGTCGTGCAGGCGCCACGCGAGCGCGTCGAGATGCTGATCGCCCGCAACGACCTGCTCAAGCACTACTTCGACGGCGACTGGGTCGCGCTCGTGGTCCGCGAAGCGCCCGGCGAGCCCTGGCAGCGACGCACCCGCGCCGGCCAGTGGCTCTCCTGGCGGCCTGCCGTCACCCCGTCGACCAAGGAGATGGCCGCATGAGCCGCGAGGACCTGACGCGCATGACCAAGGTGGAAGTCGTGGTCCGGGGGGCCGACGCCTCGCTGGTCAGCAACCTGCTGAGCAGCTGCGGGGTGACCGGCTACACCGGCCTCAGTGGCGTCTCGGGCTTCGGCCACCACGGCTACCACGAGGGGCGGCTGCTGTTCAATGACACCGACACCCTCGCGCTGATCATCGCGGTGATGCCCGACGACCGCGCCGACGCGGTGCTCGCCGGCCTGCGCGCACTGTTCGAGGACCGCTCCGGCGTCATGTTCGTCTCTGACACCTACGTGAGCCGCACGGACTACTTCCGGTGAGCGCGACCGCCACCACCTCCCAGCCGCCGACCGCCGCCACGGCGCACCGCGCGCCGGTCGTTGCGATGGTCGGCGCCGGACAGCTGGCCCGGATGACCCACCAGGCGGCGATCGCGCTCGGCGTCGGGCTGCGGGTGCTCGCCACCGACGGCAGTGACTGCGCGCTCAGCGCCGGCCCGCAGCACCTGATCGGGTCGCCCGACCGTCTGGAGGACCTGCGGACGCTGGCCGCCGGCGCCGACGTGCTCACGTTCGACCACGAGCGCGTGGCGCCCGAGCACCTCGCCGCGCTGCAGTTAGACGGCGTCCGCCTCGCCCCGACCGCCAGCGCGAAGCTGCTCGCCCAGGACAAGCTCCACGCGCGGCGCGAGCTCGCCCAGTCCGGCTTCCCGGTCCCGCCGTTCGCGCACGCGCACAGCAGCGCGGACGCCGCGAGCTTCGCCGCCCAGCACGGCTGGCCCTTGGTGGCCAAGGCGCCGCGCGGCGGCTACGACGGCCGCGGCGTGTTCACGCTGGCGAGCCCGGACGCCGCCGACCACGCCCTCCCGGGCCAGCCCGACGGCCTGCTGCTCGAGCCCCACCTGCAGATCGAGCGCGAGCTCGCCGTCTTGATCGCCCGCTCTGCGGCAGGCGAGGCCGTCGCCTACCCCGTCGTGCAGACCGTCCAGCACGACGCGATGTGCCGCGAGATCCTCGCCCCGGCCCCGATCGCCGCCGGTCTGGCCGCCCAGGCGCGCGAGCTCGCGCTCGCCATCGCCGACCGCATCGACGCGACCGGGATCCTCGCTGTCGAGCTGTTTGACACGCCCGACGGGCTGCTCGTCAACGAGCTCGCCCTGCGCCCGCACAACTCCGGCCACTACACGATCGAGGGCTGCGCAACCTCCCAGTTCGAACAGCACCTGCGCGCGGTGCTCGGCTGGCCGCTGGGCCTGCCGACGCTGCTCGCGCCCGCAGTCGCCACCGTCAACATCATCGGCCCCCCTGACGGCAGCGACCCGGCCAGCCGGATCGCCGGCGCGCTCGCCGTCCCGGCCGCGCACGTCCATCTCTACGGCAAGACGCCGCGACGGGGGCGCAAGCTCGGCCACGTCACCGTCTGCGGCCAGGATCTCGCTCCCACCCGCCAGGCCGCCCAGCTCGCCGCCGCCCGACTCCAGGACGCGACCCGATGAGCGGTCCGCTCGTCGGCGTCGTGATGGGCAGCGACTCCGACCTGCCGACGATGCAGCCGGCCGCCGCGGCGCTCACCGAGCTCGGGGTCGCGCACGAGCTGCGCGTCGTCTCCGCCCACCGCACCCCGCACGACATGCTCGCCTACGCCGCCGACGCGGCCGGCCGGGGCCTGCACGTGATCATCGCCGGGGCCGGCGGCGCCGCGCACCTCCCGGGCATGCTCGCCGCCGCCACCCCGCTGCCCGTCATCGGGGTTCCCGTGCCCCTGGCCCACCTCGACGGCCTCGACTCGCTGCTCTCGATCGTTCAGATGCCCGCCGGGGTCCCCGTCGCCACCGTCGCCATCGGCGCCGCCCACAACGCCGGCCTGCTCGCCGCCCGCATCCTCGCCACTGCCGACCCGATCCTGCGCCAGGCCGTCGAGCGCGCCCAGGCCGAGCTGGCCGCCAGGGCCCACGCCAAAGACGCCCGCGTCCGCCGGTTCTCCGCCACCCCCGACCCCGAGGAACCATGCTTGCCGACAAGCGCCTGATCCTCACCGGCATCGTCACCACCGACTCGATCGCCTACGCCGTCGCCGAACGCGCCCAGCTCATGGGAGCCGAGATCCTCCTCACCGCCTTCCCGCGCGACCGCCCGCTGACCGAGGCCGCCGCCGCAAGCCTCCCGCGCCCCGTAGAGATCGTCGACCTCGACATCACCCGCGACGAAGACGTCGCACAGCTCACCGCACACGTTGGCCAAGCCTGGGGCGGCCTCGACGGCGCACTGCACGCGATCGCCTTCGCACCCCGCGACGCGCTCGCCGGCGACTTCCTCACCGCCGGCGCCGACGGCGTGAACCTCGCCTTTGAGACCAGCGCGTTCTCGTACGCCTCGCTCGGCCGCGTGCTCGCGGAGCTCGCGCCCGAGTCGGGCGGCGCGCTCGTCGGCCTGGACTTCGACGCCGCTGGCGCCTGGCCAATCTACAACTGGATGGGCGTCTGCAAAGCCGCGCTGGAATCGGTCAACCGCGACCTCGCCCGCGACCTCGGCTCGCGCCGCGTCCGCTCAAACCTCGTTGCCGCCGGACCGGTCCACACCTGCGCCGCCGGCGGTATCCCCGGCTTTGATCAGCTCCTCGACGCCTGGCATACCCGCGCAGCCATACCTTGGGACCCCCGCGACCCCGGGCCGATCGGCGACACCGCCTGCTTCCTGCTCTCCGACCTCGCCCGCGCCATCACCGGCGAGATCGTCCACGTCGACGCCGGCTACCACGCCATGGCCGGAGCGCTGCGCCCAAGCGCCGCCCCCCGTCGGAACCGCACACCAGCCACCCCGGTATGAACCAGCCCGCCGCGCGACCCGGTACACACCCGAGCACCCGCGACCGGCTGCTGCTGGCCTTCTCCGACCTCACCCGCTACGGCATCGTCGCCCAACCCGCACTCGGGACCGACCCCGACACCACACGCAAGACCCTGCGAGCGGCGATCCTCGCGCACTACCCCTGCGCGACGGCCTCCTACATCTTCTGGACGGCGAGCGACGAGCGCTGCTTCGACTCGGACGGCGCCCTTCGCGGCCCACTCACCCTCCACCACAGCGGAGCGGACGTCGCGCGAGCAGCCCACGCCGCACTCGGCCGCGTCGGCCTCGACGCCGAGGACGTCGCCGCGCCGACCGCCCTTTGCGTCGCCGCAAACCGATGAGACCCGGCGCGCTGGGATCCAGGCTCCGTAGTGGATGCCGGTGGCGCCGGTGATGCCGACGAGCAGCCGCCTCGGGTACGCGCTCATCGCGACTAGTTTTCCGGGTTAGCGCTCGGTCGCCAAGCGCGCCTGCGTGTGACAGGGGCGCGAGTTGATTGTGGCCGCGTGCAGCCAGCGGCGCTCGCGGCCGATTTCGCGCGCGGTGTTGAGCACGTGCTCGGCGGAGGCGCCGGCGGTCGCGCGGCGCCAGACGAGGTCGATGATCAGTGCGGGAGCTGCCTCCACGAGCGCGACGAGGTTGATGCCGCGCGGCAGCTGGTCGATCAGTGAGCCCACGACCAGGGCGACGCCGCGGCCTTGGGCGATGGTGCGCCATACGGTCGAGCCACCGGCGTGCTCGTCGAGGCTCGGTTCGAAGCCGGCGTCACGGCAGGTCGCGAGCACGGCATCGTAGAAGCCGGGAGCCATCTCCCGCGGCCACAGCTCGAACAGCTCATCGCTCAGCTCGGGGACGGCCAGCCGCTGGCGGTGGGTGCCGGTGACCGGCGCTGAGCGCGGCGACGAACCGCTCGCGCCGCTCCGCAGGGAGCGGCAACTCCGACGCTACGATGCGTGTTTCCCATTGAGGATCAGAGAGGCCTTACCCGGGGCTGGAGCGCGGCGGGTTCACGCGAGTCGTCAGCTCGATGTCAGGAGTTGACCATTCGACGGAGGGTGATGGCGTTGTGGACCGCATTGCCGTGTCCGTCGTTATTGAAGTACGCGAAGACGTTCTTGCCTGCGGCATCCCACTCCTGCAGACGATCTGCCCACCATGCCAAGTCGGCGTCCGAGTAAGAGCCTGCGTAGAGGTGGTGCGGGTCGGGACCGTGGAGGCGAACGTACACGAATGGCGCTGTGGCGCGGAGCACGCAGCGGAGGTGCGCTCCGCTCATGACGCAGTACGCGATTGTGTGCTGTTCCAGGATGGCGAAGACACGTTCGTCGTTCCAGCTCGGATGGCGGAGCTCAACCGATGTACGGATCCATGGGGGTAGCAACTCGAGGAAGTACCGCAGGCGCGCGTCGTCGCGGGCGTGATCGGGCGCGAGCTGGACTAGACCCTATGGAGGATGATTCGCCGAGACGTTGAAGCTCTCGTTCCGCACTTCTCGGTGTCGATATCTCCCCCCATCTGGCGAGCGGATGAGCGGGCGCTCAGGGGTCGGTCGTGGCCGTGAGGTAGGCGTTTTAGACCCTATGGAGGACCGGCCAGTCGTGTGTCGAAGTGGTCGGCACTCCCCGCGCAGGCTGCGGGGTAAGTCTTCGCGCTGAGGATTGCACCCTC
>Ga0209048_10005558_pt1 | contig 11883 bp, 11 predicted proteins | sample FrelakmetCRP12CR_FD_187146 | JGI IMG/M metagenome (GOLD analysis project Ga0209048, IMG submission 187146) | Freshwater lake sediment microbial communities from the University of Notre Dame, USA, for methane emissions studies - CRP12 CR (SPAdes)... | ecosystem: Environmental > Aquatic >... | reverse complement strand
CTACGGCTGGAAAATATGTTGTCCAGTAGCTGCCTCCGATACCAGGCATGGCAAAGAGGGCGAACCCTACCGCTGCGATCAAGGGACCGATGATCAGGGGCAGCTTGGCGCCGTAGCGGCTCACCAATCCTCCTGACCAGCGCGAGAGAAAGAATATGAGCAGGATCAGCGGTAAATTGGCGGCTCCTGCTTCGGTGGGCGTGTAGCCCTGCACGCGGATCAAATTGAAGGGCAGAAAGAACAGGCTGGCGCCTAAGGCAGAGTAGAGCAGGAATGTCAAGACGTTGGCGCCGCTGAAGGTGCGCGAGCGAAACAGGGTGAGTGGCAGCATCGGCGAGTGGCTGCGCGCTTCCACCAGAACAAAAGCAAGCAGGGCTGCGATGCCAATGGTCAGGGAAAGCAACACGAGGAAATTGCCAAAGCCCAGGTCGTTGGATTCAATAAGGCCGAAGACTATGCCTCCCAGACCCAGAGTGGCCAGGAATGCACCCGGCCAGTCTAATCTGGCATGCTCGCCCAGAGCTTCATTGCGGCTTTCGGGCACGCGCCAGAACAGCACGACGAGCACGATGACGGCCAGAGGGACATTGATATAAAAGACCCAGCGCCACGAGGCGTATTGCACGAGCAGGCCTCCTAAGACAGGACCCACGGCGGAGGTGATGGCGGTGAAGCCTGACCAGGTGCCGATGGCGCGGCCACGGTGTTCGTTATCGAATGAGGCGCTGATAATGGCCAGACTGCCTGGTACGAGTAAGGCGCCGCCCACGCCTTGAAAAGCGCGTGCGACAATCAGCACAGTTGCATTGGGCGCGAGACCGCAAAATACCGATGCCAGGGTGAAAAGCATGATGCCTATCGAGTAGATGCGCCTGCGGCCAAAGTGATCGCCTAAGGAGCCTCCGACGAGGATGAGGGCTGCCAGGAAGAGGGAGTAGGCTTCCACGACCCATTGTACGTTGGTGGCGGTGGCATGCAATTCGGTCTGGAGCACGGGCAGTGCGACGTTGACCACGGTACCATCGATGAAGGCCATGCTGGAGCCGAGGATGGTGGCCACCAGTACCCATCTACCAGTGTGGCTCTGAGTGAACACCGATTCAGCCCGGGTTGCTCTCTTCACGTCTTTTGAACGGTGTTCAGGTGCAGCGTGGATCACTGCATCATCACATGGAGGCTTCAAAATATTCGACATCAGTTGCTCTTTCAAGTATATGCTCTAGCTTCAGTGGCTTTAAAGGTAGCGTACATCATTTTGCCTTCCCTCAACGCCATACGGCTGGCCGAAGCTTCTGTCACTTCAGCAGTAAGAAGTGGCACAGAATCGTCCACACTCATACTAACTCGTACACGCCCACTGTGTTCGCTATTATTTCCGAAAGGCGTTCCCAGGTTCAATAATTGCACGATTGTACCTTGAAAAACGTTACGCGCAGAGCTATCAGGTAGCGTTTGATACAAAGTGATGCTTCGCGGGTCAACGAGCACAAACGCCTCATCACCAGGTTCTGGCAGCTTTTGTATATGTTCTTCCAGTGCTGCACTCAACTCAATACCGGGTCGGCCATTATTTTGCAATTGAATGGTGCACATTGCACCTGCTTCGCAACAGATAACACGACCACGGAAGAAATTCATTCCCACCAGTTCAGCTACAAAGGAAGATCGGGGATATTGCAAGAGGTCGCGATGACTGCCCTGTTGAATAACCTGGCCCTGCTCAAGAACCAATATGTGATATCCGAAGAGCAATGCTTCCAGGTACTGATGGGTTACCATTACGGTAGTGATGCCAACGCTAGAGAGGAGATTGCGCAGTTCCTGGCGAACTTCACGTCGTGTTTGGATATCTAATGCTGCTAGCGGTTCATCAAGTAGCAACAGTTGAGGATGCAATGCCAATGCCCTGGCGATTGCCACTCGTTGTTGTTGTCCACCTGACAATTGGGCAGGTCGGCGTTGATCGTATCCGGCCAGATGCACCTGCTCAAGTGCCTCTCCCACGCGCTGACGTACAACATTGCGAGGCAAATGTTGAGCACGCAGACCAAAGGCAACATTTTCGAAGGTGGTCAGATGTGGAAATAGCACGTAGTCTTGAAAAACGTAGCCGAAGGGACGTTCCTGAGGTGGAATTGCAATATGCCGTTCACTATCAAAATAGGTATTTCCCTCAAGAGAAATATGTCCCCGCTCTGGATGAAGTAAGCCCGCCAGGAGGCGTAAGACGGTGCTTTTACCTGCACCGCTTTCCCCGAGCAGAACGGTGGTTTTACCCTTTCCAGCTGAGAAGTTGATGTCTAGATGAAATGTGTTGAGGTGCGTGTCAAGAACTGCTGTTAACATATACACAGTATAGTCAAGATATCATTCTATATGCAAGCAGAAATGGTCAATGTGTAGCAAAGTTTAGCGTTCTATATCATTACTTACATTTTGATAGTATCAGTGCTTGCGTTAGAAGACAAAGCATGGTATACTCTAATGCAATGAATGGAGTAGAACCCTATTCTGGTCAACATTAGACCGGAAAGGCAAGGCAAGATATGGCAACGCAGCCAGTAGAAACAATACAAACAACTCAGGCTTATCATATGTGTCCGCGTTACGAGCATGCTATTCAGCTACTTGGGAAACGTTGGACAGGGCTCATCCTCGACTCGCTTTTGGATGGTTCACGGCGATTCTGCGAACTGACCGCGACTGTTGAGGGACTCTCTGATCGTGTTTTAAGCGACCGCCTACGCGAGCTTGAATCCGAGGGTATTGTCGAGCGCATCGTCTATCCGCAAATTCCTGTGCGAGTTGAGTATCGCCTGACAGAGAAAGGCCGCGATCTGAGGCCTGTCGTGCAATCTATCCACGAGTGGGCTCAGGAATGGGTAGAGTTGCCTCAATCCCCTGATGAACAAACTGTCGGAAGAAAAGACATCTAACACATAATACGAGATGCACAACAGGCAGTGTGAGACATATTTCACACTGCCTGTTGTGCTATAATGGCGCTATGGAAAATTTATGGGCACCATGGCGCATGGCTTTTATCGAGCCGAAAACACCACAACCGCAAGCATGTATTTTTTGCACCCAACCAGCAGATCATCGTGATGAGGAGCATCATATCCTGTATCGAGGTCCGCTTTGTTTTATGATGTTGAACCTCTATCCTTACAATAATGGACATTTGATGATCGCTCCTTATCAGCATATTGCAAGCATTGAGGGGCTTGATGCCGCAACACTTGCCGAATTGATGGCTCAGGTACAGTTAGCGTTACGAGCATTGCGCGTGGTCATGAAACCCGATGGCTTTAATATGGGCATCAACGAAGGAAAGGTGTCAGGGGCAGGTTTCGCTGATCATATGCATTTCCATATTGTCCCACGATGGAATGGCGATACAAACTTCATGCCGGTTATTGCTGATATTAAGGTAGTACCCGAACACCTTGATATTGTCTATCAAAAACTCACACAGGCGCTGGCATCATTAAAGCACGAATAAGAAACTGGTAAGCAAGAGGGTTGTAGTAAGATCGGGTTAGGAGTTTCAACTAGAGGATTTGATTTTCTTCGCTGTGGCTGATCGCGGACGTTGTAAGATGACGATATTCTGATGAGCTATATTAGGGACGTAGCTATAGGGATACCCATATGGTCTTAGCTTCGTGCCAGCCTGATACCAGATGATTTCCCCCTTAGGAATAAATCCGACTGACCCGGCCCGCCGTGCCAGATCTACATGCGTAAACATATATTCTGCATGCTGGTAGGCATTGCGCACAATAATTGCCATATAACGTCCAGGACGTAACAGGCGATAACAGCGCTGAAAGACTTCACTCATAGCATCGAGGTAGCCATCGTAGGTTGCAAGATTTGCCAGGTCGCACTCATTATCGGATCGCATGTTATAGTCACTACGCCTGTTAGCATATTTTTCCGCGTAGCGTTTACCCCCTTTGCCACTCATTGTCTGCTCTAAATGGATATTATAGGGTGGATCCATCACGATGAAGTCAAAAACAGTTTCTTTTTCTTCTGCAATCACTTCGCACCCGTAAATATCAAGAATGCTTTCGCGTGCTAACAAATGATCCATGGCTTCTAAACAATCTCCCTGGATCATGGTCTGTGGCTGCAGACCGGGGTTCTCTTTCAGTACAAGAGTGTAGATATCTGTCCATTGTTGATTGATCTCGATACCTACACATCTACGGGCGCCAGGTGTAGCAATTGAGGCTCCTATAAGTGTGCCTCCTACTCCTGCAAATGGATCGAGAACCGACATGCCTGTTCTTGTGAAGAATTCGATCAACAGCGCCATAAGCTGGGGTGGTTTATTCGCTCCATGTTTTTTACGCAATTCGTGGCTATACACGCTTGGATAGGAAGTGCTCAACACACTTTTGGTAAAATAGAGAAAGCGATCACCACTCATATCATTGAGTGTATTCTTAGGGTGAGGCGCCTCAATGATGGATAGCTCGGATTGATCTTGTGACGTGATGTGCGACTGCAAAGAAGCTCTATTTCTTTGCATAGTGATACCACCACGACTTTACAGCGCCCTCGACATCCCAGTAAAATGCACCATTCATCCACATTTGAAAAGGCATGCAATACCTCTATACGTTCTATCTGATTTGCTAACCACCGGTATATATGTTGTCATTCGCGTGACCATGCTCATTTATATCCGATTGAACAGCTGCATCAGCAGGAACTGATACACGACTATTCTCTATGGTTTTCTTCTCGTAAATCCAGGCGCGGTTATACAGGATTTGTGCCGCTTTCTTGGCATCGACATCGATGTTGGGATCATTAGCGAGAGCTTCGAAACGAGCAGCAATATCACGAATGGTCTGAGGATCTCTCAACCGTCCAGATCGCACTGCCTCATACGAGTCTTTGAGCATCTCGATGGATGCAGCCGAAACAGGCGCAGGAGGATATGGGGAAGAGGGTTGAATAACCATTTGAGCTGGCTGACTTTCTACAGGTTTTGGTATGATCTGCGCTTGTTGTGGTTGAGCTACGGTTGGATATCCGCCGCGAGTCATACCAACATCCACGGGCGTCTGTCGCCACGAAGGATTCACGATGGAAGACAGGCGTGGTATCAGTGTAACATCCTGAATGCGTACATAATTAATCTGTACGCCCCATTTTTCTATCTGATCCTGGACGCGTTTCGCCAATATATCATTGACACGATCCCAACGTGTTATGGTTGCTGTATCTATTAAGTTGATATCTACCAATGTTTGCGGATGCGTTCCATGCGGCAAGTTCATGAAATCGGATGGAGTCAACTCGTTGATCACATTCTGCATAGTTGACACGAATAGTTTCTGCAAAGAGTCTTCCCAATTATCTACTTGCAGGGCTGCGAGATGGGCATCTTCTGGCAACAGCTTGTAAGAGATTGTCGCTATGAGTTTGACATCCTCGTCTCGCGAAATCTTGACTACCTGTTCAGGGCATGTCCATGTTGTCTCTTTTGTATTTAATCGTTTACCTACTTTTTCAAGCGGCATTTTCAGGTTGGGGCCAGGGTAGAGCGTACGCGCATATCTACCATACATCATTACGATGTCAACAGAACCCTCTGGCACTTGAAGAATTGAACGACGAGCCAGTAACGTACCTATGATAAGGAAGATGACCAGCAAAATGAGACTGGCACCGAAACCAAAGATTGCGAGCGTTCCAACTACTAAGAAGAGCGCATAGCCAATGATGACGAATAGGGTCCAGTATGTGTCATTTGAGCCTGCATAATAGAGCAAAGTTCCTTGCATAATTACAAGAGCAATGAGTAGTATAGCTAAAGGCAAAGGAGGTAAAAACGACTGGCCTTTCAGTGTGAATGGTAGCGTGAAGAGGAATATTAGAATTGCAAATGGTAAAGGCACAAGTATGGGAGAGAACCTGCGTATTATCTGGCTGAATCTATCCTTACCAGAAAAGCGAGTGTCCTGCGGTGGTTCAACTTCATCATGTTCGATGGGCGGAATTACGAGTCCCTGATTATCAGGTGTTACAGTTGTGGAAGAACTATCGGGTTGCTGATCCTGCTCGCTAGCATTAGGACCTTCTCCCCATATGGCATTCGAATCGCCTTGTTCAGATGACATACGTGCACCTCCCTATCCGCGGCAGACATGCGGATTCTATTCTTTCTCACATTAATCAGATCATCAATCCTGGAGTGTTTTTGAACCTGATGCCTTTTGCTGCCCAATACCACAGGATCCACATCCTCCACCTCCTTTAGAGCAACTGCCAGCAGAGCTACCACAAGTACCACACCCTCCGGTGCCGCAACCTCCTTTGCAACCACCGTTCGTACCACAGGATCCGCACGTTGTGTCTGATAGTTGCTGTTTTAAAGGAACCTGGACAATAACACCACTTTCAAGCATTACCTCAACCGATTCTTTTGGAACATTGATCGAGACAACTTTGCCCTGTCCACCAGGTGTATCCAGCAACGTGCCCAACTGGGGCATATTTTGTCTGGCCTGGATATAGTTGTCGTTTTCATATGCGAGACAACACAGCAGGCGACCGCATACGCCTGAAATCTTTGAAGGGTTGAGAGGTAAATCCTGCTCCTTCGCCATCTTAATCGAGACAACACCAAAATCGCTTATCCACGAACTACAGCATAATGTCTTACCACACATGCCTACCCCACCTTGAAGCTTTGCCTGATCGCGCGCTCCAATTTGGCGTAATTCAATACGTGTACGAAAAGTGGCTGCCAGATCACGCACTAATGCACGGAAATCAACACGCTCGTCAGCTGTGAAATAAAAGGTTAAACGGCTTCCATCATAGGTATATTCGGCCTCGACTAATTTCATCGGCAGACTGTGCTGTTGAACCTGCTGAGCACACTGGACAAGCGCCTCTTTTTCTTTGCTTTTGAAGGAGAGCATCATACGCAACTCTTCTTCATTTGCTAAACGCAGTACAGGTTTTAAAGGGTCGCTTAACTCTCTTTCCGCCAACTTTTTCGAGGCTATGACTACTCGTCCTGCTTCTACTCCCCGGCTTGTTTCTACGATAACGTACTGCCCCGTTGAATATGATCCCCCTTGAGGATCAAAATAATAAATACGTCCAGCGGGACGGAAACGAATGCCGACGATTGTGACAATTTTTTCTACGGTCGACGTTCCAGACATTCTTCTCAATCTCTAGCTACATATCGTTCGCGAGCAGGATTGCCTCCGCTACTTCTCGCATGGATTTGCGATTGTTCATACTCGCCTTTTGAATCTTGCGAAAAGCCTCCTGTTCACTGAGGCCTTGCTTTTCCATCAAAACACCTTTGGCGCGTTCAACTATTTTGCGTGTCTCCAATTGTTCGCTCAGGCTACGAGTTTTTTCTTCGAGAGCACGAAATTCGTTATAACGAGCCAGAGCGACTTCAATCGCTGGTGATACTTCACTTTCGCGAAGTGGCTTGACGATATAATTAACAACTCCTGCCTCTTTGGCGCGTTCAACGAGTTGTTGATCTCCAAAGGCAGTTAGAAGTAAGACAGGTGCTATTTTTTCTTGCGTAAGTGTCTCCGCTGCCGCTATACCATCCATATCCGGCATACGTATATCCATTATCACGAGATCAGGACGAATCTCACGAGCCAGATTCACAGCGCTTACACCATCACCCGCCTCGCCAACGACCAGATAGCCCTGTTTAGAGAGAATATCTTTCAGATCCATGCGCTGGATGGCTTCGTCGTCTGCGATTATGATACGTGTAGGCATAACGGCCTCCCTTTTATTTCAAAACCCAACCTAACTACTGCCTCAATGAGGGTAAACTGGCCTCTGTAGCCAGGGTAGAACTTCAATACTGCTCATTATTCAAAGTATACCATACGAATGCGGTCGATTGATTTATTTCTTGCGTTCTCGCTTCTGAAGATAACGTTGCTGTTCGCGATACTCCTGATAGAGGTCGTCATCAGCGCCTTTTACACCCTGCTTGATAGTTGGTTGTGAATCTTTAGTATTCTCTGACTGGGAAGAGGATTGGCCTGACCTACCACTTTGACTCGCTGACTGACCACTCATCGCCCCAAGACTACGAGGTATAAGATCAAAGCGTGCCAAAACTACCAACAAGATAATCAATGTCAACAGGTAAAGGGCGGTTGATGTTGTTACCGCAAAAGACCCTAATTGAAAAAGCACTTTGTCCAGGTGGTTAGAAGCTAAGAAAGCTCTTTCATATTGCCCAACAAACATTGCAACAACGACATAGATAACCATTCCATACAGGTACTTTGTCTTAAAGCCACCTTGCCTTGGTTGAGCCTTTGCAGGTGATGATTTTGGGGCTACCTTGTTTGTGCTAACCTTGTTTGATTGAGATTGTGTGGGTTGACTATCTTTGGCTGCACGACTATTTGCGGAGGTAGTTCCCGAATTGCGTGTTGCCCGGGCAATACGCGCAGAAGCTTGATCAGCCTCCACAGTACCGTTATTTTCGCTCTTGCCAACACTTGAAAAGAATTTCGGAAAGCGTCGAGGTTGAGTATCCTCAACAGTCTTTGGGGGAACAACTTCTTCGACTGGCTGTTCAGGCTCACTTGATACCTCGACTGATTGATCCTTTGTTGCCAGATCGTTTGAAGAAGAGGTAACCAATACTGGACGGTTCTTACTTGTGTTCTTGCTACGTTTATTTTGCGCGGCTTTCTCTTGCTGCACTTCTTGTGTTCCTGCATTTGTTTCTTGATTCATGTTTGATCTCCACGGGCTTCATTGAATTGGTCATAAGACACTTGCTCATCACCATAAGGGTTCCCTTGATCAGATGCAAGGTGATGGGTAGTCGCCGGATTTATTTGCGGCGTTAGCGAGTTAAGAGAACTAGCAGCCTGAGGCTGCGGTTGTGACATTGATGAGTAAGCAGGTGCTGGCTGTTGAGGGAATGGTGAAACTGCTGCCTGGGACATAGAGTTTGAATACTGCATCGCAGGAGTAGCTGGAGCCATCGATTCTACTACTGCAAGACCAGCGCGTGCTATTTCATCATCTCGGCCAGGGGCATTGCCACCGCTTACTCCGATACCACCAATGGTAGCACCACCCATGCGAATAGGCCATCCACCTGCAGCCATAATAAATTTACCCTGCGTCATTGTTGCCATACTCGAGGCAAAACCCGGAATACCCGAGCCCCATTGAGCAACAGCATCGGTCGATTGATTGAACATCACTGCTGTACTAGCTTTAGCAAGACAAATGTTACCTGTAGCCCACCCATAAGGAGCCATCATACGCTCAAAAAGCACGAGGTGGCCCCCAGCATCTACGATCGCGATGCTCACAGGGCTGCGCAACTCTTGTGCGCGCTGTTTGCTGGCTTCCAGAATTCTATGCGCAACTTCAATCGTTAAACTCAAAGGTTGCTCCTTTTTGGCGACGCTTATAAAAAGTCACTCAAAATTCACACTTGCTATTGCTGCCAGTATATCGTATTGCTTGACTACTCACAAGGGGTATTCATATGAAAGTTATACGCTCCTTGCGCCACTCTAATTTGCTGTACTTATCTTGAACAAGCTGGTTGGCCAGTTCCCATTCTGAACGAGTGAGCGCATCCGATACAAAATCAACCTTCAGGGCAGCACTAAACCCACTTTTGAATGCAGCGGCAACTGCATCCCATGTTGCATCGGGAGCAAACGCATGCAATGGAGTCGTTTTTTCAGCATACAAAGCCAGGGCTTCATTTCTTGCGGCTTCACTTGGGAAACGCAACATAGTGAAGAATTCAGCAGCGCGGTCATCGAGCGGTAATGATCCCTGTTGGAGTAATGTGTCATCTTTCCACACTTGCGCGCTTCCGATCAGCTTAAAACCACCGCTAGTCAGATCTGCTTGAGTTGACGAAGCAAAGCAAGCCGCGGAGGGGTTTTTGCTTACACGCCCATCACTTAGTTCAGCATGAACACCGAGGAATGTAAGCGCAGCAAGCAATCCCTGTGCCAGGAAAGCATAGGCAACGACAACACCAGATGGTACGCCAAAGCGTTTACTCATAACAATGCTGTAGGTAAATTCATCACGATGGTAGACAGCTCTCCCGCCGGTTGGACGACGAACCAGGGCTACGCCACGATCTGAACACAGCTCGCTTACTATTTCTCGTTCTACACTCTGAAATCGTCCCAGTGAAATCGAGGGTTGAGACCATCGAAATACACGCAGTGTAGGTGGCACGTCGCCTTTCAAATGATGGGTTAGTATAGATTCATCGATGGCCATGTTCATAGCGGCATCGTGTACATTTGTGTAGAGGAAACGATATGGTTCGGACATCAATGATTCCTTATAATTGCATAATAGTGTTATTGTGTTATTGTAAGCGTGCCGCTTTCCATTTTTTACGTTGATTTTCACGCACTTGTTCCGAAGTCGGCGTATACAACTCCAGGAAGTTGTCGCGAAAAGCTGGATATAATCCTGCGATGATCGCTGCCCGCAACTGGCCAGCCAGGCGTAACATAAAGCGAAGATTGTGTATTGTTCCTAATCGATAGTATAGTTGCTCTCCAGTTCGCGCCAGGTGGTGTACATATGCAGCGCTATAGTTTCGGCATGTGTAGCAATCGCAGTCTTCCTCAATTACCCCGTGTTCTGTACGATAGCGTGCGGATTTGATATTTATACGTCCATACCTGGTGAAAAGCCCTCCATGGCGTGCCACACGTGTAGGCAATACGCAGTCGAACATGTCGATGCCGAGACCTACACCTATCACTAGATCTTCGGGAGAACCTACACCTAAGAGGTGGCGAGGTTTGCCTTTTGGCAATTCAGGCGTAACATATTTCAAAAGATCCCACATTTCTAGCTTTGGTTCACCAACTGAAAGCCCTCCAATCGATACACCCGGAAAAGGCATACTGCCAATGAAACGGGCACTCTGCTGGCGCAATTCTGGCTCAAATGCCCCCTGAACAATGCCAAAGAGTGTTTGTTCGGACTGATAGTCCTCTTTTGCAATCCATGCTCGCTCCTCCCAACGGTGTGTGCGCTCCATAGCTTCTTTTGCCGCGTCATATGTACAGGGATAGGCTGCACAAATGTCCAGAGGTAAAATGATATCAGCACCGAGTTCATTCTCGATCTGCATCACATTTTCAGGCGTAAGCAGGTGAGCAGAACCATCAAGATGTGATTTAAATGCAACTCCATCTTCACTCAATTTGCGTAGATGCCCTAAACTGAAAACCTGAAAGCCTCCACTATCGGTGAGGATAGGGCCATCCCAATGCATGAAGTGCTGCAGCCCGCCAAATTCGGCAACGAGCCGAGAGCCAGGCCTGAGCATCAGATGGTATGTGTTGGCAAGGATGATTGCTGCTCCTGCCCCTCGTAACTCTTCGGGAGTGACACTTTTAACCGTAGCCTGCGTACCAACAGGCATAAAGATGGGGGTTTGGATTTTGCCATGTGCTGTTTGAATCGTGCCTGCTCGTGCCCAGGACTCAGAACATTCTGCTTCTACAGTGAATGAAAATGATGACATACTTTTCTGTGGTTCTGTTCTTTGTACATTTCTAAGCGCATCCACCGCGCTCCATGCTGTACATTGTCGCATATGCGTCAAGGAATGGTCGATCTACGAGGAAATGACAGACTATCTACCCACAAAAAGTTAGTCTGTCATGTGAATAATGCACATGAAAATTATATAAAAATAAGCACAATCTCTCATTTTAAGAAAAAAACTCTTGCAAATCACAGATTTATGGTGTATGCTTGCATGCGGTATCCGATCTTGGTCTGGCATACAGTGCTCTTCCAGAACATTTAGTCCCGCGCTGCTAGGGGTGACAGACAACT
>Ga0209048_10005557_pt1 | contig 11884 bp, 11 predicted proteins | sample FrelakmetCRP12CR_FD_187146 | JGI IMG/M metagenome (GOLD analysis project Ga0209048, IMG submission 187146) | Freshwater lake sediment microbial communities from the University of Notre Dame, USA, for methane emissions studies - CRP12 CR (SPAdes)... | ecosystem: Environmental > Aquatic >... | reverse complement strand
GCGAGGTAGACGAAGCGGGCATCGCGGACGACAGCTGCGTGCTCCTCGATCAAGGCATCGGGCCGGGTCAGCACCGGCAGGTCGCGCACCGTGGCCCCGAGCGAGGCGAACCAGGCAGAGGCGGCCTCGATCAGCCGGCCGGGACGCTCGAACGCGGAGCCGGTCGGCAACACCAGCACCTCGGTGCCGCCGCTCGCGGCGAGCAGGTCGGCGTCGAACGTGCACCCGTCGCGCCACTCGCCGCCCCCGACGAGGGCCAGGGGCCCGCTCATGCCGGCACCGCCGGATAGCCGGGGAAACGGCGGGCACGGGCCGAGACGAAGCGGCGCAGGGGCCACACGCTGGTTGGCATGGAGAACCTCTCGATGGTGGTGACGACGAAGCCGACCGACCTGACCGTACGGCACACGTCGCGCTCGACGTGGAGGCCGGCGACGGCCGGGTGATGCGACCACATGGTGGCGTAGACCGTGGCGAGCGCGCCCGGATGGTGTACCGGCTCCACGATGATCAGCTCGCCCTCGGGCGCGAGCAACCGCTCGATGCCGCGGAGCGCTGCGCCGAGGTCGGGGAAGCCAACGAGTTGGGCCGTGCTGAGGACGGTGTCGTAGGCGCCCGAGCGGGCCGGGGGATGCTCGCCGGCGGCCGCGACCTCGGCCCGGGCCCGGGGCAGGTCGAGATCGAGCACCGCTCCCGCGACCTCGGCGAGCAGGTGCACCCGGCGCAGGGCCAACTCGGCGGCCACCGAAGCGGGGAACCGCCGCCTTGCGGACCGGTCGAGGGGAGTCGTGAGCGCCACGGCGTGAGGCTAGCCGCCGCCTCCGAATCCCCGGCCATGCGTCCCCCACCGCGCCGAGCGACGGGAGCGGCCTGGATTCGCCAAGCTACCGGTCAGTAACCTCTTACCCATGACGATCAAGCGCGTGGGAATCGTGGGTTCGGGGATCATGGGCTCGGGCATCGCCGAGGTGGCGGCCAAGGCCGGACACGAGGTCGTGTTGCGATCTCGCCAGCAGGCGACGGCCGATGCGATGGTTGCCGCGCTCGAGAAGTCCCTCAACCGCCAGGTCGACAAGGGCCGTCTCGAGGAGGCCGACCGCGACGCCACGCTGTCGCGGGTGACCGCCACCTCCAATCTGCACGAGCTGGCCGACTGCGACCTGGTGATCGAGTCGGTCGTCGAGGACCTCGATGTCAAGAAGGAGCTGTTCAAAGAGCTCAACCACATCTGCAAGGACGACGCCATCCTCGCCACCAACACCTCGACGCTCCCGGTGATCGAGATGGCCATGGAGACGCACCGCCCCGAGCAGGTGTGTGGGGTGCACTTCTTCAATCCGGCCCCGGCCATGGCGCTGGTCGAGATCGTGACGCCGCTGACCGCCAGCGAGGAGACCATCGACCGGGTGCGCGAGTTCGTCGACATCTGCGGCAAGTCCCCCGTGCTCGTCAAGGACCGCGCCGGGTTCATCGTGAACGCGCTGCTCTTCCCCTACCTCAACAACGCGGTGCGCATGCTCGAGAACGGCATCGCCAACCGCGACGACATCGACACCGCGATGAAGGGCGGCTGCAACTTCCCCATGGGGCCGTTCGCGCTGCTCGACCTCGTGGGCCTCGACACGTCGCTCGCCATCCTCGATGCGCTGTACGACGAGTTCCGCGACCCCAACTTCGCCCCCCAGCCCCTGCTTCGCCGCATGGTCAGCGCGGGCAACCTCGGGCGCAAGTCGGGTGTCGGCTTCTACGACTACAGCTAGGCGGACGCCGACCGCCCGCTAGAAAGAGCGGGTGCCGGTCGAGCCACCTGCCTCCCGCTGGGCCTTCCCGCCGCCCGACGACGCCGACGACAACGGCGTGGTCGGCGTCGGTGCCGACCTCGAGCCGGGCACCCTGCTCGCCGCCTATCGCAGCGGACTGTTCCCCATGCCCGTGTCCCGGGGGCGGCGCATCGCGTGGTGGTCACCAGACCCACGGGGCGTGCTGCCCCTCGACGGTCTCCGTGTCACCCGCTCGATGCGCCAGTCGGCGAAGCGCTATGACATCCGCGTCGACACCGCCTTCGTCGAGGTGATGGCCGCCTGCGCCGACCCCGATCGCGACGGGGCGTGGATCACCGCCGACATACGGGCGGCGTACCTGCGCCTGCATCGCCTGGGGTGGGCCCACAGCATCGAGACGTGGGACGAGGGTCGGCTCGTCGGCGGGTTGTACGGCGTGCACATCGGTCGGTTCTTCGCCGGCGAGTCCATGTTCCACCACGCCCGCGACGCGTCGAAGGTGGCGCTGATGGCGCTGGTCGAGCGGCTGCGCTCGATCGACGTCGCGCTGCTCGACGTGCAGTGGACCACGCCGCACCTGGCCTCGCTCGGCGCGGTCGACATCCCCCGGCGTCGCTACCTCGAGCTGCTCGAGCCCGCAGTCGCCCAGCCTTCGGGGACCTTCGCCTGACCGGGCGCACCTGACAAACAGGGCGCGCGCGCGGGACGATAGGGCCATGAGCGACTCCCCGAGCCCCGACTCACTTCGGCCTCCCTCGCCCCGTCCGAAGGACAAGCCGTGGATGATGCGCACGTACTCGGGCCACTCCACCGCGGCAGCCTCGAACGAGCTCTACCGGACGAACCTCGCCAAGGGACAGACCGGACTGTCCATCGCCTTCGACCTGCCCACCCAGACGGGCTACGACCCCGACGACCCGCGCTCCCGGGGTGAGGTGGGCAAGGTCGGCGTTCCCGTGGCCCACCTCGGCCACCTGCGCCAACTGCTCGACGGCATCCCGGTCGACGAGATGAACACGTCGATGACGATCAACGCCCCGGCGGCGTGGATGCTCGGGCTGTACGTGGCCAACGCCGAGGAGCACGGTGTCGCGTCCAACCAACTGCGGGGCACCACGCAGAACGACATCGTCAAGGAGTACCTGTCGCGGGGGACGTACATCTTCCCGCCCGACCCGTCGAAGCGGCTGATCGTCGACATGATCGCCTTCTGCGCCGAGTGGATCCCGAAGTGGAACCCGATGAACGTGTGCAGCTACCACCTGCAGGAGGCGGGCGCGACCCCCGTGCAGGAGATCGCCTTCAGCCTGGCCACCGCCATCGACGTGCTCGACGCGGTGCGGGCATCGGGACAGATCACCGAAGAGAAGTTCCCGACCGTGGTGGCGTCGATCTCGTTCTTCGTCAACGCCGGCATCCGCTTCGTGGAGGAGACCTGCAAGCTGCGGGCCTTCACCGAGATGTGGGACCGCATCACCCTCGAGCGCTACGGCGTGACCGATCCCAAGCTGCGGCGGTTCCGCTACGGCGTGCAGGTGAACTCGCTCGGCCTCACCGAGGCGCAGCCCGAGAACAACGTGCAGCGGATCGTGCTCGAGATGCTGGCCGTCACGCTGTCGAAGAACGCCCGCGCCCGCTCGATCCAGCTCCCCGCGTGGAACGAGGCCCTCGGCCTTCCGCGTCCGTGGGATCAGCAGTGGTCGTTGCGCATGCAGCAGGTGCTGGCCTTCGAGAGCGACCTGCTCGAATACGACGACATCTTCGACGGCTCGCACGTCATCGAGGCCCGAACGGCCGAACTGGTCGAGACGGCTCAGGCCGAGCTCGACGACGTGCTGGCGTTGGGCGGCGCGTTCCACGCCATCGAGGAGCTCAAGGGTCGACTGGTCGCCTCGAACACCGAGCGCACCCGTCGCATCGAGACCGGTGCGCAGGTTGTCGTGGGCGTCAATGCCTACACCGAGACCGCGCCGTCGCCGCTCGGCGGCGAGGAGAACATCCTCAAGGTCGATCCCGCGGTGCAGGACCAGATGATCGCCGACGTCCAGGCGTGGCGGTCGGCACGTGACAACGACGCCGTGAAGCGTTCGCTCGACGAGCTCCGTCGGGTCGCGGAGTCGGACGAGAACATCATGCCGGCCACCATCGACCTGGCCCATGCCGGAGGCACCACCGGAGAGTGGGCCGGCGTGCTGCGCGAGGTCTTCGGCGAGTACCGGGCACCCACCGGCGTGGCCGCGGCAGTGGGGGTCGGCGGGCTCTCCGACCAGCTGCGCCAGGTGGCCGATCGGGTCAAGAGGTGGCCGGCGGGCCCGCCCCGGTTCCTCGTGGCCAAGCCGGGCCTCGACGGGCACTCCAACGGCGCCGAGCAGATCGCCGTCGCCGCCCGCGACGCGGGCATGGAGGTCGTCTACCAGGGCATTCGTCTGACGCCTGAGCAGATCGCGGCGGTGGCCCGCGACGAGGACGTCGACGTGGTCGGCCTGTCGATCCTGTCGGGAAGTCACCTCGAGCTGGTACCCGATGTCGTGCGCCTGCTCCGCGACGCGGGCGTGGACGCGCCCGTGGTGGTCGGGGGGATCATCCCCGAGGGGGATCGCCCCCGTCTGCTCAGCGGTGGCGTCGCTGCCGTCTACACACCCAAGGACTTCGAGTTGGGCCGCATCATGGTCGACATCGCCGATCTCGCCGAGGCGTACCGAGGCGCCTGACGACCGGACCTTTTCCGATCTGCGGCCTTGAATCGAGATGACCGGGGCCGACTGGAGAAGGGTGCATCGGCGAGCTCTGGTAGGCGTTGCCGTTGGGGTCATCGGCCTCGCGGCGGGGATCTTCGGCGCTGTCGAGCACGCCACCTGGGCTGCGATCGCGGCCGGGGTTCTCGCGCTCGGAGCGGGGCTGCTCGCCTCCCGCTCGGCCGGCCTCTCCCGGGTCGCCCGCAACCGGGCGGATGCCCTGGGCGCCGAGGTGGATCGGCTCCGTCACGACATGGCGCGTGAGACCCATGCCCGGTCCGAGGCCGAGGAGCAGCTCGCGTCCCGCATCCAGCTCACGGCCATGCGCCGGGGAACCAAGGGAGACGCCCTGACCGACGGCACCACGGGGCTGTTCAGCGAGGGGTACTTCACGGTGGCCCTCGACGCCCGCATCGCCGCCGCCCGCCGCAACCTGAAGCCGGTCGCGGTCGTGCTCATGGACGTGATCGAGGGACTCGACTCGGCCACGCCTCGGCCGGCCGACCCGGTCAAGGTCGCCGGCAGCATCAACCTCACCGTCCGCGAGGCCGACACCGCGTGCCGCCTGCTCGACGGCGGCTACGCCCTGGTGCTCGAGGACACCACCGAGAACGGTGCCATCTGGACCGTCGAACGGATTCGCCGGCACATGGCCGGCGCCGCTCCCGGCCTCACCATGTGGGCCGGGGTGGCGTGCTATCCGGCCCACGGTCTGTCCACCGACGAGGTCCTCGACCGGGCCGATATGGCCCTCGATATGGCCCGGGAGTGGCGCCAGGATCGCATCGAGGTCGCATCGGCGGAGTCATGAACGCAGGCGGACGAGTCGATCGGCGGTTCCGCTGGGCGGCGGCCGCCGGCATCGGGGCGGTGGGGATCGTCTGGCTCGGGGTCACGGTGCGCCCCGGCGGCGAGACCGCGTACAGCTGGGTCAGCAACCTGACCCAGATCTTCGCCGCGCTGGCCGCCGTCGTCGGCTCGTGGCGGGTGGCCGCTCGGGCTCGATCCACCGGGTGGCGCTTCGGCTGGATCCTGATCGGCGTGTCCGCGCTGTGCTGGGCCTTCGGGTCGCTGTTCTGGGCGTGGTATGAGCTGATCGAGGGCACCGAGACGCCGTTCCCCTCCGCGGCTGACGTCGGCTTCCTCGCGTCGGTGCCCCTCGCCGTCGCCGGGCTGCTCTGCTTCCCGAGCCACGAGCGACGCTTGAGTGCCCGCACCCGAACCCTCCTCGACGCGCTCGTGGTGGCGGGATCGGTGCTGTTCGTCAGCTGGGTCTTCGTTCTCGGCCCCCAGCTGCGGGGTACCACCGGGTCGGTGCTCGAGCGGGTGATCGGCGTGGCCTATCCCGCCGCCGACGCCGTGCTGCTCACGATCGTCATCGTCGTCGGCGCCCGCGCCGGCCGCGAGGGCCGCACCTCGTTGGCGTTCGTGGCCAGCGGCTTCGCCGCCCTCGCGGTGGCCGACAGCGTGTTCGTGTACACCTCGGCGAACGACCTGGCCACTTCTCCGCTGTCGGACACGGGGTGGTTCGCGGGATACCTCCTCATCTCGCTCGGCGCCTACTACGCCCTGCGCCACAGCCCCCGGCCCGCCACCATCGAGGAGCAGCCGGGCAAGGTGGCCCTCCTGCTCCCGTACGTGCCGCTCGCCGCGGTGCTGGCCGTCGCGGCGGGAACCCGACTGCGCTACAGCGACTTCCACCTCGACGCCCCCGAGTTCTGGATCGGCCTGGTGCTGATCACGCTGTTGCTCGCCCGTCAGGCGCTGGTGCTGCTGGACAACGCCGACCTCACCCGATCGCTGACCTCCTCGATGGCGAGCCTCGAGCACCAGGCCCTGCACGACCCGCTCACCGACCTGCCCAATCGGGGTCTGTTCCTCGACCGGCTGCAGGTCGCACTGGCCCGGGCCAATCGCGGGCACCAGCTGCTAGCCGTCATGTTCCTCGACCTCGACCAGTTCAAGCCGGTGAACGACCTGCTCGGTCACCGAGCCGGCGACCAGGTGCTCGTCACCGTGGCCGACCGCCTCCCCGGCGTGTTGCGCCTGCACGACACCGTGGCCCGGTTCGGCGGAGACGAGTTCCTCGTGCTGTGCCCCGATCTCGACAGCGTCGATCAGGCCCTCGCCATCGCGCGCCGCCTGAACGAGGCCGTAGCGATGCCCATCATGGTGGCCGGCACCGAAGCCCACATCTCGTGCTCGATCGGTCTGGTGCTCACAGATTCCGGCGACGAGGACCCGGCCGAGCTGCTCCGCTTGGCCGACGCCACGATGTACCGCGCGAAGCACGCCGGCAAGGACCACACCCGGCTGCTCGACCGGACGGTCCTCGGCCACGGCCCGAGCCCAGCGGCCGCAACGGCCGCAACGGCCGCAACGGCCGCAACGACCGGCTGAGCCGCTCGGGCGAACCCTCTCCGTCCCTCCCTCTTGGTGTTGTCTCCATCTGGCTCACCTCCAACTGAGTGAGCGAGACGGAGACACGACCCCGATGGGTCAGGGGTCGTACTCCTCGATGCCCGTCAGCCGTTCGAGCTCGGCCAGCACCTCGTCGGTATCGGCGCCGAGGGCCGGAGCGGGTCGACCGAGCCAACCAGGCGTGCGTGAGAGCCGGGCGATGAGCCCCTGCATCGGGACACCCCCCACCTCGACGACGGCGCCCCGGGCCCGATAGTGCGGATCGTCAGCGATGTCGGCCATGGAGTACACCGGAGCGGCCGCCGCCTGGGCCCGCTCGCACGCGTCGAGCACCTCGGCCAGGGTGCGTTCGGCGACCCAGGCCGCGACCACCGCCTCGAGCTCATCGCGATGCTCGGCTCGTCCGGCGAACGACCCGAAGCGCTCGTCGCCGCCCACGCCGATCAGCTCGAGCAGACGCCGGGCAACCGACTCGGCCGATGTGCTCAGCGCTACCCACCGGCCATCGGCGCAGCAGTACGTGCCTCGAGGCACCGTGTAGGGGATGCCCGAGCCCAGTCGCTCCTGCTCGACGCCCAGCACCGCGTAGACCGAGAACAACGGGCCCATGAGCTGGAACATCGATTCGAGCAGATTGACGTCGACCACCTGCCCCACCCCGGAGTGTACGGCGACCAGAGTGGCGAAGGCGGCCACGAGCGCCGTGACCTCATCGGTGAGGGCGATGGGCGGGAGGAGCGGCGCACCGTCGGGCTCCCCGTTGATCGCGGCGAACCCCGACATGGCTTCGGCCAAGGTGGCGAAGCCGGGGCGCTGCGCGTAAGGCCCGTCCTGACCGAAGCCCGTGACCCGGGTGACGACGAGGGCGGGGTTGCGGGCGATGAGCTCGTCGGGGTCGAGCCCGAGGGCCTCGAGCTTGCCCGGACGAAGGTTCTCGACCAACACGTCGGCCGAGTCGATGAGTCGCCGCACGACGTCGAGACCCTCGCGGGTCTTCAGGTCGAGCGCGATCGACCGCTTCCCCCGGCCCCCGAGCTTCCAGAAGAAGGTGACGTCATCGGCGGGGTCGCACCACCCCATCGCCCGCAGGGTGTCGCCCTCGCCGGGTCGCTCGACCTTGATGACGTCGGCCCCGAAGTCAGCCAGGTAACGGGCACAGCCGGGTCCGGCCAGCACCGTGGCCAGATCGATCACCCGCAGATCGGCCAGCGGTCCCTGGCGACCGTCGTCGGCCGGACTCATCGCTCGCGGGGCCAGATGGGGAAGCAGCGATCGTGCAGCTCGCCGAAGGCGTAGTCGAAGTAGAAGCCATCGAACATCTGGCGGGTCTTCTCGGTCCACACCAGGGCATCGGGCTGCGAGATGCGGCGGAACACCTGGAGCACACCGCCCTCGTACACGCGGTACTCGGCCCACGCGCCCGGGAAGTCCTTCACGCACCCGACCTCGACCCAGGGCACATCGCGGCTCAACCCGAACCGCCGCACCCGGTTCCGGTGTGTGTGTCCGGCGAAGTAGCCGACGATCGCCGGCCTCGCGCCCACGAGCTCGACGAGCCGCTCGGAGCTGTCGGGATCGATGCCGAAGTAGTCAGGATCGCGGTGGTTCGATTCGGGACTCCAGACGTGGTGATGGCCGAAGACGAGCACCGGCCGGTCGGCCTGCGCCGCCAGGTCGTGCAGCCACTCGAGCTGCTCGCCGGTGATCCGGCCCGACGCCTTCGCCGGGACGGACGAGTCGAGCACCGCCAGGGTGACCCCAGGGAGGTCGACCGCCTGGGTGGCGGTGGCGGCGAAGGTGCCGCCGTAGTAGGCGTCGTGGTTGCCCCGCACGTGGATCAGGCGCTCACCGAACGCCTCGCCGTAGAACTCGAGGAAGTCCTCGTACTCCTCCTGGGTGCCCTCCGAGGTGAGATCGCCCTTGACCACGACGACGGCGGGGTCGGCCTGCTCGATCTCGTGGATGGCGCCCCGGTTCATCGTGACCGGGTAGGGCTCCTCACCGTCGGCCGCCGAGAAGACGGGACCGGTGGTGTGGCCGTCCATGAGACCGCAGATCGTCTCACCGAAATGAACGTCGTTCACCGTGGCGAACGTGCTGAGCAGCTCACCGGGCGGGCGGGGCAGCGTGCGGAACACGAAGCCGTCGTACTCGTACACGGTGTCGGGTTCGAGGCCGTCGTACGTACGCACCTCGAGGCCGTCGTGCACCACCGCTTCGTCGTCGGCGACGGTGGTGAGCTCCACGGATACCCCTAGGGCCGGCTTCGACGCAGTGGCAACGGCTTCGACCACCAGCGTCCCGAGAACCGCCAGGCCGCCGGCACGCTCGGGTCCGCGCTCAGCAGAACCGCTCGCGGCCACAGCACCTCGACCGCCGCCATGACGGCGGCCAGCTCGTCGTCGGTGGGCATCGGGCGCACGTCGACGAGGCGCGGGGACGATGCGGCGACAGGGGTCACGTCGTCCATCGTGCTACAGGGGGATGTTCCCGTGCTTGCGCTTCGGCAGCTCTTCACGCTTGGTGCGCAGCAACTCGAGGCTGGCGATCAGCTTGTGCCGGGTCTCCGTCGGATCGATCACGTCGTCGACGAAGCCCCGCTCGGCCGCCACGTAGGGATTGGCGAAGCGTTCGGTGTACTCGTCCACAAGCTCGGCGCGGCGGGCGATCGGATCGGCCGCCCCCTGCAGCTCACGCCGGTAGAGGATCTCGACCGCGCCCTGCGGGCCCATGACGGCGAGCTCGGCCGATGGCCAGGCGAAGGCCAGGTCGCAACCGATCGACTTGGAGTTCATGACCACGTAGGCGCCGCCGTAGGCCTTGCGGGTGATCACCTGGATGCGGGGCACGGTCGATTCGCAGTAGGCGTAGAGCAGCTTGGCGCCGTGGCGGATGATGCCGCCGTACTCCTGGTCGACGCCGGGCAGGAAACCGGGTACGTCGACGAAGGTGACCAGCGGGATGTTGAACGCGTCGCAGGTCCGCACGAACCGGGCCGCCTTCTCGGCCGACTCGATGTCGAGCACGCCGGCGAGCACCATCGGCTGGTTGCCCACGATGCCGACGGGGTGGCCATCGAGGCGGGAGAAGCCACAGGTGATCGAACCGGCCCAGTTGGGGAAGTACTCCATGTAGTCGCCGTCGTCGACGACCTCGGCGATGACCTTCTTCATGTCGTAGGGCTGATTCGCGTTGGCCGGCATGAGGTCGATCAACGCGTCGCAGCGACGCTCGGGATCGTCACCCGAGGGGAGGTACGGCGGGGCCTCGAGGTTGTTCGACGGCAGGAACGAAAGCAGGTAGCGCACCTCGTCGAGGCAGGTCTTCTCATCGGGATAGACGAACGAGGCCACGCCCGACTTGGACGCGTGGCTGCGGGCGCCGCCGAGCTCCTCGAGCGTGACCTCTTCGCCCGTCACCGTCTTCACCACGTCGGGGCCGGTGATGAACATGTGCGACGTCTCGTTGACCATGAAGATGAAGTCGGTCATGGCCGGGCTGTACACGGCACCGCCCGCGCACGGCCCGAGGATCACGCTGATCTGCGGGGTCACGCCCGAGGCCTGCACGTTGCGGTAGAAGATGCCGCCGTAGCTGGCCAGCGACACCACGCCTTCCTGGATGCGGGCGCCGGCGCCGTCGTTGAGGCCGATGACGGGTGCACCGACGGAGATGGCCAGATCCATCACCTTGTGGATCTTCTCGGCGAACACCTCACCCAGCGCACCGCCGAAAACGGTGAAGTCCTGGGAGAACACGAATACCTTGCGCCCGTCGATCATCCCCCACCCGGTGATCACACCGTCGGTGTAGGGACGCTCGGTGATGCCGCTCTCGTGGGCCCGGTGGCGGGCCAACATGTCGAGCTCGTGGAACGAGCCCTCGTCGAGCAGGTAGTCGATGCGCTCGCGGGCCAGGAGCTTCCCCTTGGCGTGCTGACGCTCGACCGAGCGCTCGGAGCCGGCATGAAGGGCCTCCTCCTTGCGCTTGGCGAGCTGCTCGAGGCGCTCCTTCATCGAATGGTCGGACATGAGCCGCAATCTACCGGCCCCCTCCACGCGGGACCGAATGCACCGGCACTACCGTTCGCCCCCGTGCGTGAGATCCGGCACCTGTGCGTGTTCTGCGGGACCCAGCTCGGCCACCGCGCCGCCTACTCGGCCGCAGCCCGCGAGGTCGGCAGGCTCGTCGCCCGGGAGGGCATCACCCTCGTCTACGGCGGTGCCCAGGTCGGGCTGATGGGGGTCTTGGCCGATGCCGCCCTCACCGCCGGCGCCGACGTCGTGGGGGTGATCTCCGCCGACCTGCTCGCACGCGAGATCGGTCATGAAGGCCTCACCGAGCTCCACGTCACCGCGTCGATCGCCGAGCGCAAGGCCCGCATGGCCGAGCTCGCCGATGCCTTCATGGTGCTCCCCGGCGGGCTCGGCACCCTCGAGGAGGCCTTCGAGATGGCCACCCGGACGCAGGTCGGGCTCTCCGAGGCGCCCGTCGGCCTGCTCGACGTCGACGGCTTCTTCGGTCCCCTGGTCGCCTATCTCGACCGCGCCCAGGCGGAGGGCCTGATCGCTCCTCACAACCGGGCGATCGTCCGTGTCGGCGCCGATCCGGCCCGACTGCTCGACGAGCTGCGCCGCTGACGCACCCGGTTAGCCTCGAGAGGGTGCAGCTCCCCGTCGAGCCACCGATCTCCCCGATGTTGGCCAAAGCGGCCGACACCATCCCCGACCGCGACGACCTGCAGTTCGAGCCCAAGTGGGACGGCTTCCGCTGCATCGTCTTCCGCGACGGCGACGAGTTGTTGCTCGCCAGCCGCAACGAGAAGCCGCTCACCCGCTACTTCCCGGAGTTGCTCGACCCCCTGCGCCTCGCGCTCCCCGCCCGGTGCGTCGTCGACGGCGAGATCGTCATCGCCACGACCGAGGGGCTCGACTTCGACCTGCTGAG
>Ga0209048_10005556_pt1 | contig 11886 bp, 9 predicted proteins | sample FrelakmetCRP12CR_FD_187146 | JGI IMG/M metagenome (GOLD analysis project Ga0209048, IMG submission 187146) | Freshwater lake sediment microbial communities from the University of Notre Dame, USA, for methane emissions studies - CRP12 CR (SPAdes)... | ecosystem: Environmental > Aquatic >... | reverse complement strand
GCTCGGCGGCGATTTCGGCCCGGCGCGGTCCGGCCACGCGGGCGCGCACCGTCTCGCCGAGCCACGATCGCAGCAGATCCACGGGGGTCACGCCGTCATGGTGACACGGGCGAGGCGGTGAACATCTGACGCAGGACCCACCGCGCCGCCACGATCCCGCCCCCGTTGTCGAAGTGGAGGCCCTCTTCGCGCAGCACGACCCCGTCGACCTTGTCGACGCAGCGGTCCTGAGGGCACACCCAGGCATCGAGGTCGACCAGGCGCACCGCGGGGTCGGCGGCTGCACTCACGGCCGACCGCAGCATCGTGTTCACGCAGGCGCTCCCGGCGTCGCCGTTGCGCAGGCCGAAGACCCGATGGGGTGGCGCCGTGGCGATGAACACCGTCGCCCCCCCGGAGCGCAGGTCCCTGATCGAACGCGACGTGAGGTCGCGGTACCAGGCGAGGTAGGCGGGGTCGCAGGGGTCGAGCCAGCGACCGTCGACGAGGCGGTCGTCGATCTGGGCCCGGCCCCACAGGACGAGCACGGCGTCGGGGTGGAAGGCGGCCACGTCGCGGGGCCAGGCGAGGACGTCGTCGGAGCAGAAGCGGGGTTCGAGGGCGCCGCGACCACCCTTGGACCGGTACCAGGTGTTGGCGTCGTAGGACAACGAGCAGTACGGCACGCCCCGATCGAGCACGGCCAGGTGCTGCTCGCCGGCCAGCGTCGTCATGGCGTTGGCGATCGAATGGGCGACCGAGTCGCCCACGACCATCAGCCGGGTCGGATCGTGGGCCGGCCGCAGGATCGGCCCGTGGAGGGGGATCGCGACGACGGCCGGGTCCCCCGTCCCCGAGGCGCTCGCGGCCGGCTCCGAGAGGGCCCGCAGGTTCGAAGGGGCCGCGGGTGCGCCCGGCGCACCCGTCGACGGCTCGGCCACCACCGTCGCAGCGGCCGCGGACCCGGCGGCGCCCACCAGACGGGGAGGCACGATGGAGGCCGCCGACACCGGCGTGACGGTGGTCGCGACGAGGACGAGGCACACCGTCGCCACCCCGGTGGCCGGGGCCAGGGTCGGCAGCCGCCAGGCCCGCAGGCCGTCGCGCCGGAGCGGTCGCTCGACCACGACGTAGGACGCCGTCGCCGCCCCGGCCGTGAGGACGAGGCGCACGACGAGCAGCGGCCAACCGTGCAGGTCGACGCGGGGCGGCCGGACCACCACGATCACCGGCCAGTGCCACAGGTACACCCCGTAGCTGATGGTGCCGAGCGCGCGCAGCGGTCTCGCCGAGAGGGCGGCGCCGAGCCGGCCCGGTTGGATCGCCGCGGCGATGACGAGGGCGGCGGCGATCGAACAGACGACCAGCCCACCCTGGTAGACGAGGTCGGCCTGCCCGTCGAGACCGACCATCGCCACGGCGAGGAGAGCCGCAGCGGCCACCCCGCCGAGCGCGACGCAGCGGCGGGCGCCACGGCCGCGTACCGGACCGTGGCGATGGACGAGCACGGCGAGGGCCGCTCCGGCCAGGAGCGCCGGAGCCCGGGTGTCGGTGCCGGCGTAGAGACGCGACGGGTCGGCTCCGTGGGTGAACAGCACCACGGCGAGCCCTCCCAGTCCCGCCGCACCGGCCGCGCAGACGGCCAGCAGCCGCCCGGTACGGGCCCGGCCCCGCCGACCGAGCACGACGAGCACGACGAGCGGCCACAGCAGGTAGAACTGCTCCTCGATGGCCAGGCTCCAGGTGTGCTCGAGCGGGCTCGGCAGGGCGTAGCGGGCCCAGTAGCCGCGGTGCGCGGCCACGCTCACCCAGTTCGTGGAGTAGGTGAGCGTTGCCAGCGCGTCGGTCCGCAGGCGCGCCAGCTCCCTCGGCAGAGCCCACCAATGGGCGTACGCGGCGACGGCGACCATCACCAGGGCCAGCGCCGGCAAGAGGCGCAGGGCCCGCCGGCGCCAGAACGACACCAGATCGATCGAGCCTCGCTCGTCGCGCTCGCGTACGAGCAGCGCGGTGATCAAGAAGCCCGACAGCACGAAGAAGACGTCGACGCCGAGCCAGCCGCCGCGCAGGTGGCCGAGGTGGAAGGCCACGACGACGGCGACGGCGACGCCCCGAAGCCCGTCGAGGGCGGGCACATGACGCGCGGGCGGGGCCATTCCCCGAGCGTAGGAGAGGGGGGCGCCACGGGGCGCTCCCCCCCGGGGCGTCGATGGTCGGACCCCGCCTCGACTCGTCCTGCTCCCCCGCCGGCGCGACCGGTCGGCGCGATCACACGTCGCGAAGGGCGCGGCGCATGATCTTGCCGGTGGTGGTCTTGGGGAGGTCGTCCAGGAACACGATCTCGCGTGGCACCTCGTGGGGGGCGAGGCGGGTCCGGACGTGGGTCTGCAGCTCCCGCGTCAGCTCCTCGCCCGGCTGGTGACCGGCTCGCAGCACGACGAAGGCCTTCGGCACCTGGCCCCGGCGCTCGTCGGGCACGCCGATCACCGCCGACATGGCCACCGCCTCGTGGCTGCCGAGACAGGCCTCGATCTCCCCGGGGCCGATGCGGTAGCCGGCCGACTTGATCAGGTCGTCCTTGCGCGAGATGAACCACACGTACTCGTCGTCGTCCATGACGCCGAGGTCGCCGGTGAGGAGCCAGTCGTCGTGGAACTTCTCCTTGGTCGCCTCGGGGTTGCGCCAGTACTCGAGCAGGGTGTTCGGGTGGTTGCGGTCGATCGCGATCTCACCGGTCCGGCCGATCACGGGGTTGCCGTCGTCGTCGAGGACGGCCACCTTGGTGCCGGGAAGGGCCCGGCCGAGCGCACCGGGCTTGACGGGGTAGACCGACGCGCAGTTGCCGATGCAGGCGTTGAGCTCGGTCTGGCCGAAGCCTTCGTTGACGATGCAGCCGAAGAACTCCTCGCACCAGCCGAGCATCTCCGCGCCGAGAGGCTCGGCCCCGGAGCAGATGGCCCGCATGGCGAAGTCGCCGCCAGGGAGCCCGCTCGCCCGGATGACGCGCAGCGCCGTCGGGGGCAGCAACGTGAGCGTGATGTGGTGCTCGCGCATGACCTGGATCGCCCGCTCGGCGGTGAAGGCGCCGTCCTCGTCGACCACGACCGGGAGCCCGTAGTACCAAGCGGGCACCAGGATGTCCATGAGCCCGGCGATCCAGGCCCAGTCGGCGGGCGACCACAGCACGTCGTCGGGCTGGGGGTAGAAGTCGTACACGGTCTCGAACGCCGGGATGTGGCCGAACACGATGCGGTGGGCGTGGAGCGCGCCCTTCGGATCGCCGGTCGTGCCCGAGGTGTAGATGAGGAAGGCGGGATCCTCCGCGGCGGTGCTCACCGGTTCGAACTCGGGGCTCGCCGCAGAGACGGCGACCTCGTAGCGCAGCTCGCCGGGGAGCGCCTCGCCCCCGATGACGATGACGGCGACACCGGGACGGCCCGACAGGGCCTCGCGGATCTTGGGCGCGTTCTCGGCCGAGGTGATCACGGCCTTGGCCTCGCCGTGTCGCAGGCGGAAGCCCAGGGCGTCGGGTCCGAACAGCGAGGACATCGGCAACGCGACCGCACCCATGCGAAACAGCGACACGTAGGCGACGCCGGTCTCGAGGGACGCCGGCTTCACCAGCCCGACGACGTCTCCTCGGCCGATGCCCAGACCGGTCAGGACGTTGGCGAGACGGTTCGCCTGGTCCTTGACGTGACCGAAGGTGTGATCGACGTGCGTCCCGTTGCGGGCCACGACGGTGAGGGCCCGAGACGCCGGGTCGTGGTCGTCCACGCAGGCCACGCCGAGGTTGAAGCGCTCCGGGATGTCGAGCGTCCGGTAGTCGATCTGGCTCCAGAGCTCCTCGTAGCTGGACACCCGCTTCAGAAACGGCTTCCTCATGCCATCCCCCTCCTCGCGCGCTGGTGCCGGCGCCCCCGCTCCCCAGCCTCCCGCACCGTGGTCCCGCAGGCAAGTGGCGGCGCGGCGCCGACGCGACCCTGGGCCACAATGGCGGCCCGAGGAAGGACGACGATGGCCGAGCCGAGCGAACCCGACCCCATGAGCCGCGACGAGATCGCGAGCGCCGAGTCGAGCTGGGGAGAGCCCAACGAGCGCACGAGGGCGGTGGACGCCGCACTCGTGCGGGTGGCCAGGGCCCTGGACGCCGCCGCGATGGCCCACGACCGGCGGCGGCCGCGGACCGTGGAGCTGCCGGTCGAATCGGCGGCGGCGAGCCTGCTCGAGTTCGAGATCAGTGGCGGCGGCCGGTGGCACTTCGTGGAGGGCTCCTGGGACGCCGACGGGCAGCGCCAGTCGTCGCGGCTGCTCCGACCGTCCCTGCGGGGTGTGGCGCGGGCGACCCGCCCGGACTTCGACGAGGCGCTCGCCGTCGTGGTGCGCGACGTGGAGGTCGCCTGCGCCGAGCAGATCGCCCGCGACGGGGGCGTCGTCACCTCGGTCCCGGCGACGCAGCACACGATCGAGGAGCTGCTCACCGCCGCCTTCCCGTCCCTGACGGCCGAGGGGAGAGCCGCGGTGCGGGCCGTGGCCGCGCCTCTCGACGTCGCCGCCGGCACGACGCTCATGACCATCGGTCAGCCCGGTCGGGAGCTCGTGTTCCTGGTCGACGGTTGCGTGACCGTCGAGACCGACCACGGCGACGTGGTCCTCGCCCCCGGCTCCGTCGTCGGCGAACGCGCGGTCCTCACCGGCGCGCGGCGCAACGCCACCGTGCACACCCTCACCGACTGCGTGCTGCTCGTGGTGGCCGATCACGACCTGTCCGCTCTGCCCGAACCGGTGCGCGACCTGCTCGGCGCGAAGCAGTCGCTCTGACCCCCCGGTTGCCCCGATCGGCTGTCCGATGACGGGGTGCGGTGGGCTGCCGGCGCGAGCGCCTGCGAAGCTCAGAGGATGGATGGCCTTCCCGAGATCGAGCCGTACGAGGTCGGCATGCTCGAGGTCGGCGACGGCCACCGCCTCTCCTTCGACGTCAGCGGCAACCCCGACGGCAAGCCTGCGGTCGTTCTTCACGGCGGGCCAGGTTCGGGCAGCTCACCGGGCTTCCGACGGATGTTCGACCTTGCGTCCTACAAGGTCGTGCAGTTCGACCAGCGCAACTGCGGCCGGAGCACCCCCCACGCCAGCGAGCCAGGGATCGACCTGTCGACGAACACGACCGCCCACCTGATCGCCGACTGCGAACGGCTCCGGGTGCATCTCGGCATCGACCGGTGGCTGGTCTGGGGCGGGTCATGGGGCACGGCACTCGGTCTCGCCTACGCGCAGGCCCATCCGGAGCGGGTCTGCGAGATGATCCTCGTCAGCGTCGTGGACACGTCGCACCGTCAGGTCGAGTGGATCACCCGGGCGATGGGTCGGATCTTCCCCGAGGAGTTCGCTCGGTTCCGAGACGCCGTGCCCGAACAGGACCGCGACGGTGATCTGTCGGCGGCCTACAACCGGCTGCTGCACGATGCGGACCCCCACACCCGCGAGGTGGCGGCGCAGGCGTGGTGTGCGTGGGAGGACACCCACGTGGCCACCCACGCCGGGCACCGACACGACCCCCGCTTCGACGACCCCCGCTTCCGGCTGTGCTTCGCCCGGATCGTGACGCACTACTGGAGCAACGCGGCCTTCCTCGACGACGACCAGCTCGTTCGCGAGGCGCATCGCCTCGCCGGGATCCCGGGAGTGCTCATCCACGGCCGCCTCGACATCAGCGGACCACCGGACACCGCCTGGCGGCTCGCTCGCCGGTGGCCGGACGCGGAGCTCGTCCTCGTCGACGACGCCGGACACGGCGCAGGCCACCCCACGACGATCGAGGCCATCCTCGGCGCGACCAACCGGTTCGCGAACAGGCGCTGACCGGGGCTGACCGGGCTGACCGCTCGACCAAGGGCTTTCCCCCTGGCCGTCGCGATGGGGCGACGCAGCGTCAGCCCGTCGTCGGCTCCCTGGAGGCAGTGCCGGCTCTGGCCCGTGGGCCCATCCCCTGGGTCGGTCGCTGCGCCTGCGGGTGGCGCGACATCGGCGTCCCGGCGACGGGGCCTGGCCGCGGTGTGCGAGGGCGGCAAAGCTGGCGCGATGCCGACTGGCGATCCTGACCGGATCCCGCTCGAGGAGGTGCCCTCGCTCGGGTCGATGCCGGAGGGGGGCGATGACCTCGCGGCGGATCCGCCGGTCGATCCCCGCGAACCGGCGGAACGCCTGCTTCGAGACTTGCGCACCCGCCGGTCGGGGCTCGCGGTGCGGGAGGCGGAGCGCCGTCTCGTCGTCTACGGGCCGAACGAGCTGCGGCGCACGACGAAGCGGCAGTGGACGCGGGAGCTGGGCCGCCAGTTCAGCCATCCGCTGGCGTTGCTGCTGTGGGCGGCCGCCGTGCTTGCCGCCTTCACCGGCACGCCGGTGCTGGCTGGCGCGATCGTCGGGGTGGTCGTGGTCAACGCGCTGTTCGCGTTCGCTCAGGAACAGCAGGCCGAGCGGGCCATCGAGGCCCTGAAGGCCTACCTGCCCGCCCAGGCCACCGTGCGCCGTGACGGCCACCGCCGCCAGATCGACGCCCGCAGCCTGGTTCCCGGTGACGTGTTGCTCATCGCCGAGGGCGACCGCATCTCGGCCGACGCCCGACTGCTGGCCGGGTCCGTCGAGCTCGACACCGCCGCGCTGACCGGCGAGTCGCTGCCGGTGTCCCGCTCCGCCGAACCCACCGACACCGACGTCGGGTTCCTGCAGGCCCGCGACCTGGTGTTCAGCGGCACCGTCTGCACCGGCGGGGAGGCCGAGGCGGTGGTGTTCGCCACCGGGATGCGCACCGAACTGGGCCGCATCGCTGCCCTCTCCGAGCGAGTCGGCGCCGACGAAAGTCCCCTCGAGCGCGAGGTCCGCCGGGTGGCGTGGCTGATCGCCGCGGTCGCCGTGGCCGTCGGGCTCGCCTTCTTGCCCCTCGGCACCTTGGCCGCCGGGCTGGCCTTCTCCGACGCCGCCGTGTTCGCGGTCGGGCTGCTCGTCGCCAACGTCCCCGAGGGCCTGCTGCCCACCATCACCCTCGCGCTCGCCGTCGGCGTGCGCGTGCTCGCCCGCCGGGGTGCGCTGGTCAAGCGGTTGAGCGCGGTCGAGACGTTGGGTTCCACGACGGTGATCTGCACCGACAAGACGGGCACGCTCACAGAGAACCGCATGCGCGTGAGCGCGCTGTGGACCACCGCCGGCGCGGTCGAGCTCGACTGGAACGGCGGCGTGGCGACCGCCATCGCCCTCGGCGCCAACGGCGCGCTCCGGGGGCTGGCCGAGACCGTCGCCGCGTGCAACAGCGCCGAGGTCGACCCCGCTCGGCCCGCCGACGCCGCGGGTGATGCCACCGAGATCGCCCTGCTGCTGGCCGCCGCCGCCGCCGGCGCCGACGTGAGCGTCACCGCCCGAACCGCGGCACGGCGGCGGGTGTTCCACTTCGACCCGGCGCTCAAGCTGATGTCGACCGTCGACCTGCACGGGGCCGACGAGCGCCTCGTGGTGCACGCCAAGGGCGCCCCCGAGGAGATCCTGGCGCGGTGTGGCACGATCGTCGACAGCCAAGGCGCAACCCGACCGCTCGGACCCGAGGACGTGGCGGGCGTCTCGCGGGCGGTGACGGAATACGCCGCCCAGGGGCTGCGGGTGCTCGGCGTCGCCCGACGGGACCTGGCGGGCCGACCCGTCCCCGAACGGCGCGAGGACGTCGAAGCCGACCTGTGCTTCCTGGGGTTGGCTGTCATGTTCGACCCGCCGCGCCCCGAGGTCGCCGATGCCGTCGCGCGCTGCCACGCGGCTGGCATCCGGGTCATCGTCGTCACCGGCGACCACGGCCTCACCGCCGGTGAGATCGCCCGTCAGGTCGGGATCAACGCAGAGGTCACCGTCACCGGCGACGAGCTCGACGCCATGAGCGACGCCGACGTCGACCGGCTGCTGGTCGCCCACCGGGAGCTGATCTTCGCCCGCAGCTCTCCCGAGGCGAAGCTGCGCATCGCCGATGCGCTGCGCGACCAGGGCGAGGTGGTGGCCATGACCGGCGACGGCGTCAACGACGCCCCCGCCCTGCGGCGAGCCGACATCGGCGTGGCGATGGGACGCTCCGGCACCGACGTCGCCCGCGAGGCCGCCACCATGATCCTGACCGACGACAACTTCGCGTCGATCGTCACCGCGGTCGAAGAGGGACGACGGGTCTACGCCAACATCCGCAAGTTCATCTTCTACATCTTCGTGCACCTCACCCCCGAGCTCGCCCCGTTCCTCGTGTTCGCGCTCTCCGGCGGCTCGATCCCGCTGCCCCTCACCGTGCTGGCCATCCTCGCCATCGACCTGGGCACCGAGACCCTCCCCGCCCTCGCTCTCGGCCGCGAACCAGCCGAGCCCGGCATCATGGACCGACCGCCGCGCGCCCGCGGGGAGGGCGTGATCCGCCCCGCCATGCTGGTACGGGCCTGGCTGTTCCTCGGGGTGCTCTCTGCCGGGCTCGCCCTCGGCGGGTTCTTCTTCGTGCTCTCCCGGGCCGGCTGGCACACGGGCGACCCCGTCGGCAAAGGGGCGGTGCTGCACCACGCCTACCTCCAGGCCACGACCATGACCTTCCTCGGCATCGTCGTCTGCCAGATCGGCACCGCGTTCGCGGCCCGCACCGAGCGCGCCTCGCTCCGCTCCGTCGGGCTGTTCACCAACCCGCTCCTGCTGTGGGGCGTCGCGTTCGAGCTCGCCGTCGCCGCCGCCGTCGTCACCCTGCCACCCCTCCAACGCGCGTTCAGCACCGCCCTTCCCGACCCCACCGCCCTCGCCCTGCTCATCCCCTTCCCCTTCATCGTGTGGGGCGCCGACGAAGCCCACCGCTACCTCCTACGACGCGCCCGCCGCCCCAGGCCTACCGGGTCGGTGGAGCGCGGAAGGTAGCCGGCTCCGGCGCGGCCCGAGGGATGCCCCCGAACGCTTTCGTGCGCCTCCTCACGCCGTGACCGGGACGACGCTGATCGTCCCGTCCGGCTCCAGCACGGCCAGCTCGACCTCGTCCGGATCGGTCAGGCCGTGGGATCGGATCGCGGCGTCGAGCTCGTTGCGGGTGACGTGCTCGTGACGGAGCCGCTGGCCGAACACGACCCCGTGGTGGACGAGCACGACCGGGTGCCCGGTCAGCGGGCGCTCGAGACGCCGGAACCTCACCACGTGCGCGGCACCCCAGGCGACCACGACGACCGTCGTGGACGACGCCAGGCCGATCACCAGTTCGCCGCGACCACCCGTGAGCGAGTTCTGCACCGCGTTCGCGACCGTGATCAGCGTGACGAGGTCGTAGAGGTGGAACTGCCCGAGGGAGCGCTTGCCGACGAGCCGGTAGGCCACGACGAGGAAGACCACGATCACGGCGCTGCGGGTCGCGTACACCGCGGCGAGGTACCCGCTCGAGGTGGCCATCACGGCAGGCGCACGCCTCGGAAGTGGCGCCGGGTCCTGATCACGTTCGAGCCCACCGTCACGACGCTGATCGTGCCGTCCACCTCGAGGACCGCGAGGCGGACGGCCCCGACGTCGTCCACCCCGTGCTCGCGCAGCGCGGCCAGGAGCTGGTCGCCGGTGACCCCCTGGCGGCGCAGCGCCGCCTCGTTGACCCGCCCCTCGCTGACCAGCACCACGGGCTCGCCCACGAGGAGCCGCTCGAGCCGACCCGACCTGGCGAGGACCATCGCGAGGGCGCGGTTCAGGGCCAGCAGGACCGTGACCGACACCACGCCGCCGGCCAGGGTGTTGTCGCCGTTCAGCATGGCGTTCTGCACGGCGTTGCCCAGGATCACGATCAGGACCAGGTCGACGATCGTCATCTGGCCGAGCTCACGCTTGCCGAGCAGGCGCAGACCGACCACCAGGACCAGGAACACGATCGCCGTCTTCGCCGCGATCAAGCCCGCCCCGCGCAGGTCCGGGGCGTCGAAGACATCGCTCAGGAAGCCGCTCACGGGCATCCCCAGCCGAGGGGTGGTGCACCAACGTCGATCGGCGCCAGGCTAGAAGAAGGGGCGACCATGACCGGGACACTGCTGCTCGTGGCGTCGGCGACGCTGACCATCTACCTGTTCCTCATCGTGCTGCTGCGCGTGTTCGGCCGCCACGAGCTGACCCAGCTCACCGTGGCCGACGTGGTGGTGATGCTCACCCTCGGCAGCGCGGTGGAGACCTCGATGATCCGTGGCGACACCAGCCTGGCCGCCGGCCTGACCGCGGCGGTGACCTTGCTCCTGGCCAACGCCGGGCTGACCACGCTGGCCGCCCGGTGGTCGTGGCTGACCCGGCTGCTCAACGGCCGCGCGCTGATCGTCGTGCACGACGGCCGGATCCTGGAGGGCAACCTGCACCGGGCCGGCCTCACCCGGGACGAGCTGTTCGAGGCCTTGCGGGCCCGTGAGCACGCGACGCTCGTCGGCGTCCGCTACGCCGTGGTCGAGGTGGACGGCTCGATCAGCGTCGTCGACGCGTGATCGTCACTCCCCGAGGAACCACCGCCGTCTGACCGGCGCGTAGCGCAGACCGAAGCGGATCGTGGCCAGCGATTGCACGCGCAGGACGGCCTCGAGCGGATCGTCGGTGACGAACAGGTGCTCGAGGTCGCCTGATGCGATGGTGTGGCGGGCCACCAGCTCGTCGCGCAGCACGCCGACCAGGGGACCCCAGAAGTCGGTGCCGACGAGCACGATCGGGAAGTCGGCGATCTTGCCCGTCTGGATGAGCGTCGCCGCCTCGAACACCTCGTCGAAGGTGCCGAACCCGCCGGGCAGCGCGATGAAGCCGTAGGAGTACTTCACCAGCATGACCTTGCGGATGAAGAAGTGCCGGAAGCTGACCACCTGGTCGAGGTAGGCGTTGGGCAGCTGCTCGTGCGGCAGCTCGATGTTGCAGCCCACGCACCGTCCTCCGGCCTCCCGGGCGCCACGGTTGGCCGCCTCCATGAGCCCCGGACCGCCTCCGGTCATCACGGTGAAGCCGGCCTTGGCCAGGAGCTCGCCGATGCGCAGGGCGAGTGGATAGGCAGGATCGTCCTCGCCGAGGCGGGCGGAACCGAAGACGGTCACGCACGGCCCCACGAAGTGCAGGGCGCGCAGGCCGTGGAAGTACTCCCGGAAGATCCGCGCGGCGTGGACGAGCTCGAAGCCGCGGGGCTGGGGGCCACGGAGGTAGCGGCGCTCGTGCTCCTCTCGTGACGCGTCGGTGTCGGTCATGGCGCCGAGGCTACGACGACGCCGGCCGGCGTCCGAGCGGCCAAGCTGGGGGGGTGGATCTCATCGAAGCGCTCCGCACGACCGCCGCAGTGAGGGACTTCACCGACGAACCGGTGCCCGACGATGTGCTGTGGAGGATCCTGGACACCGCCCGGTTCGCCCCGAGCGGCGGGAACCGCCAGCCGTGGCGGGTGGTCGTGGTCAAGGACCCGGCCGTGCGCGCCGGGGTCCGCGATCTCATGCGGACCGGGTTCAAGCAGTACGCGGCCCATCTCGCCGCGGGTCTCGTTCCCTTCGCGCCCGGATCCGACGGCCGCTGGCACGGGCCGGCGATCGACCTCGACGAGGCGGCTCGATCGGGCGCGACCTGGCCGTTCATCGAGGTCCTCGACCGGGCCCCCGTGCTGCTCGTCGTGGCCGCCGATCTCACCCAGCTCGCCGTGCTCGACAACGGGCTCGACCGCCAGAGCATCGTCGGAGGGGGATCGGTGTACCCGTTCGTGCAGGACCTGCTCCTGGCCGCCCGGGCCGAGGGCCTCGGCGGGGTCATGACGACCTTCCTGTGCCGCGAGGAGCCGGCGGCCCGCCGGCTCCTCGCCATGGCGCCGGGCCTCGCCATCGCCTCGCTCGTGGCGCTCGGGCACCCGGCGAGCCGCCCGACCCGGCTGCGGAGGGC
>Ga0209048_10005555_pt1 | contig 11889 bp, 10 predicted proteins | sample FrelakmetCRP12CR_FD_187146 | JGI IMG/M metagenome (GOLD analysis project Ga0209048, IMG submission 187146) | Freshwater lake sediment microbial communities from the University of Notre Dame, USA, for methane emissions studies - CRP12 CR (SPAdes)... | ecosystem: Environmental > Aquatic >... | reverse complement strand
ATGGCCGCCGCTCCGGCTCGAGCTTGCTTGTTGCCGCAACCGCACGGGCAACTGCCCGAACTCATGTCGAATACACCACGTCGTCGCTTGTTGGAGGGGCGGATCGACGGGCGGCAGACCGGATTAAAGAGAGTTTTCTCGGACTGGCACATCGGGCAGACGGGTTGCTCGCGATCGGAAGCTACAAGCGCATCGAACGTGTGCCTGCAGGTTTGGCAAGCGTAAGTGTACATGATCATGCGCTCTACCCCTGAGAATGCGCGAAAAGGAAAAGCGCCCCCCGCCGCAGATAGCGGGGGGCGAACGCGGCGTCAGCACGGAATAACCGTCATCTCCTTAACCGGCCACCTCGAAAGAACCTCAACGCCGGTCTTGGTGACGTGGATCACCTCTTCGATACGAACGCCCTGACCCTCGCCATCGCCCTCTTGGGTCTCGATCGCGAAGCACATATCCTCCTCGATCACCATTGGGTATTCGAGTGAGCAGGCGCGCCAGACCAGCGGCGGCTCATAGAGAGTCAGACCGATGCCATGCGCCCAGTTGCTGCCCGCGGTCTGGTCCTCGGTCTTGACGCCGATATCGGCCCACACCTTCGGTCCGACCGGCCACTTCTCGGCGATCTCCTTGGAGGTGACCCCGGGCTTGATGATGCTGATGGCGCCGTAGAGCCAATCATAGGCTCGCTGGTAAGCCGCCCTCGTAGCCTTGGAAGGCTCACCGAGACTGAATGTGCGATAGTAGCAAGTCTTGTAGCCGTTCCATGCGGTGTTGTAGACGTCCATGTAAATGACGTCATTAGGCTCAAGCCGGCGCCCGGTCGTACCACGGAGGTTGGGCCAACTGTAGGGACCGGAGGTGCAAAAGACCCCGGAATAGACTTCGCCGCCATTCTTGTAACAAGCTTTGAACGCCTCGCCCAGAACATCATTCTCGCCGACGCCGGGCCTAGCGGTATTTTGCAACGCAGCAAACATGGCATCACCGATGACGCAGGTGTTGCGCAGGCATGCCACCTCCTCCGGAAGTTTGAGTTTCCGGGACTCGAGCATCGCCATGTAGCCTTCACTGCTGGTCTTGACGCCGCGCGCTTGAAAGGCCGCATCGATCGAGGGGTCGTTAAAGTCGAGGGCCAATACTTCGTTCTGAACGCCGCCGCGCTTCAGCTCCTCGTAGATCTGATCGACAAACCGTTTGGTGGCATCCTTGTGGGCTGCGTCGCCCATGCAGCGAGAGATCCAGCCCATGCCCGTGATCGCATATTTTACGTAGCCCTTCGGCAGCCACGGCGAACTGCGCTCGGTGTGATAACCGATTTCGCCCTGCTCGTAGACGATCGGCCACGGATCGCCCTTCACCCATAGCGCGTAACGCAGGCCCGAGTTTCCCGTCGTCCACGCCGGTGTGTAGGTGCTGCTGATATAGCGGGTATTCCACTCGTTCAGAGATAAAAACGCGCCGAATTTGTGTTTCTTGAAGAGGATCTCTTGCGCACGGTCGCGCCGGCCATTCCGCAGCCGGTCCATACTGAGGCTGCCGACCCAGTCTTTGTCACCAGCTATCGGAGGAGATAAACCATATTTGTCTGTCATTGTTTCGGCTCCCTCAGCCTTCGAAAATTGGACACTCTGACGGGCCACCGCGGCCCATATGATTAGCCTACAGAATGGAAGATCGGCGATCTAATCCGATTGCGTTATGGACGATATAAGATGATCTTCTGATTTGCGCGCAATGAAAGGTTTAGCTGCTGCGATATATGGCAGTAATCGCTCGTAAAATAGCTTGCGCGTCATCGTTTCGATGACAGCCGCACCGGCGCAGCGCTTTAATCGGTCTCGGTTGAGGCACGCAGTCCGCCATAGGCCTGCCACGGGACGCCCGCGATGAAACCAGCGTCAACGGGAAGATTGGTGCCGGTAACTCCGCTTGCTTCGTCGCTCAGCATCCAGACAATAGCCGCCGCGACTTCCTCCGGTTTGACCAACCTTCCGAGCGCCGCGGTGCGTATCATGCTCTCACGATTTAGAGCCCCGGCAGAAAGACCTTTCGCAAGTGCCGGCGTTTCGGTGAAGCCAGGCGACACGCAGTTGACCCGCACGCCAAATGGTCCCCATTCAGCGGCAAGTGTCGTCGTCAAATGGATGACCGCAGCCTTGGCCGGCGCGTAGCCATGCACCGGCGCAGACAACATGCCAACCACAGAGGCAACGTTGACGATGGCGCCGGCTTGCCGTAGCGCCATACGCGATCCAACTTCGCGACAGACGACGAACGTGCCGCGCAGATCGACGGCGATCTCTCGATCCCAGTCCGACATCGCAAGCCGCGACGGCGGATGCATTTTGCCGAGAATGCCGGCGGCGTTAACGAGCCCGATGATCGGACCGTGCAGGCTCTCAATTTTTTCACAGGCCCCCGCGACGGCCGCCTCGTCGGAGACATCAACCGTTTCCGGGAATACCGCAACGCCCGGTGCCGATACCGTTTCGATCCGGGCGGCGCGATCAAGCACCACGACGCGCCATCCCTTCGTCGCAGCCGCCACGGCAGTAGCAGCACCGATGCCGCTCAGGCCGCCGGTGACGACGACGATACCAGCTACATTTGTTTCGATCATTGCCTTGCCATCGGGTTCAGGCCGCCTGCCGTTTCGGCTCGATCATCGCGAAGGCTTCAATTACCTCGTCGACCGACGCAGCCGGCCACCGCGCCACAAATGCCTCGAGTCGGTCGAATGCAGCCATCGGCACGTTCTCCTCGACGCCAATGCGCCGCACGAGTTGCGACACGCCAGCGCGGTCATAAGCGAAGTCGGCGGTGGTCATGTGCTGATTCTGCGTCAGGGTACGACCGTCCGCGGTATCGGCCTCGATGATACAGGAAAGCGTCGGCACCGACGGATCACTAATCAGAGTGATGCGATTGATGAAGCCGTTGAGCTTTGAGTCATCGTAGGTGGTCATCCGTTTCATGTCAGGGACGCCGTAGATCAGCGTTGCGGCAATACAGAACGGGATGCTCATCAGCGTACCGGAGACCGAGTTGAATGGCCCAACCGCATCCATGCCCGCGTAGCCGGTCTCGTAGGGGTTCATGCGCACGCGCACCGTTTTTAACTCGGCACCGCCGAGCTTGTCGCGCAGCGTGAGCGCCGCCGTCACCGGCGTCTGATTGAAGGCGCAGACCGGATAGGGTTTGAACGTTACGCGCAACACCGCCCAGTCATCGCCGAGACGTTTGACCAGCGCCGCGACGTCACAGTCGACGCGGGCGAAGGTGCGCACGAAGCCGGCCTTACCCTCGAAGGCACAGGGCGCGGAGGTCGACCCAGCCTTAGCAAGCTCGGCCGCGGTCCAGCCCACCTTGGCCACCAGACCGACCTGGTAGCGCCACTCGTCGGTGCCATCGGCAAACGACTGCAAGAGCCCGCCAGAGAACGAGACGGCGTTGGCGAGCGCGGCGGCGGTGCGTTCGGCGTCTAGCCCCATCAGCTTAGCGGCGGCGGCCGACGCCGCCACGGCGCCATACAGCGTGGAGGCGCGCAGCCCGCTTGGTGTCGTCTGGCCAGCATACGCCTTCTCCAGCAGCCCACCTGCTTCATAGCCGGCAATGAGCGCCGGAATCAGCCGCTCGATCGGATATTTTCGCGCCTCGACCAGTGCAGTCAGCATCGGGATCAGGATGGTGCCGAAATGCGCGGCGCCGCAGGTATCCTCCTGCGCCCGGCCGTGAAAAAGCGCGGAATTGGCGAGACAGGCGCCTTCAATCGAAGTCTTGCGGCCGTCGCCCAGCATGGTCGCGCCCCGCGGCTGCTCGCCGTCCATGGCAAGCGCAGCCGCGCGGGCGACCAGCGCGTAGGGCGTGCGGTGACAATCGAGCCCCATGCCGTAGCCGTTGAGCAGGCAGACGCGCGCCTTCTCGACCACGTGCGCGGGCATGCGCCGCGTATCAAGTGAATGGATGAAATTCCCGATGTGCTGCGACAAGGTGGTCATGGTGCTCTCCTATGCATGGGCGCTCGCTCAAATCGCCAGGTAGCGCTGGCGTATCTCATCGTTAGCCTTCAATTTGTCGATGCTATCACGGTAGACGATTTTGCCATTGTCGATCACCGTCGCCTCGCTGGCGATGCCGAGGCAGAAATGCATGTTCTGTTCGGCAAGCAGGATGGTGGCGCCGGTGTCGCGCAGGTGGCGCAGCAGCTGACCAATACGTTGCACTACGATCGGTGCAAGTCCTTCGCTCGGTTCATCGAGCAGGAGTGCAACGGGGTTGCCCATCAGCGTTCGGGCGATCGCGAGCATCTGCTGCTCACCGCCGGAAAGGTGTCCACCCGGGCGCCTGCGCAACGGCGACAGAAACGGAAAGACCTCGTAGATACGCTCGATATTCCAGTAGTCCTCTCCGCCCGGACCGAGCTTTGCAGCGATCAGCAGGTTGTCCTCGACCGAGTGTTCCGGGAAGATTTGGCGATCCTCCGGCACGAAACCAACGCCGGCCCGGGCAATGACGTGCGGCTGGCGCCCCTGCATCTCAATGCCCAAAATACTGATGCGGCCTTGGCGCGGCGGCGCGACGCCGGCAATCGCCTTGAGCGTCGTGCTCTTGCCGGCGCCGTTGCGCCCGAGTAGGGCCATGGTCTGTCCTTTGGCAACCTCGAGATCGACGCCAAATAAGATCTGGCTCGTGCCGTAGAAGACGTCGATGGCCTCGACTGAGAAGACGACCGGCCCGTTCATGGCTCGACCTCATGCTCGGTGCCGAGATAGGCGGCGATGACATCGGCATTGCAGCGGATCTGGTCGGGCGTGCCTTCAGCGAGCACGCGGCCGTAGCAGAGCACGCGGATCGAGTTGGCGATCTTGAATACGATGTCCATGTCATGCTCGATGAAGACGACCGTCATCTTTTCCCGCTCCCACAGGCGGTAGACCTTCTCGATCATCTGCCACCGCTCTTCAGTCCCCATTCCGGCGGTCGGCTCATCGAGCAGAAGCACGCGTGGCTGCAGCACGAGAGCCAACGCGATGTCGAGGAGTTTTTGGTCGCCGTGCGAGAGCTTCGCCGAGAGCGTATCGGCCTCCTTGGAAAGGCTGAGCATGTCCATCACCTCGCGAGCGCGCTCGCCGCAGTCGGCCAGCGGAAAACGCTGGCCGAGCACCGCGGCGCGGCCGCGATGCGCCTGTACGGCCGCGTTGAGCGTCTCTTCGACGGTGAGCGAGGGGAAGATGCTCGCAACCTGGAAAGCGCGGGCAATACCGCAGCGCACGATTTCGGTGCGCGAGAGACCGACGAGGTCGGTTCCGTCGAGCATTACGCAACCTGCATCGGCCCTGAGCGCGCCGGAGATCAGATTGAACAGCGTGGTCTTGCCGGCGCCGTTCGGGCCAATAACAGCCGTGAGCGAGCCGGTCGGGAAGTCGAGCGTGACGTCGCTGATGGCGGCGATGCCTTCGAACGACTTTGAGAGGCGCTCGATTGACAACATGGGCCGTCAACTCCGTTGCATCGGGGCCCGGGCCGCGCGGAATTGCCGCCAGTAGTCGAGCAGAAAATCGGTCAGCCCGCGCCGCAGCCCGAGCGCAAACAGAAGAATAATCGCGCCGAGGGTGAGCCCATAGTACTCAGTAAACCTGGTCACCACGTCGTTGAGCAGGAGAAGGATCACCGCTCCGACCATCGGTCCAAGGAAAGTCGAGAGCCCACCGAGCATGATGATGAACACGCCCTCACCTGACACCGTCCAGTAGGCGAACTCGGGATAGGCTCCGGACACGAACAGACTCATGATCACGCCACCGATGCCGCCGAAAATCCCCGCCAGCACGAACGCGACGAGCTTAATGCGAAACACATTAATGCCGAGAAAGGCCGCGCGTATCGCATTGTCGCGGATCATGCGCAGAGTATAGCCGAACGGCGACGCGACGATGTGGCGCATCAGCATCAATCCGATCACCAGCAGCACGCAGCTCGCGATATAAAGTTGTTTTTGATCGGCTAGGTCGATCCCCAGGAAGGTCGGCCGCGGGATGCCGCCGCGCAGCCCTTGGTCGCCGCCGGTCAGCGGCACCCACAAGATGATCAAGCTGTATAGGAACATCTGAAAGGCGAGCGTGAGGAAAGCGAAGTAGATCTCCTTCAGACGGACGCAGATGGCGCCGATGGCGAGCGCGACCGCCGCATTGACGACGATCGTGAGCACGAATGCCGCCGGGATTGGCATGCCGGTACGTTGCATCAACAGACCAAATGAGTAAGCGCCGAGCCCGAAAAACAAGCCGTGGCCGAACGACACCATTCCACCGTAGCCGATTAGCAAATTGAGCGAAGTCGCAAACAGCCCAAGCGACGCGCCCCGGATTACAAAATCAATGAGTGCTTTGCTTGGCCACACGAGCGGAAGGAGCACCAGCGCGGTGATGGCGATGGCGCCGATGGTAATGTCGCGGCGGAGCGAATGCCGCATCTCAGGCAATCTCCTTGCCGAACAAGCCGGTTGGCTTGGAGATCAACACCACCACCATGAACAGATACATGAGCCCATCGGTGAACAGCGGAAAGCCAACGCTGCCAAATGTGCGAATGAGACCGATCAGCAGCGAGCCGACGAACGCGCCGACGATCGAGCCCATGCCACCGATCACGGTGACGATGAAGGACTCAATCAGGATCGAGAAACCCATGCCGGGAGTAAGCGAGCGCACCGGCGCCGCGAGCGCGCCAGCGAAGCCTGCAAGCAGACCGCCGAGCGCAAAGACCAATCCGTATAGTATGCCAGTGTTAATGCCGAGTACCGAGACCATGGTCGGATTGTACGCCAGGGCCCGCACGACCTTGCCGAAGCGCGTGCGCTCGATGACAAGCCACAGCACCACGCCGATGACAATCGTAACGCCGACAAGGAAGAGGTAGAACGGCGGCACCACGCCGCCGGCGATGAAGATCGGCGGCACCTGGAATATTGTTGGCATGCCCATGGAACGAAACTCGGCACCCCATACGATCTTCACCACGTCGTCGAAGATAAGAATGAAGCCATAGCAGACGAGCAGCTGCATCAGCATGTTTCGCCCGTAAACCCGACTTATGAACAATCGCTCGAATACCAGGCCGACCAGCGCCGTACCGAATGCCGCACCGAACAGCGTTATCACGTAGCTGCCAGTCAGTTTGAAAATGGTGAGAGCGAAGTAAGCCCCCAGCATATAGAAGGCGCCGTGAGTGAAATTGATGACCTTCAACACGCCGAATATGAGCGTCAAGCCGGCCGCCACGAGGAAGAGCAGCATGCCGATGATGAGACCACTCGTCACCTGCGTGATGACGCAGGCGGGCGATCCGAAACAGCTCACAAGCGAGGCGAGATCCACGATGAGCCTGGTGCTAGATGATTGAACTTACAAAAAACGCACAGCGCTCCCGACGCCGCGCGCCTAGGTCATCAGATCACACCACGCCGATCAGAGGTAGTTGTTCTTCTTCTTCCACGCGGCCTCCAGCTCAATGATCTGCTTCCAGTCGCCGGCGGTGACATCGGGAACGTAGGGCTCGGTGGGGATCGTGGTGCCCCAGCCAATCGCGTAGCCGATCAGCGTCTGATCTTCGGCGCGGACCGTCAGCTTGCCATCGCTGCCGAACGGCGAATCGATGGTAAGTCCGCGCAGTGCTTCGGCCAGTTTGACGCCATCGTTCGTGTTTGCCTTCTTGGCTGCCGCGGCGAGGAAGTTAACTGCCGTCGCATTCTGCCACGCCCAATTAGTCGGATATTCGTTGTATTTGGCGCGGTAGGCGTCGGCCCAAGTCGCGTTCTGCGGCGTCTTCGGAAAGGTCTTGATGTATCGGTTGCCGGAGTGGATACCCTTCGGCAGGTTCTTCACCACGGTGAGCGCTGTGTAATCGGCCATATTGACGGCGAACGTTTCGATCTGCGTGAATAAGGCGTAGATATTTCCCTGCTCGATGAACGACGTGAGGTCGCCGCCCCACAGGCAGGAATAGAGCGCCTGCGGCTTGGTCTGCAGAATCTTGGTAAGCACCTCGGTATAGTCGGGCTGGAATAATTTCGGCCACGCCTCGCTCATCACCTCGACATCCGGCTTGAAGTGCTTGAGGTACTCGACAAATTGGGCCGTTGTATCGCGGCCGTAGGCGTAGTCCGGCGAGCAGGTCATCCATTTGGTGAGCTTCTTGGCGTTCGCGACCTTGGCGGCGTAGGCGCCGCCAACAATCGAGTCGTGGATGCCCTGGCGGCAAACGCGGAAGGCATTGGGGATGCGTTGCTTCGGATCGGCCGTGAGCGCGCTCGTCTCCGAATTGGTATGCAGGCATAGCATCTTAAGATCGCGCGCTACCTCGTGCACGGCGAACGCGCCGGACGACGCTTCGGCGTCAATCAGGATTTCACAGCCGTCGGAGTTGACGAGCTCGCGGGCGACGCGCGCCGCCTCCTGCGGCTGACCCTTGGAGTCACGGATCACCATCTCAATCGAACGGCCGGCAAGGCCGCCAGCAGCGTTGACCTTGTCGACCTCGAGCATCACGGCGTTGCGCGACGACGTGCCGAGTTGCGCGACTCGGCCTGATAGAATGGTCGGCATGCCAATCTTGATCGCCTTGGCCTGAGCGCGGGAAGTCATCGGCGCGGCGATGACGCCGATTGCCGTTGCCGTCGCGCCCTTGATCACGGCGCGTCGATTAATTCCGCTCCTGCGATGCGTTGCCATTTCAACCCTCCCGATGTTCAGCGCTAGCGCCATCCACCCCGATCAGGGATAGACGGCCTCGGCGCGGCCCGTCACTCTGCAATCGAGCTGCGAAGGGCGGTTATTGGCAGACATTTTGATGCACGGCGCGCGCGAGCGTCAAGGTGATTCTGACTGATGAATCACCGGTCAGATTTGAGTGGCGCGGCGCGCCATGACAAAGGTGGCTTGCCCGGTCATCACCACCGCACCGTCGCTGCAGTCCTCGTGAATTGTGACGCCGACATGCATCGCCGCGCGCTCCTGGCAGCGCGCCGTCGCCACCAGCTGGCCGGCGCGCGTCGGGGCGAGCGCGCTGACCGCGAGATTGAGCAGCGTGGGCGCCGGCGAACGGCCGCCGCCCGCGGCAAGTTCAGCGGCGGACGAGGCAAGGTCGAGAAGAACACCATTGCGCAAGGCACCGGTCGGATCGCGATCGATGTCGCGAACGCGCAGCTCCAGCTCGGCACCGAAGTTGTCGACTGTAACGACGCGCCGAACTTCACCGCGGGCGGCATCTTTATCCGTGGCGCTGAGCCGTTTCGGCCGGTAGGTCGGACCGCTGGTACCGCCGTACAGCAGCCCGCCGGCGACGAATTTCATATAGGCCCGCACCATCCAATCCGGTGCCGGACCGACATGCCCCGTGCGCACCATGTAGTGATAGCTGAGATAGTTGCGGGCGCCGAGGAGGATGCAGACGATTACTTCGAGATCGTCGGCGCTGTAGCCCGGCAAGCCGCCTTGCTCCTGGCTTCGCCGCAGGGCTCGCAGATAGCCCTGGATCATATTGCTCATGTGATCGCGAAACGCCTTGGGCGAAAACGTTTCGGCCTCGTTGAGGACGCGGTAGAATTCCGGAGTATCGGCCAAGAAATCGAAGAACGCACGGAAGCCGATCTCCTCGCGTTTGAGATCGACCGGCTGATTAGCGACGCGGCTGCGAATCCGGTCCAACAATAGCGTTCCCAGCTCCGGGAGAAGCCGGTCGAACAGATCCTGCTGCGATTTGAAATAATTGTAGAACGTGCCCTGGGCAACACGAGCGCGCGCCGTGATTTTGGCGACCGAGGCGTTGCCATAACCTTCCCCCCCGACGACCTCGGTCACGGCCTCCATTAACTTGCGGCGCGTTGCGGCAAGTTTGTCGGCGCGTCGCATGCCGTTCTTTTTCGGCCGCGGAGTCGCGGTTTTCGCGCGTTTGGTCGTGCTGCGTGTCGCCATCGTCGCTGCTCGCATGGTTGACGTGCCGGATCTCGGCGCACCGGCGCGCGCCACTCAACACCAGACCCAGGAGCGTAACAATAATGAACGATGAGTCTATATTCATTTTTGTCTTGACTCGGAGGCGGCCGTTTCTCAGAACGTGTCGGAGAGGTCGCGCGCGCATCGGGTTGCGCGCGGATCTGCATCGGCGCCAGCGACTTGGGAAGCGAGGTCACGTGGGCCGCACTGACGCACCATCGACGGCCAGGCAACTCCTCGATCTCTACCGGGCAATGCGGCTCGTGCGTGAGGCCGAGGAGCGACTCGGCGCCCTGTTTGCCGATGGCGAAATCCCCGGCTTCATTCACCTCTCGATCGGTCAGGAGGCGGTGTCGGTCGGCGTCGCCGCCGCGCTGGAGAAACAAGACACGCTCGCCTCAAACCATCGCGGTCACGGGCACGCCATCGCCAAAGGGCTCGATCTCGATCGATTTTTCCTCGAAATTCTCGGAAAGCAGGACGGCTATTGCCGCGGCCGCGGCGGCTCGATGCACGTCGCCGATATGACCGTCGGCATGCTGGGCGCCAACGGTATCGTCGGCGCCGGTGTGCCGATTGCCGTCGGTAGCGCCCTTGCCCACAAGTTGCGCGGTACCGGCCACATCGCCGTCGTCTTCTTTGGAGACGGCGCGATGGCCGAGGGCGTGTTGCACGAGAGCCTCAATCTCGCCCAGCTGTGGACGCTACCGGTCCTGTTCGTGTGCGAGAACAACGGCTGGTCGGAATTTACCGAAGCGGCGCGCCAGCTTGCCACCGACCCACAGCGGATGGCAGCCGCCTACAGCATGCGCGCGCTCAATGTAGACGGCAATGATGTGGTCGCGGTCGCCGCGGCGTCGCGTATGGCAGTCGCGCAGATCCGCGCTGGCGAGGGCCCTTGCCTGCTCGAATGCAAGACCAAGCGCGTGCGCGGCCACTACGAGGGCGATCCGCAGAAATATCGTGACGCCAGCGACATCGCGACCGCGACACGCAGCGATCCGGTCGTTCGCTGCGAGGCGCAGCTGATTGCCGCCGGCGCGTCGCAGGGGGCTATCGATGCGATCAAGACCGAGATCAAGGCACGCGTCGACGTGGCGGTTGCAGCCGCCCGCTCCGGTGCCCCACCTACGCCCCTCGATGCGTTCGCCGACGTCTATTCGCCCATCCGCGAGCTGCCATCATGAGCGAAGTGCGGTTCGGCCAAGCGATCAACCGGGCGCTCAGCGACGCGATGACCGCGGATGCCTCGGTAATCCTGCTCGGCGAGGACGTGGCGCGACCGGGCGGACCGTTCGGCGTTACCCGCGGCCTGCTCGACAAGTTCGGCCCTGAGCGCGTACGTGATACGCCAATCTCGGAGGCGGCGATCACTGGCGCCGCAGTCGGCGCCGCAATGACCGGGCTACGGCCCGTCGTTGAGATCATGTTCATGGATTTCGTTACGCTGATCATGGACGCACTGGTCAACCAGGCGGCCAAGGCGCGTTTCATGTTTGGCGGCCAGAGTTCAGTGCCAATGGTGGTGCGCATGCCGCACGGCGGCGGCATCAATGCCGGACCGCAACATTCACAGTGCCTGGAAGCCTGGCTGGCACATGTCCCCGGCCTCAAAGTCGTCTGCCCAGCGACGGTCGCCGACGCCTACGGTCTCACCCGCGCGGCGATTCTCGACGATGACCCGGTCATCGTGATTGAGCACAAGGCGCTTTATGCAGCGAAGGGCGAACTCTCTGACTTGCCGGGCGCGACACCAATCGGCCGCGCGCGGATCGCCCGCGAGGGCCGTGATGCGACGATCGTCACCTATGGCGCCATGGTATCGGTGGCGCTCGCCGCCGCCGTCGAGCTCGCCGAAGCAGACATCGAATCCGAGGTCATCGACCTGCGCTCGTTG
>Ga0209048_10005554_pt1 | contig 11893 bp, 11 predicted proteins | sample FrelakmetCRP12CR_FD_187146 | JGI IMG/M metagenome (GOLD analysis project Ga0209048, IMG submission 187146) | Freshwater lake sediment microbial communities from the University of Notre Dame, USA, for methane emissions studies - CRP12 CR (SPAdes)... | ecosystem: Environmental > Aquatic >... | reverse complement strand
CAGCTCCTTGGCGTTCATCTCGCCCAGACCCTTGTAGCGCTGGATACCGTCGTCCTTGTTGATCTTCTTGCCGGCCTTGAGTCCGGCCTCGAGCATCGCGTCGCGTTCGCGGTCGGAGTAGACGAACTCGTGCTCGCTGCGCTGCCACTTGAGTTTGTACAGCGGCGGCTGCGCGAGGAAGACGTGGCCGTGCTCGATCAGCGGGCGCATGAACCGGAACAGCAGCGTGAGCAACAGTGTCGAAATGTGTTGGCCGTCAACGTCGGCGTCGGCCATCAACACGATCTTGTGATAGCGCAACTTGGCCAGGTCGAACTCGTCGTGGATGCCGGTGCCCAGCGCGGTGATGATGGCCTGGACTTCGGTGTTCTTCAGCACCCGGTCGATGCGGGCCTTCTCGACGTTGATGATCTTGCCGCGCAGCGGCAGGATCGCCTGGAACATCGAGTCGCGCCCGCTCTTGGCCGAGCCACCGGCGGAGTCACCCTCCACCACATACAGTTCCGACTTGCGCGGGTCGGTGGAGCGGCAGTCGGCCAGCTTGCCGGGCAGCCCACCGATGTCAGTGGCGCTCTTGCGGCGCACCAGTTCGCGGGCCTTGCGTGCGGCGATGCGCGCTTGGGCCGACGAAACTGCTTTGTTGACTACGGTTTTCGCATCAGACGGGTTGGCTTCGAACCAGTGGCCGAGTTGCTCGTTGCAGACCTTCTGGACGAACGACTTGACCTCGGTGTTGCCGAGCTTGGTCTTGGTCTGTCCTTCGAACTGCGGTTGGGCCACCTTCACCGAGATGACGGCGGCCAGACCTTCGCGGATGTCATCTCCGGTGAGGTTGGTGTCCTTCTCCTTGAGCAGCTTCTTGTCCTTGGCGTACTTGTTGACCACGGTGGTCAGTGCCGCACGGAAGCCTTCTTCGTGGGTGCCGCCCTCGTGGGTGTTTATGGTGTTGGCGAAGGTGTGCACCGATTCGGAGTAGCCTGCGTTCCACTGCATCGCGACCTCGACCTCATGGCCCTCACCCTTACCGGAGAAGTCGACGATGCTGCTGTGGATCGGCTGCTTGGTGCGATTGATGTGCTTGATGTAATCGACCAATCCGCCCGGGTAGTGGAAGGTTCGGTGTTTCACCTTGTGCGGGGCCGCCTTCTCGGCTGCCTTCTCCTCGGCGGACTTCGGCGCCTCCGCGGTGTCGCTGACCACCTCGTCGACGACCTCTTCGGCGGTGACCCGCTCGTCGGTCAGGTTGATGGTCAGGCCCTTGTTGAGGAAGGCCATCTCCTGGAGCCGGCGCGCCACCGTCTCGAAGTCGTAGGTGGTGGTCTCGAAGATGTTGGGATCAGCCCAGAACCGGATGGTCGTGCCGGTCTTGCGGCTCGCCTCACCCTGCTTGAGGGTGCCGGGCACGGAATGGTCGTAGGTCTGGAACCATTCGTAGCCGTCGCGGCAGATGTCGGCCTCGAGGCGACTGGACAGGGCGTTGACCACCGAGACGCCGACGCCGTGCAGTCCACCGGAGACCGTGTAGGCGCCCTCCTCGAACTTGCCGCCGGCGTGCAACACCGTCATGACGACGTCGACGGTGGGGACACCGGAGTCGTGCATGGCCACCGGGATTCCGCGGCCATCGTCGATGACCTCGACACCGCTGTCTTCGAGCAGGCGGACGTCGACCTTGGTGGCATAGCCGGCCATCGCCTCGTCGACGGCGTTGTCAACCACCTCCCACACCAGGTGGTGCAGACCGCGCTCACCGGTGGAGCCGATGTACATGCCGGGACGTTTGCGGACAGCTTCGAGGCCCTCGAGGATTTTGATCGAGCCGGCACCGTAGGAGTCTTGGTCTTTCTTCTTCTGGGCAGCCACGGTCGGACAGGTCTCCTTGGGGTTCACAGGCGGTCGGCTCAGAGGCCGTCCACTGGTCTTGTAACAGTCTACCGTCAACCACCGACCGGACCGATTCTGCGGCGGCGTTTCTACACACCTAGTTGAGCCGTGCGCGGAATTTCTTGGGTCGGTATACGTGATGACGCTTGACACGCCCATCGATGACCTTCACGCGGCCGTCAGCCGACTGTGGTAGTGGACGTCACCCGTAGGTGTCGCGAGGCCCTCGCCCGGAGATGTGCAACGGACCCTTCCGCCACGACGGCGCCGTCGGTCCGGTGATCCTCAGGGCGGTCACCACACCGTCCCCGACGGCCGCAGCGATCTTGGCCAGCAGCTGCGCCTGCACCATCCGCAGCTGGGTGGCCCACGCCGTCGACTCGGCGGTGACACTGAGTACTCCGTCGCGCAGCGCGGTCGGTTCGGCGTGCTCGGCGATCTGTTCGCCGACGACGGTCGTCCACCGCGCGAACACCGCTCCTTCGGCGACGTGCGGGGTCCACCCGCGGGTCTTGGCCAGGTCAGCGGCCGCTGTGCCCAGCGGCTGCGGGTCGCGGCGATCCGGTCCCGGTCCCGACCAGGCGCGGCCGCCGCCGCGCCGGACTGTGCGCCGCGGACCGGGGGAGCGCCCGCCGCGGCCGACCTCCTTACCCTGACTGCGTGCCGCGCCGCGGGCTTCCTCCAGCGCGCGGCGCACCAGGTCCATCCCGGCCAGACCGCTCAGGTGCTCCGGCGGTCCGGTGACGGCATCGTCGTCCGACTCGGTCACGGGATCACCACCGACATCCGGCCATTGTCGTCGTCCTGCAGAGCGATACCGACGCGGGTGGCGTCCCAGTCCTCCGGGATGTCCTCCCCGACGGCGGCGGTGACCAGGACCTGCTCGGCCGTGGCGGCCACCTCGGCCAGCGCGCGGCGCCGGGCGGTGTCCAGTTCGGCGAACACGTCGTCGAGGATCAGCACCGGTTCGCTGCCCTCGGTGCGTAACAACTCGTAAGCCGCCAGCCGCAACGACAGCGCCATCGACCACGACTCACCGTGGCTGGCGAAGCCTTTCGCCGGCTGGTCGCCCAGCCGCAGCTCCAGATCGTCGCGGTGCGGGCCGACCAGGCACATACCCCGTTCCAGTTCGGCGTCCCGGCGGCGAGCCAGACCGGCCAGCAGCGCGGCCTCGAGGAACTCCACGTCCTCGCCGTCGTCCGGCGCCAACTCCACGCTGCTGCGGTAGCTGATGGCCGCCGGCCGCGAGGCCGGCGCCAGCAGCTGGTAGGCCTTCTCGACTTCCGGGGCCAACAGGTTGACCAGCTCGATGCGCGCGGCCATCAGTTCGGCGCCGTGCGCGGCCAGGTGGCCGTCCCACACATCAAGGGTCTCCAGCACCCCGCGGTCACCGCGAAAGCGGCCTCCGACAGCCGATTTCAACAATGCGGTGCGCTGTTTGAGCACCTTCTCGTAGTCGGCGCGCACCGCCGCGATGCGGGGCCGGCGGACGGTGGCCAGTTCGTCGAGATACCGGCGGCGCTCTCCCGGATCCCCGCGGACCAGCGCGAGGTCCTCCGGCGCGAACAGCACCGCGCGAACCGCGCCCAGGACCTCGCGGGTGGAGCGCACCGGTGACCTGTTCAGCCGCGCCTTGTTGGCCCGGCCCGCGGTGATCTCGATGTCGACGGCCAGTTCCCGACCCTCGTTGACGACGATCGCCGAGACCACTGCCCGCTCGGTGCCGGCACGGATCAGCGGGGCGTCGGTGGCGACCCGATGTGATCCCAGGGTCGCGCAATACCACAGTGCCTCAACGAGATTCGTCTTGCCGTAACCGTTGGATCCGACGAAGACGGTCCGCCCGGGCGCCAACTCGAGGTCGACGTGGGCCCACGACCTGAAGTCGCGCAGGGCCAGTTGCCGGACGTACATGAGCGCTGCTATCCGGACAACCGGACTCGTTTGACCGCGTGTCCACCGAATTGGTTGCGCAGTGCCGAGACCGCCTTCATGGTGGGTGAATCGTCCTGCCGGGAGGCGAACCGGGCGAACAGCGATGCCGCGATCACCGGCGTCGGCACCCGGTGGTGGATGGCTTCTTCGACGGTCCACCGGCCCTCGCCGGAATCCTCGGTGTAGCCGGAGATGTCGGTGAAGTTCGGGTCTTCTTTGAGCGCCTTGGCCAGTAGCTGCTGCAACCAGGAGCGGACGACGGTGCCGTTGGTCCAGGCCTGGATGACCGCCTGGGTGTCCTTGATCAGCGGTTCGGCGGCCAACAGTTCGTAGCCTTCGGCGTAGGCCATCATCAGCCCGTACTCGATGCCGTTGTGCACCATCTTGGCGTAGTGCCCGGCGCCGACCGGGCCGGCGTGGACGAAGCCGTCCGCCAACTCACCGGGCGGACGCAGGGTGTCAAAGACCGGCATGACCCGGGCCACGTCCTCGTCGCTGCCGCCGACCATCAGGCCGTAGCCTTCGGTCAACCCCCACACACCACCGGATACACCGGCGTCGACGAACGAAATCCCTTTGTCGTCAAGCAGTTCGGCATGCGGACCATCCTCGGTGAACCGTGAGTTGCCGCCGTCGACCACCAGATCGCCGGGGCTGAGGACCTCCGACAGCGAAACGATGGTCTCATCGGTGATCGGCCCCGAGGGCACCATCACCCACACCACCCGTGGCGCGGTCAAGGCGTCGGCCAACGCCCCCAGGGTCGGAACGTCGCTGACTTCTGGACGAGGGTCGTATCCGATGACCTCGTGGCCTCCCTCACGCAGCCGCTGGCGCATGTTGAAGCCCATCTTGCCGAGGCCGACCAAACCCAGTTCCATGTGTGCCTCTTTCGTCGCGGCGATCAGCCGGGCAGGCGCACCGGCATCAGTAGATATACGTAGTCGGTCTGAACGGCAGGGAACGGGCCCCTGCCGTCCACCTGATCCTCCCCGGCCGGCCGCAACACGGCAGGACGGCTCGGTGTGGTGAATCCGAACGTCACCCGATCCGAGTGCAGCGAGCCCAGACCGTCGGTCAGGTAGGTCGGGTTGAACGCAATGGTCAGCGGCTCACCGGCGAAGTCGACCGGCAGATCCTCTTCGGCGCGCCCGACGTCGTCGGCGCCGGCCGACAGGCGCAGCACGCTGTCGCCGAACTCCATCCGGATCTGAGCGCCACGATCGGCGACGAGCGCCACACGCTTGATCGCGTCGGTGAGCTCGGCCACGCCGATGGTGGCGATCGCGGTGTGCTCGCTGGGCAGCAGCTGCCGGAACTTCGGGAACTCGGCATCGAGCAGACGGGTGGTGCTGCGCTTGCCGGCGCTGCGGATACCGAGCAGGCCTTCTTTGCCCACCGCCGAACCCGCACCCAACGCCAAGTGCACCTCAGAACCCGAGGTGCCGGCCTTGGCGGCTTCGGCCAGCGTCTTGGCGGGCACCAGCACCGCCGCCTCCAGACTGGGCGACGACGTCGACCACGTCAGTTCGCGGACGGCCAGCCGGAACCGATCGGTGGCGGCCAAAACGACTGTCTCACCGGAAATCTCGACCCGGATACCAGTCAGCATCGGCAGGGTGTCGTCCTTGCCGGCAGCGACCGCGACCTGGCCGATGGCCTCGGCGAACAAGTCGGCGGAGATGACGCCGGTCTCCTCGGGCAGCGCCGGCAACGCCGGATAGTCCTCGACGGCCATGGTGGGCAGCGAGAACCTGGCGTTGCCGCAGACCAGCGACACCCGGGTACCCTCGACGCTGACATCGACTGGCTTGGCCGGCAACGCCCTGGTGATGTCGGACAGCAGCCGACCGGATACCAAAACGCTTCCGGGAGAGGCTATCTCGGCGGGAACCTGAACCTCCGCCGACACCTCGTAGTCGAAACCGGAGATGGTCAGCCCGTCCTCGGTACCGGTGAGCAACACACCGGCCAGCACCGGCACCGTCGGCCGTGTCGGCAGGTTGCGAGCAACCCACGCCACCGCATCGGCGAAGTCTTCGCGCACCAGGCGGACCTTCAAGTCGGAGCCAACCGTCGTCGTCGCCACGTCCATAGTGTCCCTTCATCACCCAAACCCTCAGACCAGAGCGCACTGACGTGCCTAGGCACGAAAGCTGGCTCTGATCGGTGAGCGACAGCCGCGGAACGGCAGTCAGAACAACAACCGTAGAGCGTCGGACGCCATCTTGAAAGCTAATCGATCGGGGTGACAGAACCGTCATCGCCGAGCCCGGCGGGTGCTGTGAATTGCGTATTCCCCAGGCCCTTTTTTCAAAGGAGATTCCAGGGATAGAGATAAGCAACAGTATTAGGGGGTGTGCATCTTGTGGATGACACCCATGACGACCTGCTCGGAGGTGGTGGGGGCATGTGAGTACGTTGTGGATGGGTGGTGGTGATTCGGCGCGGCGATGTGGATACGACCGGATTGTTCACGACCATCCCAGGTTGGCCGGCGCCTATGCCAGAGGTTGTGCACAGCGGTGTGCACACTCTCGGGTGTTACTGGTGATACCGCTGCGCTCAAAGTTTTTTGACGGCAATGAAAGAAATCGCCCGGATTCAGCGCTTGGAGCGCTGACGGATGCGGGTGGTGAGTTCCTTGACGGTGTCGAACACCTCGCGCCGGTACGCCATTTCGTTGAGGATTTTCTTCTGGGCGTACATAACGGTGGTGTGATCGCGGCCGAACGCCTGCCCGATCTTGGGCAGTGACAGGTCAGTCAACTCACGGCACAGGTACATGGCGATCTGGCGGGACTGAGCCAGGGCGCGGGTCTTGCCCGGCCCGCGTAACTCCTCGACGGTGGTGTCGAAGTATTCGGCGGTGGCGGCCATGATCGTCGCGGCGCTGATCTGCATCGTGCCGGCATCGGCGATCAGGTCGCGCAGCACGATCTCGGCCAGCGCCTTGTCGATGGGCTGCTTGTTCAGCGAGGCGAAGGCGGTGACCCGGATCAGTGCGCCCTCGAGTTCACGGATGTTGCGTTCGATGCTGCTGGCGATCAGTTCCAGAACATCGTCGGGAACATCGAGACGCTCCATCTGCGCCTTCTTGCGCAAGATGGCGATGCGGGTTTCCAGCTCGGGAGGCTGGACGTCGGTGATCAGTCCCCACTCGAACCGGGTCCGCAACCGGTCCTCGAGTGTGGCCAGCTGCTTGGGCGGCCGGTCCGAGGAGATCACGATCTGCTTGTTGGCGTTGTGCAGCGTGTTGAAGGTGTGGAAGAACTCCTCCTGGATGCCTTCCTTGCCTTCGATGAACTGAATGTCGTCGACGAGCAGCACGTCGATGTCGCGGTAGCTGCGCTTGAACGCCACCTTGCGGTCGTCACGCAGCGAGTTGATGAAGTCGTTGGTGAATTCCTCGGTGGAGACGTACTTCACCCGCATGCCGGGAAACAGTCGCTGGGCGTAGTTGCCGGCGGCGTGCAACAGGTGGGTCTTGCCCAGCCCGGACTCACCCCAGATGAACAACGGGTTGTAGGCGCGGGCCGGCGCCTCAGCAATCGCCAGGGCCGCGGCGTGAGCGAAGCGATTCGACGCCCCGATGACGAAAGTGTCAAAGGTGTACCGGCGGTTGAGACTCGTGCCGGGGGAGTCCGCCGAGGTGTTGCTGCGCGGCCGCTCAGTGAAGTAGGTCGGCCAGCTCTCGTGGGCACTGGCGAGGGCTTCCCGGTCTTCGTCGACCTCGTCGAGATCGGACTCCGGGGCCGGCAGATCCGGGCTCGCGCCATCCTCGTCGTCAGCGGAGTCCGGCGGCGCGATCCGGACGCCGAGTTCCACCCGCTGGCCGAGTCGACGGCTGAGTGCGTCGACGATCTGGGTGCGCAGATGCCGTTCGATCTCGTTCTGCACGAAGCTGCTGGGCACCGACAACAATGCGAAGCCCTCGACGATGGTTATCGGCTGGACCAGCTTCAACCAGGCTCTTTGTTGCGGAGTGAGGCGGGAATCGGCGGCCGAGCCGTTGCTGCCGGGGGAATCACCGTCGCCGTCGCCGTTGAGTTCGGCAACCACGGAACTCCACACCGAGGCGAATGCTGAACCGGGGTCATCGGTCAACGACAGATCCCCCTGGTCCGAGGTCGGGTAGGAAACAAACGAGACGACGACAAACTGTCCACATAGTTATCCACAGGTGTGGACAGGACAGTCGCCCTCGCCTCGCAGCATATCGGTGGAAGGTGTCGGGCCGTCGGGCAATCCGGTCAATCAGTGTTGTCTGGACAGCCTGCCGGCCGAGCCACCTCGCTTTGTCTTTCCGATGCCGCTTCGATGCGAAACGGCTCTGGCAGAAGCTAACAGCTTTCCTGGCGGCTGCCAACCGTTCTGCAACATTGCATCGGAGTGGATTATCCGTTGCGGGGGTCCCGGCGTGACGGTTGTGACAGCAGTAAATCTGTGCGTCGTCGGCAGGGCATGACAAGGCGGTTTGACCAGGCGAAGTGACGTCAGTACCCTCGAACAGTCGCCCGAATGTAGGCGATACGGCTGCGACCGGGTTTCTCGGGACCGCGCCGGTTAGCGAGCGAGACCAGAGCTTACCAACGGCAGTCGCGTTCGTCCGGGTACACCTTCGGCGTGTACACCGGTCGGCGACCGCCAGATGCAATGAGGAGAGACAGCCGTGGCCAAGGGCAAGCGGACCTTCCAGCCGAACAACCGGCGCCGGGCGCGGGTTCATGGTTTCCGGCTGCGCATGCGGACTCGCGCCGGGCGCGCCATCGTATCGGGCCGGCGCCGCAAGGGTCGTCGTTCACTGACTGCCTGATCCACGGATCACGCGGCGTGCTCCCGGCCCAGTACCGGATGACACGGTCTGCGGAGTTCGGCACCACAGTCAAAAACGGGGTGCGAGCGGTGCAGCCGGACATCGTCGTGCACGCACGACGCGAAACAGAAGGCGGTCCGAGGATCGGGTTGGTGGTTGCCAAGTCCGTCGGGTCGGCAGTGCAACGCCACCGCGTCGCCCGTCGCCTCCGGCACGTGGCCCGGGCCGTGCTGTCCGAGCTCGATCCCGGCGACCGCGTTGTCATCCGGGCGCTGCCCAGCAGCCGCTACGCCATCTCAGCGCGGCTGGAGCAGCAGCTGCGAGCCGGCCTGCGGCGCGCCCACGAACTATTGGAGAGAAGCCGGTGAGCGAGCACAGCGCCGGGCCGCTTGCCCGGGCCAGGGCACTGCCGGTACGGGCGCTGGTCTTCCTCATCGAGTTGTACCGGCACACCGTCTCGCCGCTGCGGCTGCCGACATGCCGGTTCACCCCCACGTGTAGTCAGTACGCCGTTGACGCCCTGACCGAGTACGGCTTGATCCGGGGCAGCTGGCTGACCCTGGTCCGGCTGGCGAAGTGCGGTCCGTGGCATCGGGGAGGATGGGATCCGATCCCCGAACGGCACGATGGCAGCAGCGTGGAATCCGACGCCAGGAGCGCACATGTTTAATTGGTTCAGCCTCGACTTCGTCTACTACCCGGTGTCGGGGATCATGTGGCTCTGGTACAAGCTGTTCGGGCTGATCCTGGGCCCCACGAACTTCTTCGCCTGGGGGCTGGCGGTGATGTTCCTCGTGTTCAGCCTGCGCGTGCTGCTCTACAAGCCGTTCGTCCGCCAGATCCGCACCACCCGGCAGATGCAGGAACTCCAGCCTCAGATCAAAGCGCTGCAGAAGAAGTACGGCAAGGACCGTCAGCGCATGGCGTTGGAGATGCAGAAGCTGCAACGCGAGCACGGCTTCAACCCGATCCTCGGCTGCCTGCCGATGCTGGCGCAGATCCCGGTGTTCATCGGGCTCTATCACGTGCTGCGGTCGTTCAACCGGACCACGGGCGGCTTCGGCCAGCCGCATCTGACCGTGGCCGAGAACCGGGCCAACGGCAACTACGTGTTCAGCCCGACCGATGTCGGGCACTTCCTCGACGCCAATCTCTTCGGTGCGCCGATCGGTGCTTTCATGACCCAGCACAGCGGCTTGGACGCGTTCACCGTTTTCAGCCGCCCCGCGGTGATCGCGGTGGCGGCCCCGCTGATGGTGCTGGCCGGTATCGCGACGTACTTCAACAGCCGGGCGTCGGTCGCGCGTCAGAGCCCGGACGCCGCGGCCAACCCGCAGACCGCGATGATGAACAAGCTTGCGCTGTACGTCTTTCCGCTCGGCGTGATCGTTGGCGGCCCCTTCCTGCCGATCGCGATCATCATCTACTGGGTATCGAACAACATCTGGACCTTCGGTCAGCAGCACTACGTGTTCGGCAAGATCGAGCAGGAAGAAGAAGCCAAGAAGGAAGAGGCGCTGGCTCGACGATCGGCCAACGCGCCGGCACCCGGGGCCAAGCCCGCCAAACCGAAGAAGGGTTCGGCTGCGGCCACCAACGGCGAGGCCGAGGACGCCGAGGCCGACACCGAACTCGGCGACCCAGAACCCGACACCCCGACCAAGCCGGCGGCTACGCCACGGCCGGGTGCGCGGCCCAAGAAACGTAAGCGCTGACCGGATTCGATCCGGGTGGATGAGGAGAGATACATGACGGATGCCGATACCAGCGAACTGACCGAGGCCATCGAGGCCGAGGAGCCGGTGACCAAGGGCGAAGATCTCGAGGAGCGTCTGGTCGCCGAGGGCGAGATCGCGGGCGACTATTTGGAGGAACTGCTCGATCTGCTGGATTTCGACGGCGACATCGATCTGGACGTCGAGGGCAACCGCGCGGTCGTCAGCATCGACGGCGGCGAGGATCTGGCCAAGCTGGTCGGCCGCAAGGGTGAGGTGCTCGACGCGCTGCAGGAGCTGACCCGGCTGGCGGTCCATCAGAAGACGGGGGAGCGCAGCCGGCTGATGCTCGACATCGCCGGCTGGCGCCGCCGCCGCCGCGAGGAGCTCAGTGCGTTGGGCGACAAGGTGGCCCGGCGGGTCCTGGGGAGCGGCGAGCGCGAAGAGCTCGCCCCCATGACGCCGTTCGAGCGCAAGATCGTCCACGACGCTGTCGCGGCGGTCCAGGGCGTACACAGCGAGAGCGAAGGCGTCGAGCCCTCGCGCCGCGTCGTCGTCCTGAAGGGCTGAAGTTACATCGGTGTAGTTCGTCGCCAGTCCAGTCCGATCCCCGGAGGATGTTTCACGTGAAACATGCGGACGTACCGTCCCCTCCGGCCGCCGCCACCGCGGTGTTCGGGGATCGGCTGGATCTGGCGCGACGCTACGCCGAGCTGTTGGCCGGGCCCGGGGTGGAGCGCGGACTCATCGGTCCGCGGGAGGCCGACCGCATCTGGGACCGTCACATCCTCAACAGCGCGGCGGTCGCCGAGCTCATCGAGCCGGGGGCCCGCGTGGTCGACATCGGCAGCGGCGCCGGCCTACCCGGTCTCCCGATCGCGATCGCCCGCCCCGACCTCTGGGTGGCACTGGTCGAGCCGATGCTGCGACGCACCGAGTTCCTCACCGAAGCCGTCGCCGAACTCGGCCTGCCCGTCGAGGTGGTCCGCGGTCGCGCGGAGGAGCCCGGGGTCCGCAGTCGGCTGGCGGACTGCGACGTCGTCGTGTCCCGCGCGGTCGCCTCGTTGGACAAACTCACCAGATGGAGCTTCCCGCTCCTACGCACGGGAGGCCGGATGCTCGCGATGAAGGGCGAGCGCGCCGAGCAGGAAGTGGCCGAGGGGCGGCGCGGGATGGTGGCGTTAGGCGCATCGGACGTCGAAGTGGTGAGATGTGGCGAGAGCTATTCGAGTCCGCCCGCCACCGTGGTGATCGCGGTGCGGGGGGAGCGAAGACCGGGCCGGCGGCGCCCCACACGATCGTCGGAGAGAAGAGGACCATGACTGTCCCACCGAACCCTGCGGGTGGATCCGCCGGGGATGTTTCACGTGAAACATGGAAGTCGACCGACGAGTTCGACACCCCGATCGCGGCGGCCGCCGAGCGCGCGATGAAGGTGCTGCACACCGCCGCCGGCCAGCTGCCCCGACCAAGCCATCGCCGCGTCTTCACCGTGGCCAACCAGAAGGGCGGCGTCGGCAAGACGACGACCGCGGTCAACCTG
>Ga0209048_10005553_pt1 | contig 11897 bp, 7 predicted proteins | sample FrelakmetCRP12CR_FD_187146 | JGI IMG/M metagenome (GOLD analysis project Ga0209048, IMG submission 187146) | Freshwater lake sediment microbial communities from the University of Notre Dame, USA, for methane emissions studies - CRP12 CR (SPAdes)... | ecosystem: Environmental > Aquatic >... | reverse complement strand
TGTCACAGGTTTGCCTATGTCGTGTAGCAGGGCTGCCATCTTCATGCGTGGCGCGGTTAAGCCTGCAAAGGAAAAGATGCCTTGCTGCTCTGCTTCCTGGAGCAGGGATGATATATCTGCCATGTCGATGCTGGTTGGCTCATCCTCTCTACCCTGGCGGGCGCCCATAAAGGGTGCCCCTACGGGATCAGGAGCCTGCATTGTGTTATTTTGTACGAGTTGAGCGATGTGTTCGAGTGCGCCGACGGTTTCAATTGAATGTGTGAGCACGTCCCAATAGTGAGGGTTGGGTTGGCGCATTCCTCTGGCAGGCATAAATTCTGGGAAGATGGTGATGAACAGGCCATGCTCATCGAGGAAACGCAATCGACTGGCGGCTCCTTCTGGCCCCAAAATGGCATACAATTCGTCGTGTATACGTTCCCAGGCTACCTCTGGAAGCAACTCCGCGTCACGTACGATCAGGCTAGCAGTCCTGGGGTCAAGCTGGAGCTGGTAGCGCATCATCAGCCGAACAGCACGCAACATACGTAGAGGGTCGTGACGGAAAACCTGCTCATCGACTGCTTTCAGACGACGGGCTTGCAGGTCGGATAGGCCATGGAGTGGGTCGATCAACCACGATCCGAGGAAATCCGTCCCATCCGCCAGGGTACGCACCCCATCCCCAAGGGCACCCGCGAGGGGTGCCCCTACTATATTCGAATTGTTTCCCTCGTTGTCTTGTAGGGGCGAGGATGGCCGGGTGGATGTGGGAAGGACCTTTATGGTCTCCTGTTGTTCTTCGACATGCTCCGGCAGGTGGTTTTCCTCCAGGGCGGGCGACCATAAAGGCTCGCCCCTACGGAAGGTGATGGGTTTTTCCTGGTTCGATTCCAAATATCGCACCACCTCGTCCAGGGGAGCGGCGATGGCATTGATCGTAAAGTCGCGTTGGCGCAAATCATCTTCGATGGTTTTGCCGATTTGAGGAGAGATGTCAAAACAGATTTCTTTCCTGGTATGATGAGAGCCTGTGTCTTCAACAAATACGATCACCCGGCTGGCCTTTGCGTGCATGTGTACATAGTGCCCGCCAAGTGCATCAGCCAACTGGCGAGCAGTTTTGTGGGCGTCGCCGGGAGTGACAATGTCCCAATCAAGGCATTCTTCTCCAAGCAAGAGGTTGCGTAGCGAGCCACCGACGAGGTATGGCCGCTGCTGCTGTTCGCTGAAGTAGCGGGTTGTGTGTTGTAAAAGGTGGAGGGTCTGCTTGTCTATGTTACGCTCCGCGTGCCTGCTTTCTCAAACCAGGCTTAGAATATATCATCATCAAATGGATCTCCACCAAGCATCGCCACGTAGTCATAGTTACCTGGACCGGCAGTCTTCTCTAACTGCCTAAGAATACGAGGGACATTATCATGCGGTCCATTAATAAAGAGGGGTTTCCCATCTTTCCCAAACGTCAAATCGTAAGGCTCTTCCAGTTCGCCGCGTGGTGTCAATAGATATTGAGAAAGCGCGAAGTCTTTTTCAGGCTCGAAGCCAAATTGCTCTGCATACTCAATGGATTGATATATCATCTGCTGCGCTAGCTCGAGCGAACACTCCACCGGCTTGCCTGCGCGGATAACTTTGTTACGGATTTCGTTCAGGTAACGACTGCGGGAAAAATTAGCATTGGCAAAGGTATTTTTGAGTCCCAGGCAGTATACATCTATAAGGTAAACACCAAAACAGATAGTATCATCAGGTTGCTTTCGGGCTATAAGCACCTCTACGAGTCCGCTATGTTCCTTTTTATTCCAATTGTCACTGATCAGACATTCATAAAGTGGATAGGTGCGGGCATGGCGAAGAATAGCCTGTGGAGATGATGGCGTGAGTGCCTGTTGATGCGCTCTGTGTTGCGCGGCAGCTTTTTGCTTACTGCGCTGTTTCATGAGTGCTTTCTGGCGTTTTTGTTCGTCCCGTGGCATGTCTTTATCCTTCTCCTGAGAGATTGTGTATTTTTGTGCTCGTAATGGCTTTATTGTATCAGCCCTTGCAAGAGGCTTTTACTTCTTTATATTATCAATATCTCACTCCACTGGCTGGTAAAGTGATTTGAGAGCTTCAACTGCCGCATCTTCCAACTTCGTGTTATGCCCTGGATGGCGAATAGAAGCGTATCATGGCCGTAGATATTGTTCAGCGCGTCAACTATGGCCATGAAGCGAGCCTGCCGGTAATGCTCCACCAGTGAAAAGTTCCCGAACAGGTCAGGCTGTAGAAAGCTTTGAGGGGTGATCCTGCTTAGATAGACGCCTGCTTTGTAGTAGCTGTATCCCTCCTGGTAGATTGCCTTCAAGCCTTTGAGCGCATGTTTTATGAGATCTGGGGTAAATGCAGTGGGATAGGGAAAGTTTACCGTAAAGGAGTTGGAATACTGTGCTGTGTCGGTCTTAAAGGAGTTGGTTTTTATAAAAATGGTGAGGCGTGATGTTAACGAGTCTTGCTGTCGCAGCTTCTCCGCTGCCCTTGCGACATAATTGGCGATTGCCTCTTCCATCTCGCTACGACTCTTTATTTCTCTGCCAAAAGTTTTTGAACTCATGATGCCTTGCCTGGGAGGGCGCTCGATTTCAAGAGGTATACATGCTGTGCCTCGCAACTCTAAAACGATACGCTCACCTGTAACGGTCAGGTATCTCCTGATCCACTTCTCATCGGCATACTTTAAATCTTTAGCCGTGAGTATGCCGTGATTGCTGAGAAAGTGGGCATATTTATGGCCGATGCCCCATACGTCTTCGATAGCGACGGTTGCCAGGCACGCATCGACTTCTTGATCTGAGAGGGTGCTGAGGTCTAAGACGCCTTGATAGTGCACATCTTGCTTGACGATCTCATTTGCGATCTTGGTCAGGCATTTGGTTGGCGCAATTCCGACACTGACAGGGATACCGGTACGTTGTAGAACTCTGTCCTTGATAGTGCGTCCAAATTCGGTTAAATCGTCTATCGAAAGGCTCGTCAGATCTAAAAACGCTTCGTCAATCGAGTACGTTTCTGATGCCGGGGAAAACTGGGAGAGCACTTTCATCACCCTCTCGGAGAGGTCGGCATACAGTGAATAGTTGCTTGAGAAGACCTGGATATTGTGCTCTTCGATCAGTTCTACGATCTGGAACACAGGCTGGCCCATCCTCACACCTAATTTTTTGACCTCGTTGCTTCTTGCCACAACACAACTGTCGTTATTGGAAAGTACGATAACGGGCTTATTTTGTATTGATGCGTTAAATACCCGTTCGCAAGAGACATAGAAGTTATTGCAATCGACCAGCGCGAATAACTTCTTTCTCATTTCACCTTTCTAATGCAATATGTAACAACTCCCCACACTTGAAAATTCATATCTTCAGTCACTCGTACTGGCTTGTACATAGGATTGGCCGGGACAAGATAGGTGGTCTCATTCTCTTGATGCAACCTTTTGACTGTAAACTTGCCATTGAGAATAGCGACAATGATGGCGTTATGCCTCGCGTCGATTGCTCGATCTACAACTAAGATATCGCCGTCATCTATGCCAGCATCTTGCATAGACTCGCCACTGACTCTGACATAGAAGGTAGCTTCTGGATGTTGTATCACGAGCTCATCTAAATCAAGGGGACGTTCCTTGTAATCATCTGCCGGGGATGGAAAACTTGCACGCACAAAGCTCAAAAGAAGGGGTATCTTGAGATTGCCAGATTGTATCAAACGTACTGTTTCGGTCATCATAGTTTGGTGAATACTTATTTGCTTGCTTGTTTCTTTATAAATAGAACGTATGTTTCATTAAACGGTAACTCTGAAACTCTATGGATTGTGATATTGGGGTGAAAACAAACATATGAATAGTAACGGTTTGTCTCTATGCAAGAATAGATAATGTTAGAAGCAATCGCACAAGATAAAGGAGCCTTTAACATGCACCATGCTTCGAAACGTCCCAGTTTTTTAGTGCTGGTTTTTGTTATGTTGCTGATTGGTTGTTCTGCTTGTAGCTCGAGCATAAGTACTGCTACACTGACTCCAGTTCCAGCTAACACGATTCCTGGGGGCGGGGACTGCGTGAAGCTGGGTCAGAATGTCCGGGCGCCGTTTGCGAATGTACGCGTGAGCCGTGACACGTACCTGGCTCATAGCGAGCCTATGCTCGTGGAGAATCCAAAAAATCCGCTTAATCTTGTAGGAGGCTCTAAATTCTTCACTGATCCAGCCCATTATACATTTCAAATAGGATATTTTAGTTCATTCGATGGCGGTTGCACCTGGACTGATGGCGGTGTTCTGCCCGGGTTCGAGAAGAATGAAACGACTTCTGACATTAGCTTCGCTTTTGGGAATCATAATAATGTCTATGCGGCTGTTCTCTATGAAACAGTTGGCGCTCACGGTAATAGTGGTATCGCTGTCTTAACTTCTACTGATGGTGGTAAAACTTTTGGGAATCCTGTAAGCGTCTTTGAGGCCAGGGCTGACCAGGTTTTTAGCGATAAGCCATGGATTGCTGTTGATCAGACGAATGGACCCTATAGTGGGTATATCTATGTTGTGTGGTCGTATGATCATAATGGTACATGTGGCGGCATCAACAATTGTAGTGAAGAGCTGGCATTCTCACGCTCGACTGATGGAGGTAAAACCTTTTCGCCTGTAGATTTTGTCGAAGGAAATGTGCCTTTCTGTACGAACCCCGCGACTGGTCGTCCTGCTGGTTCGACGAAATGTGATGCAACGCAGGGGGCAATCCCCGCCGTGGGGCCAGACGGCACACTCTACGTTGCCACTCCATATATTGACGTAATGGGTGGACCTATTCCGACCAGGCTACTGGTAACGTCTTCAACCGATGCTGGCAAAACGTGGACTACGCCTGTGCTGATAGCGACTATTCATGATATTTCTGGACCATTTCCACCTGAGAAGTATCGAAACCTGTCACTACCTGCATTTACATGCGATTCCCGAACAGGACAACTTTACCTCACCTGGTCTGATAAGGGGACGCGAGATGCGGATATCCTGTTTTCTACCTCTAAAGATCATGGGCAAACGTGGTCGACGCCGATTCGGGTGAATGATGACCCTCCTGGCAATGGCGCGAACCAGTTTCAACCGCAAATGGCTGTTGCGCCAGATGGTGTCGTCAGTATTTCGTTCTTTGATACACGCAATGATCCGCGTCATGTGTTGATTGATGTGTACCTGGCACAGTCAGTCGATCATGGCACATCGTTTCTTAAAAATCTACGTGTCACAACACAGAGTTGGGATCCGGCTGTTGATGCGCCGGTTGATGACTACGGTTCGCAGTTTATCGGTGATTATCAGGGTCTGGCCGTAGATGATCATTTTGCACATCCGTTTTGGAACGATACACGGACTGGCGCTCAAGAAATCTTTACAGCGGCTGTTCCAAGCGTACAGCCAAAGGGAGGATAAAAGTTACTCGATCTGGGCTTGTGGAGCATCATGGTATAATTAAGTATATGCCGAGCACTCGCGAGGGGGTGCTCTTACATTTCGCGGTGGGAATAGTGGACTGATCAGAATGAGAAAAATCTTAGGAGGTTGCCTTGATTACCCGCATTTTGCATGCAATAACTGATGCCTCTTCGTCAAGAAGAGGTAAATTTGTGACCATGATTGCGTGGCTCATTATTGCCGGCGTGCTGATGTTTGTAGCACCATCATTGTCGAGCATTTACAATAACAATACTACTCAGGACGTACCTTCGGATGCTCAGTCACAGGTAGCACAGCGCCTGCTCTTACAGGAATTTCCGAATAGTCATGGTACGCCGGCTGTGCTGGTTTTTCACAATCCAGATGGATTGAATGCGGATGATAAGGCACGAACAAAGCAGGTGAGCAACTGGCTTACTTCCGAGCAGAAACCGGCTATGGTCGGCCAGGTGCTTTCAATATATACTGTTCCGCAAGCAGCCAGCCAGCTTATTTCTAAAGATGGCACAACCATGACCATGGTCGTTACCTTGAATGGATCGACTTCAGATACAGCATTTCAAAATGCTGTGAAAGATATTCGTGATTACCTGAAGAGCACTACCGCTGGTTCTTCAATGAAGGCATATGTTACCGGCCCTGCTGGTGTTATTGCTGATGCGGTCTCGATCTTTGCGTCTACAGACGTAAAATTAATATTGGCGACTGTTTTACTTGTGCTTATCCTGCTGATTTTGTTGTATCGCTCTCCAATTCTTGCTCTGCTGCCATTAGTGGGTGTGGGTTGGGCACTGGTAGTCGTCAATGCTCTCATCGCTTTTGCAGGGAAGGCAGGTCTCTTTGGCGTTAGCCAGCAGGCTACGTCGATCATGACCGTCCTGCTTTTTGGCGCTGGCACAGACTATACAATCTTCATCGCTTCACGTTTTCGAGAAGAACTGGCACGCACGCAGGATAAGCATATCGCAATGCGTGATACGATGCGCGCCGTAGGTGAAGCTATAACTTCGAGTGCAAGCACAGTCATCCTGGCAGTACTTACTTTGAGTTTTGCGGCTCTCGGCCTGTACAGTTCTCTTGGCCCGACACTGGCTATCGCGGTCCTGGTTATGCTCCTGGCAGGGCTTACACTCGTACCTGCGTTGCTCGTCTGGCCGGGGAGAGCTGCTTACTGGCCTTTTATCCCGCGCTATCAGCCAGAACAGGCTGCTGCTCAGACCGAGACTACCTTGCGAGGTTTCTGGGGCAGATTGGGATCATGGACAGCCAGGCATCGCGTGCTGGCAGTAATCGTTAGCACTGCTTTTTTGGGTATACTTGCTCTTGGTAATATAGGTTCGCAACCGACCTTCAATTTTTTGACATCATTTCGCGATCCTACTGACTCAAGTAAAGGCTTCGCTATTTTGCAGCAGCATTTTCCGGCAGGCACGCTTGCACCTACAACTGTCTTGATCCAGTTCAAGGGTGATACACCTGATGCATACCAGCACCTTGCGCAAATCGATGCAATTACAGTAGCGTTGCAGAATGTGCCTGGCGTTGCGAAAGTCCAGGGACCAACGCGCCCTGATGGGAATGCTCCGAGTATGGACCCGGCTACTTTACAGCAATCTATTGCCGCGTTACCTCCGGAAGTGCGAGACGCCATTCGTTCTGGAAAGCCTCCCACTCAGTGTACAGGGCCAAATTGTCCTCCGCCGGATCCACAGTTAGCTGCTGCTATAGGCGCTTATGCTGCAAGCACGAACTTTGTATCGCCCGGTAATAACACAGTTCAGCTTTCAGTGATCATGAAGGATGATCCATACGCGCTTTCTGCTATTAATCGCATCGGTCCGTTGCGAGATGCATTGGACAAAGCGCTGAGCGATAATGGATTGTCAGGTAATTCGGCAACCACTGCCAGCGGTTATATAGCCGGTCAAACGGCGCTCCTGGCTGATACCTTGCAATACAATCAACGCGATACCTTTTTGATTGTGCCATTGGTACTTTTACTGGTGGGCATCGTGCTTGCGCTCTTGTTACGTAGCCTGATTGCGCCTCTGTACCTGCTTGGAGCCGTTACTCTGAATTTCTTTGCCGCAATTGGCGTGTGCTCTTTCTTTTTCCAGCATATCCAGGGACAGGACGGCTTTAGCTATGCAATTCCGCTCTATACCTTTATATTCCTGGTAGCCCTGGGAGCGGATTATACGATCTTTCTCATGTCACGCGTGCGTGAAGAAGCACGCAGGCAGGGGCTTGAAAAAGGTGTACCTTATGCAGTGTCTCGTACAGGCGGAGTGATTACTTCGGCAGGCTTGATATTAGCAGGGACTTTTGCGGTATTGACGACGTTGCCACTGAATATACTGTATCAGCTTGGTATCTGTGTTGCTGTTGGTATACTGCTAGATACCTTTGTTGTGCGCGGCCTGCTTGTCCCAGGTATTGTATTGATACTTGGTAAGTGGAACTGGTGGCCAGGGAAGTTAGAGGAGGGGCACATTGACGAGGTTGAGCAGGAAGACGAAGCATCCGGTCAGGTAGCAATTACTGGAACGGGTGTAGAGTAGACACAGGGATTCGAAACGAAAGCCCTGGAACAAAGGAGAAGGTCGACTGCTTCAAGCAGTCGACCTTCTCCTCTTATGAGATCATAACCTGTGTATCAGGTGTTATACCGCGACCTGACTTATACGCGTGCCCCAGTTTGCCAGAGCAGTACGGGTCTTGTTGCAGCTAAACAACGGTGAAGCCGGGGTATTTGTGATGAACTGCCTATAAGTACAAGTCTGACCAATGTATTCAGAGGCAATCCAGACAGTATTTCCTATTGGCACAGCAGCGCCATAGTCACCCCAACGAGGACGTGGAACACTATTTCCAGTGGGACTGAAAATCTTGGTTTCAGTGAAACCATCTTGCGGACCAAGTCCAGCTGCAGCAATATGGATAGACCCAACACCATTCTGCGCATCAATCAATGCATAAGCAGCGCTTGGGAAGTTGTTTGGACCTACAAGCGTAAAGGCCATTACGCCTTTGCCACCTGCTGTCACGCCGACAGCTGGATAGGTCAGATTTGCATTATTTCCACCAAGGTAACCCTGCTTGATCACTCTAGATGCAACCGGATTCACGACGAACCACTCGATACCAGCCTCGTTGACATTGTTCACAGTCACGCTAGTATCGAGAGCGCCCCAGAGTTTCCCATTCGCGTAGGTTACCTGTTGCATACGGGTATCATTGACATCCAATCGTCCCGGAACTTCAGTGAACGGATTTACTGTACCGGCAACTAATGTTGAGCAGGATGGCGTGTTTAAACATGTTATTAAGGGAGTATTACCTTTTTTCTGATCGGCAAGTGCAGGAATACTATATGGGTTAACCGTAAGCACCACGTTACTCAACAAGGGAGCAGGACTCGCTGTATTGAGAGATGCGGTGTTCGCAAGCGTCCATACAACCAGGTCATGAGAGGCGCCATTTCCGTTGGCCTCCGGAGCAGCATCTGAACTCATGAAGTACTCGGTCCCATTGAGATATGTGGCGTAGTTTGAATCAGGGCTTGTCGAAGGCCAGACGGTGAAACCAGGATTAACTGGCAGGCCTCCAGGCTGACCGACTGAATTGATCGTATCAAACTGTACAACCGAGATTGTTGAAGAATTTGCTGCGAGAGCCAACTTCGAAAAAGCGTAAATCTGAGCTGCATGGAAGCCCAAGCCCGGTGCGAAGAGGCCATATTCATTGGTGGTAACGTAGAAACCGTTGGCATCAGCACCAAGGTGAGGATAATCGCCGAGGCATGGTCCTGTAGTGACTGCGCCCTGGCACTTATGGTCAGGTGTGCCTTGAGTGCCGTCGTCTTGAACAGGAAGGCTATAGATCACCCAATTCCCTAGAGGGCTGGCAGTCTTACTCACAGCAATATCAATATGGTTAGGTCCCAGGAAAGCACCAGTTGATGGATCGACTTCAATCGTCAGCACAATATGGAACCAGCGCTGTGTTGGCTTATCGAAGTAGCAGCTAGGATCGGTAATGAAAGGACCACGGACGCCAGTTGTGCGGTTGATAGCTGGTGGATAGTTGTAGAACGCATTTAAAGCCGTAACGGCTTTCAGTATATTTCCATTAGCATTGTAAACTGCCAATGCGTCGTTTACTGTTTCCAGGATAAAGCCATTCCCTACACATAACCCCTGATCAGGTGGCTCGAGGGAGAATTGGTTCCCGCCATTGGCAAGGCGCTGATCACGATGGTTAATACCATTGAAGCTCCTTAGAAGTCCTGTCCCAGATCCAGTAGCTGTACTGCCCCGGACAGATGGACTCATAGATGATTGATGTAGCGCATTACTCCTGTCGACCTGTGCGTTAGGGTGAATTTGAGCATGGCCCAGGCCATTAACGACGCTATTGATTTCAGGATTCTGGACGACATCTTTACCAGGTGCGGCCGGAGTGATGGAAGTTGTACCACCACTGGTAATTTGGCGGATGAATGGGCTGCTTCCAGCGGCATGTGCATCATGACTGCGCTGTACCACGCCGGTAATCAGCAGACCGCTGATTATGGCAAGGAGGGCAAACAGTGAGAGAACTACACTCAACTTTGAGCGTTTAGAAAGAGGCATACATGATCCTCGCTTTCAATTAAGAAGTAATGTGACAAATAAACAAATGAGGGGCACCAGATGGCTGCATCTGCCTGGAATCATAATGACACAACATAGCCATCGTGAGTAATGATGCTTGATGCAGTGAGAGTTGTGAATAAAGAAACGGTTGCGATCTGGTGATGAAATGGTTAAGATTGGGCTATTTAGATTGAGGTTTCGTTTGGTCATCGTGAGTCAATCAAGTACAATATCCTGTGATAATTCTGTGAGGAATCAAGATAAAAAGAGTGGTAGTATTGAGATAGGAATCAAATCGATCTAAATATGCCGTATAATGTAATGCGATAATCGGGAATAGCATAGAATGCCATCTGAACCTCAGAAAATTGCAACTGAAATCGGGTCTGGTGATGCAGGTACTATTCGTGCTGCCGCCGAGGTACTCAGTGGAAAAAGCAAGAAAGGGTTCATTCGTCGTCTCCTGCCTTTCCTCGGCCCGGCGTTTATCGCGAGTGTCGCTTATATCGACCCTGGCAACTTTGCCACGAATATTCAAGCGGGCGCGAGCTTTGGTTACTTGCTGCTCTGGGTTATTGTGGTCAGCAACCTGATGGCCATGCTCATTCAGATGCTTTCAGCCAAACTCGGTATTGCCACGGGCCACAATCTTGCCGAGTTGTGTCGTGATCATTTCTCTCGACCAGTTGTCTGGGGTATGTGGGTACTGGCTGAAATCGTGGCGATCGCGACAGACCTGGCTGAGTTCCTGGGAGCGGCTCTTGGTTTTCAGCTACTCTTCCATATTCCACTATTATTGGGAGGTATCATTACGGCTATTGTGACATTTGCCATCCTGGGATTGGAGCGTTACGGTTTTCGATTAATGGAAGCTGTGATCACAGCTATGGTTGGAGTGATTGCGCTTTGCTATCTGATTGAAACGTTCCTTGAAAAGCCTCCCTGGGGAGTTATCGTATATCATGCTATTGTTCCGCAATTTAGTGGCACTGAAAGCATCCTGCTAGCATCAGGAATCATTGGCGCGACGGTGATGCCGCATGTCATATTCCTGCACTCTGCTCTCATGCAAGGGCGTATTGTCACTCGCACCCCGCGTTTGCTGAAGAAGTTAGTACGTTTTGAGAGGATTGATGTCGTTATCGCTATGAGTCTTGCAGGATGCGTAAACGGGGCTATGCTGATTATGGCTGCCTCAACATTCTACAACGCCGGACTGTCTCAGGTCGGTACGATAGAAGATGCGTATAAGACGCTCACGCCCTTGCTGGGGCAGGCCGCAAGCTGGGTTTTTGCCATTTCGCTGATCGCATCGGGTCTTTCATCCACAACTGTTGGGACGATGGCCGGCCAGATTATCATGCAGGGTTTTCTACGCAGGAGTATCCCAATCTGGATACGCCGTAGCATCACCATGCTGCCAGCGCTGCTTGTAATTGTGATTGGACTTGAGCCAACACGAACGCTCGTCTTAAGCCAGGTGATCCTCAGCTTTGGTATTCCATTCGCCCTTGTCCCTCTAATACTGTTCACCAGGCGCAGGGATGTGATGGGGGAATTAGTGAACTGGCAAGTGACGACAGTGCTTGCTGGCATGGTGGCCGGACTCATTATTGCGCTGAATCTCTTCCTGATCTACCAGACATTCTTTGGAGGTTGATGACAATGCTACAACATGAAAATCAAGGCGATCTCCGTTTTCTTGTCCCACTCGACGGTTCGCGTCTCGCAGAGTCAGTGCTCCCTGTCGTCCAGCAGGTGGCAAGCCGCTTTCAC